>QMCD01000098.1_pt1 | contig 81433 bp, 53 predicted proteins | sample 1821841 | NCBI WGS metagenome assembly QMCD01 (sample SAMN01991225, study PRJNA193472) | Termite gut metagenome, whole genome shotgun sequencing project. | isolation source: worker | host: Macrotermes natalensis
ACTACAACGCCGTTACCGTTCCTGTACAAAGCGCGCTGCCTTATTGTATGAAAGAGCGGATTTCATTAGACTTTTCATATTATGACGGGAACAAAACGCGCAGGAATCCTCATCGTGATTATCCTGTTTGCCATTGTCGTATCCGGTTTGTACGCGATTATTTATGCGGCGCCGCGTATCGAAGGTATTGGAATCAGGACCGATGTGGTTCAATATGAAGAATTGCCAATCGCCGACATTCAGATATCTGGAAGACTTATTTAACTCAAAATCCAACGGAAAATGTCTGTGTCCAAATATAAAATAATCAAAATGCTCGAAGTCCAAAACTTCTTTACAGTATTTAATAATAGGCTCGGAGGCTTCTCCCCAGAAATGTTTGTCTTTTTCTAAATGAGAGTTCCTACTTTTGATAGAAATGGCACGTGCTAAAGCAAATCCCCATCGAGGATGTAATGCTCCAAACAGTTTTTGGTTGATTTTTCGGCTATAGATCCACTTTATCAATAAATATCCTTTATCTTTAGGATCTAAAGCATCTCCATGCCCTATGCGAACTTTCTTTCCATTAATTATATAATCACGGTTTTCACGTATGATTTTCAGTCCGATTTCCTGCTCTAAATAACCAAAATTCCACATATCGTGATTTCCTATAAAATAATAAATCTTCACTCCTCTATCCGCCATAAAAGCTAATTGTCCCAAAAATCGGATATTATCACGCGGAACAACATCTCTGTATTCAAACCAAAAATCAAAAATATCTCCCAACAAAAACAGATGCGTAACATCGGATTCTATGCTCTGCAAAAAAGAAACGACTTTCCGTTCCCGAAGGTCGCTTTCTTGCTTATTGGGTAACCCAAAATGGCAATCTGAAATAAAATATACATTTCCTACAATTTTTTCCATATAATTTGCAAAGATAGTTATTTTGAGAATAAAAAAAGTTAAAAAAGCAACAACAAAATAAGGTATAACTTCTTTTCCATGATAAACCAAAAATAGTGTACTTTTGTAAATTATATATAATGACTAAATCATTTTCAAGAGAACAGGCATGAAGAAATACGTTAAAGATATACTGAAACTGATTATCTTTTTATCATTGGGAGTCTTTTTTATCTGGCTTTCGGTAAAAGATCTTTCTCCCGAACAACGCTCCATGATCATTACCAATGCCAAAGAAGTTTTTCAAGGAAATAGATGGGTATACTTACTTTTATGTGTATTTATCGGTTTTTTAAGTGTTCTTTTTAGAGGATTACGATCAGTATTGATGTTAGAGCCATTAGGATATAAGGTTTCCAAAATAAATTCATATCATGCAGTTATGATTGGCTATTTGGCAAATATTGCATTTCCACGATTGGGCGAAATTATACGATGCACCATTTTACAAACACATGAAAAAGTACCTTTTCAGAAAACACTTGGAACCGTAATTACCGAACGTGTTTTGGATGTGCTGCTTGCCGGATTGTTGTTTCTGCTCGCTTTTGTAGTGGAATATGATAAACTCATCAATATCTTTTCAGAAAGTGATATTTCTGCGAAAATAATGGAAATGCTTTCCGGAACAGGAAAATATATTACAACAGGTATTATCTTGCTTATTATTATTTCCATTTATGCTTTACGAAAAAAAATTGCAAACCTGCCTATTTATCAAAAAATTGTAAAAATCGTAAAAGAGTTTTGGGAAGGATTGATATCCATTAAAAAGATGAAAAGACCAGTTCTTTTTATTGTTTATTCCATTGCTATCTGGGTGTGTTTTTATTTGATGTTCTATGTCTGTACATTTGCATTTCCTGATATGATGGTTTTAGGAAGTAAACAAATGCTATTGGCTTCCTTATCATGTGTTGTTATCGGTACTGTAGGCTTTATAGTTGCACAAGGAGGATTGGGAGCTTATCCACTATTGGTCTCTATGGTACTGTTGCTATACGGTATTGCTGAAGAATCAGGGCTTGCTGTCGGTTGGGTTGTTTGGGCAACCGAATCACTTATGTATCTTTTCTTGGGACTTGTTTCCATATTATTACTTTTATTTCAAAAGAAGAAAAAAACGGTAAAATCATAATATCATGAATTTCATTGATGATATAAAACAAAAGATTATTCCTACAGGAAAAGAATTACTTTCTTTATCCATGTGGAAAGAGCAAGGGGAAGAAATTGTTTTTACCAACGGATGCTTTGACATTATCCATCGCGGACATGTGGATTATTTGGCAAGAGCAGCTTCATTAGGCAGTAAAATGATAATCGGGTTGAATACTGATAACTCTATTCGCCGCATAAAAGGAAATTCGAGACCTGTAATAGATGAATATTCAAGAGCTTTTGTTTTAGCTGCCTTTACATTTATCAATGCTGTAGTATTATTTGATGAAGATACTCCATATAATTTGATTCAATATATTCAACCGGATATACTGGTAAAAGGTTCCGATTATAAAGAAGAAGATATTGTAGGAGTAGATATAGTTAAAGCTAAAGACGGGAAAATTATAACCATGGATTTTGTTCCCGGATTTTCGACCTCAGGTATTATTGAAAAAATAACAGAAAACAAACAGTCGTTTTAGGGATTTGCTATTGAATAAGATAAACAATTGAAACGTAAAATTGTCCTAACCGAAGACGGTTCTTCCAGTTTATTTGTAGAAGATTTGAATGAACATTATCATTCCATTCATGGAGCGATACAAGAATCCATGCATATTTTTATTCAAGAGGGATTGTTCAGCGAACAATTAAACGATTTTGAAACAATACATATTCTTGAAGTCGGCTTTGGAACCGGACTGAATGCTTTACTAACTTATTTTTCTGCACTAAAAGCAAATAAAATAATTTATTATACAACAATAGAACCTTATCCGCTAAGCCAAAAAGAAGTAGAATTATTAAATTATGCCAATTTTATAGAAGATTCTTCAGCAAAATCAGTTTTTCAAGAAATACATGATACCCCATGGGAAGAAGCCGTAAAAATTGCAGATCATTTTTCACTCTACAAACATCAACAATCCGCCCTGGAAGTACCCTACCCTTTTAACGTATTCGACCTTATCTATTTTGATGCCTTTGCTCCCGATGTTCAACCCGAACTTTGGAAAGAAGAATTATTCGAAAAAATATATCAAAGCATGAAAGCGGGAAGCATACTGATTACCTATTCAACAAAAGGGATTGTTAAACGAGCATTAAAAAGCGCAGGCTTCCAACCGGAAAAACTTCCCGGACCAAAAGGAAAGCGAGAAATACTGAAAGCAAAGAAAAAATAATCATCCGAAATAAAATATCCTAAATCATATTTACAAAAATGTTATTTTTGCAAATCAAAATTATTTAAGTACATTGTTAGAATGAGAAAAGCTGTAAGCATGATAGTAATAGCAGGTGTTTTGATTTGCTCTTGCTCCAACAAACAAGAAGATCAAAAAAATATGGAGAATCCATTTTTACAGGCATGGGACACACCTTATGAAGTTCCTCCTTTCGACAAAATAAAAAATGAACATTATATTCCTGCTTTTGAGGAAGCTATTAAGCAACAAAAACAGGAAATTGATGAGATTATTAATAGCAAAGAAACTCCTAACTTCAAAAATACTATTGAAGCATTGGAATACAGCGGAGCATTGTTAGATAAAGTATCAGGCGTATTTTTTAATTTGAATGAATGTATCAATTCCGATGAAATGATGGCTATTTCCGATACTGTAATTCCTATGGTTACCCGTCACGGCAATGATATTGCATTAAATGCCGAACTTTTCAAACGTATTAAAACCGTTTACGAAAATAAAGAGAAAGAAAATCTCAACAAAGAACAACTTCGCTTATTGGAAGAAACATATAAACGCTTTGTAAGAGGCGGTGCCAATATTCCAGAAAGTCAGCAAGCACGATTCAGAGAAATCAACGAAAAAATCTCTACGCTTAGCCAAAAATTCGGCAACAATGTATTGGGAGCAACCAATACATATAAATTAGTTGTAGATGATATTTCTAAACTGGAAGGTCTTACCCAAGACCAGCTCGCAGCAGCGGCAGCAGCCGGAAACGCTGACGAAGCAACAAAAGGGAAATGGGTTTTTACTATTCATTTGCCAAGTATGGAGCCTTTCTTGCAGAATTGTAAAGACAGGGAATTACGTAAAGAATTGTGGACTGCCTACTCTACCCGCTGCACATCCGGAGAATTTGACAACAGGGAGATTATTAACGAACTTGCCAATCTTCGTTTGGAAAAAGCAAGTATTTTAGGATTTGCTTCCCATGCAGATTATGTTTTAGATGATGCAATGGCAAAAACACCTAAAGCCGTAAATGACCTCTTGACTGCTGTTTGGACACCGGCACTGGCAAAAGCCAAACAGGAAGCCAAAGAATATCAAACTATGATAAAAAATGAAGGCAATACATTCAAGCTGGAGGCTTATGACTGGAGATATTATGCAGAGAAATTACGTAAAGAAAAATATGACTTAAACGATGAGATGATTCGTCCATATCTATCGCTGGAAGCAGTAAAGAATGGCATTTTTATGGTTTGTGAAAAATTATACGGAATTACTTTTGTCCAAAATAAAAATCTTCCTACATATACCGAAGGTGTTGAAGCTTTTGAAGTAAAGGAAGGAAATGATGTAATCGCTGTTTTATATATGGATTATCACCCACGAAAAAGTAAACGCAGCGGAGCATGGATGACCAATTTCAGAGAACAATACATTGGCAAAGACGGAAAAAATGTGATACCAATAGTTTCTTTAGTGATGAATTTCACCGCTCCAACCGCTGAGAAGCCTTCGCTGCTAAACTTTGACGAAACAGAAACTTTCTTCCATGAATTCGGACATGGCTTACACAGTATGTTATCGAAATGCTATTACAAAACACTTTCGGGAACCAGTGTTTCGAGGGATTTTGTAGAATTGCCATCACAAATATTTGAACACTGGGCAAGCTATCCCGAAGTAATGAGAATGTATGCCAGACATTATCAAAGCGGCGAAGCTATTAGTGATGAATTAATCCAAAAACTGGAAGCCGCCGCAACTTACGGACAAGGATTCATCAATACAGAACTTCTGGCAGCATCCTTTTTGGATATGGATTATTACACCATTACAAAACCTGAAAAAATCATACTTCCCGATTTTGAAGATAATGCCATGAAAGAAATTGGTCTTATCCCAGAAATTATTTCAAGATATAAAAGTAGTTATTTCCAACATATTTTCTCGGGAGGATACAGTTCGGGATACTACGGTTATACATGGTCGGCAGTACTGGACAACGATGCCTTTGAGGCATTCAAGGAAAAAGGCGTATTCAATAAAGAAGTAGCCGATTCGTTCCGAAGAAATATCCTTGAAAAAGGAAATACAGAAGATGCCATGACATTATATGTTGCATTTAGAGGGCATGAACCATCTATTGAGCCGCTTTTAAAAAATAGAGGATTAAAATAATTTTTTTAACAAACAGAAGTAAAAAGTATGGAAATAAAACGTAATTATCAAGGGAAAGATGTAGAAATGCTTACAACATGTTCTGTCATCATAGAAAACGGAATTAAGAATCAGGATTATCTTATCAAAAAACGTCAATCGTGGACGGAGGAATTCTTTTCAAATATCAAAACAGGTATAGAGCATGCTTTCTCTGTCTATCTTGGTATTGATAATGCAGCCGAGCAACGTAAAGCGACGCAGCAGGTGACTCAAATTCAAAACGTAGCGCTAAATGATTTAGCAGAATTGAAAATCCAAATAGAAGAAGACTTCAAATCGGATAAACTTCGCAGAGATGAGCTGCTCAAGCTGCTTGGCTACACGTCTCATCATAAAGCAGCACGTGGAAGAGACCAGGAAGCACTTGTAGAGTTCCTCTATCAGTTTAAAACAAATCTAACTGCAAAAATTCGCGAGGAAATTGTCAAAAAGGGCATAAATGAGGATATTGTCACCCGCATTTGCACATACGCCGATGATTTATCAAATGCCAACATCAGTCAGGAAGTACTAAAAGGTTCCCGCAAAATTATTACCGAAAAAGGCATTAGCGAGCTTAATGCAATTTATAATGAAGTCATAAGCATCGCCAAAATCGCCCGAAACTTCTATAAAGGAAATCCTAACAAGCAAGATGAATTTTCATACAGTAAAATTCGTAAAAAACTTAACTCCACCTCTGAAAACCCAGAGGAAGAAACAGTGTAACTTTTAGTTTTTTTCATAGTTTGTGACATCCTTGCCCTCAAAAGCAAGGATGTTCTTTTTATATTCCAAGGAGAAACAGTTTAGGTTCTCGCTACTTTAGTCTACGCTCTCGCTGCTTTAATTTATGCTCTCGCTGCTTTAGTCTACGCTCTCGCTGCTTTAGTCTATGCTCTCGCTGCTTTAGTCTACGCTCTCGCTGCTTTAGTTTACGCTCTCGCTGCTTTAGTCTACGCTCTCGCTGCTTTAGTCTACGCTCTCGCTGCTTTAGTTTATGCTCTCGCTGTTTTAGTCTATGCTCTCGCTGCTTTAGTTTATGCTCTCGCTGCTTTAGTTTATGCTCTCGCTGCTTTAGTCTTTCCTATCGTAATAGTTTTCATTCCTTTCTAAAGTATCAAAAGTATTTTCTATACTAAATTCATATCTATCCAGAGTTTAATCTGCTATATATGAATTGTCTTTTACACTCTCGTGCTTTTATACATTTATCTCTTAATCAATAAAGAGGTATTAGAATATTATTATATCACCCCTTCTGGGCTCAAAAACCATATTGCAATTTGTTCTATAATCATGTCATCCCTTCGGGATTTAAAAGTTCTTGTATTATTCTTCATCTATACTCAATTCATATCTTTCTAAATAGAATTCATGCCTATCCAGAATTTAATCTGCTATATATGAATTGTCTTTTACACTCTCGTGCTTTTATACATTTATCTCTTAATCAATAAAGAGGTATTAGAATGTTATTATATCACCCCTTCTGGGCTCAAAAACCATATCGTAATTTGTTCTATAATCATATCATCCCTTCGGGATTTAAAGGTTTTTGTGGCATTCTTTATCTATAAGCCTGTCATCCCTTTCCGCAGGTAACACTACGCTCACCTGCGGTTATGAAGATAAAGTCTTTCAGGCTAAAGCTAAATAATTGGTGACTATTCATCATTTTACTATTTCACCGTCCACTTGCACACTCGTCTACCTATTCACTTATTCACTCATTTAGTATTATAAGTTGCGTAAATTCCGAACTTACGTTATTTTAATTAATTATTTTTAGAGCAAAAAAATCCTTCTAAAGAAAAATATATTACTTTTGTTGTAGTTTTGAAAATATTATTTTTATATCAAACAAATTACATTTTATGATTGATACAATATCAGATAACAATAACCGATTTTTCCGACAACTTCTATTTATTTTAGCCCTGACAGGAATTGGCTTTATCATATGGAAACAATTAGGCTTCTTATTGAATTGCTTCTTAGGTGCAATTACCATATATATGGTTTTTCGCCCGTTTTTATTCTATCTGACAGAAAAAAAGAAATGGAATCATTGGGCAGCTTCTGTTCTTTTATTGCTGATAACTGTAGTTGTTTTGTCCGCAATAGGATTTTTACTGGTTGAACTTATTACTTATGAGATAGGTTCTCTGAATGTCGATGCTATTATTGACGAATTTCAAGCGTTCACAAACAAAATTAACAGCTATCTGGGATTTTCCTTAATCTCTAAAAATATTATTATGGAGTCGAAAGGAATACTCGGAAATTTAGCTTCCAATGTGCTCAATGGCACGTATAATATTACCATCAATTTCTTTTTGATGCTTGTTGTATTATGCTTTATGTTTGCCAGCGGACGAAAAATGGAAAATGTTTTTTTTAAATACTTTCCATTTAAGGATGAATGCCAGAAACTGATAAAAAAAGAAGCGAAAGATATGATACTTGGCAATGCCGTCGGAATACCTATTATAATGATAGTACAGGGAATTGTCGCCGGATTTGGCTACTGGATTATCGGTATTGAAAAATATGTATTCTTTGGCTTTTTGACAGCTTTAACAGGATTGATTCCCCTTGTGGGAACCGCTATTGTTTGGGTTTCCTTGAGTGTTTTCCTGTTGGCAACAGGAGGAATCTGGCAAGGTGTTGTATTATTGGGTTATGGAGTGCTTCTTATCTCTAACGCAGATAATGCCTGCCGATTGGTCGTGATGAAAAAGATTGCAGATACACATCCGCTAATTGTTATCTTTGGGGTAATGCTGGGGATTCCTTTGTTTGGGTTCTGGGGAATTATTTTCGGACCTTTGCTGATTTCCGGATTCTTATTGCTTATAAAAATCTACCATGTAGAATATTTCCAGAAAGATTCCTGCAGTAAATCGGAAAAAGCTGCTTCTAAATCGGAGGATGAAGCTGCTTTGAAATAAATCAGGTTAAATGTTTGACGATATATACAAATTCTCCTACGGCAAGCTGCTCAGGACGCGCATTGAAAATATCTTCCCGAGTAAACCCATCCACAAATGAAAATGGCTTTAATGAATTGCGTAATGTCTTTCTTCGCTGATTGAATGCCGTTTTGACAAGCATTTTGAATTTCTGCTCATCACATTCCAAGTGAGCAACAGTGTTTCGCTTTAAGCGAATAACGGCTGATTTCACTTTCGGAGGAGGATTAAAAACATCCGGCTCAACAGTGAACAAATACTCTATATCGTAGAAAGCCTGCAATAAAACACTCAAAATTCCATAATCTTTGTTTCCGGGTTTAGAAGCAATCCTGACAGCAACTTCCTTTTGGAACATCCCAACTACTTCCGGAATTTGATCTTTGTAATCCAATACCTTAAAGAGAATCTGGCTGGAAATATTATACGGGAAATTGCCGATAAGGGTAAATGAATCGGAGAAGATGGTTGAGAGATCTGATTTTAGAAAATCTTCTGCTATTATTTTTCCGGCTAAGTCAGGAAAATGTTCTTTAAGATATAAAACAGATTCCGGATCAATCTCTACAACAAATAGATTATAACCTTGCTTCTCTAATAGAAATTGTGTCAAAACACCCATTCCAGGACCAACTTCCAAAACATTCTTAGTGTCCCCTGAAAGACTTTCGGCTATCTTTTTTGCAATATTCTCATCTTTTAGAAAATGCTGCCCCAATCTTTTCTTTGCCCGTACCGATTCCATTGTTTTTTTGTCCAAAGCTCAAAGGCTTTGAAAACCTCTGAGCTTTATTATCACTAAGCGTTACCAAATAAGCATTGATATGCTATCGTTTCTTCTTTTTCTGAACAGACGTATTTTGACGTTGTTTGGTTTGAGGAGCATTTCCACCACGTTGTTGTGCAGCAGCTTGTTGTTGCTTTACCATGTCTTCCATACGTTTCTGCCATTTCGATTTGGTGACAGGCTTATTTTTATTAGCCTGCATTTGAGCATGGAGTTTATCTTCGTTGATAAGCAGACGGGAAACCCACATTTGTACAAAGGTAATCAGGTTAACCAATAAGTAATAATAACTCAATCCAGCGGAATAATTATTGAAAATACCTAAAAACATAATCGGCATCAGGTACATCATCCATTTCATCATCTTCATTTGCTGCTCGTTTCCGGCAGAAGACATCATCTTATTATTGAGAATCGTATAAGCCAATGTCGCTATTGTCATCAATAAGGTAAACAAACTAATATGATTACCATAAAAGGAAGAGATAATCGGAATCTGAGCATCCCATGAAACAATAGAATCATAGGTAGAAAGGTCTTCTGCCCACAAAAAAGCCTTCTGGCGCAATTCATAAGCCGAAGGGAAAAAGCGGAACATCGCAATCAAGATAGGCATTTGCAGTAACATCGGCAAACAACCTGCCATAGGCTTGACGCCGGCTTGCTTGTATAGAGCCATAATTGCCTGCTGCTTTTTCATGGCATCTTCCTGCTTGGGATAACGCTGACTTATTTCTTCCACCTCCGGCTTGATTACACGCATCTTGGCAGATGACTTGTAATTAGTCATCGTAAGCGGGAACAAAACAACTTTTATAATAATGGCAAGTATTAAAATAATCAATCCGTAATTCCAGCCAAATCCTTCGAAGAAATTAAAAATAGGAATAATCGCAAACTTATTAATCCATGCAATCAATTTCCCGCCCAATTGTATCTGGTCTTCCAGATTAATATCATACTGCTTAAGCGTTTTATATTTGTTGGGACCGAAATAAAAATTCATTCCAATACTCTGATTATTGCCTGCAAAAGGAAGAGTAAGCTTAACTTTCATCTCCTTGAGCGAGCGATCGGATTGTTTGTTCGGTAAGTTCACAACCATGGTTCCATTGGAGAAATAATCATCAGCAATGATAGTCGAAGTAAAGAACAATTGTTTAAAGGATATCCATTTCAAACGAGTAGAATAATAAACGGAATCACCTTTATCTGGAACTTCTTTTAAATTTTCCACATCATCAATATCACTGTAATAAATGGTTGTGGAAGTCATTTCACTTTTTAGGTTGTTTTCCTGTCGCAGCAATTGTGCTTGCCATGTTAATTTCAGATCCGTTTGATTACGGTCAATGTAGTTTCCCGTATTGACAAAATTTATTTTCAATCCTGTACGGTAATCATTTCCTCTTATAGTATACAGATATTCTATGTAACTGGAAGTGTCTATCTGGTCATGCGATTTATCGGGATACAAACGCATGGCTACCATTACAGAGTCATCGCCAGAAACAGAAACAGGTTTATCATAATCTTTCTCAGGAGTGAAATAAAAATCATTGGTATTTAATATCAAATAATTGGAATTGAAATTAAATCCAAAACTATTGTTATTATTTCCTTCTTGAAATAGAAAAACGGGCAGGGAATCATAAGTTACAACATTTTTTAATTCCACAGACTCTATACGACCACCTTTTCGTCCGATAGTTAAACGGTACAAGTCATTTTCGACAACCAAGGGTTTTTCGTCCCGTTCGATAGACGCCAGTGCAAATACACCATAAGTAGAAGATAGTTTATTGTAAGCAGCCATTGTATCCGGTTCAGCAGATACATGTTCCTGGATGGTTTCTGTCTGTATTTTTTGCTGCTCAAATGCTCTGGATATGGAATCGGATAACTTTTGTGCTTCATATTCCATCCGGAGAGAATCTTGCTTGCGTTGACGTTCTGCTTGCTCCTCTTTGGAAGGAGTCATATACCAGCTATATCCGATAAAAAGGGCAAAAAGTAATACTAACCCTATAATTGTCTGTTTATTCATAATATGATATTGATAAACTTATATGTTAAGAAAATAGGATGCAAAGGTACAATTTTTTTCTATGGGCAGAAGAAGCGGTTACAAGGAAACTGTTATCTATTTTATTTCCAATAACACCGGACAATGGTCGGAATATGGTACAGAGGAAAGAATAACAGAGCGATGCAATATACTTTGTAAAGATGCTGTTGCCATATTGTAATCTATCCGCCATCCCAAATTTTTGGCTCTTGCATTTCCACGAAAGCTCCACCATGTGTATTGATTGGGCTCTTTGTTGAAATAGCGAAATGTATCAATAAAGCCGCTGTTGATAAACTTATCCATCCAATCCCGTTCTTCCGGTAAAAATCCCGAATGTTTTGCATTACGAATCGGATCATGAATGTCAATGGCTTTATGGCAAATATTATAATCTCCACATAAAAGAAGATTGGGACGTGTTTTCTTTAAATCGTGTACATAATGATAAAAATCGTCCAGCCATTTCATTTTGAACGCCTGACGTTCATCACCGCTGCTTCCCGAAGGATGATAAACACTCACAATTGATAAATCACCAAAATCAGCACGTAAGAATCTTCCTTCATCGTCATAAGCAGGCATATCCATTCCGTAGACAACTTGGGAGGGTTCTTGTTTGCTTAGAACAGCAACTCCGCTATATCCCTTTTTCCTGGCTGGAAAAAAATGACAGTGATACCCTATCTCCTGAAAACTAAGTGTGGGAATCTGGTCGTGTTGAGCTTTGATTTCCTGCAAGCATAAAACATCAGGGTCTGCTTCCTGAATCCAATCTATCAAGCCTTTTCCAACCGCTGCACGAATGCCGTTTATGTTATATGTGATTATTTTCATTGATTGGTGTCTATTTGAAATTATTGTACAAAAATATAACTTATTTTTGAATTGAAGTCAAAATGTTTGTTATTTCAAAATTCCGTTTGGCAAAGGTTATACCTTTGTCGTTGTATTTTGACAGGCTTTGCCTGTTTTCCTTTTGCTGATAGGAGCATGGATGAGATTCTGTGCTTCGTCCGAACTTCACGCCTTTTTGCAGCCTCTAACGAACAGGGATTACTAAGGCAAAGACAGAGTGTTTGTACCTTTTTTGCCTGTATTTATGTTTATTCCTTTTATAAATTAGTTCGAGATATAAACAATAAAGTTCAGCAATCAGTGCATTTTGTTCAAAGTATGAACATTTTTGTTCAGAAATTAAACAATTATGTTTAAAGTATTGACTATATTGTTTAATAATTGAACGATCATGTTTAAGGTATCAACAATATTTATTAACAATTGAACGACCATGTTCAAGATCTCAACAATGTTTATCAACAATTGAACGCCCATGTTCAAGGTCTCAACAATGTTTATCAACAATTAAACGCCCATGTTCAAGGTCTCAACAATGTTTATCAACAATTGAACGCCCATGTTTAAGGTCTCAACAGTGTCTATTCAGCAAACTATAGATGTATCAACCCACAAAGATAGAGAAGGCAGTGAAGTACCCGAACGCGAAGCATGTGAGAGTATCGAAACCTTAGTCAAGATAATCAGGACAGGCTATTTGCCGAAGAAGTCTAATTTATGCCGGCTCTGCGAGTTCAACACCTCAAAAAAAATCAGCCGTTTTGTTGAACGGCAATATTGAAATTGCTTTTACGTTATGGAAATATGCAAAATAAACATTATTCCTTCAAGATATTATCTATAACGGGGCTGTTGCTTACGCTCGTTTTTTCGTCTTGTAAAAAAGAAGATTATTATACCAAAGAAGATGCTTCACTGGAATTTTCACAGAGTGTAATCACTTTTGATACTGTTTTCACGACAATAGGTACCATTACCAAGAAATTTACGGTTTACAATCCTCATAAAAGTACTATCAAAACAAATATTGCCCTCATGGGAGGCAGTACCTCTTATTTTAGCGTAAATGTGGACGGTGTTTCGGGGACATCTTTTACCGATGTGGAAATTCCTGCTAAAGACAGCATTTTTATTTTTGTAAAAGCGAATATTAATTCTAACAATACTAATGGTCCGATTTTGCGTGTAGATGAGTTGAATTTCTCTACCAATGGAAACCGGCAAAAAGTGGAATTGCTTGCCTGTGCTGAGGATGCAAATTTTATCATTGCCGATATGCAAGTTGGTTCAATTCCCTGTAAAATTATCGCAAACGTAAATGAACATATAACATGGAAAAAAGATAAGCCATACGTGATTTACGGTTATGCAGTGGTAGATTCGGCGGCAAAGCTTACAATTGAAGAAGGAACACAGATTTATATTCATAAAGGAGGCGGACTGTGGGTGTATGTTGACGGATGTTTGGAAGTAAACGGAACAAAAGATAATCCTGTTGTTTTCCAGGGAGACAGACGTTCTTCGGCTCCTAAATACGATTATGCACAATGGGACAGAATATGGATTAATGAAGGAAGCCGGGATAATAAAATCAATTATGCTGTTATTAAAAACGCATACATCGGTATACAGGCAGAAATATTGCGACAGGATATGGGAAATAAACTTACTTTAAGTAATTCCATTATTAAATGTTCCGAAGGCTGTGGTTTTTTAGGACGAAGTTACCACGTGGAAGCATATAACAATGTTATTTCGGATTGTGGGCTTCATTGTCTATGGCTTGCTCAAGGAGGGAACTATACATTTATTAATAATACCTTTTATAATCAATATGCTTATTCGCGTTCAACATCTGCTGTTTATTTCAGCGATTATTATGATCCGGGTGGTGGTGATAATATAATTGTAGGTGATTTCAATTGTAATTTTATTAATAATATTGTCTATGGAAATTCAACTAAAGAATTTACTTATGATCATAAATATCCTGCATCTACAACTTTTTCTGCACAAATAGAAAATTGTCTGATACGAACAGAAGCCAAATATTTATCAGGATTGACTTATTCAGATTGTATTCTCAATGAAAATCCTTTAGTTAAGAATGTAAAAGAATACGATTTCAGTCTCCAAGACAATTCTCCCTGCAAAGGGAAAGGAAAGCCTACTTCTGTTATAGCAGAAGATATTGCCGGAACTTCTCGAAACAATCCGCCAAGCATAGGAGCTTACGAATAAAATCCTGACTTTAGCTTAATTCATCTCTATCAAAATAAATATATTTGGGTTCGGATGCCTGGTAAGAATCATCATCCCATAAAGAACTTGTAATCATCAAATCGGCACTGTAACGATTGCACGCAATGGGCACATTGTGAACTCTGCATTGCCGAAGCAACATCTGAATATCCGCTTCGTGAGGCTGTGCATTCAAATCATCTATGAGGAAAATCGCCAGGTTGATTTCCTTACGGACAACCATTGCTGCAATTTCAGCATCCCCGCCAAGTGGTCCCGAATGCATACAGGTAATTTCTGAGGAAATATTTTCATTAAGAAAAGCGTCATTAATCAAATGACCCGTTGTTCCGGTACAAACCAAATGATGACAGGATAAAAATTTTGCATTATGTAATGCCCACTCTACCATATCATATTTACGCCTGTCATGTGCTACCAATGCGATGGTTAATCTTTTTTTCATTTTCATATCTCTATTAAATTAAATTTGACATTCTTATCTTTAAACAATTCTTGCATTCGTTCTTTATGGGTATCGGTAATAAAAACCTGTCCGTAATCATCGGAAATAACCAATTCTATCAGCTGACTGACACGATTGGCATCCAATTTATCAAAAACATCATCCAGCAACAACAAAGGTTTCACATTTTTCAACTGTTTAATATATTCAAATTGAGCCAGCTTCAAAACGATTAAAAATGATTTCTGTTGTCCTTGCGAGCAGAATTTCTTTACAGGATAAGAATTCATTGTAAAGAGAAAATCATCTTTATGGATTCCCACCGAAGAATGTTGCGAATAGTAATCTTTTTGCTTTGCTTCAACCAACAGGTTTTCAAAGCCGGTATCCTGAAGTTGAGATTTATATTCGATGGTAATTTCTTCATTGGGAGAAATTATCTTAAATAAACGGTTTAAAACGGGAAGAAAATCTTCTAAGAATTGTTTTCGGATTTGAAAAATACCTGTTCCCAAATCTATCATGCGCTCATTCCAGATAGAAATTTCCTGCTCATTAAAACTTTGCCTGTCCCAGAATATTTTTAACAGGGCATTACGCTGTGCAAGTATTTTGTTGTATTGTATCAGCTTGTCAAGATACACTTTGTCGAACTGTGAAATAGCACTGTCAAAATAACGGCGGCGAACATCCGAAGTCCCGTTAATATAATCGGTGTCATAAGGAGAAATCATCACAGAGGGAAAACTGCCAATGTGTTCAGACAATCGCTCATACTCCTTTTGATTCATTCTAAAAACCTTGCGTTTATCCCGCTGCTGAATGCAACTTAGCTTTGTTGTCCCTTCCACATCTTTTAAAATGAAATTCCCGTGAAGGGCAAAAAAATCTTCTCCGTGGCGTATGCTTAGCTGGTCGGCATGATTGAAATAGCCTTTGGTCATGGAAAGATAATGAATAGCATCCAATAAATTGGTCTTCCCTATTCCATTCAATCCGACGATACAATTGACTTTCTCGGAAAACAGGAATGTATTTTCCGTATAGTTTTTAAAGTTTACCAACTGTATATCTTTAAGAATCATTTTTTATATCAAACGAATTTATACCTTCTTTGGAATGCTGATCGAACTATTAACTCATAAAAGCATATTAGCTGCTTTTCAAAAAATTCAGAATATTATTTTCTACCCGTTCCAAAACGGTTGAAGTATCTGCTTGAATAAATTTTTCGCCCGTAATATGTTCATAAAGCTCAATATAACGATTGGAAATATTGCTTACAATTTCGTCAGTCATTTCAGGAACTTGCTGCCCGGGTTGCCCTTGAAAGCCATTTTCCATCAACCATTCACGAACAAATTCCTTAGAAAGCTGGCGCTGTGGTTGATTGTTGTCAAAACGTTCCTGATAAGTATCCGCATAAAAATAACGCGAAGAATCCGGTGTATGGATTTCGTCAATTAGATAAATTTTACCGTCTTTCTTCCCAAACTCATATTTAGTATCCACCAGAATCAATCCCTGCTTGGCTGCAATTTCTGTTCCCCGTTGAAACAACTTCATCGTATAATCTTCCAAAATAGCATAGTCTTCTTCGGAAACAATGCCTTTCGCTAAGACATCTTCTTTAGAAATATCTTCATCATGTCCTTCCATCGCTTTGGTTGTAGGGGTGACAATCGGCTTTTCAAAGCGTTGATGCTCACGCATGCCTTCGGCAACAGGTACACCGCAAATATCACGTTTACCGCTTTTATAGGCTCTCCAGGAACTTCCGGTAAGGTATCCGCGGATAATCATCTCTATAGCGAAAGGTTCACATTTTTCTCCAACGGTAACCATCGGATCGGGAGAAGCGATTTTCCAGTTGGGGCAAATATCGGAGGTATCATCTAAAAAACGGGCGGCTATTTGGTTTAAAACTTGTCCTTTATATGGAATTGCACGGGGAAGAACCACATCGAAAGCCGAAATACGGTCGGTAGCTACCATTACCAGTAAATTATTATCTATCGTATAAACATCCCGAACCTTTCCTTTATAAAAACTTGTTGTACCGGGCAATTTGAAATTGGTTTCTAAAATCACGTTTTGCATTCTTGACTGTTTATTGTTTTTTAAAATTGTTTAATAATTAAACCGAATTTATTCTTTATCTTTTTATTCGGATTGTTTCGTCGTTCCTCCTACCAAGGACTCTTTAATTTACCCTTAAATCCCCTAAAGGGGACTTTTACAGTACCGAACCAACGAAATAGCATCACTGCAAGGAACGAAGCAATCCGGACAATCGGTTTGTCTTTGTCGAAATCTCGGCAAGCCTGTTCCCGCTCCGGTTTGTCCCATCGGGAACCGAACAAAGGAAGTACCGTCATGGCGAGGCACGAAGCCATCCAAGATTGAAGGACTTGCCTCAACACGTTTGCTTTTCCCGCAGGTAACGCTACGCTCACCTACGGTTATGAAAATAAAGCCTTTCAGGCTAAAGCTAAGCAATTGTTGATTATTTACCATTTTACCGCTCTACTCCTTCACTATCTTCACTGTTTTATTGCCTGCTTTCAGGAAGTACACGCCCTGCGGATAACCCGAAAGGTCGGCTTCGCTACCGAAGGTTTCGTGCAGCAATGTACCCTGAATGCTGTAAATCCTTATATTGCTTTCGACTGACAGGTATACCTTACCCGTAGTGGGGTTAGGGTACACCTTAACAGAGGCATTTTCCCTGCTTATTTCCGAAACAGCTGTTGCACATCCGTCTATATTCGTAAAGTAGTTCCAGTCTGAAGCCTGATAAGCTGCAACGCTGCCGGACGGTACACAGACAGGAATAGTGTCTAAAACATCATAAAAAACTTCCGAACCAAGGGTCGGCGGCACATTTGCCAAACAAGTGATCGTGGTTAAGTTGATGCAAAAAGAAAAAGCTCCATTTCCAATGTTTGTTACCGAATTGCCAATCGTTACCGAAGTTAAGTTGTAGCAACCAGAAAAAGCCAAAATTCCAATGCTTGTTACCGAATTGGGAATCATTACTGAAGTTAAGTTATAGCAATCAGAAAAAGTTCTATATCCAATACTTGTCACCGAGTTGGGAATCGTTACCGAAGTTAAGCCGCTGCAAGAAGTAAAAGCACCATCTCCAATACTTGTCACCGAATTGGGAATCGTTACTGAAGTTAATCTATAGCATGAAGAAAAAGCCAAAGTTCCAATGCTTGTCACCGAATTACCAATCGTTACCGAAATTAAACCATCGCAATAAGAAAAAGCACCATCTCCAATACTTGTCACCGAATTACCAATTGTTACCGAAGTTAAGTTGTAGCAAGAATAAAAAGCCCTATCTCCAATGCTTGTCACCGAATTGGGAATGCTTAAACTTCCCGTTTTGCCTGCAGGACAGCAAACTAAGGTATTCTGCACCTTGTCATACAGTATACCGTCTAAATCGCTGTAATTGCGATTATCTATATTTACCTCTATTGCAATTAGGCGGCTACAACTTGCAAAAGGAGCCTCTCCAATGCTTGTCACCGAGTTGGGAATCGTTACCAAAGTTAAGCTGCTGCAATAAGTAAAAGCATAATCTCCAATGCTTGTCACCAAATTGCCAATGATAATCTCAGAGATTGTATAGCTATAGGGAGACCAAGGTTGAGGATTATAACCATAATTTGCCATTTCTCCCCTACCGCTAATGGTCAGTACACTGTCGGCGGTGAGTATCCAAGTGAGGTTGGTTCCGTCTCCTTCACCGCCGCAGTAGCCGGAGGCAATTACGCTTTGTGCCGTAAGGCTGTTCATTGTCATTATGCCTGTTAAGGCAAAGAATAGAATTACTTTTTTCATGTTATTTACTTCGTTTTGCCCCTAAATCCCCTAAAGGGGACTTTTGGTTCAGTGGGTATTGTTAGTATTTAGCTCTTATTATTTTGTTATTGTTTATTATGTTTCATGTTAGTACGCTCTGTAAGTCCCCTTTAGGGGATTTAGGGGCAAGTTCTGGATGGCTTCGTGCCTCGCCATGACGGAGTGCGTACCTCGCCAAGATAACGCTCTGAATAAACACCATTTTACCACTTTACCATTGCACCATTTTACCATTTATTATTATTTCTTCAACAGCCACCCTTTTACACCATTTTCAATCTGTTGCCGGGCATCTTCCCGGGAATAAGGTCCTATACCAATCATATACAGTTGGGACGTTTTCCCTAATCCCAAATTAACAGCATTAGAATACTCCAATTGTTTGTCTGCCAAAAAAGCTTCCGCATTGGCATGTTCCTTAAAGCTCCCAATTACCACATAATAACTACCTGATTTAGCAACATTTTGTTTTTCTGCTACAGACTTATTATTTTCCGTAATAGATTCCGTCGATTCTACCGGTTGTATTGTTTCGGTTTCTTTTTCACCCGAAATTTCTTCGACATAGCCCAATTCCGGTTGAATATACTGATCTTCTATTATGACAATATCTTCATCAGGAGTAGAAATTTCTGCTATTGTTACAGTTTCTTCTGTTTTAGCATTTTTCTTATTTTCATCTAAAGTATTTGTCTTATCCTGAATAAAGACATACAAAGCTCCGCAATGGTTTTGCAGTGTTTGCGGATAAAAATAATACGTAACACCTGTTAGCAATGCACTGCAAAAAATCAGAATCAATAAGGTAACCAGCAATACACGGACCGGTTTCCTTCGTTTCTTTATTCCATATCCATCTTCTCTTTCTTCTGTGCCATCATTTGTATCTTCTTCCTCTTCTACTTTTCGCAACAGCTGCTCTTGTATGATATTTTCTTTTTCAGAAACAGCTTCCGGCTTAACTTCTTTTTTACTTATGCCAGGGATTTCAACTGTGAAGTTTTCTAAGCCAAAAGATTCAGGAGAAATATCAGTATCCAGTGAGGGTGCAAATTCGATCTTTCCCATAGCATTGATAAAGAATTTTCCAAGCGTAGATAATTCATAATCTTTTTTTGCTCCTATTGATTCTCTTAACTTGCTAATCCATTCACCAATCCATTTATTGGCTTCGTCTTCTGATATTTTTCCCTGTGATGCGACAAAAGCAGCAAACTCATTACTATACGTATTTTTATTTTCCGTAAAAGTCACATAATTTCCCGGAACTGTAAGCGTATGCAAAATAGGATGTATTTCTGAAGGAATATAAACAACCTCAAAAATACCAAAATTATTAAGCTGTAATTTCTTATGTTGGAGAAGATATTCTTTTATATATTTTTCCATAATTAATATGATTATAGATGACGGTCTTGAATGTATTGAATAGCTTTTTTTACATCGTCCAGCGTATCAATCCCAAATGCACTTTCGTATTGTGTTACATGTGTATGAATAGTATATCCGGCTTGCAACCAGCGCAATTGTTCCAGGGCTTCGGCTTTTTCCAACGGAGAAACAGGCAGATTAACAATCCGGCTTAAAATATCACCGCGATAAGCATACATTCCAATATGCCGGTAATAAATAATATTCCCTACCAAAGGATTCCTCTTAAAAGGGATGGAAGAACGACTAAAATACAAAGCATTACCAAAATCTGTTTTTACTACTTTTACTACATTGGAATTGAGTAAGTCATCTTCCGACTCTATTTCTTTTATCAAGGTTGCAATTCCGATTTCATTATTATCAAAACAATGTATCAATTCTTCAATCTGTTCCGGTAAAATAAAAGGTTCATCCCCTTGAATATTAACTACAACAACCTCACCGGTATTATATCCCAATTGTTTTATTGCATCGGCACAGCGATCGGTTCCTGAACAATGATTAGAATTTGTCATAACGACTTTTCCGCCAAAAGAAATAACTTCATCGTAAATACGATGATCATCAGTTGCTATCACAATTTCAGAAAAGGATTTTACTTTGGAAGCCTGTTCATAAGTCCTTGCTATCATAGTTTTACCTGCCAAATCTATAAGCGGTTTACCCGGAAGTCTTTCCGATTGATAACGAGCAGGAATAATGCCTATAATTCTCATTTATCTGTTGATTTAAACAAACCGAAAAGTTCGGCATTTATACGGTCAATAACAAATCCGAGATCATCCTGATTTTCCGCAAAATTTACAGTATCTGCGTCAATAACAAGCATTTTTCCTGCTGTATAGGAATTTGCCCATTCATTATAGCGGTCGTTTAGATTATTAAGGTAATCCAAGCGTATAGTACTTTCATATTTTCGTCCTCTTTTTTGGATTTGTGTTACCAAAGTTGAAGTACTTGCCTTTATATAAATCAATAAATCAGGAGGCTTGACAAAAGTCATAATCATATTAAACAAGGAAATGTAGTTTTCATAATCACGTGTTGCCATCAGCCCCATATCGTGCAGATTCGGAGCAAAAATATGTGCATCTTCAAAAATAGTCCGGTCTTGCACTACGGTTTTTTTCTTTTTCTGTATTTCAACAATTTGCCTCAACCGTATATTAAGGAAAAATATTTGCAGGTTGAACGACCAACGCTGCATATCCTCATAGAAACTCGTTAAGTAAGGATTTTTATCGTTATTTTCAAATGCCGGTTCCCAATGAAATTGCTTTGCCAGTAATTTCGTCAGGGTTGTTTTTCCCGAACCTATATTTCCTGCTATTGCTATATGCATGTCTGAATTCTTTTTATTAAAAATACATTTTGAAAAATATGAATATGAAAGACTTAATTTTTGAAAATAACCATAAATATAATATTCATATACTCTTACAAAAATACAAAAATATTATCAACGCTTACCGTAAAAAATAAGATTTTTATTGCTTCTTATTTATTTCTCTATTATCATTAATCATATTGGAATTTTTAATAATTTTGAATCTCAGAACAGACACTAAAAATATAAAATATAATGAAAGATACACCAATTAAACACGAGATTGTAAAAGAAAAAATCGAACAGAGTGGAATCAAAAATATTGGAACAGCCTCTATCCGTGAAATCAAACGATTGATAAACGATATAGAAGATGCCAGTGGAGAAAAATTTATCCGTATGGAGATGGGCATCCCGGGTTTGCCACCTGTACAGATTGGCGTTGATGCTCAAATTGAAGCATTGAAAAACGGAGTTGCGGCTCTTTATCCTGATATAGAAGGTATCCCGGAATTAAAAAATGAAATGTCACGTTTTTGTAAAAATTTTTTAGATATTGACGTTTCTCCTGCTTCATGTATCCCTACGGTAGGTTCCATGCAGGGAGGATTTGCAATCTTCCTTACATTTCAACGCTTACAGAAACAAAAAGATACTACTTTGTTTATCGATCCCGGATTTCCGGTTCAGAAACAACAGCACCGCATTCTGGGAGCCAAATACGAAACTTTTGATGTCTATAACTATAGAGGAGATAAGCTAAAAGATAAGCTGGAAAGTTATTTATCAAAAGGAAATATTCATTCCATTATTTATTCCAATCCCAACAATCCTTCATGGATATGTTTTACGGATAAAGAATTGAGAATTATCGCTGAAGTAGCTCAGAAATACGATGCTATTGTTATTGAAGACCTGGCTTATTTTGGAATGGATTTCCGTCAGGATATTTCTTCCCCGGGACAAGTACCTTATCAGGCAACTGTTGCTAAATATACTGATAAATATGTATTATTGATTTCCAGTTCAAAAGCATTCAGCTACGCAGGAGAACGCTTGGGAGTGATGGTTCTGTCTGATAAATTATTCCAAAGCAAATATCCTGATTTAATGCCGTATTTCGGAACAGATAATTTGGGAAGGGCTATCATTTACGGTTCGGTATATGCTTTGAGTTCGGGGACATCACATTCGGTACAATATGCCATGGCTGCTATTTTGAAAGCATGCAATGACGGTACGTATAATTTCATAGCCGAAGTACGGGATTATGCCGACAAAGCTCATATCATGAAGAAAATGTTTGTAGACAATGGATTTAAGATTGTTTACGATAAAGACGAAGACAAAGAACTGTCGGATGGCTTTTATTTCACAATCAGCTACCCCGGATTTACGGGAGAACAATTGCTGGAAGAATTTTTATATTATGGAATCAGTGCAATTTCGTTGGCGATAACAGGCAGCGAACGTTTGGAAGGATTGCGTGCCTGCGTTTCCTTAGTGAACCGTAACCAATTCCCGGATTTGGAATATCGATTGAAAAAATTTCATGAGAATCATAAAAAATAAAAAGGTTTCGCAAGTATGCGAAAGTATCCTCACGGGCTTGGCAAAGGTTTCGCAAGTTCGCGAAAGTCTCCCCACGGGCTTGGTGAAGGTTTCGCGAGTTCGCGAAAGTCTCCCCACGGGCTTGGTGAAGGTTTCGCAAGTTCGCGAAAGTCTCCCCACGGGCTTGGCGAAGGTTTCGCGAGTTCGCGAAAGTCTCCCCACGAGCTTAGTGAAGGTTTCGCGAGTTCGCGAAAGTCTCCCCACGGGCTTGGTGAAGGTTTCGCGAGTTCGCGAAAGGCTCTCCACGGGCTTGGTGAAGGTTTCACAAGCACGTGAAAGTCTCCCCACGGGCTTGACGAAGGTTTCACAAGTACGCGAAAGGCTCCCCATGGGCTTGGGGAAGGTTTCGCAAGTTCGCGAAAGCCCGTAACGTATAAAAATCATATAAACATATAATATTATTCACGTGAGTTTGGGGTTTACTTGTTTGATTAAGAGAAGTTACGCAAGTTAAATGAAATTACAGGAAGTTATAAAGTTGAAGGCTGAAAGTTTAAAGCGTACCATTCTGCCATTTCTCCTTAAGTTATAAATACTTTTCTCTTATACCATTAATCCCGAATTCACCTTACTCCTATATTCTTGAATCACTTGTCGGGGAGAATCCAATCCGATTTCATCCGGATTGACTAATTTTGGGTGTATAAAACGAACGTCTGTCACATCATCATTTGCTTTTAATGGGATGAATGATTCTACCTTACATTCAAATACAATATCAATGGTAAAATATGTTAAGCCACCAAACTGATATGTGTTTGGAAATGTTCCGAAAAATTTTACATTATTCACAAGCAAATTCAATTCTTCTTTTACTTCGCGGCGAACACCGTCTTCAGCAGTTTCTCCCAAGTCGATAAATCCGCCGGGGAGATCCAACATGCCTTTTGCCGGGTCAGAACGACGGACAGTAAATAAGAGTTCTTTTTTATCATTTTGAATCAATGCAATAGTTGCGCCAGCCTCGTTGGTATACAATTTATGATGACAGTCCTTGCAAATATGGCATTTTATTCCATCCCAATGGAAATGCGGACTTCCACAAAAAGGACAAAATTTTAAAACATGACTTGGGTGAGTGTTCATTTTTGTTTAAAGAATCAACTGTTTTGTTTATTTTTCAAACCTTTGAGGTTTTGTGTTTGTCCAATTATTTAGCCTTTCTTGCAAAAAGCCTGTCTCCAACAACCAAACGTATCATAAAATTAAAATTAGGACGTATTTTCCCGTAGGAAGACAAATTCAATTTATCAGCACTTATTTGAACAACAGGTTCTAAAGCTGCCCAAGCATTGAAAGCTATTCTAACGCCAAAACCTGCCATAAACCCATAACCGATACCACCTATATGCGGATTAATTTCGTATGCATTGTCACCCGGAATATAATGATATCCTTCGCCGTAACGATTAATCATATCAAAATACCTGTCATGGATAATTAATTCCGAACTAATAGTTTTTACACTATTGAGGTGTACTCCCAAATCCACAAAGGGGAAAATATAGGGAATAGTCGTATGAAAAAGATATGTCATTTGCACTTGGAAGAAATTTCGCCTTTCCTTTCCCATCAAAGGATATTCCAGTGCTCTTGTTCCGTCCGGATTCGGATTGTGTTCTGTACTTTGGAAATAGAAATAAGCCGTTCCGCTGGCTGTCAGTCGAGTCTGCCCGAAAAGAATACTCAACATAAAGCTTTCGTTAAAACGATACCTTGCTCCAACTTCAAAATAAAAAGCAAGATTGTAGTGCATACCGGACAGAGATACGTTGGGAAAATTATTATAATCAACAATAACACCCGTATTATTATCTTCAACAAGATTTAAAATTTCTTCTCTCCAATACTTGTTATTCAAAATATAATTAATATCCGGATCTCCATATCTTCTATCTAACTTATCAGGGTCATTATTGGGATCTCCTTGATAATAATTTGCATTGAACTTATGTCCTTTATACATTCCTGCATTAAAGAAAAAATCAAACCCTTTTGGAGCATATTGATTCTCTTCTTGGTTTTGTGCAAAAATATTCACAGAGAAAAATAAACATAAAATACAGATAATCAAAAGTCGCTTATTATTCATACATTTGAAATTCATTTATAACTATTTTATGATTTCAGCCGGGCGATGGTTTCAATCGGATTATCGGAAGAAAATACGGTATTCCCGCAAACCAAAACATCTGCTCCTGCATCAATCAGTAATTTATAATTGTTCAAGTCCACGCCGCCATCTACTTCTATCAACGCATGACTGCCCGACTGAACAATCATTTTCTTAAGTTTTTCAATCTTTTTATACGTATGCTCAATAAATTTCTGTCCGCCAAAACCCGGATTAACCGACATCAGCAATACCAGGTCTACTTCACCGATGATATCTTCCAGCAAAGAAACCGGAGAATGCGGATTGAGCGAAACACCGGTTTTAGCGCCAAAGCTTTTAATGCTTTGAATTGTCCGATGCAGATGAGTGCATGCTTCATAATGAACGGTTAGATACGTCGCTTTTGCCTCCTTGCAGAAACGTTCGATATACATATCCGGATTGACAATCATCAAATGAATATCCAATGGCTTTTGAGCATGTTCAGCTATGGCTTTCAAGACCGGAAAACCGATAGAAAGATTTGGAACAAAATTACCGTCCATAATGTCTATATGAAACCAGTCGGCTCTGCTTTGGTTTATCATGGAAATATCCCGTTGCAGATTGCCAAAATCCGCAGACAATAAAGAAGGTGCAATCAATTGATTCATAATTTACTGATATTTTTCAGACAAAAAAAATTATTAATTTATAAAAGTAGTAAAATATTCAACATGATTGAATAACGTTTGGAAAATGATATTGATATAAAAAACTGAAAAAATAAAGCCGGAAAGCATGAATTATTTTACTATTTTTGCACGCAAACAGAATAAACATGGATAAGATATTAGTAATAGGATGTGCCGGACAAATAGGTTCGGAATTGACGCTGGAATTGCGTAAGATATATGGGAATGATAATGTTGTGGCTTCCGACATACGTCAGGCGGATAAGGATATTACCGAAAGCGGTCCTTTTGAAATAGCCAATGTGCTGGAAGTGCAGAAAATTGCCGACATTGTTAAAAAATATAATATCACACAGATATATCATCTGGCAGCCATTTTATCGGGAAATGCGGAGAAAAAACCGCTGCCTTCATGGGACATTAACATGAAAGGATTGCTGGATATTTTAGAAATGGTACGTGAAATGAAAATAGAGCGCCTGTTCTGGCCGAGTTCCATTGCCGTTTTCGGTCCATCAACTCCTGTGAAAAATACTCCGCAACAGTGTGTCATGGATCCTAATACGGTTTACGGGATTAGCAAACTTGCCGGAGAGCGTTGGATTGCTTATTATAAACAGCGTTATGGCGTTGATACTCGCAGCGTCCGTTATCCGGGATTAATCAGCTACAAAACGGAAGCCGGCGGCGGGACAACTGATTATGCAGTAGAGATCTATTACGAAGCTATTAAAAATAAAAAATATACCTGTTTCCTGAAAGAGGATACTTACCTGCCAATGATGTTCATGCCTGATGCCATCAAAGCGACCATTGAGCTTATGCAGACGGATTTGAATACCCTTTCATGTGATGACAGCTATAATGTCGGCGGAATGAGCTTCTGTCCGGATGACGTATATAAATCCATCAAAAAGCATATTCCGGAATTTTCTATTTTGTACGAACCCGATTTCCGGCAGGCAATTGCCGATTCGTGGCCGCAAAGTATTGATGACAGTGTTGCCAGGAAAGACTGGGGCTTGTCTTTTAAATATGATCTGGATAAAATGACGGAAGTCATGCTAAAGGAAATTGGAAATAAATTTAAACAATAATAAACTTGTTGAGACAAAGGCATTGGATCCATCCAATACAGGTATCCGGCTGCAAACTTCCGCTTATGCTCCGGGAGTGTATATCTGGTCAACAGGAAAAACAAAAGGAAAGTTTATCATTCAATAATTTTCCGGACAGGCAAGTTCGGAAATAAACAGAAGCCCTTCAATTGAAGGGCTTTTATTTTGCTTTTTGAATTATTTCCGATTATGTATAATTGACCCTTTCCGATATGAACTTGCAGTTCGAATAAGGCATTGGAGTTTTTTAGAAAATAAACTGTCTTATTTCTTCTGAACAGGTTTATTTCTCATAATGATATATTCTTTAATTTGCCCCTAAATCCCCTAAAGTGAACTTTTGTAAAGCGCTGATTTCTTATTTTTTCCCTTCATGAATAGTAGTAATATTATTATTATTTCTCTTCTATTTAATTTTTTTATTCAAAATTAATTATAAAAAGAAAAAAATTATACTTTTGTATCGCACACAATACAGGAAATCCCTTTCCTGGTAATTCTAAAAAATGATAGGATAGTAAAAGGGAAACCAAGAGCTATTCTATCATTTGCAGAATTACAAAAAGGAAGTTAGATAAAGGTTCTAAAAAATTATAGAAGCATAAAAGGAAGTCCGGTGGAGATTCTAAAAATTTTAGAAGCATAAAAGGAAGTCCGGTGAAGGTTCTAAAAATTTTAGAAGTATAAAAGGAAGTCTGGTAGAGGTTCTAAAAATTTTAGAAGCATAAAAGGAAGTTCGGTGAAGGTTCTAAAAATTTTAGAAGCATAAAATAGATAAAAAGTATTAAAAATAATATAGTATTAACCATCAAATATAACTAAATTATGGAAAATAGAATTTTTTTTCCTCTATATACTGCTAATTTGAACATTGATAATCTGTATGGACTTGTCAAAACTACTATTGAAATTTCCAAGCCTTTGAAAGAGGTTATGAGTGACCTTGTCAAGGCAGCTCTTAACAAGCTCGAAGCTGCTAATGCAGAACTTGAGAAGCGCATGAAAAAGACACTCGGTAGTGCACTCACGCCGGAGCTTACCGAGATGAACCGTAAACGTAACAAGCTCTTCGCCGAAATAAAACGTTTTGTTTCTACCGCTGATAAAAGCAGTATAGAAACACTTAAAAAAGAAGGTTCACTTTTCAAAATCTTTCTTGACCCGTATTGGGATACAGAAGGCAGTCCGCTAAATACTATTACGAGTATCTATGAAGAAATCCTTGATAGATTTAATACTACAGAATCTCTCAAAAAGTCAGCCGAAGTTCTTGGAATTACCGTTCTGATAAGCGAGCTTGAAAATATAAATATTGTATATGACGAGCTTTATAAGAAGCGCAATAACGAGATAAGCAATAAAACAGGCAATTCGGCAAGCAAAATAAAAGACAGTGTCGTACAGGTATACGAACAATATTGTATCTCTATCGAACAGAGCGTAAACCTTGTGCCGAATAAAAAAATTGAACAGCTCTTCAATGATATGGATGGACTGCGCCGCAAATATGCCATCATTAAACCCAAGCCGCGTAAGGAAAATGAAGAAAAAGAATAAAGCAATAGCTTTATGCGAAGCAGGTAAATGAAATAAGACTTTTAGGTCGAACTAATCCGGAAGAAAGAAAATAATTTATTTTCCGAAAAATCCATAAAAAATAAACAATACCTTATCTTACAATAATCCACATAGCATGCAGCGAAAATTTATTATAAATCTTTTGCTTTTTATCGGGCTTAATTTACTTATTAAGCCTTTCTATCTATTTGGAATAGACCGGACGGTTCAAAATGTGGTAGGAGAATCAAGCTACGGGATTTATTTTGCCTTGTTTAATTTTTCACTTATCTTTAACATGCTGCTCGATTTGGGTATTACTAATTTCAATAATCGCAGCGTAGCCAAATCTAAAGAATTTCTTAATGAAGCATTTCCCCGTATCTTTACCTTAAAGCTATTACTGGGAATTTTTTATATTCTGCTTGTATTCATTTTAGGATATATTGTCGGATATAACGCATTGCAAATTAAATTGCTGATTCCGCTAATTATAAATCAGTTCCTGTCCTGTTTCATTTTGTATCTCCGGTCGAATATTTCCGGCTTATTACTTTTTAAGACGGATAGCCTGTTATCAGTTGCCGATCGCCTGATTATGATTATCTGTTGCGGGATTTTATTATGGGGTAATGTAAGCGAAAAGCCTTTTCAGATAGAATGGTTTGTCTATGTGCAGACTTTTGCCTACTGTACAACTATTATCTTTGCCCTGATTATTATTCTGCGAAAAACAAAATTGAAATCTCCTTTTGTAGATTTTCCATATTTTAAAAATATTCTCAAGCAGAGTATTCCTTTTGCCTTATTAGCCCTGCTTACAAATTTGCATAACCGGACAGATTCCGTATTTTTGGAGCGTTTGCTACCCATGGGAACCGGTGCCGAACAAGCCGGCATTTATGCCTCAGCTTTCCGTCTCCTGGATGCAGGGATAATTATCGCTTTATTATTTTCGGTATTGCTGCTGCCGCTTTTCTCGCGTATGATTGCCGAAAAAATAGCTGTCAAATCATTAGTGAAGACCTCTTTCACACTTATTTTTATCTATGGGATTATTGTAGCCACCGTTTCCTATTTTTATAATTATCCCCTGATGCGTGTATTATATGATAATCATGTGGAAGCATCCTCGAATGTCTTCCGTATTTTGATGTTGAGCATTGCTCCTTTGTCGGCGACCTACATTTTCGGAACTTTACTTACCGCCAACGGGAATCTCAAGCAGCTCAACATTATTGCCTTTGTTGCGGTAATTATTAATATCAGCTTAAATGTATTATTCATACCACATTTTCAGGCAATCGCTTCGGCTTATGTAAGTCTTTTTACCCAAATGCTAATAATTGCAGCAGAAATATATATTGCAAGGAAAACTTTTTCGCTGGACATTTCAAAAGAATATATTGCAAAATTAGTTTGCTTTCTCGTCTGTACTGTTGCCGCCGGATGGGCAAGCCTGCAACTGCCCTTCCACTGGATTACCAATATATTAATTTTATTATGCTTTTGCGGAATGCTTATTTTTGCTTTCGGCTTGATAAAGCCCAAAGAAATTTTGCTGTTGTTTAAAAAATAAGAATATCAAAGGAAATAAGCAAATAAGAGAATAAGAAATAGAGAATCCGGAAAGAGTAACATTATTACGCTTTTCAAAATCCGAAACCATCAAAAAAGCGTAACTTTGCAGTATATATAAAAACATAAAAAATGAATATTTTATTTTTAATTATTGGATTATTAGTAGGAATTGGTGTTGCTGTTTTTGTAGGAATCAGGCTGCAAAAAGAATCTAAAAATTTACAGACCGCTAACCGGCAACAGACAGAATCACTCATTCAGGTAACGGCAGCTAAAGAGGCTTTACAAATCAAATCCGAAGAGCTGCAAAAGGAAATAATTGATTATAAACAAAAAATAGAAACAAAAGAAAACGACATACAGCAACATATAGCTTTTCTTGCTCAATACAAAGCTCAGAATGCTAATCTGAATGAAAAGCTGGAATTACAAAAAAAGGAAATTCAAGACATTCGTGAACAGCTTTACAAAGACTTCAAGTTAACGGCAGAAAGTATTCTGGAAGAAAAAACCAGGAAATTTTCTGAAGTGAATGAAGAAAAATTAGGCAATATCCTCAATCCGCTTAAAGAGAAAATTCAAACTTTTGAGAAAAAAGTGGAAGAAACTTTCATGAGTGAAATGCGGGAAAAAACTTCTCTCCGCAAGGAACTCGAACATATTATCAGCATCAATAAACAAATGAGTGACGATGCTCAACGCTTGACCTCCGCATTAAAAGGAGACAGCAAAGTCCAGGGAGACTGGGGGGAAATACAGTTGGAAATGCTGCTGGAAAAAACAGGACTAATAAAAGATATTCATTTCCACAAACAACTCAATTGCACGACCGAAAACGGCACAAATGTTCGCCCCGATTATGTTATTAATCTTCCTGAAGGAAAAAACTTCATCATTGACAGCAAGGTCTCTTTAACAGCTTATGAAAATTATTTCAACGCAGCGGATGACGAGCAACAGAAAAATACCTACCTCAAAGAACATATCGTCAGTCTAAGACGCCATATTGATGACTTGGGAAGCAAAAGCTATCAGAATCTATATTCTATCAATTCCCCCGATTATGTTTTTCTCTTTGTTGCCTTAGAGCCTGCTTTGACCATCGCTCTGCAAAATGAGCCTACTTTGTTTGAAAAAGCATTAAATAAAAATATTGTCCTTGTTTCAACTTCTACCCTTTTGGCTTCCATGCGGACAGTATCGTTTATCTGGAAGCAGGAAAACCAGAAAAATAATGTCTTGGATATTGCCAAAGAAAGCGGTTTGCTGTACGATAAATTTGTCGGCTTTACCGAAGATTTAATCAAAGTGGGAAGAAACATACAGCTTAGTCAGGATTCTTATGTTTTGGCAATGGGTAAACTGACAGAATCATCCCGCAAAGGGGATACGATTATCGGCAGGATGGAACGCATAAAAGTCTTGGGAGCTAACGCAACTAAAAACATCGACCAACGATTAATTGACAAAGCAAATGGAAATGATGAATTGCTGCTGGATGAACCAAAATAATTAATTGAGGTAAGCCAGGGAAAAAGAGTCTATTTCCGAAGAAGTCTGTTAACTTGTAAATATAATATGAGTTCTGGATTAATGGTACAAGGGTTATTCGCTGATTTGGTTATTTGCTTATTTGTACTATCGTTTTGGTCGAATCTCTTGTGAAAACCTTCGTGTTACTTCTTCACCACTGTGCCATTTCACCATTGTACCTTTATAACTTGCGTAAATTCTCTTAATCAAATAATCACATGAAACATGAAAAAGAGTCTCCCAAAACAGGAAACTCTTCAACAATTATTCATATAAAATCTATTTACCTTTTACCTTGGCGGCAGTATTTCAAAATCGCATCGTCTGTTTTGCGACCGATTTTCTTCTGTCGTGTTCGGGACCAAAGGCAGATTATACGATTGCGTGGTAATAACAACGGACGATTCGGAAAGTCCTTTGGAAATCATGTAATCACGTACCGCTTTAGCACGGAACAGCCCCAAATTCCCATTCAAAACCGCTGAACCTAAATCGCAGGTGTTTCCGGCAATTTGAATGCGTAGTTGCGGATATTTTTTCATCAATTCCACTTTTCTGTCCAAAATCGCTTTCTGGCTGGCACGCAATTCCGAACTGTTCAAGACAAAATAAACATGCTCATCTAACAACATTTCATAATCTTCCCTGCTCATGTTGTAAGGATATTGTTCTTCCTCCTTAACTTCCACTTTAGGCGATTCTTTCAACTGTTCATCCACCTCGTCTTTCCAAGTAAGGATTTCATCCATGCCTTTTTGCAAATCTTTTATTGCTTTTAATACCGCATCATTGAAATCCATTTGGCTGACACGCATCAAACTGTCTTCTTCTTCGCGAAGGCGTTCTATTTCTTCATCCTGCTCACGAGTAGGTACTTCTAATTTACCTAATTTAATACGAACACCTATTTTTCCACCGTAAGAAATAGTGTTTACCTTGTCAACTTGTTTGGAGTTGACTATACCATTGTATGCAATCCCATAACCTATATTGCCATTTGCATTGGGTTGATATTGATCAGGAGCTTCTAATAAGTCTTTTGATTCCTTTTGGATATTCATAAATCCATAATCCAGATAAGCAGCTACATTCAAATCTACCCTGCGGCTTAATCCAAATAAAAATCCCCCTTCCACTGTTCCTGCTACATTGAATTTTACACTCATCTTGTTATCCGAATTCAATATTTTGCTTGGATTACTTATAGAACCAAAACCGTGATCTATCGGATCATTAGCCTTATTATCCGGAGCACCTAAATCTAAAATCGTTCCAGAGGTTTCTCCTGATAATCCCGGATAATATCCGGACACATTTAAACAGAAATCATCACTGTACTTACCATCCTGTATCGTATAAGTCGATTTTACGGGAATTTGGAATTTAAAACCTAATCCTAAATAAATCCCGTGACGTTGATACTTACCAAACTTATGTTGGAGCGTTAACATCAAAGGGATTTCTATCGTAGTCATTTTCTGTAGTTCTTCCCAATTTCCCAAACGGGCACGCAAATAATAATAATCTCCATTATCATCATCAAATTGAATATTATCATCAAATTGTAAAAAATTTTCATTTGATAATGCATAATCATAACCACCTATCGTCCGGTATTGGGATACTCCTATTCCTGTAGATATTCCTACTTTCTTGGTAAAGAAATAACTATAGCCCAGGGTTGCTTGCCAACCTACTTTCCGTTTTGAAAAACCATCCTCTTTAGAATTTCCTAAACCATCCAAAGTATATCGGAATCCCGAAGGACCTACTCCTCCTGACAATGTTATATATGACCCCTTTTCCTGACTAATTAATTGGAATGTCATTAATAAAATTGCAACTGTAAATAATATTTTCCTCATTGCTTTATTCTTTAATATTTTATTTTCTTTCATTTTAAAAATAGTACCCCATTTCCCTTTCAGAAATGAGGTACTAAGCTTTTTTATTCTACAATTAATCGTTTTACTATGACTTCTCCGTCTGCCCGAATTATCCGTACAGAATAAACTCCTGCCGCATACATAGCTTGAATATTAATTTTATTGTCTTCCATGATATGACGACCAACTATTCTACCAGCAGCATCATAAACCTCCACAGTAGAACTTTGATCTTCTTCTCTGGTTCTGATCAATTCTATTGTATAAGATTTACCATTCTTAACAGGACTTGGATACAATATGTTTTTCACCACCTTAGGTGTATTCAACGTGACCGGACAGCTTTCGATATAGCTTCCGTCAGCAAAGAATACACGTACATGATACGTTCCGACCAAACCATTAGGAGCTACATAATATTGTTCGCTCGCTTGACTGCCGATAGGTTTACCATCCTTATACCATTGATATCTTACATAGTCTTGACCACTGCCATCCACAAGGATAATGTCTTCCCATTTGGTTGCGAGGGTGATAGTGTTATTGGTAAATACTTCCATGGTATCGCTGGCAATGCTTGCACATGAATTGGATACAACTACATAATACTTTCCTTCCATAGATGATAAGAAGGAATTTTCAGTATATGTTGACGATGTTGCTCCCGGAATCGGATTACCTTCATAATACCATTGATAAGAAAGATTGCTGCCATCTGCCTGTACAGTTAATATCATCACATTACCTTCACAGAAATATGCATCCTTTTCCATCTCTGTAATAGTCGGCATGGTGGAAACAACTATCGTGAACGGATGCGATTCGGTACATGCTCCAATACGAATCTCCATCGTACCGGCATAAGTTCCCGGCATTGCAGTTAACGGCAGCGAAATATTTACTTGATTAGCCGGTAACAATTCGAATTGACTCATAGGCACAAAACCTGCTCCTAATGCACTACTTTCATAAGTAATCTTATAGTACATCGCCGCTGTCTGTTGCGTTTGATATGAAATAGACGCCATCGTATCTCCATAACATACGCTATTCATCGTCTGGATCGTAGTATGACCGGAAGGTAAAACTTCCACAACTACCAATACCGGCGATGCTGTCGGACAGCTACCGTCTGTCGTAGTCAACATAAATTCATACGTTACAAGTACATTACTTGATGAGTTATTCGTTAAAAATTCACTTATCGCCTGTGTTGAACCGGTAGCTGAATCTCCATTATTAATCGCAGGATTCGGTAAACGCTTCCATTGATAAGTTACGCTTGGATTGCTACTAACCGCCATATAACCAAATAGACTTCCTGAACAAATAATACCGCCATGCAATCCCGATGTTAATGTCGGACCATTATTTACTGTGATTGTTAACGAATACAAACTACTCATACATGTTGTTAGCGTATCTACAAAACGCACATAATAGGTTGTCGTTATATTTGGACTAACTATTGTCGAATTTAATTGAGATACTCCTAACATATCTCTATAGAATTCCGCTGTCACATTGGTTGGCAAATGAGTTACGTACGTAAATAAATCTATCGTATCGCCTTCGCAAATAGTCGTATCTATCAACAATCCCACAGGCACATTACATACTGTATCTTGCAATGTAATCTCATTTGACCATGCTGAACAATTATTGCCCTCAATTACCAATAAACGGTATTTACCTGCTACATTCGTACTTAGGTCTTTCTCAGTTTCCACCATGTAACGGCTATCACGATACCATTGGTATGCCGGATTGCTGAATTGCGTTTCATTTTGGATAGCCAAATAAACTGCCGCACCCCCGTAAATATTGCCATTGGCAGGATTGGAAGCTATTACAGGAACATCTATTGAACTTGCTGAACGAGTTACTTTAATCATGTTGCTTACTGATGTACAGCTACCTTCTGTTACAATCAGACGATATTCGCCTGTATCTGTTACCGAATATACAGGATTGGTTGCTTGGGGAATTGCAACACCGTATTTGTACCATTGATAAGTGGCATTTCCAAAGTCATTTTCATTATCCAAACCTAATACTACCACTCCATTTACTCCACAAAGAGTTGTATTACCTGAAGCTGGAGATATTTGTGCTTGTAGAATAGATGATGGTGATGGAGTTAATGTCGTTATGGATGATATGGATGAACAATTACCATCTACAACTTGTACCGTATAATCACCTGATTGAGTTGCGACGTATACTTCCGATGTGCTTCTTTGTACTTCCATGTTGTTTCTGTACCATACATATTCTGCACTTATAGCATAGATAGTAGAGTTGCTTACACTCAACATTACACTTCCGTGCTGACCACAAATTTGTCCGTTAGGTGACGTACTTTGAATTGTTGGCGGATTGATTGTTGTATTATCATAATCAACCTTCACATCTTCAAATGCGCTGCAACTACCATCAATTACTTGTATGGAATACATACCTGCTGTTCGTACTTCATAAAATACACTTGTCGCTCCGGAAATTGCTATACTATCCTTATACCATTGGTACATTGGATTAGTATAATTACTTACATTGGTTACTTCCAATCTTACAACCCCATTTGCTCCACATATTTTGTTGCTTGACGGCAACGAAGATATTGCAGGTGGTACTATACTTGTTGGAGAAGTAATCAAAGTTTCTGTTAAGGATACTGAAGAACAAGCTCCTTCCATCACTTCTACATAATAATCTCCTGCTACACTTGCCCTGTATGTTGACAAACTACTATTTTGTACAATTTCTGTACCTTTATGCCACACATACGTTGCATTATTATACGCTGTCGTATTGGTAACACTCAATAATATCTCACCATCCGTACAGATTGTCAAAGTATTTGGTATTTTTGATAATAATGGTTTATCTATGAAACTATTATCTTTCATTAATCGAATACCATTAGAAGTAGTAGCACAAGCTCCCTCTATGATATGCAAATAATACAAACCGGAATCTTTCGCATGATACACTGATGAATCTGCGTCAAATATGGCTACACCATTCTTATACCATTGATACCGAGGACTGCTGTATGCTGTCTTATTATCCAGACTCAAAATTACAACACCATACGTTCCGCAGACAATATTGCTATTCGAATGCGAACTGATAGTTGCAGGAGTTATCTGAGTTGTTGACATTGTTAACGTATCTATAGAAGATACTGATGAACAGCCTCCTTCAATTACTTGTACATAATATGCTCCTGCTACACTTGCTGTATAACTTGGGTATCTGCTTACTTGTACCGTATCTGTTCCCCTATACCATACATAAGTCGGATTTGTATATGCGGTTGTATTGGTAACATTTAACAGAATATTTCCATCTTCACAAATTTCTAATAGATTCGGATTTTTAGCTATTTCCGGAATTGCTATAAATTTATTATCTTTTGTCAACCTGACATCATTAGAAATAACTCCGCATGTACCTTCTATTACCTGTAAGTAATACAGACCTGCATCTTTTGCATGATATACAGATGAATCTGCATTAGCAATTGCTATGCTATCTTTATACCATTGATAAGTAGCATTTGTATAATCTGCTTTATTATCCAAACTCAATACTACCACACCATTAGCGCCACAAATATTATTACTCCTTGGAAGCGAACCGATAGTTGCAGGATATATATTATTGATTGTAGTAACGACCTCATTTGTATCAGACACAGTCGAACAATTACCTTCGGTTACTTTTACATAATAATCTCCTGCTGACTGTGTGATATAAGTACCTGAAGTATTCGTAGCTACTACTATTCCATCCTTATACCAAGCAAATGTAGTCGCCGATCCGTAATCAGAACGATTGGCTATTGTAAATTGTACATTTCCATCTGTACCACATACCTGACCAATGCCACCTGAAGAAGGTTGCATATCTACAACGGGACGCTCTATTCCATTGAGATCTACTTTCAATGTATCTTCCGATGAAAAGACACCACATTCGTTACTATTATCTATTACATGTAACTTATATATACCTGCTATTGGTGCTGTATATGAAGACAACGTAGCTCCAGATATCGCAGTATCATTTCGATACCACTGATATACAGGTGTACCATAAGATCCACTATTAGTTAAAGTTAATGTCACTTGACCATATTCTCCACAAATAGTAGTTCCTGATTTACTTACACTTGGAATAGCTATATTTGTATTGTCTTTCGTTATTTGTTTAGTAACAGAATATGACTTGCAGTTCTGATCAGATACTTCCAATACATAATCACCTGCTTCAGTTGCAATATAGAAATACGATGTCGCTCCAATGATTGTATCACGATCTTTGAACCATTGATAAACAGGATCAGTATAAACCGATGCATTATTTATTGATAATCGCACACTGCCATTATTTCCGCATACATTCAACAAAGAAGGATCTGCATCCAATTGCGGTTGTGTAATCTGACAATCTGCTTCTTCTACACGAATCGTATCAGATAAGCCTGCACATGTATTATTATCTACAAGCAACAGTTTATAGGTACCTTCCTCTACCGTACTCAATACGGCATTCGTACTCACTATTGAGGAACCTCTCATCCAGTAATAAGATAAGTTGGTTGAATAATCACTTGTATTTTGCAAATACAATTCTACTGCTTTAGCATTATAAATTTTACCATCCAATGGGAACGAAGCTATATCCGGTTGTGTTATCGTAGAAGCGGATGATTTTATCGTATCAGATACTGAAAATGCTCCACATCCTCCATCTTCTACATAAATACGATAAATACCTTCTTCTTCCGCTATATACAATGTATCCATAGCTCCATCTATAGGTGCATTATTCCTATACCATTGATAAGTGGCTGATGTAGTATATTGATAAACATTACCCAAACGTAACATGGATACACCCGCTCCTCCACAAATTTCTTTTGATGATGGAATTACAGAGACTACAGGTTTTTCTATTGTACCAGTTGACCTACCAACACTTATTGCTGTTGATAAAGTCGTACAATCGCCTTCTTTTACTTCTATACTATAGGATCCACGATCCAATGCTTCATAGGATGATTCTGTAGCTCCATCTATAGCTACATTTTGATTATACCACTGATAAACAGGATTTGTATATGCCGTATCATTAGTCAAACGCAACAGTACACTACCATTAGGACGACACACTTGTGCATTTGACGGTACTGTATCCACTTTCGGGAAAGCGATGACCGCACCCGGATCTCCCGCTATATTGATAGTATCCGAAAATGCTCCACAAGAACCATCTACTATTTGTACACGATATGTACTTGCTATAGTCACTTCATAAGTAGATTGAGTCGCTCCTCCTATCAATAAATTATTTCTGAACCATTGATAACTAATATTAGAACTATATTTATTGGCATTAGTCACACTTAATAGAACACGACCATTGGCTCCACATATCTTCATTCCAGATGCGGAAATAAGCGGTTTGTAAATATCCGATATTGTATTCTTCATCACTCTGAAAGTATCCGATACTACTGCACATGTTCCATCCACTACTTGAATCATGTACGTTCCGGATTCAAATACTTCTTTAGTAGAAGATGTTGCCCCTGATAACGGCAAACCATCTTTATACCATTGATAAGTTGCACTCGTAGAATAATTCCCTATATTTGTCAATATCAACATTACACTACCCGTATCTCCGCAAATAATACCACTTGATGGGGTCATACGTGTTGTACATGGTGCGATTATGCTATTGTCTTTATCAATAACGATAGGTTCAGAATACCCAGCACATAAGCCATCCTTGATAAATACCTTATACGAACCTGCCTGTTTAGCCGCATAGAATGATTTGGTTGCCCCTGATACTAATGTATCATTGCGATACCATGCATACGTTACAGGTGCTGCATAAGCTGATTTATTCGTTACAGTCATCAATACACTACCATTATTTCCACATACGGTTAATGATGATGGTGTCGACGTAATTGCCGTCGGGATAAAGTTGCAGGTATCTTGATTTATTACTGCATCTTCCGACCATATTGCACAACTTCCATCCACTACCAATAATTTATATGTTCCGGCAGTATCTGCACTATAAGATGACATACCAACAGCTATAGAATCATTACCTTTGAACCAAATGTATTGTGCAGATGGATAATCTGCTGTATTATCCAAAGTAATTACAACGGGGATACCACTTACTATACGTTTGGATGTAGGATTGTAAGACAATTGTAATGGTACCATATCTGTTGATAATTTTGATACCGATATTGCAGGGCTTGATATTGCTGCACATTCGCCTTCAAATACTTGTACAAAATAGGAACCGGAATCTTTCGCAGAATACATCGGAGTATTACTATTGGGAATAGATTCTCCATTCTTATACCATACATAGGTAGGATTTACATATATATCTTTATTCATCACACGCAATACTACTACACCCTTGTCTCCACAAATAGCATTAGAAGAGGGGTACGTTGATACCACAGGAGCCGTTATTGAATGTGTTGTTGACATATATAATGTATCTCTTCTTGATGTAGATGAACAATTTCCATCCATCACCTGTACAAAATATACACCTGCTGCTTCCGCTACATAATGACGGCTTGCACTATTCTGTACCACCATATTATCTTTATACCATGCATAAGTAGTATTTGCAATGCTATAGTACCCATAATTGACTACACTGTAACGTATGCTTCCTCCTACACATAGAGTATCATTATACGGAACTTTCGTTATATCCGGAATAGCAATCAAAGAAGAGTTAGGTGTAATTGTATCTATATCCGACAAGGACATACAATTTCCTTCACGTATCATTAGACGATAACGTCCGGGTGTACTTACTTCATAGATAATATCTGTTGCTCCCTGTATTTCATAGTTATCATTTAACCATTGATATGTTGCTGATGAGGCATATACTTCCGGATTTGATAATCCCAATATAATACGTCCATTAGTTCCACATAATTCTTTCACATCCGGAAGTTTGGTTACTACCGGTTTGTTTATTGTTTCAACACCATCAGGAGTTATAACAATATCCGAAGAATATATCATACAACCAGTATCTATTACTTCTAACTTATACGTTCCTGCATCCAATACTTCTAATGTAGGATCTGTTGCTCCCGAAATAGCCACATTATTACCATCATACCATTGATATAATGGAGATACATATATTGATCTATCCGATACTTGCAATAGTACTCTACCGTCGGCTCCACATATACTACTGGAAGGTACAGTTGTAATGGCTGGTGCAGGAGGTGCACAATTTGCATCCGTTACCTGAATGGTGCTAGACCATGTTGCACATGAACCATCTATTACTAATAATCTGTAAGCTCCTGTTACATTCGCATCATAGTTAGCAGTTGTTCCTACAGAATCCGAACCTCTATACCATATATATGAAACACTGCCACTATAAGATAGCGGATTATCCAATTTCAAACTTACAGGATTTCCTCCCGTAATCTGAGCATTCGTTGGGAATGCAGAGATATAAGCAGTAGCTATTGTTGTATTATTTTTCATTACATTCAATACCGAAGAAATTACACCACAATCTCCTTCGGAAATCTGTACATAATAATCTCCTGCTTCTTTGGCAGAATATAATACACTTGTACCATTAGTGGTTATCTTTTCTCCATTTCTGTACCACTGATAAGTTGGATTGGTATATGCCTCACTATTCTTAACTTTCATTACCACAACACCCGTGTCTCCACAAATAGTTAAACTCTGCGGATAATAAGTCAATTGAGGAGTTGCTATAGAAGATGTTGTTGACATACTCAAACTGTCTCTATTGGATGTTGCCGAACAAGTTCCTTCTATTACCTGAACAAAGTATTTTCCGGATTGAGTTGCTATATAATTTGCACTCGTTCCATTTTGTACAACATCGTCTCCACGATACCATACAAATGTTGGGCTTGTGTAATCACCCACATTTAATACTTCATAACGGATGCTTCCATCTATACATATTGTATTCTTATCCGGTGATTTCGTTAAAGATGGAATATCTATTCCTTTGTTTGGATTACGCACTATCGTATCTATGGTTGAGAATGCGGCACAATTTCCTTCCAATACCACTATACGGTAATTTCCGGATTCTTTCACCTCGTAAATCTTACCGGTAGCGCCTTCTATCGCATAATTATCTTTCATCCATTGATACGTAGCTGTTGGTATATACGCTGTCGGATTTGACAATTCTAAAATGACACTTCCATTATTTCCACATAATGTATCCGTATCAGGACGTTGCGTTACACCAGGTTTTGTAATGTTGGTAGATTCCGTAGTTACCTCAATATTATTAGATCCTTTTGAACATCCTTCGTCATCCACAATTACACTATATGTTCCTGCAATAGTCGTTTCGTATGTTTTTCCATAGATTCCGGTTCTGTAACCATTATATACCCATTCATACTTTGGTGCTACATAATCCGCATCATTATTTATATACATTAACACACTACCACCATCAGTACATGCTTTCATAGACGTTGGAATAGAAGATATAGATGCTGTTGTCAATGTACATCCGTCAATAGTAACATTTACAATAGTTGACAATGCGGCACATCCACCTTCCAATACCAATAAACTATAGTATCCTTCTTCAGTTGCAATATAATCGGCAGTATTGGCTACGGAATCTGTTCCACGGAACCAAATATAGCTTGGATTCACAAAGGCTGAAGGATTATCCAATGATAATTCCACAGGAACGTCTCCTTTGATGGTTGCATGACTTGGATTTACATACAATCTTGGAGTAGCTATAGTTGTATTGGTTTTGGTTACAGGAACATCTGCGGATTTAACAGCACATTGTCCTGCTACTATAAAGACATAATAAGTACCGGAATCTTTTGCGGAATACATAGATTCAGTTGCTCCCGCTATTTCTTTTCCATTCAAATACCATTGATAAGTAGCATTACTATAACTTCCTGCATTTGTAACATTCATTACTACTACACCTGTATCTCCACAAATATTATTGGTTGAAGGATATATAGCAATAGCAACCGGATCTATACTTGCTGAAAGAGATGTTATTATGGTATCCCTTACAGATGTTGCTCCACATGAGCCATCAACAGCCTGTACATAATAAATACCTGCACTCGTTGCAAAATATACCGGATTGTTTCCGCTTTGTACGCAGGATGATTCCTTATACCAATTGTAAACAACATTTGAAGAATATTGAGTAGTATTATCTACGGTATAGCGTACCGAACCATTTTGACAGATAGTCTTGCTATCCGGTATTTTGGATATCCTAGGCTTGTAAATATGCTCATAATTACGTCCTATAATAATTACATCCGACAAGGACATACATCCGCCTTCTTGTACCATCAAACGATAATTCCCTGGCTGAGTTACCTCAAAATTAGCATTGGTAGCTCCGGTTATCTCATAATTATCCTGTAGCCATTGATATGCTACACTTCCACTATAAGTATTCCGATTTGCTATTTCCAATATAATAGTTCCATTGTTTCCACATAATGAATCCGTATCCGGAGTTTTGGATACTGCCGGTTTATCTATAGAACCACTACCGGAATTTATAGTAACAAGTGCAGAGAAAGCCACACAACCAGTATCTGTTACCGATAATTTGTATGTTCCTGCACTCATTATCTCCAACGCCGGACTTGTTGCTCCCGTTATAGGATTATCGTTACCATCATACCATTGATAAGACGGAGATACATATATTGATCTATCTGATACTTGCAATAATACTCTACCGTCATCTCCACATATAGCATCGGAAGGTACACTTGTAATGGCTGGTACAGGAGGTTCACAATCTGCATCAGTCACAGTAATAGCATTAGACCATACAGCACAGCTATTATCTATTACTAATAATTGATAAGTTCCTGTTACATTCGCATCAAAAGTATTAGTTGTTCCTACAGAATCTAAACCTCTGAACCATATATAAGTAGGATTCGTATAGTCTGAAGCATCATTATCCAATTTCAAACTAACAGGATATCCTCCCGTAATCTGAGTATTGGCAGAAGATATAGATATGCTCGCCTTAACTATCATTGTTGTATTTTTTATTACATTCAACAACGGATCTGAAATTACGGCACAACTTCCTTCAAAGATTTGTACATAATAATTTCCTGCTTCTTTTGCACTGTACATTGCACTTGTAGCATCTGTCAGCATATTACCATTTCTGTACCATTGATAAGTGGCATTGGTATATGCCCCACTATTCTTAACTTTCATTACCACAACACCCGTGTCTCCACAAATAGTTAAACTTTGAGGATAATAAGTTAATTGAGGAGTTGCAATAGAAGATGTGGTTGACATACTCAAACTGTCTCTATCGGATGTTGCCGAACAATTACCCTCTATTACCTGAACAAAGTATTTTCCGGATTGAGTTGCTATATAATATGGTTTCACATCTGTTTGTACTACATCATTGCCTCTGTACCATACATAAGTCGGATTGGTGTATAGACCTGTATTGGCAATATCATAACGAATGCTACCATCTTGACAAATTGTACTTTCATTAGGTACTTTTTCGTATTCAGGTTTTGCTATTGATTTATTTATATCAAGGACTATCGTATCTATAGTTGATAATGCTCCACAGGTACCATCTTCTACCGATAAACGATAATATCCCGGTTCAGTCACTTCATAAATTTTTCCTGTAGCACCTTCTATCGCATAATTATCTTTTAACCATTGATACGTAGCGGACAAAGAATATACATTATTGGATAATTCTAATATGATGCTTCCGTCATTGCCGCATAAGGTATCCGAATCGGGACGCTTAGTTATAACAGGTTTCATTATACCTGTAGTTACTGGAGCTACAATAATTTCATTAGAGCCTTTCGAACATCCTTCATCTTCCACAATTATACTATAGGTTCCTGCGATAGTTGTTTCGTATGTTTTTCCATAAATTCCGGTTCTGGAACCATTAAATATCCATTCGTATGTTGGTGCAATATAGCTTGTATCATTGGTTACATACAATAAAACGCTACCTCCATCAGTACACACTTTCTCAGATATTGGTCGTGAAGATATAACCGCTGTCGTTAATGTACATCCGTCAATAGTTACATCCACTGTCCTTGACCACGCAGCACAATTTCCATCCAACACCAATAAACGATATGCTCCGTCTATATTCACAGAATAATCGGCAGTATTGGCTATAGAATCCGTTCCACGGAACCATATATATCTCGGATTACTATAATCTGAAGGATCATTATCCAATGACAATTCTACAGGAATGCCATTTTGTATCATGGCGTGATTTGGATTTACATATAATCTTGGAGTAATTATAGTTGTATTATTTTTCTTTACATCCAATACCGTAGAGATAACACCACAATCACCATCCAGAATTTGTACATAATATAAGCCCGAATCTTTCGCAGAATATAATATATCTGTGGCATCGGATATTGCCTCGCCATTTCTGTACCATTGATAAGTCGCATTATTAGTGTATATAGTCGTATCTTTTATTTTCATCACTACTACACCTGTGTCTCCACAAATAGTCAAACTTTGAGGATAATGTGTTAACTGAGGAACAATTATGGATGATGTAGTTGACATATACAAGGTATCCTTTCTTGATGTAGAGGAGCAAATGCCATCTATCACTTGTACAAAATATCTTCCTGCTTGAGTAGCTATATAATGTGCTTTTGTTCCGTTTTGTATCACACTGTCCGCACGATACCATACAAACATTGGTGACGTATATGCATTTACATTCGATACTTCAAAACGCACACTTCCGCCTATACATATTGAATCGTTTTCAGGTAATTTCGTTAAATTTGGAATAGCAATTGTTTTGCCTGCACTGAATCCTATTGTATCTATCTCTGAGAATGCTGCACAATCGCCTTCCTGTACTACTAAACGATATATACCCGGCTCGGTAACTTCATAGATCTTCTCGGTAGCTCCTGCTATCGCATAATTATCATTCATCCACTGATAGCTTGCCGTTGAAGCATAATCTTCCGGATTCGATAATTCCAAGATAATACGTCCGTTCTCACCACATAATGAATCCATCCCAGAACGTTTTGTTATTGCAGGTTCTACTATATTTGTATTTTCTATTTCAACATCTATAGTTTCTAATGAGTAATCTCTACAATCACTAAGCACTACAAGTAGTTTATATTTACCCGAACGTAAAGCTTCATAAGTTTTATCCGTCGCATTAGTGATTACCGTATCATTTCTATACCATTGATATTGAGGAGATGTATATGAATTTTCATTCGTAACATACAATAATACTCCACCGCCATCTTGACATAATTTTGCAGATACAGGTATAGATGCAATACGTGGTTTGTCCATTGTACAAGTACCCACACTAACTGTAACTGTTTCAGACCAAGCGGCACAACTACCATCTATTATCAATAAACGATAATCTCCCGAAACGCCGGCAGCATAAGATAAACCTGTTGCAACAGAATCTGTTCCCCTATACCAGATACCTACAGGACTATTATATATTCCCTGATTTGCTAATGTCATACTTACCGGAATATTATTTTGTATCATTCCATTGGATGGAATGACTGTCAATCTCGGCGTATTAATTGTTGTAGCATTTTTTATCACATTCAATGCCGGACTTGAAATAACTCCGCAATTACCCTCTAAGATTTGTACATAATAATCTCCGGCTACTTTTGCTGAATATATCGAAGTTGTATCATTAGCTAATTTTTCACCATCTCTATACCACTGATAGCTTGGATTGGTATATTCTCCTATATTTGTTACCATCATTACCACAACACCTGTATCCCCGCAGATAACCCGGCTTTGTGGATAGTATGATAATTTAGGATCATCAATATCCGATGTTGACATATACAAGGTATCCTTTCTTGATGTAGAGGAGCAAATGCCATCTATCACTTGTACAAAATATCTTCCTGCTTGAGTGGCTATATAATGTGCATCTGTTCCATTTTGTATCACACTGTCCGCACGATACCATACAAACGTCGGTGCTGTATATGCATTTACATTTGATACTTCAAAACGTATACTTCCGCCTATACATATTGAATCGTTTTCAGGTAATCTCGTTAAATCTGGAATAGCAATTGTTTTGCCTGCATTGAGTACTATCGTATCTATTTCCGAGAATGCAGCACAATCACCTTCCTGTATTACTATACGATATGCACCCGACTCGGCAACTTCATAGATTTTCTCAGTAGCTCCTGCTATTGCATAATTATCTTTCATCCACTGATAGCTTGCTGTTGGTGCATAACCTTCCGGATTCGATAATTCCAAGATAATACGTCCACTCTCTCCACATAATGAATCCGCCTCCGGACGTTTTGTTATTACAGGTTCTGCTATATTCGTAGGTTCAACCTTTAAAGGAATAACCGCAGATTGTCTATTGCAACCATTATCGGTTATCATTAAGCTATAGGATCCTGCAACTGTTGTTTCATAAGTGCTTTGTGTCGATCCGATTATCTCACTGCCATTATAATACCACTGGTAAGTAGGTGCAATATAATCGCTCACATCATTAAGCAAATATAATAAAGCACTTCCGTCGTCTTCACATATTTTTTCAGAGGCAGGAATAGATGCTATACGAGGTGGAGCAATTCTACAACCATCAAATCTAACTACTACCGGATCTGACCAGGCAGCACAATTACCCTCAATGACCAATAAGCGATATGTTCCGGTATCACCTGCATGATATTCTAAGCCCATAGCTATGGTATCCGTACCTCTAAACCAAATACCTATTGGATTTGTATATTGGCTCGCATTCTCCAAAACCATCTCTACCGAGTCTGATCCTATGATCATCGCATTGATAGGCCATATATCTAATACTGGTTTATTGATAATTGTATTCACTTTATCAACATGTATGGCAGTAGATGTTACTGCACATTCCCCATCAATTATCCGTACAGAATAATCTCCAGAAGCTTTAATAGAAAGTACTGTTTTGGTTTCATCAGGAAGTAATGTATCATTTTTGTACCATTGATATGTAACGGCTGAAGAATAATTACTTGTATTGTTTATCTGTAATACAACTACACCTGTATCGCCGCAAATAGTTAAACTTTGCGGGAAGTAATTAAATTCTGGTGGATATATTTGTTTAGTTGACATATACAATGTATCTTCATCTGAAGTAGAAGAACAGGAGCCATCTATTACCTGAACATAATAACGACCCTCATCTCTTGTTATAAAGAATGCATCTGTACCGCTTTGCATTTGATATCCATCCTTATACCAAATATAAGTAGCCAAAGAAGAATAATTAGCTGATGTATTTACTACTTCCATCTGTATATCTCCATTTTGACAAATAGAATCGGAATACGGAATTTTAGCAACAAGCGGTTTATTAATAGATTGAGCTTTTAATTTTACTTCAAATGCAGGATCCGATATGGATGAACAGGAACCATCAAACACCACTACTCTGTATTTTCCTGCTTCTGTTACCACTAAAGTAGGATCTGTTTTTCCTGCAATAGTAACATCATTTTTCAACCATTCATAGGTAGCATTCGTACTATACTGATTCGTTATTCCAAGTACAAGCGAACCACCTGTACAAATAGAATCATTTCCTGAAAGGGATACTACCACAGGCGGAGCAATTGTTCCAATAAATCTTCCCAATACTACATTATTTGAAATAGAAGCACAATTGCCTTCCAATACCATTACATAATAGGTACCGGCAGTATCTGCCATATAAGTATTAGATGTACTATGCTGTACTATATTTGTTCCGCGATACCATACAAATTCTGCCCCTTGAGCATAAATTGTATTCGATACCATCATTAATACTCTACCCCCATTATCACAAACAGTTTGTGCGTTATTCGGTTTGGTCGTAATAACAGGCTTAACAATAGTATCTCCGCTTGAACTCACTTTTATATCAATTGGCGTTGAGAATGCAGCACAATTGGCTATGGTTGCTTTTACACGATAGCTGCCTTCGGTATTTGCATAATATCTTCTTGTGCCAACAGTAGGAGCAATTGGGCTATTATCTTTATACCATTGAATTGTATATCCACCACTAAAACTATTGTAATTAGTAAATGTTAATTCTACTGTTCCATCTTTTCCGCACAATTCTGCTGTTACAGGTATTGCTTCTACTATCGGCTTCAAGACCTCAAAATTATTATAATGTAGCGTATATCCTGTAGATAATGTAGCACAACTGCCATCTGTAACTTGAACATAGTATGTTCCAACTACTGTGGCTTCATACGATTTCATATCCATACCTTCTGCTACAATAGTATCACCTCTATACCAAGTATAAATGCTTCCTGTTGCAAAAGGTGTTGTATTATTAATTCGGAGAATAACACTACCAAATTCTCCACATATATAACTACTCGGATCTATCACCAAAATAGGCTGTTGCATATCTGATGCTATTTTCCTTATAGAAATAGGATCCGACATGGAAGCACATTTTCCTGATATAATAACCTGCAGAGAATAACTACCGCTATCCTGTGCCCTATAGTTATAGTTATCCGATTGAGCACCCGGTATAGCAATATTATTCTTGTACCATTGGAAAGTAAGATTTGAAGAAGGATAATTTCCCCGATTGCTTAAACGTAAAGAAACCACTCCATACGTTCCGCATATTGTATCTGATGATGGGAAAGTTGTCACTTGAGGTTTTGCAATTGGATCTTCAGTCTTATATCCCAATACCAGCGGACCAGCCAAAGCAGAACAGCCATCGGGAGAAATCTTCTGTAAATAATAGGTTCCCGCACCAGCTCCTCCTACCGCGGCATAGTAATAAAGCGTACTGTCCTGTACTATCCTATCATCTTGATACCATACATATCTTGTACCGGGAGCATCGTTGAAATAATCACGTTCCGATAGCATAATACTTCCTTCCTCTCCGCAAATAGTATCATAATCGGGAACTTTGACAATAGCCGGAAGCACCATGAATCCACCTTGAACACTTGAAATATCTACAGGATCAGAATAAGTAACGCAACTTCCATCTATAATACGTATCCTATACGATCCGGCAGAATTTACTGTCAGGAACAATTCAGGATAACTTGAAGAAACAATTCCTTTTTCCCCTGCAATGGTATCATTATCTTTCAACCAATGATAGGAAGCCCCTATATAATCATGCGGATTGGTAAGAGCTATTACTATACGACCATTGTTCGTACAAATAATATTATTTTCAGGAATAGTTCTCATTTTGGGTAATGCTATTTCAGTACTGGAAGAATCAATAAACAATTCATCCGATACCGTATGGCAACCACCGGCAGTAATTATCTGAACGTAATAGCTTCCTACGGAATCAGCATAGTGATAGCTTAATCCAACACCTCTGCTTACTTCCAGATTACCATTGTACCAAATATAAGTACCTCCGGCAAATTGATTGGTGTTAGTTACTTTAAGAAGAATTCTACCCCCTTCTTCACAAATATCCATATTTGCAGGAATTGCATCAATAGAAGGTAATGCAACATTGGCGATACCGCCAACACTAACCTGTACACTGTCGGAAATGGAAGAGCAGCTGCCGTCCATTACTTGCAAATAATAAATACCCACTTGATCTACTGTTAAACGGGGAAGATTAGCTCCGGCAAGGGTATCATCACCCATATACCATTGATATTTCACACCACTACCATATAAACTTGCATCTGTAGTCATCATTAACAACGTACGGGAATCTCCTGCACAAAGAGCACTTCCGTTCACAGCGTCAATATCCGGTCTTTGAATATCTCCGCCCACTTTTTTTCTAATAGTATCAGGCAAGGATTCGGATGAGCAACTTCCATCAATAACATATACTGTATAAATTCCCGAATCGCTTACTATTAACGTGGAACTATTTCCTTGCTTTATTATTTGGGCATAATTATTAAACCAATAGAATGTAGCACCTTGAGAATATTGACCTGCATTGGAAACATATAATACAAGACTCCCATCTTCTCCGCACAATTCACCACCTGCAGGACGTCTAGTCAAAACAGGTTTTATTGCAGATACAAGACCATAAAATCTTACAAGCTGAGGTTCTGAAAGGCTTGTACAATCATCCTGGAATTTAACTTCTATACGATAATTATCTTCGGAACTTGTGTTGGCAGATGTTACCCGTAATAATGTATCTGTTTCTCCTGCTAACGGAAAATTATTTTTATACCACTGGAAAGTAGCACCGGCAAAGGATGTCGAATTATTTAATCTCAAAATAACAAGACCGTCCGGTCCGCAAACCTGAAGGTTTCCTCCAAGAATGGATATTGCAGGTTTGGTATTGCTACCGCTTTCACTGTTTATTATAACCGGATCGGATTGAGAGAAACATGCCCCATCCACAACCTGAAGAATATATGTTCCTGCAACAGACGCTTCATACGAAGGAGTTGTAGTATATTGTACTTCACGTCCATTCCTTAACCATCTATATTGAGCTGCTGGGGAATACTTGTCAGCATACGTTGCTTCGTAGAGAATTACTCTTCCATTGGTTCCGCATATTTTTGAACCTGAATTTGTAATAACAGGCTTGAATATTGTATCATTCGTTGTATTACGAATAATATGAACAGTATCCGAAGGAATAGCGGCAATAGAATCGGGAGCATTACGAAAATCCCATACCTGAACCCGGAATTTTCCCGTATCCGAAACCAGCAATGACGATGCTCTACCCACAACATTATTCGTATTTACATCATACCAATAGAATGTAGGATTGGTATAAGCATTTAGATTTACAATTTCTATAGTAGCCATTCCGTCAACTGCACAAATTTCCCTGCTTTCAGGCAGTACATTCAACTCAGGTTTATCCGCATAAGCATCTGCTATTGTAATTACCGATTTTTCGGAAACAGCAGCACAAGTAGTTGTAGACGATCCGTATACAACCTGAACAAAATAATTACCCGGAGCTGTTGCGGAATAAGATATTGTTCCTCCGGAGTTATTATCTCTTCTAATAAATCCATTATCATTATACCAGATATATGCTGTTGCAGAAGGATCTACATTGCTTACCGTAATTGTTATATTATCTACCGACCCCCTATAAATTGTTCCTGTAAGAGGATCTACTACAGGTTTCGTAATAGAACCCGTAGTATAGGTTATGTTATCTTCCCTTCCGTATGTAACACAACCGTCTTCCTCTTGTATGCGTATACGATAACGTCCTGCTCCAAGGGATGTATCTACTACCAAAGCAGACGCAGTTTCACCTGCTATGGCAACATCATTTTTATACCATTGATAAGTTGCTCCCTGTTGATCGAATGATACAACATTAGCCAATCTTATTATTACTGCACCGTTATCACCGCATATTGCTTTTGATGCAGGTTCTATTGCTATCTCGGGAGAAAGAATATTCTCATTCTGACGCATTATTACAGAGTCAGGTGAAAGATACGAACAACCGTTATAGGATGCCAATACACTGTATGTTCCTGTTTGGGTCGCATAATAAACAGAATCATATCCTCTCTTAACACTGTCTCTATTATGATACCATATATAAGTAGCTCCGGGGAAATCCGATGCATTAGATACTTTTATCTGCGTGATTCCTCCGTTACACATATCCAATCCCGGATCAAATATCAAAATCGGTAAAGCATGGGCAATGCTTCCACCATCACTTTTCACTTTAAGCGATCCGGATATAGCCGAACAAAGATCTTCCACTACCTGTAAGCGATACTCTCCTGTATCTTTTAACATACAAATAATACTGTTTCCATTTTCACCTGCAAGAGGCTGTCCGTTTTTAAACCATTGGTAAGATGTAATTCCCGAAAAGTCGGAGGCATTGCTTAATTTCAATACAACTGTTCCTGAAGGAGCACAGATAGATGTACTTCCCGTTTCAGATGCAATAACAGGAGTTGGAACAGGAGTAGTTGACTTTTGCAAAGATATATGTCTTGATTCTACAGAACAATCACCCGATACTACCAATACGGAATAGTTTCCTGCCTGGTCTGCCTCGTAGTAAAATCCTGTGTCCGAACTATGGATTACCGTATCATTACGCAACCATACATACTTGGGATTAGTATAATTTGCCGTATTTTCTACATATAAATAAATATTTCCACCATCAGCACATATTTGTCCTGTTGCCGGAGAACGCTCAAAAGATACAGCATCCAAGCCATTCGCCCCAGGAATTACAGTTATGGTATCCGATAAGATAGAACATGATCCATCTATTACACGTAAATAATAACTGCCTGAATCGCTTACACGTATTAAATTTTTATTTGCATTGACTGTTAACGGATGTCCGTCTTTAAACCATTGATAAGTTACATTATTAGTATATTGAGACAGGTTTTGTTTTATTTGAAGGATAACTACACCATTATTCCCGCAGATAATCGTTGTGCCGGATATGGATTCTATATAGGGTTTATCTATTGTCTGCGCCGAAGAAGAATTCCTTACCGTCACAAATTCCGATACCGCTGCACATTCCACAGTATAATCTACTACGCGTACAATATATTCACCCGGCTCTGTAGCAAAGAAAGTAGAAAGGGTACCGCTTTGAAGCAATTGACGATCCTTATACCAATCATAGCGCGGATTATTCCCTGCATACTGTGCGGTATTAGTTACATATAACAATACGGTGCTTCCAGGTCCGCATAAGGTATTATTGGCAGGATCTGTTTCCAGAATAGGTGCGACAAAAGAAGTATTGTCACCTTGTCTTACTGTTATGGAACCGGTAAAATAAGCACAATTTCCATCTATTACAAATAAATTATAGGTTCCTTCCGCTTTAACAATAATTGAAGAATACGTTTCTCCACTTAGCGGTTGATTATCTTTCATCCATAAATAAGTCTGTGTTGAGGTCATCTGGTCTAATTTTACACGCAAAATCAAAGCGCTGTTAGGACCGCATAATTCAAAAAGACCTGTGCAGGATTCTATGTCTACAACATCTGCACTTTGGGTTGAAGTATGTATATATTGCTGCGAAGAAACCGAAACACAACTTCCCTCACGAACAGCTACAAAATAATAGCCTTCTTCGGTTACCGAATAATAACGGTTAGTTCCACTTTGTACAGCTATTCCATTTTTATACCAGGTATAAGTAACCGAAGTTAAATAAGTACTTGCCGACATTAACAAACCGCCATCAATACAAATACTGTCCTTATCGGGAGATTTGCTTATGACAGGAACAGTTATCGTTGTTCCCTGACTTTTTGATATGGTAATGGTATCGGAGAAAGTGGAACAATCGGTTCCATCAGTCATAAGCAGGGAATACTGACCGGCATCTGTTGGAATATACCATCTTAATGTATCTCCTGCTAATGGAATACTATTTTTGAACCACTGGTAAGTATATCCATCCACATGGTCCGGTGTCTTTACACGCAATACAGTCCTGCCACCGGTATTACATATTATATTATCATATAGATTTTCTAATTTGGGGCGAGTTATCGGATGTTCATTATCTTGATTAATCCGTAAGGTATCCGAAGTATATGCACATGACTCTAAAGCAACTACTGCCTGATATAAGCCCGGCTCGGTAACCAGATAATACGGATCAAGACTTTCTTCACTTATTTTTACTCCATCCTTAAACCAGGTGTATAAAGCACTTGATTCCTCCAGATAGTTATCTACCTGCAAATAGACTGATCCGCCCTCTCCACATATCTTGGTAATATTGCCGGGTACGGAACTTATGCGGGGCTTTTCCGCCGAAGAATTAGAACGGGTTAAGGTTACCGTATTAACGGTATAGCCAACGCATATACTGTCTGTTACAAAACACCGGTATGTGCCCGGCTGTGTAGCCAGATAGGTTTGGAATGTATCACCAACCAGCCTGGTATAGCCATTATACCATTGATATTGTTGATAAGCAGCACGCTTTTGGGAACCGGGTGTCGGCTCTGCTGCCAATATGACCACCCCAAAAGGTCCGCAAATAACCGTATCCGGATCGCTATTTACCTGGTATTTTACAGTAGGGCAATCTATGGCTTGCAATGCATTATCCTCAAAATTACAATCACTGTAATTAGCTGCCAATACTTTATTTCCACCATCCATAATTTGCATCCAAACCGTTACCTCATCGTAATTTCCCGAAAGATTAAAGGTTAAACTTACTTCTTCATTGGGAAAGATATCTCTCCCCAATGTATATGTATTAGGAGTAATGAGCGTAGCTGTTGCTAATGACCTGTCTCCTGTAATAGTACGGTAAAAAGCTACCGGTGTATTCGCATTTAACGAAGCCGTACCTTTATTATATACCGTTACTGTTACTACCGCTGAAGTCGTACCCTGTGCGTTAATACTCATATCCGTAATCATAGCATCCGGAATACGGTATACCGGTTTATAATCCCTACCTTCCTGTATAATAGGCTGCTGTATCCATACCCCATTAAAGGGTTGGATAGAATCCGTACCATTATAATATTTAGTTAACATGGATTGCGGACGGGCAGGTATGCTTAAGTCTTCATTAACATATAAAGGATTATACAATCCCTGATTCCATACCGGAGGTGCGGGTGCCCATTTCTGACCGCCTGTCATATATTCAAAAGCAAAAATATCCGCTTGCCCCGCAGCAGTAGCATGTCCTGCTACTACAATATCGGCACTTCCGTCCATATTAATGTCGGCAATAGCCGGCGCTTCGTAACCGGTTAAAGAGTTACAAGCAGTGCTGAAAAGAACAGCAGGATTATTTTGCGGTGTAGCAGCAACCGGAACATAATCGGATGTGCCGAGTTTCGGTGAAAGTACACGAAGTGTATTTACATCACGATAACACAAGTCAAACGCTCCATCGTTATTAAAGTCAAACATGGTAATACCCGTACTTTTGGAATCATCAGCTGTTCCCAATACCCAGGAAAGCTTCAAACGTCTATATATGTCTGTTTCGCCCCCATCGTATGTAAAAGCAGCAACATGTTGAGCACCTGCCGGATTTTGACTAAAGCCGGTGCCGGATGATGCCGGATGTAGAGGAGATCCCGTACGTCCAGTTGCCGAACGAGCATCTAAGCCTCCCATACAGAAAACAATTTCAGGAAGTTTCTTTGTAAATGATCCTGAATTATCACGTCCATCCAGCCTGTCATTAATATCTCCTATAAATGGAATACCTCCCGGACCATTCCCCCCTCCTGTGTGAACAGAAGAGGCAGCCTTGACAGTCTGTGTTTCCCAATCCCATACATACATTAAAATATCCCGTGCCGCATACGTGACACCTGTCCCATCAAATTGATACACGACAATATCCAGTTTATTATCTCCATCAATATCGGCTACGCGGGTAAAGCCATCATTCAAATAATATGTTTTATCAGTTTGATATGAAGTACCGGTCTTAAGACTTATTGAAGCAGGCGCTTCTATTGTTGTATAGGTATTAGCTGTATGGTTTCCCGCCTCCCCTGCTTTTCCAAAATAATTGAAATTAAACTTATGGACACGGGCTCCTGTCGCTATTTCCATAATTCCATCATTATCCAAATCTACAATAGCCGAAGCAGGCATATAAGCATCACTGAGCTCACTTGAATTAGCGGGACGACGTCCTACCATCGCACGGGCTCTTATAGCGTTAGAATTAGTAGAGGCACTTGTTCCGGATGTAAAACCGCTGCCATCATCATAATCTAACAATCCTGTGTTAGCGGCAATAGTACTTGCCGTAGCAGTAGAAGCAGTACCACTCCATGCCATCAACAGCTTTCCGGTCTGGGCATTATATATCTTATTATATACTACCACTTCCGGAATCCCGTCCCCGTTCATATCCATTATTTGAGGAATAGGGCTGCCAAACTTATTATCAGACAACGAAAGCGGAGCTTTGAAACCATATTCACCGTCCCACACTTTTGTCAATCCTGTTATCCTCTTAGCCGCATTCAATACCGGTTTCAGGCAATATATCCTTCCTTCATTTTCTGTCTGGCAGAGAATGATCTCCCCTATACCATCCCTGTCTACATCAGCTATAACCATGTGGGATGGTGACTCATGATAGTTATGCAATGTGAAATTTGCAGATCCTCCATATTGGGAACCTAAAGTGGATAAGGTAAAATTCAAGATTTGAGTGCCATCCTGTCCATCAAAAATACAAAGGTTCGTCACATTGGCGGCAAGTGCACGTGCATCAGCCCTAAGCGCAACTATTTCCGGTTTCCCATCCCCATTCAAATCCCCTACCAGTGGAATTTGAAGTAGCTGTAAATACCCGTTGGTTGTGGGATTTGTGTTAAATTTTTGCCTTACATTAAAAGCAACACCTTCGGGCATAATCTCTATACATTCAGTAGTGGAAGGAACTACATTTAAAGGTGCACTGTACTCCGAAATAAAAATCGACAAAGTCGCATTTTCAGTAGTACTTTCACACGTAATACTGTACGGTATATTTACCCATTGTTCATGAAAGCCCGCCGCCGGCGTAAATTCAATATAACGACCACTTACAGTTACGGTTCCCTGTCCGCTTGCTGGCGGTGTAACTATATCCACGGTATAATCCACACATGGAATTACATCATTCAGGGTAACATTTACTCTTACTTTCTGGATAGGCGAAGTATATGCCGTATCATTTTTCAGAGCAAAATCACTCAGACTTTGATCCCAGTCTACACCCGATGGCAACGCATAGCCTTCGGATGCAAAAACAACATCTTCTTCCGGCATCACATTTTTTGACGAACCCAACATTATATTGGGCAATTGCCAAACGGTAATAATTAACAACAACTGTAATACATGTACAATCGCTTGTTTATGATTTTTCTTCATAATATTAATTAATTTTAAAAAATTTATATGCAATTTGTCTATTAATTTTAAGATACAAAAACTAAAATTTAATTTTGTTTGAATTAAGTGAATATTAATAATTGTATAATTCTTCACAAAAAAGAATTTTAAAAAGGTGCAAAAGTATATAATATATCTTTACGAAAATAAATAAAAAATACTCTTTTTTTTACATAAAACAGCATTATTGCTTTATTAATTCATTATTAAATGTTAAAATATCAAAATAAAGTAAAAAATTAGGGAATTGTAAAATGGTTTCAGAATGGAGTTAGAATAAATTACTTACAATAATGTACTCATGCTCTCACTTCGTTCGGGTAAAAAGGGGGAATTGCTTTTTTGTTTGTTCAGTATGCCTTGCACCATTTTTACCACTTTACCATTTCACCGTTTACTTGTTCACTCATTTCCTTATTTTCTGTTTCCTCATTTTCCTGTTCCTGTTCATTCTTTTTGCCGGCATTTCTACCCTGCCGCTGTGCGAGGATATTGGCATAATGTTCCAGTTGAACATTCAACCGGCGGACAAATGCACTGTAGGTTTCTTCGCCTTCTATCAGCATCAGGGCTTCCAGACGCCCAATAATCCGGCGAAATACACCGTCTATTTCCGTGCGGACTTCCTTTGCGTTAAGATCCGTTTGGGCTGCCGACTCTTCGTAGCCTTCCTTTACCAGGGCTTCGTATGCTTTATTATCTTCCTCTAATTTGCTCACCCATTCTTTCAACCCTACTGTTTCCGCATCCCCGGCATAAGTTCCGCTAAGCTCCTGCAAGAGGTTGTAAATAGCAGAAGTTTCTTCCTGCAAAGGCAGGCGGGATATATTTCCATAGGTATCAAAGAGTATTTTGAGCCGTTTTGCCGCATCTACTACTTCCGTTTTAAAATGATTGAGGGACGATTTATTCATGTCCACCATGCCTCGAAAGGTACTATTTCGCCGATTGTCTATTTCCAGACGGGCTTCAGTGAAGGAACTCTTTGTAATTTTAATAATTGCCTCATCTTCTTCCTTATAAAGAGGGAGATAACTGTTTATAAAAAGCTCTTCTATCTTTAACTTGGAGGCATCAAATTCTTCTACCAGTGCTTTAAACTCAGTCTGACACTGGAAATGTTCGTTGTTGCGGAGTGCTACAAAATGTATTCTCTTTATTTTCATAACGACTTCTTTTTACTTACTAAAGAATTTATTTCTCTTTTTAAATTGTAATTACCCAAAATATGCAGTATTTTTTCATCCACACTGCAAGATAATCCTGTCTCTTCTGCGAGAAACAGGTCTGCATTAATGAATACAACTTTCTCGGTATTGAGAAACACACACGCAGTAGTGCAGGACGCTTTCTCATTGCCGAGAAACATCCGCGCAGCAGTGCGGAATGGTTTCTCAATATTGAGAAACCATCGTGCAGCAGTGCGGGGTACTTTCTCCTTACTGAGAAACTTTCGTGCAAGAGTGTGGATATTTTTCTCCATAAGGAGAAATATTTGTAACGGTCTACAAACCATTTTCTTAAATGAAAAGACAGAGAAAAAATACTTTTTCCTATGGAGAATATTATCGGTAGAAATAAAACACCGGCAAATATTAGAAAAGAAATGAATATATTTCGCGCACGCGAATCTATATAATATATAAGATGTGTGTGTGTGTGTGTGTGTGTGTGTGTGTGTGTGTGTGTGTGTGTGTGTGTGTGTGTGTGTGTGTGGTGTGTGTGTGTTACACAAATATCCGAGAAATCCAAGTTACTGGATAGGAAATTCACACTATAATTACTCAATTTCACACGGTTCATGACAAGATGTTAAAATAATTTGCAAATGTAGTAAAAAAAGTTTTAGCTATATTAGTTTTGTGAAAAATAATTTAAAAATAATAGGCTTTGTGTTTGTTTTGTATATTTTTGTAAGGAAATAAGTAAATAAGTGAATGAGTAGACAAGGTAATAACAAATTCACTTCGTCCTGAAATAGATTGACAGATTTATACTATATTTTTTTTGAAAATAAATTTGTGTTACTTTTTTTATTACCTTTGCAAATATTCCTTGTCAAAGGTAATATCTAAACATCGCGGAGTAGAGCAGTGGTAGCTCGTCGGGCTCATAACCCGGAGGTCGCAGGTTCGAGTCCTGTCTCCGCAACAAAAAGTCTTGCGATCCGATGCAAGACTTTTTTTATGTGTTTTACTCAATTATATTTTCTATGTAATTATATTGATTGTAGGTTTTAGAGAAGTAAGAGGTCATAAGTTTAAATCTTGTTATCCTGACCGGTTAAAAAAGTTGCCAATGTTAGATAATTTTTTGTATTTGTGTGGTTTCTCTGGTTTTTATGATGTTATTTCTTTTCAATATAGCATAAAAAAATGTTGTACATTTGTGTTCAGAAATAAATAAACGGAAAAATAGTTGAAGCAAGAAGATATTTTGTTGATAAAAAAGGAATTATCCTCTCCTAAACGGATAGTGATTGTTGCACATTATAATCCTGACGGAGATGCCATTGGTGCATCTTTGGCGTTAATGCTGTTTTTACAGCAAAAAGGACATACTGCAAATATATTGATTCCTAATTCGTATCCTGATTTCTTGGCTTGGATGCCTTTTTCCCAAATGATTATCTCCGCAACAGAGAATCTCCAATTATGTAAAGAGAAGATTCAAACGGCAGATGTTATTTTTTGTTTGGATTTCAATACGTTTAATCGTGTTGGAATCCTTCAGCCGCCCTTAGAGGAATCCAAAGCTACAAAAGTATTAATTGATCATCATATTGATCCCGATAGTTCGTTTGATATTATATATTCTATTACCGGAACATCCTCTACAAGTGAATTAATGTACGATTTTATCGTCAATATTATGGAAGGGAAAGAGTATATGAATAAACAAATAGCAGAGTGTTTGTATGTTGGAATTATTACTGATACCGGTTCTTTGAGTTATTCCTGTAACAACGTTTCTACTTATCGGGTATTAGCAAGTTTGTTTGATTATGGAATTGACGGAGAGGATATTCATCGGAGAGTATATGATAATTACTCGGAAAGTCGGGTACGCTTGTTAGGATATTCTCTTAAAGAAAGGCTTGTTGTAATGGATGAATTTGCTACTTCATTTATTTATTTGTCAAAAGAAGATTTGGAAAAATTCAAATACAAGCAGGGTGATATAGAAGGAATTGTTAATTACGGATTATCAATAAATAATATTCGTTTTACGGCTTTGTTTTCCGAGCGGGATGACAGGATACGGATTTCTTTCCGTTCCAAAGGAGATTTTAATGTGAATGATTTTGCCCGTAAACATTTTAATGGAGGTGGACATAAAAACGCTTCAGGCGGAAATTCTTATACTGCCATGGACGAAACAATTGCATATTTTAAAGTATTATTAAATCAGTATAAAACAGCATTAATCACTCCATGGGTTTAAGAAGAACGGGAATATGTATAATGGCATTTTCGATATGTTTTGTTTGTTTTTGCTGTCAAAATAAGCAAAAAGAACAATCTAAGCAAAAACAGATAAATATTGAGAAAGAAAAAATTGCTGTCAATCAGGAAATTGTTCGCAAAGATAATGCTAATATTGAATTGATTGCAAAGCGATATAATTGGAATTTAGCACAAAGTGAGTCAGGCTTATGCTATCAGATTATTCCTTCGGGAAAGGGAGATAAAGCACAGTCAAAAGATATTGTAACAATTAAAGGAAGAATTTCTCTACCTGAAGGGAAGGATATATATAATTCTGTAAATGATGAAACGAAAGAATTTCGGGTTGATCGTTCGGAAGACGCTGTGGGATTGCATGAATTGGTCAAGTTGATGCGTGCAGGCGATAAAGCCCGAGCAATTATTCCTTCGTATTTGGCTTACGGAATTTCAGGAGATGGGGAACAAATTCCTCCTATTGCATTGCTTATTTGTGAAATAGAATTAATAAAAATAAATTAATAAATAAAATGAAACAGACATCATTAATCGTAACTATTGCATGTGTGATTGCAATTATTTTTTCCGGATGCGGAGATAAACGCTTCAAGGGATATGAAAAAACAAAAAACGGATTGTACTATAAATTTGAGGAAAGGAAACCAGAAGGGAAACAACCCAAAACCGGTGACTTTTTATATCTGACTATGTCTTACCGTTCGGATAATGATTCCATCAAGGAATATCATGCAGAAAACGAAATAGCTATACTTGATTCTGCATTTTTACCAAAAGATGTTTATGAATCTTTTTCCATGATGAGAGAAGGAGAAAAGGCTGAATTTATTATAAGGGCAGATTCTTTTTTCGTTATTACTTATGGTTTACAAACGTTACCTGCTTATATCACAGACAAGGATATTTTATACTTTAGCGTTCGCCTTAATAGCGTAAAGACAATGGATGAAGTAGTTCAAGGCGAGCAAGAGGCTATTGAAGACTATCTTCAAAGGAATGGTTTGGAAGACTTGGAACCAACCGATATTGGCATGTATTTTATCGAAAAAGAAAAAGGTGCCGGAAAAAAGATAGAAACAGGTCAAAATGTGACTATCCATTTTACTGGAAAATATTTGGACGGAACTGCTTTTCAATCTACATTGGATGAAAATAAGCCTTTCCCATTTCCGGTAGGACAAGTTCCCTGTTTCTCGGAAGCGGTGCTAATGATGAATGAAGGAGGAAAAGCCGATATTTTGCTGCCATATTCCATTTCTTATTACCTGGGACATCCTATGATTCCTCCTTTTACTCCCGTTATTTTTGAAATAGAAGTTCTTGAAGCGAAATAACATTTAAAAATAATATCATAATGAAAGCAAAGAAATTATTAATCGTTTTGGCAAGCATAGTGTTAATATGTTCCTGTGAAGGAGGATATAAAGGGTATGAAAAATCCGATACAGGCTTGTATTATCAATTCCACAAAAATAATCCCTCCAATCATGTGCCTGAAAATAATGAAATCATCTCTATGATGATGAGTATTCGCACCGAAAAAGATTCGGTTATACAGGCTCCGCGTCATTTCCTGACAGCCATGCAAAAACCAAAATATAAGGGAGATATTTACGATGCCATTTCTATGATGCACGAAGGAGATTCGGCAACATTTATCATTAATGCGTGGCAATATTATAATACATATAATTACGGACAGATTCCCGATTTTGCCAGAAATGAAAAAACAATGTTATGGGTCACCATTAAAATTGACAGTGTTCTTACATTTGAACAGTATCAATTGGCGATTACCCGTGCAAAATTCGAGCAGGAAAAAACTGTTCTGGAGCAATATCTGCAAGAACATAATCTGGAAGCATCTCCTTTGGATAATGGCATGTATTATATTGAAATAAAGAAAGGAAGCGGAGATTCTCCTCAGCAGGGTCAGACCTGTATAATGAACTATACCGGAACATTTTTAAATGGAGATATTTTTGATACTTCTGTTGGCAGAGGTCCTTTTGAATTTCCATTAGGCATGGGAAGGGTTATCCAGGGTTGGGATATAGGTGTTGCAATGATGAAAAAAGGCGGAAAAGCCATTTTTGTCCTTCCTTCTTATCTTGCTTATGGAGAAAGAGGAGCCAGCAGCATTCCTCCAAATACTCCTTTGGTATTTGAAGTGGAATTGCTTAATGTGAAATAAGCCGTAATATAACGTGAGTTCGGGATAACAATAGTAAATAAGGGAATAAGTAAATGAGTAAATAAGAGGACGTCATTCATTTGCGAGGACGCACAGACAAAACCTAAGAGCGTCATGGCGAGGAACGAAGCCATCCTGGATGGCATGCGGTACAATGGTGAAGAAGTAACACGAAGGTTTTTACAAGAGATTCGACCAAAACTATAGTACAAATAAGCATTAAAAACATTTTTACCATTGATCCCGAACTCACGTTAATATAGTTAATACTTTATTTTGAAAATCTCTTCTTTTTTAAGAGGAGATTTTTTTATTTCCATCTCATTCTATCTTTTTCGGAAAATTACATTCCATCATAATATGGTAAAATTGTCTTCATTATTTTGTCTATTGTCGTAACGAATAACTACTGATTCCCCATTTGCCAGCGGCTGCAAAAGGCGTGAAGTTTGAACGATGATGTTTATTTTAGCACAGCTTCAAATAAACAAAAAAAATAGATTTGATTTATAAATTATTTTCCAGCAATGGTTCTATAAATTTTTAGAACGACAAAAGGAAGCCCCGTGATGGTTCTTGAAATTTTTAGAATGATAAAAGGAAGTCCCGTGGAGATTCCGCAAATTGTAGAACGATAAAATGGAGTCCAGTGGAGCTTCTGAAATTTTCAGAATGATAAAATGGAGCCCCGTGACGATTCTACAAATTGTAGAATAACAAAAGGAAGTCCCGTGACGATTCCGCAAATTGCGGAATGATAAAATATAGTCCAGTGGCAATTCCGCAAATTGCGGAATCATAAAAGGAAGTCCCGTGACGATTCTACAAACTGTAGAACCATAAAACAGATAAAAAGCATTGAAAAAAAATCCCGGGAAGCAAATAGGCAGGCAACGGGGCTTGAAAAATAATCTGTAATGATTTAGAGAAATTACGCATGCAAGAAGTTAGACAAGTTACAAAATAACAAATAAATTACACCCTCTTCACTTCCTTAGCGTCTATCCTATTTCAGCATTTTACCATTGTATCATTTCTTTATAGTTTCTTCGGAAAATTACATTTCCTCATAATCTGTAAAGTTATCTTCATTATTTTGCCTGTTGTCGTAACGAACCACTTTCAGATTACTGATTCCTTCAATAATAGAAGTAGTTAGTGAGACTAATATACTAAATCCAAGAGCATACCAGAAACTATCTACTGTAAATTTATTCACCAGAAAGTCAATTAGCAAAATCATCAATGCATTGATGATTAACAAAAATAATCCTAAGGTAACAACTGTAAAAGGAATAGTCAAAGCAACAAGAGCAGGCTTTAAAAATAAATTAATTAAAATTAAAACTCCGGCTACAATTACTCCTGTAAGCAATTTAGGATCGCCAATATGAATACCGCCCTGTAACAGCCATGCAGAAAAAACAATGGCAAAAGTGGTAATAAAAAGTTTCAGCGTATAATATTTTATTTTTTGAACGGTTTCCTGTTTCATGTTAATGGATATTATAATGACAAAATATAACGTTTTCCTGGTAAGCAATGAATGATACCTTTAAATTCTAATGTTAATAGTGTTTTGCTTAATACGGCAATATTCAATGATGTGGCAATCTGCAATTCGTCAATATTTAGCTTTTTGTTTCCCTGTAAAGCATCTACAATGGTTTGTTCTTCTCTGGACAAATCCAACATCAATTGTATTTGCCTGGCTTTTGCTGTGCTTTTCCCCGGCTTGTCGTTCCACATCATCATCTTAATAATATCCTTACCGGAAGTGACTAAAGCCGCTTTATTAAATTGAATCAGGCTATTACATCCTTCAGAAGCTTTATCGCCAATTCTTCCGGGTACCGCAAAAACATCTTTATTATATGAAAAACCAATTGTGGCAGTAATTAAAGCTCCTCCTTTTTCATGCGCTTCCACTACCACAACAGCATCTGCCATTCCGGCGATAATGCGATTGCGGCGAGGAAAATTATGAGCAATTCCAATTGTTGTGCTTGTGTATTCGGAGAGTATTCCACCGGTTTCCTGCATGGATATTGCCAGTTTTTTATTATTGGCAGGATAAATTGTTTGCAATCCATGTCCCAAAACTCCAACGGTCGACAAATTGTGTTTCAGTGCTGAGCGATGAGCAAATGTATCTATTCCGGCTGCTAATCCACTAATTATTAAAATGTCATTATGCTCAGATAATTCTTCGACAATTTTACCGGTCATAGCGGCTCCATATTCTGAATATTTCCGCGTCCCGACAATAGCAACACTATATTTGGGATTCAAATTCAAATTTCCTTTTCCGTATAATAAAGTAGGGGCATCCAAACAATCAGTTAAACGTTTTGGGAAAAGTTTATCACTTTTTAAAAAGACAGAAATATTATTTTTTTCAATAAATTTCATCTCTTTTTCAGCTATCTGCAAGGCAATTTCTTTTTCAGATAAAATACTTTTAATTACATTATCCGAAATTCCTCCCATCGAGAGAGCTGATTTTTTCTGTTGGAATACAGCGGACGCACTGCCAAAAGTATCTATTAACTTCTGTGCAGTAATACACCCAATTTCAGGAATCTGGGTAAGGGCAATAGTATGAAATATTTCATTCTCCTTGTCGCTCATCAGTTAAAATTATGACGTGAAGACTGTCTACTATCAGGAACTGCATTTTCATCTCTGCAATTAAACAAATTAACATCCAATTGCATATTCTCAGGAGCCGCAAAATCATCTCTGGTGAACTTTAATGATTTATCTTCATAACATTTCTTGGCAAAGATAGCCCAAACAGGAAGAGCCGTATTTGCTCCTTGCCCCAATGCTGTAGAGCGGAAATGAGCGGCTCTGTCTTCGCAGCCTACCCATGCTCCGGCAGTAAAATTGGGCGTATATCCCATAAACCAACCGTCGGAATTATTGTCGGTTGTTCCTGTTTTTCCGGCAATCGGCATATCCAATTTATAACGGTATCTTAATCTGACAGCTGTTCCGGATTGAACAACTCCTTGCATTAAGCGGACTGTTTTGTACGCGGATAATTCATCCATTACCTCATTTTGTTCGGTTGAGAAAGTTGCTAAAACATTTCCCTTGTTATTGCATATTTTAGTGATAAAATAGGGCTTTACATATACTCCTTTATTATTGAAAGTGTTAATAGCTCCAACCATTTCATACAAGGTCAATTCACAAGCTCCGAGAGCAATGGCAGGAACTTCTGGGATTTCACTTGTCATGCCCATTTTACGTACCAGATTAATGACAGCTCCGGCTCCGTATCGTTTTATCATATAAGCCGAAATATAGTTTACGGAATTGGCAAGAGCCTCACTTAGAGTTATCATTTGCCCATTTTTGTAATCATTGGAATTTTTAGGTATCCAGGGCGGTAGATTGGGCTGTTCTATGGTTACGGCGAGATTGGGAATTTTAGAGCATGGATAATATTCCCCGTCTGTCATGGCTAAGGCATAAACGAAAGGCTTAAAGGTAGAACCAACTTGCCGTTGAGCCAAGGCAACATGGTCATACTGGAAATATTCATAATTGGTACCACCCACATAAGCTTTCACTCTTCCTGTAGAAGGTTCCATTGCCATAAATCCGCAATTAAGGAAGCTTTTCATATACCGAATCGAATCCCATGGTGACATTAGCGTATCTTTTTCTCCACCTTTACCATCATAAACCCACATCTGGCAAGGTGTTTCAAATATCTTACGAATTTCCACATCAGATTTTCCTTCTTTTTTTAAGTCTTGATAACGGGAAGAATTTTTCATGGCACGTACCATGATGTTTTCTGTTTGCTCCGCATTTATCCGATAAAAAGGCGCATTTTTATGTCCATTCCAGTGCTTGAAAAACTCTGGTTGTAATGTATTAACAATCCATTCTTCCACAGCTTCTTCGGCGTACTGTTGCATTTTATAGTTGATAGTTGTATAAATTTTTAATCCATCTTTGTAAATATCCCAATGTGTTCCGTCCGGTTTGGGATTTTCTTTTGCCCAAACTGCCAATTCTTTACGGAGAAATTCCCGGAAATAAGTCGCGGTACCTGCCCGATGATCTTGCAGTTTAAATCGGGAGACATCAATAGGTTTTTCTTTAATTTCGGCAAATTCTTCATCTGTCAGTAAATCGTATTTATGCATTTGAGCCAAAACCGTATTACGTCGATTTAATGCATTTTCAGGATTTCTTCGGGGGTTGTATCTGGTAGGAGCTTTCAACATTCCGATAAGCAAAGCGCTTTCTTCCGTTGCCAATTCGTTGGGTTCTTTATCAAAATAAGTTTTGGCTGCCGATTTAATCCCATGCGACATATTCCCAAAATCAACTGTATTTAAATACATTGCCAGAATCTCATTTTTAGAATAATTACGTTCCAGTTTTACCGCAACTACCCATTCTTTGAGTTTTGTAAAAATCACACCTATTTTTGATTTATTTCCTCTGGGAAATAAATTCTTTGCTAATTGTTGTGTAATGGTACTTCCCCCACCTTTATTGGAAAAAGTAATTGCTCCTACAACAGCTCGCCCCAAAGCCCTTCCGTCAATTCCGGAATGATTATAAAAACGGACATCTTCCGTTGCAATCAAAGCATTGATTAAATTTTCCGGCAACTGATTATACGGAACATTCGAGCGGTTTTCTATATAATATTTTCCTAAAACATAACCGTCTTCCGATATAATTTCGGTAGCAAGATTGGTTCGCGGATTTTCCAATTCTTCAAAAGAAGGCATAAACCCTAACCATCCTAAGGAAATAAAGAGAAACAATAAAAATATAAAAGCCCACCCATAACCAAAAATAATCCATAGTCGTTTAATAATCTTTGGATTATTGTTTTTCTTTTTCTTCTTATTTGACTTTTTTTTATTTGCCATTATTCGTTCAAATTTGTCGGTTCTGTAATATATAATCCAAAAGAAACTACACCCGGCAATGTATCCATCCGCATAGCTTGTTCGATAGTCATGCTATAATCACCTTCCATATAGAATTTTACAAAACTGAAACTTTGCTGCAATTCCTTCACTCTTTTTCCCTTTCCAAAAGGTTCACCCATAGGAGAAAATAAATTTACAGAAATAGTATCATGAGTCCTCATTCCGTTAGGAAAAATGGTGTGAAGAAACACATACATGTTTTGCTTAGGATAATTGTTTGTATAGCGAATATCAAAACCAATTTCATATATTTTTTGTGTATCGCTTACCGAAAAATAGAATGGAAGCTGATTGTCAACCATCCACATTTCATTTTCAATAATTTTGTTATCATTAATCAAATATTGCATTCTGTCACAGGAAATTAATGATAAGAAAAATAACAAATATACAGAATAGATGATTTTCTTTTTTGTGTTCATTATTAATCGTTTATGCGTTTAAGGTCATCTATATTATAATGCACTTCTTCTGTTTTACCCAAATTCATTTCCGCATAATCTTCCAGTTGGGTAATTTTTTTATTCTTTTTATTGCTTGCAATAATCTCTTTGGCTTTGTCCACAGGGATAGCGTATTGCATATGGGAACGATCATCTTTGTATGAATACCACATCAATTTTTTGAAAATATCAATTTTCTGACAAAATGCATTTCCTTTTTCTGTTTGGATGATAAAGTTCCTGTCCGGAAATTCTTCCAATTCACGTAAGTAAGTTTCATTTTCATAATTGAGACAACATTTAAGTTTTCCACATTGTCCAGCTAATTTTTGAGGATTCAGTGACAATTGTTGAGTACGTGCCGCATTGGTAGAAACACTTTGAAAACTATTTCGCCATGAGGCACAGCACAATTCCCTTCCGCAAGAACCGATACCGCCCAAACGTGCTGCTTCCTGACGAACGCCAATCTGACGCATCTCAATACGAATTTTAAATTTTTCCGCTAATATCTTTATCAATTCCCGAAAATCAATACGCTCTTCTGCCGAATAGTAAAAAATTGCTTTTGAACCATCCCCCTGATATTCGACATCATTTACTTTCATGTTCAGATTCAAGTCCCAAGCGGCATAGCGTGAACGCATCATAGTATCCTTTTCCTTGTTTACAACGGAAATCCATTTTTCTATATCTGCTGCTTTTGCCCGCCGATAAATTTTTTTGGAAACTTCAGTTGTTTTTTTGTTTTTCATTTGCAGCTTAACAGCCTCACCCATGAGTGTAATGATGCCGATATCCGAACCTGTAGTAGCTTCAACGACTACAATTTCTCCTACTTCAAAAGTACCTCCCCCATCAGGAAGTTTAAAAAACTCCTTATGACTGTTTTTAAATTGCACCTCAGCAATATTAAAATTTGAATTAGTTTGAGAGTCTATACCTTCCAACCAATCAAAACTTGATAATTTACAGCATTGACATCTAAAATATTCTTTATTGTCACCATCCGCAACAGGAGGCTGGCATAATCCGCGTGTCAAAAAAGAATTGCCTTCTATCTTGTCCGCCTCATAACTATGATCACAAGACAATTGTATATCTTCATCTAATTCTGAATTCTCAGATATGAAATTTGTTTTTTCCATCAATTAATATCAATAACATCTAATAAACTTACAAAGATAGTCAATTCTGTTGAAAAACAAAAGAGAGGAATAAAAAAGAGACAGTGAAATTTACATTCACTATCTCTAAATGTTATCTTATGTCATTATATTACTTCTATTTGAGATTATCTCAAGATAAAATCAACTGGTAAGTTGTAAATTACTCGTACTGGTTTTTCTCTTTGTTTGCCCGGACTCCATTTGGGCATCATTTTCACCACCCGCATTGCCTCTTCATCCAGGCTTGGGGATGCACTTCGAGCAACATCTACATTACTCAGGCTACCATCAGTTTCTACGATAAAACTTATAATTACTTTTCCTGAGATACCGATTTCACGGGCGATTTTAGGATAAATGAGATTTTCTTTCAAAAATTTCATCAGTTCCTGTTCTCCGCCGGGAAATTCGGGCATTATTTCTGACGCAACAAATGGCACATCAGGGACAGTGATAACTTCCGGCTCATCGATAACAGGAGTATATTCTTCAATCTCATCTTCCGGTTCAATCCCAACGTCAATTCTGATATCAGCTAAAAGATTTTTATCCTCTGTAACATCAAAATTTGTACTGAAAGTAGGAGGTTTAGGTTTAGGAAATTCAACGTCATGTTTAGTTTGGATGATAATAATGTCGGTGGAAGTTTCTATTGTTCCGATATCAACAAAACCGGAACTACCGTTGCCTCTGATAAATTCAAAAGCCATCAACACCAATGAGAGGGAGATTACAATACCTAATTGGAAAAAGGTGGATTTCCGCCATTCCAAATCTGCTTTTTTTGATTTCTTGCGGTCCATAGTATTTAATTTTGGGAAGTTAATACTAACTCTTTGTTAATAAAACTCCAAATGTGTGTTATTTATTGTATAAAAATAAAAGCATTAAAATAAATTCAGAAAAGCATGATAATCAGAAAATAAATGAATGATTTTAGATTATAAATATCAAAAGAAACCTTCATTGCCCCAATGACAGAGTACAAAGATAAAGAAAATGGCAAAAAATTATTTAAAAAGCAAAATTATTTGTGTAAAACTTGCAGTCGTCAATTTATCAGCGTCAACGCCTTGAGTTATTAAGGATGTTGTTCAGCTGTCAAAAGAAAATAATAAGGATACTTGTTTGTGGAGTCGGAATTAGAGATATATTTTGGTATAAAAGATATTCGTGTTAACAAAGTGTTGCTTATTTTAATCAATTCCGATAAAATTATCTTTTTTTATCACCTCCAAAATTTGAATACATTTGTTTGAATCATTCATTCGAAAAAAATGTAATTTTGTAAATTAGTTTATAAAAAGTATTTTTATGGCAAAAGTAGCAATCAAAGTCAATTGCATTTTAAATTGGAGTAATGAATATGCACGTATGTTGATCATGCAGACATTTGATAATCAAATATCTTTTCCTATTATTATTGCAGGTAACGAAGCGGTTAGTTTGCTTAAAGAATTGGAAAAAGTAGAAGTCAAACGTCCTCAAACGCATGATTTATTTTTTTCTACTTTACAGGTTTTTAATATAGAAATCAGAGAAGTGTACATTTATAAACTGGTGGAAGGTATTTTTTACACAAAGCTAATTTGCCAACAAGACGAACATATTGTAGAATTAGACGCGAGACCTTCTGACGCTATTATACTTGCTATCAAAGCAAAAGCGTCCATATTTGTAGAAGAGGATATTCTGGAAAAATTAGGCATTGCTACTTCCGAAATGGAAAAACAAATTGTATCTCCTCAAAAATATAATGAACAATTAGAAAATGAGAATGAAGATTTTTCTTATGAAGAAATGTCGGATGATGAACTACAAGATATGCTTAATCTGGCGGTAAAAGCAGAAGATTTTGAAGCTGCATCTCAAATAAGAGATATTCTCAACCAACGGAAATCATAATATTATAATTATGATATTTTAGCTGATTAAAACGTAAATGATGCTTGATATTTTTAATCAACAAGTCTATTCGATTTCCCAAACAAATGATATATTTGCCGACGATAGTTCATACAAAGGGAAAACAATTTTATCCTATCAAGATAGTCTTTGGAATATCTTACAAACAAATCTCTATATCGGCGTTCCGCCAAAAGAAAAAGAAGAAACGTATTTCCTTATTCAGCAACAAGCTAAACCTTTTGAAAATTTATCATACCAAAATAGCGGATTTGACTGGTTTTTCATCATCTCGCTATTATTTCTTTTTTTATTGGCAATAATTCGATTACAATTCTCCAAACTATTTGTAATTTCTTATGATGTCCTAGCGAAAGGAAAATTTAATGATAGTAATTACGACAATCAACGTTTATCTTCCGAGCGATTTTCTTTTCTTTTTTTTATGTGCTTATGGATTGGTATCTCATTTCTTTTTTATATTTTGATATTTTTTTGTATCAAAAAAGGTTATTTTCATTTACCACAAACAGATAAAAATTTAATTTTAAAATTTTCATTTGTTTTCATTGCTATTTGTTTTATCGTACGATTTATACTTCTCAAATTAATATCCTTGTTATTCAACATAAAAAGCATTGTGTCGGAATACCAATATGTGCTTTCACGTATGGATTTTATATCAGTAATTTTATCGTTTCCTTTTGTTTTTATTTATGTATATTATGAAATATCTCTTTTTTGTGGAGAAACATATCCTTTGTTAACAAATATTCTTCTAATTTTTATTCTTCTGATTTCCATTTTATTAATGTTTTATAAAATAATAAAAGGATGGGGGATTTTCAGGAAAAAGTTCCGCTTGCATGAATATTTTTTGTACCTTTGCACAATCGAAATTTTACCATTTTTGGTTTTTTTGAAATTGGCAACAAGCATATTACAAATAAGTTAGTTGAAAATTGTGAGCATAAATAAAGCAAAAAAAATATTATTTTCACAGAATCCGCCCGTAGATTTTGACAAAACTCCTTATGCTGAGATTGCAAAAAAGTATAATGTTAAAATTGATTTCTACAAATTTTTCAAAATAGAAGGCATTCCCTTTACCGATTTTCGCAAAAGCCGAATCTCCATTTCCGATTATGATTCTATCATTTTTACCAGCAAAAATGCAATTGACCATTTCTATCATATTTTTAAAGAATCCAAAGCAAAGAAATTGGATATTGAAACAAAATATTTTTGCATCAATGCTGCGACAGCCCATTATTTGCAGAAATACACTATTTGCCGCAAACGAAAAGTTTTTTTCCCTATAAATGCAAGTCCTGAAAAGTTGGCAGAAGAAATTGCAAAATATCCTGAAGATAAATTTTTATTTCCTTCGGCTATTGATTCATCAAATAATCAACTGATTGGGATGCTGGATGAAGCAAAAATTAATTATACCAAAGCCGAAGTTTTCAAAATATCTTTTACTGATGTAAGTCAGGTAATAGACATTTATGCCTACGATATGGTTGTTTTTTTTAGTCCTTATGGAATACAGGCACTTACAAATAGTTATCCGAATTTTGAACAGAAAAAACTGGCAATTGGAGCATTGGGTTCACGGGTAGTGGCCGCTGCCCAAGAAGCAGGACTTGATGTTCAGGTTATTGCTCCTACAAAAGAACATCTGTCTATATTTTCGGCTGTTGATGCCTATTTACAAAAATTAAATAACCGCAAACGATAATTTTATCGCTTGATGAAACAATATGGTTTTTCAAAACAGGAACGAGTCTATAAACGAAACGATTTTCAAACGTTACTGACAAAAGGAAAATCTGTTTACCTCTACCCTTTTCGATGTACTTATGTATGGGAAGACTCTCCTTCTTTTTCTGTTAAAATAGCAGTTTCTGTAAGTCGAAAACGATTTAAACACGCTGTTGACCGAAATAGAATTAAACGTTTAGTACGTGAAAGTTACCGTTTGAATAAACACATTCTTTATCAACATTATGGCAATTCTGGCAAAAACCTGAATATGCTTATCATTTATACTGATATTAAAATATTTCCATTTTCTTTTATTCAGAAAAGAATTATCAACTTAATAAAAAAATTAATAAAAGAAAATGACGAATAGCAAAATCGGAAAATAAATTTATAGTTAATGTGAGTTCGAGATTAATGATGCAAAGGGGAAAATGCTTATTTGGTTATTTGCTTATAACGAAATGAACAAATAAAAAATACCTTTGTGTTCCTTTATAAAACTATTCGTCTTACTTCTTTACCGTTTTACCTTTCTAACTTCATTTAAACTTGTGTAATTTCCTCGTTCGGCAAAGGTATAACCTTTGCCGAACGAGGGGTTAGTATTAGCTTAGGGGTTGAGGATGCATTAGGTTATAACCTAACGACGCATTAGGTTATAGGATAACGATGTGTTAGGTTATAGGATAACGATGCGTTAGGTTATAGGATAACGATACGTTAGATTATAGGATAACGATGCGTTAGGTTATAGGATAACGATGTGTTAGGTTATAGGATAACGACGTGTTAGGTTATAGGATAACGACGTGTTAGGTTATAGGATAACGATGTGTTAGATTATAGGATAACGACGTACACTATTAGGCGGCATTTGTAATACATCCCCTCCGTTTGCCAGAGGCAGCAAAAAGGCATAATGTTTCAACTCCACAACTTCTTATTTACTCATTCACTTATTTTCTTTTAGAGACCTTTTTAAATCCGGTATTTTCCATTGCCTTGAAGATACAGGTACCAGGGCGATAGTTTACACCAGCCTTTTTTATTTTCGTGAGTGACACGATAACGTTATCGTATCACTCATGATAGTATTGTCGTGTCATACGCGACAGTGTTATCGTGTCCGGCACGACAGTACTGTCGTGCCGGACACGATAATAAAAGATTATGAAACCTTTAATTCTGTTTCAAATATTTCTGTTTGAATCTCTTTTAACGTGAATTCGGGCTTTATTTATTAGATTAAAAGAAGTTAGAATGGTAAAATGATAAAATGGTGGAGAAGTAAGACGAATAGTATCACGAAGTAACACGAAGGATTTTACAAAAAGCTCGACCAAAACTATAGTGCAAATCAACAAATAACCAGATAAGCATTTTCCCCTTTGCATCATTAATCCCGAACTCACGTTAAATTTACTCTGTATTTGTTTTTCGGCAAGCCACATCCCTTTGAATTGCCTTCAAGACATCTTCCAACCTAAGGAGAGACACCTCCGCCTAAACTATTTTCCGAAGAAGTCTAATAAACTATCAAAATAATTTCTATCTTTGCGACTTGAAATAATTATGGTATTTGAATATTATTTATCAGCAGTTTTTATAATAGGAATTATTATTCTTTTGTATGGAATATATTATATTTTAGCTTATTCCAAAGTATATAATAATATCTATGCAAAATTTGGGACAGATGTCAACCCTACTGTATTTCATTCTATCTTTTTCCGATTGACCGGCTTTGTTTTATTCGGAATATTTTCTTATTTGATTTTTCGTAATGGTTATGGTGTAGAATTTGATTTTTTGGAAATACCGCCACAATATACTTCTGAAATAATAAGATGGAGTATAACTTTAAGTGTTTTTTTTATGATTGTAGCATACATAAATGTCCGCAATAGCAAATCAAGCTGTTATCCTCAATTTAAAGTAAATCAATGGACACTTTATCATAAATTCTTGACTTATTCCACATGGATATTATATGTGAGTGCTTATGAATTTATGTTCCGAGGTATTTTACTTTTCGGGACAGTAGAGGAAATTGGATATTATCCTGCTATTATTATCAATGTTTTCTTATATGCTTTTGTGCATATCCCCAAAGGAGGAAAAGAGGTATTGGGTTGTATTCTTTTAGGACCTGTTCTATGTGTTTTAGCGATTAAAACACATAGCATTATTATCCCAGTTATTGTTCATATTTCCCTGTGTCTTTTCAATGAATTCTTCTCTATCCGGGCAGAAACATTGGAACAAAAGAGAGTATGCTCCTAATTACAAATAATTTATTTTGAACTTAATGTAATGAATGGAATTAGGATTTCCTCCATAGAAATCCCTCCATGCTGGAATGTATCCTTATAATAATTTACATAATGATTGTAATTGTTTGGATAAGCAAAGAAATTATCATTGCAAGCAAATACATATTTTGAACTGACATTTAATCGTGAAAGAAATATATCCTGGGGATTGCTTACTGTAAATACATCTTTACTGTCGTAATTGAGATTTTTCCCCACCTTGTAACGAAGATTTGTATTGGTTTCCTTATCTCCTATAATTTTAATAGGATTCTCAATCCGTATAGAGCCATGGTCCGTTGTGATAAAAACACGGGCTTTTTTTTCTGCCAACACTTTAAGCATTTCCAGCAATTGTGAATGTTCAAACCAAGATAATGTAACAGAGCGATAAGATACTTCATTATCTGCCAATTCACGAACTATGCCGACATCGGTATGTGCATGGGAAAGCATATCGACAAAATTATAAATAACCACATTCAAAGGTGTTTTAAGCGTATTTACCAAGTTATCATTTACTTTTTTGGCAAAGTCCATATTCAAAACTTTGGAATAAGAATGTTTAACATTTATCCCATAACGTCTTAAATATTCGTCCAATAGTTTGTTTTCATGGTCATTTTTGTTGCCTTCTTCGGTTTCTTCTACCCAATACTGCGGATATTTTTTTGCAATTTCGCTTGGCAACAGTCCTGCAAATAAGGAATTTCTGGCATATTGCGTCGCTGTAGGGAGAATGGCATAATACAATTCATCTTTTTCGATGCGGAAATATTCATTGATAACCGGTTGAATTGCTTTCCACTGGTCGTAACGAAGGTTATCTATAAGGATTAAATAAGTCGGTCTTTCATCGTTTATTTCAGGAAAAACACGTTCTTTAAGGATAGTATGGGACATTAACGGTTTATCATCTGTTTTCCCATTGAGCCAGTCAATATAGTTTTTGATGATAAATTTACTGAACAATAAATTAGCTTCTGCTTTTTGGGAATAAAAAATTTCTTTGAGGTTCGGATCATCATTTTCTCCAAGACTCATATCCCAAAATGTCAATTCCTTGTACATATTTATCCATTGAGCATGGTCCATCCTGTCCATCAATTTCATGCTTATGGAGCGAAATGATTGCTGATAGTCCGATGATACTTTTGCAGTTGTAAGCTTTCTATTTTCCGTCAGTTTTTTCAAACAATGTAATATCTGATGCGGATTGACGGGTTTTATCAAATAATCACTTATATTTGAACCGATTGCATCATCCATAATATGCTCTTCTTCACTTTTGGTAATCATGACAATAGGAATAGATGAATGTTGCGTTTTAATTTGGGAGATAGTCTCCAATCCGGATAATCCGGGCATATTTTCATCCAAAAAAACAATATCAACCAGATGGTTGGAAAGTTCTTCTATGGCTTCATTTCCGCTTTTTACCGTCAAAACATTATATCCTTTTTGTTCCAGAAAAAGAATATGGGGTTTTAATAAATCTATTTCGTCATCTGCCCAAAGAATGGTAATTTTATCTGTCATGCTTTTATTTTTATTCAAGATTTAAAATTTAAATCGCTACACTTCCCGGATTGAGTTTTATGCAGCATTCATCGTTCGTCATTTAAGTTATCTATTGATTAGGAAAACGGCTTTCTTACCTTCTTTATTGCTTGTACAAAGTTAGGCAAGTTATAATAGTAAATGAGGGAATAAGGGAATGAGTAAGACGAATGGTTTCACAAAGTAACACAAAGGATTTTCACGAAGTAACACGAAGGCATTATTTAGTTCTTCACTTCGCTATAACCAAATAAGTAAATAAGCATTAAACATTTCATCCTTCTGCCATTTTACCTTTCCAACTTCTTATTTACTCATTCCCTTATTTACTTATTTACTCATTTACCATTGATCCCGAACTCACGTTATACTAAAATAAAAAAGACGACGTTTATTAAACACATCAGAAAAACACAAGATAATAAGTTAAATCTTTTTCATAATTCAAATTTTTGGCTGCCTATCCGGCAGCCTTTTTCATTTTGAGAGAATTGTTTTCAATGCTTTTGATGAGGGAATAATAAAAATGAATATATTTGCATGTTTTTTGTAATAACATATTTCGCAAAAATTTTTTAGATGAATACAGACACATTTTCTAAATTAACATACGGTGTTTATATTATTGCTGCAGGAGATAAAAGCAAGCACAATGCTTTTGTTGCTACAGCAGTTTTCCAAGTGACAGCGGTTCCTGAAAAAATAGCAGTAGCTTGCAATAAGGAAAATTTTACGGCAAAATTTATTGAAGAAAAGAAAGCTTTTAGTATTTCTGTACTGAGGCAGAATTATACTCCTGCAACTATGGGGAAATTTGGGTTTCGTTCGGGAAGGAATTTTGACAAATTTGAAGGAAGTAATTGCTTCTTTACGAAAAACACAGGCGTTCCTGTAATATTGGACGATACCATTACCTGGTTTGAATGTCAGGTAGAACAAAGTATAGATGTGGGGACACACATTCTTTTCATTGGAAGGGTACTGGATTGCGAGATGATTGACGAACAGCAAATGCCGTTAACATATCATTATTACCATGAAGTGAAAAAAGGCTTGACGCCCCAAAATGCTCCTTCGTATATAGATGCGAATAAAACAAATAAATAATTAACTAAAAATATGATGATGATGAAGTATGTATGTGTAGTATGCGGATATGTTTATGATCCTGCAGCAGGCGATCCTGACGGAGGAATAGCTCCGGGAACAGCGTTTGAAGATATTCCTGATGATTGGATTTGTCCGATTTGCGGTGTTGGAAAAGACCAATTTGAACCGCAAAACTAAAACGGAACGGAAGGTTGTCTAAAAGAAAGATAATATTTGAAGCAGTTTGAATTTATCCCTTTCTTTAGACAACCTTATTTGATGAATTTTAATAAATCACAAGATAATAATGTACAATAAAAGACCTATTGCAGAAAATATTTATTATGCAGGAGTTAATGACAGGCAAAAATCTCTTTTTGAGAATTATATCCCATTACCTAACGGAGTTTCATATAATTCGTATTTAATCGTAGATGAAAAAGTGGCACTTATTGACACGGTCGATATTTCGTTTGCCGATATTTATTTTACCAAATTGGATGCCCTTTTAAAAGACAGGCATATTGATTATTTGATTGTTGATCACATGGAACCTGACCATGCCGGTTCTATCGGATTGCTAAAGCAAAAATATCCGAATATTACCCTTGTAGGAAATGCAAAAACTGCCGATATGCTCAATGGTTATTTTCATATTGACACACCATTCCATGAAGTAAAAGAAGGAGATGCATTATCCTTAGGAAAACTTTCTTTGACCTTTTATATGGCTCCTATGGTTCACTGGCCCGAAGTGATGGTTGCTTATGAAAGCAAAAATAAAATATTATTTTCTGCTGATGCTTTCGGGACTTTCGGAACATTGGACGGAGATTATTTGGATGAGTATTTGAATACGGATAAATATTGGGACGAGATGCGGCGTTATTATGCCTGTATTGTAGGAAAGTTTGCTGTTCCGACCCAAAATGCAATAAAGAAGCTTTCTTCTTTGGATATTAAAACTGTTTGTCCCACGCATGGTCCCGTCTGGCAAAAAGATTTGCAAAAAGCGGTCGCCAATTACGATGCATGGAGCAGGTACGAAGCGCAGGAAGGTGTTGTAATTGCTTACGGATCCATGTATGGAAATACACAGCAATTAGCAGAAGCTGTGGCAGAAGGGATTCTTTCCCAAGGGATAAAAGACGTTGTTGTTCATAATGTCTCCAAAACCGATACATCCGATATTTTATCTGATATTTTTAAATATAAAGGTCTTATTATTGGAAGCCCGACTTATATGATGGGAATATATCCGATGATAGAAAAGCTGTTATCTTATATTGAGCACCGCGGAATCAGGGATAGATATTATTCCTGTTTTGGTTCTTTTACCTGGGCAGGAGCTGCCGTTAATACATTAACCGCTTTCTCCCGGACAATGAACTGGGAATTGGTTGGAACTCCTGTAGAAAATAAGCAAGCCGTATTTGCCGACAAATACCAGGAGGCATTCAACTTGGGCATTGCTATGGCGGATAGATTGAAAACATCTTGAATAATATCTTTTTCTAAAGGAGAAAATAGAGTTTCTAAAGGGCACATGCTAAGGCTGCGAGAAGGACACGCTAAAAAAATTTAATTATAAAAAGAAATATGTAGATTGTAATTAAATTTTTAGTATTTTTGCCCCATGAATTTCAAACATATTTATTCACATAATTAAAAAATAACAACAAGATGAAAAAATTTATTTACACATTTATTTTATTAGCTGGTTTTCAGCTTGCACATGCACAGGAAGTACAGATGCAACATCAATTGGATGTTAGTACTCCTAAAATTTTAAAAGAAATGCAAATACAGAAACAAGGAGATTTAAGTATTTATACTGAAAGTTTTAATAAAAGACAGAAGGCTACAACTACAAGATTAGCTCCCTTTGGAATTCAAAATAGAATATGTTCAGGTACAACTTACTATTCAATAATTGATTCAATTACACCAACGAATGACACTCTTAGACTGAATTTAACAAGTACTGACTTTTCCCCACTATTAGGTGTAATGTTTGATTATGTCGAATTAAATGAAATCACAGGAACTATTGATACAATTGATGCACTTTTACATGCAGAAGGAAGTTTAGTAGGTAAATGCTATATTGAAGTTTTTGAGGAAAATGCAACAACAAACAGTTATGAAGCTATTGCAAGAGATTCTATTAATTTGGCGTCTATTGGAGTAGTACCTGGCCGGCATTCATTTGTTTTTTCAAATCAGATAACATTATCCAAAGACTTATTAATTTATTTTTATGTAATATCAAATGACCCAAATGATGAAGTTACTATATGGACAACCGAACAAGGATCAGGATGTACCAGCAACTCATTATATATACTTAATACTAGTCTTCAACCCGTTCCGTTAACATCTGTGAATGGGCTTGGGAATTTTCATGTAGAACCACATGTTTATTTGGTTGGAAATTTTTCTTGGGAAACATCATCAATATATGAAAATGCATCAATGGACCAAGTTAATATTTATCCGAATCCTGTATTGGATCAGTTAAAAATTAATAATCTGGTGGAAGCAACAGATATAAATGTTTACAGCATAACAGGACAATTGGTTAAAACTGTTTCTGCGGCAATAGGTTCAGTAGATATAGATGTTAATAATCTTTCCAGTGGTATATATATAGTAAAAATGCAAAGCGGGAAAAATACCCGTACAGAGAAAATACAGGTTGTACGATAAAAAATAATAATCTTATATTTAAAAAGGCTATCCAATTGGATAGCCTTTTTGTTTGCATTATATTTCATAAAACTGATTTAAACTTTTAACAAGATTAATGCAAATGCTAAATAATGCCAATTCATCCATGCTTCATCTAATTTATCGAATCGTATTAAAAGC
>QMCD01000049.1_pt1 | contig 80944 bp, 67 predicted proteins | sample 1821841 | NCBI WGS metagenome assembly QMCD01 (sample SAMN01991225, study PRJNA193472) | Termite gut metagenome, whole genome shotgun sequencing project. | isolation source: worker | host: Macrotermes natalensis
TTCTAGTAAAACAATCTAAAAAACAAATACTTTTTCTGAAAGTGACCGCAAAAGTACAGCTCGAAATCCATATCTCCAAAGAAAATGAGAATTTTTTTGTCTTTTTTTAAGGAAACGTTTTCGAAAACAAGCACGTATTACACAAAAACATATTCGTTTGCCGGAAATCCCCGCAGAAATTCCCCTGTTGTCATCCGTTTTTTCCCCGCCAACTGCAGCTCTTGGATGTGTATAACTCCGTCCGGAGTATAACCGGCCAACCGCTCCTTGCCGTCTGTCTGCAAGTCGCCGGGTATCTGCCCGTGCATCATGCGCTCTTTGTTCGTTCGGAAAATTTTCAGGGAGATGGTCTCCCCGGTGGTCCTGTGTTTGAGTTCTGTCCAGGCAGCCGGAAAAGGGGAGAGCCCCCGGATGTGGTTGTACACCTCCTCCACGCTCCGCTCCCACTTAATACGCATATCTTCTTTGAAGATCTTGGGCGCGTGTACCGGTTCCCGTCCATGAAGCAAAGGGGTTTGCTCCGTCAGCGGATACGCTCCGGCTTCCATGGCCTCCACGGTCTTTACCAACAGATCTGCTCCTGCTTCCATCAACCGATCGTGCAACTCCCCGGCTGTCATGTCTTCCGGGATCTCTACCCGCTGCTGAAAGATCAGGTTGCCCGTATCGATTTCATGACGCAGCAGAAAAGTGGTCACCCCCGATGCTTTTTCCCCACTGATTACCGCCCAGTTGATCGGGGCGGCCCCGCGGTAATCCGGCAACAGGGAAGCGTGCAGGTTGACCGTCCCCAACGGGGGCATACTCCACACCACCTCCGGAAGCATCTTAAAAGCCACCACCAATTGCAAATCAGCTTTCCAAGCCCGTAATTCTTCCAAAAAGAGTTCGTCCCGGAACTTCTCCGGCTGCAATACCGGCAATCCCGCTGCCACGGCGTATTTCTTGACCGCAGACTCCTGCAATTGCTGTCCGCGGCCGGCCGGTTTGTCCGGATTGGTTACCACGCCAACTACCTCAAAACCGGCCTCCACCAATTTTTTCAGGGGCAATACCGCAAAATCCGGCGTTCCCATATAGACGATCCGCAATGTATGCTTAGACATTTTCTTTTTGCTTTTTGAAAAACGCCGCCGCTTTTTTGAGAAAATTCGCATACGATTCGCCGCTCATCATTTCCGAATCGGTCACAGATTTGTAAGTCAGGAACACGCCGAGTACCAAGAGGATGAAAGAGGGCATCCAGCTTCCGAAACAGGGAGTCATCGCTGCTTCCCGTGCGGCACGCTGCCCGATCATGGAGATAATATAATATACAATGAAAAGAAAAATGGATACCACAGCCGGCGTTCCCAAGCCTCCTTTCCGGATAATAGCTCCCAGCGGCGCTCCGATAAAAAAGAAGATAAAGCAGGCAAAAGCCGTAGTAAATTTGGAGTGCCATTCAATCTGGTGTTTCCGGATCTGCTCCTCCTGCCTGAGAATGGAAGCAGCATCTGCCTGGACGCTTTGTTGTACGTCCCGGGCGTATTGCAGTGCATTGTTGACCGCATGCTGCCTCTCTTCCGGGGCAAACGTATGGAACAGGCTGTCGATATTCCCGATCTTCCCCTGTGTTTCTGCCCGCAAGGTGCTGTCCGTTTCCGGAGCCGGATTTTTGTTCTTCAGGTAAGAAGAGGAGAGCAAGCGGCCTACCTCCATCTCTTTTCGCTGCTTCACAACACCTTGCAAGGAATCGGACATGTATTTTAACTGACTTTGGTTCAACATGGTGGCCGCCCGGAAGAGATCTTCGTCCGTCCGTTTCAATTCGGTATCCGGCAGTTGGATCAGCACACTCTGCCTGCCGAATTCCAAGCGCCTGAACGGGTATGTTTTGCGGTATTCGGGCTCCATGCCCTGGTCCGTATAGGTATGGCCGTGGAAGAGTCTTAATTCTAAATTGTTGTTGTTGGGATAGGTAACCATGAGACCGGAATCCGCCCGGGTTACTTCGTAATTGCCGGGAACAACCGTATGGTTGTAGATCAACATGTTGTACATCATCCCGCTCTCTTTGTCAATGCGGTCGACTTTGATACTGTATCCCTCCAGGTCGTTGGTAAAGATCCCTTCGTTGAAGGAGACCTCCGGTTTGTGTTTGCGGATGTCGTACATCAGGCTGCCCATTTTCAGGTTGGCTACCGGCAGGATGTTGTTGGCAAAAAAGTAGGCAAACAGCGAAAGCCCTACAATAAAAACGATCAACGGGTACATGATCCGATAAAGCGATATGCCGGCCGACTTCAGGGCGATCAGTTCGTAATTCTCTCCCAGAGTGCCGAAAGTCATGATGGAAGAGAGCAGAACAGTGATCGGGAGCGCCATCGGCACCAGCGACATACAGAAATAAAGTAGTAATTCGACGATGATGGAAAAATCCAGCCCCTTCCCGACCAGATCATCGATGTACCGCCACAGCATCTGCATCAGCAGTACGAATATACTGATAAAAAACGTCGCGATAAAAGGGCCACTGAAGCTCTTTATCATGTACAGGTGTAATTTCTTCATATATCAACGTCACGCTCCCAGATTCCGGTGCAGTATCTCGATCTGTTTATCCCAGATCCCGACGGTATCCGCTTCGTCTTCCGGGTCTGCAAAATCGGTGATCAGCAATGTTACATCCCCGGTCAGAGGCTCTACCCGGATCCCCATTTCAAAATATTCGTCCTCCTCTTCCCGATCGTCCCACCGAAAGCGGGCGTATTGGTTGTTCTTGGTTTCCACCAACTCTGCCGGATGTTCCGCTCCGTTCCAGATAAATATAAATTTTTCGCCTCTCTGCATTACATCGTCCGCAAACCACTCTGCTAAGCCGGGTGCCGTACTCAGGCGGGAAAAGAGCACCTTGACCGACGACGAAAATGGGTACTCCAACTCTATCTTCTTTCTCATACCAAAAATTTTGAAAGCAAGATACAAAATCCGGTTGAAACAGCCAAATCGTCGCTTTTCAAAAAAGCGATCAGGCGAATTTTTCATCGCCGAACTCCTTGTTGATCAAGTGTATCAATTTATTTTCCCAAACTTCCTTTTGGTGTGCTTCCAGATTAGACATCCGCAAAAAAACATCCGCCAACGACAGTGTATGCAGATCAATCTCCGGCAGGTAAGCCGGTTCATCCCCGTTTTTCAATTCCGCCAAGATCTTCTTTTCCACCAATTCGTCCAATACCTCTTTAACCTTATGACTGTTCAACCTCAACTCCTTACAAACCATGTTCAGGGGCAACGCGCCCCGGTTGGCTAAATATTCCGAAGAGACGAAGCGCAGGATCCGCACCGACAATTCCACGTAGTCCAACCAGCAGTACTCTTTTTCCGTGTCGCTCCGAAACACGATGTGCCGGTTGCGGAGAATATAGGATATCTCCGCTCCCCACAATACAATACACCAGCTCAATTGCAACCAAACCAACAACAGGGGAAGAGCGGCCAAACTGCCGTAAATGGCATTGTACGAACTGACACCGATCTGAAAACGGAGGTAAAACCACTGCACCACCTGGTAAGCCGATCCGGCAACAATCCCCGCGATGACGGCGTGCTTGAAGCGAACCGATGTTGCCGGCATAAAGATATAGATAAAGGTGAACAGAAGCCACATCAATACATACGGGGAGAGTTTCAGCAGAAATATGACTGCCGAACCAGCATAGCGCAAGACCCCCTCTTCCCGGGCGATCTCCTGTAAATTGGTCGAAAGGAAGACATTCATCCCGCTGACCAGAATGATCAGGATCGGTGCAATGAACAGGAGGGAGAGGTAATCCGCAAATTTTTTGGCCAATCCCCTTCCCCGACGGATCCCCCAGACCCGGTTCATGGCATCCTCCGTATTGCTCAATACTTTGATGACCGTCCACAACAACATGACGATCCCGATTCCGGTGATTAGCCCGCCCTGAGTATTTTCCAGCGCCCGGTTGGCAAAATTCAAAAAGAACCTGGTCACCTCCGGATTGGTGAAGGTCTGCTCCTGGAACAGATCTTCCAACATCCGGGAAACGCCGAATCCTTTGGCAATGGCCAGGAGCAACGCCAAAAGCGGGATCAGCGACAACATAGTGTAGAAGGTCAGCGCGGAAGCCGAAACCGCCCCCACATTCCTTATGAAACGATCCACCGACACCACCGACACGGCCACTACTTTTCCCAGAAAATAGAGGATCCGGCCGGATTGGCGCCGATCCCGCCTTAACAGGATATAGTAGTAGTTCAACGACAGGTATTTCGGTGTTTTCTTGGCCATGTGACAATGTTTAGAACAGTCAGTTGTACGCAAAAAAGAAGAAAATAGAGACAGAAATCAGGAAAATAATCGGGATACCGTATCTTTGATCTCTTCCGGATCGGCATCGACGGGGAAAACAGCATCCGGTTTTTTATATACCAAGGCGTGTTCCCATTTATACCGCCCGATGCCGCCACCGGTGATGTTCAGCATGATGACAGCGTCTTTTTCCACCTTTCCCTGCTTCACAGCCTGTATCAAGGTCGCCACCGCCACCGCTGCCGCCGGTTCGATGTCGTTCCCTTCCGTTTTTTGGAAAAGTTCCGCCGCCCCAGCCGCTTCCTCGTTGGTAGCCACCAACACATCCCCACCGCTCTCCGTCAGGGCGTCGAACAAGCCTCCCTCCACTGCGTAGGGCGGTTTCCGGTTGGAAAGTACTTTAGCACAAATCTCTTCCACCTGTTTACGGGCCAATTGATCATCCAAAGGCAACAGTTGCCGGGATCCGGCCCGCCAGGCGTCATACATCGGAACAAAGGGGCTGTTCTGGGAGACCATCAATTTCATCAGGTGATCCCCGAACCGCCCGTCCGCTATGAACCGTTTGTTGGCTTCCCAAGCCGCAATAGCCCCGGTCCCGCTGCCGACCGCCTGAAAATAGTAGTCCGGGATCCGGCCGATCGTAGTGACGGCCGACAGGACGGTGGTTCCCATTCCATCTCTGCGGGCCACGTTTTTGGCTCCGCCTTCAGGGTAGAAACGGTCCAATCCGCATACAACATTGGAGAGGTGGATGGCATCGAAGTAGTCGCTTCCGCTAGCAGTGGCGATCAGTTTGACACAAGGGTTCAACGGTGTGGCTGACCACAAAGCATCCAGACAATCTTCCGGCACACAAAGCAGCAGCGGGATCTTGTTTTCCGAACAGACCCGTGCAAACGCCCGGGCGGTGTTCCCGGCCGAAGCTACCACCATCACCTTATTAGTGTTCCGGTTTATGCGGGCACATACGGAGTATGCCTCACACTCTTTAAAAGCCCCGGTAAGCATCCCCGCCCCTTTTTCGGGCCAATAGCCGTTGAACGTGATGTAGAGCCGCGAGAGTTCCAGTTTGGCGGCCAATCCCTCGCTTTTGTAAGTCACCGGCGCCGCAGAGCCCTCCAGCGTCCGGCAAACCGGCAACCAGTCCGAAAATTTGTACAATCCGGGCAGGTCGTCCATTACCCGCAACTGTTTCCGGGCATACTCAGTATAAATCAGGGCCGCCCCGTCCTTGCGGGGACACTCCAGGGTCCAGTCGCCATCTTCATGGGAGTGGCCGCAACACCGGGAACGCAGGGTATATTTTGTCATAAAATTTCTGTTTAAACTAAAACGAATGGACAAAAATAATCAATTTAGCGAAAAAAGCCTCACCACCTCCCTCCACAGTATGCAAAGAAAATACTTTAGCGTATTCCGCGCATATTCCGTACTTGTTTCATAGGCTGAACAAGAAAAGAATTTCCAACTTCTTGTGTAGACTATAGACTGTTTAAAATTTCTCACTCCCGTGTAAACAAGAACAGCTCGCAAATAACTTCGGTGAGAAATTTAAACAGACTCTAAGTTGTGAATGCTGATACTGACATATCGGCAGAAAACATGACACAAAAAGTGTTGGCACAAGCTTTGATAAAAGATTCATCGTATTTCAAGAAACTTTCGCAAATACGAAAACGAATAACAAACAATATAATTGAAAATCATTATGGGAAAAATAATCGGTATTGACTTGGGAACCACCAACTCGTGTGTTTCCGTTATGGAAGGAAATGAACCTGTGGTCATCCCTAACAGCGAAGGCCGGCGGACAACTCCTTCGATCGTCGCTTTTGTGGATAACGGAGAGCGGAAAGTAGGCGATCCGGCCAAACGCCAGGCGATCACCAACCCGAAGAAAACCATCTACTCCATCAAACGTTTCATGGGTGAAACGTACGATCAGGTATCCAAAGAGATCAAGCGGGTGCCTTACGAAGTGGCAAAAGGAGAGAACAACACGCCCCGTGTCGTGATCGACAACCGCCAGTACTCTCCTCAGGAGATTTCCGCCATGGTACTGCAAAAGATGAAAAAAACAGCCGAGGACTATCTGGGACAGGAGGTAACGGAAGCGGTCATTACGGTACCCGCCTATTTCAGCGACTCCCAGCGGCAAGCGACCAAAGAAGCGGGTGAAATTGCCGGCCTGACGGTGAAACGCATCATCAATGAACCGACGGCCGCCGCACTGGCTTATGGATTGGATAAAAAAGACAGGGATATGAAAATCGCCGTATTCGACCTCGGGGGCGGTACGTTCGATATCTCCATCCTGGAATTGGGAGACGGTGTTTTTGAGGTAAAATCGACCAATGGGGATACCCACCTGGGAGGTGACGATTTTGATGATATCATCATCAACTGGCTGGCAGATGAATTTAAAAAAGATGAAGGCGTCGATATCCGAAAAGACCCGATGGCGCACCAGCGCCTGAAAGAGGCGGCTGAGAAAGCGAAGATCGAACTCTCCAGTTCCACAACGACGGAGATCAACCTGCCGTACATCTTCCCGGTAGACGGTATTCCAAAACACTTGGTGAGAAGCCTCTCCCGGGCGCAGTTCGACCAGTTGACCCACCAGTTGGTGGAAAGCACCATCGAACCGTGCAAAAAGGCGTTGAAAGACGCCGGCATGCAGGCCAAGCAGATCGACGAAGTGATCCTGGTTGGGGGATCCACCCGTATTCCGGCCGTGCAGAAGAAAGTAGAGGAATTTTTCGGCAAAGCCCCTTCCAAGGGAGTAAATCCTGACGAAGTGGTAGCAATCGGCGCAGCTATTCAGGGAGGTGTACTGACCGGTGAGGTGAAGGATGTGCTGTTACTGGATGTTACTCCGCTCTCTCTCGGTATTGAAACTCTGGGTGGGGTAATGACCAAGTTGATCGAATCCAATACGACCATACCGACCAAAAAATCGGAAGTATTTTCCACGGCTGCTGACAACCAGCCTTCTGTAGAGATCCATATCTTACAGGGAGAACGTTCCATGGCAAAAGATAATAAAACCATCGGCCGGTTCCACCTGGACAGTATTCCGCCTGCCCCCAGAGGGGTACCTCAGATCGAAGTGACCTTCGATATCGACGCCAACGGGATTCTTCAGGTAGCTGCCAAAGACAAAGCGACCGGTAAAGAGCAATCCATCCGGATCGAAGCCTCTTCCGGCCTTTCGGATGCCGACATCAAACGGATGAAGGACGAAGCGACTGCCAACGCGGAAGCCGACCAGAAGGAGCGCGAACGGATCGACAAACTGAACCACGCCGACAGTTTGATTTTCCAAACCGAGAAGCAGATGAAGGAGTTTGGCGACAAAATCCCCGCCGACAAGAAGACGCCGATTGAGGCTGCGCTGGAAAAACTCAAAGAGGCTCACAAGGCGCAGGATATTGCCGGAATCGATGCTGCCACAACGGAACTCAATACAGTGTTCCAGGCTGCTTCTCAGGAGATGTACAACGCCCAGCAACAGGCCGGCGGCCAGCAAGATCCCCAAGCCGATCCGAATGCCGGCGGCGGGAACAGCAGCTCACCGGATAATGATGTAACCGATGTTGATTTTGAAGAAGTGAAGTAAGAAGCGATTAGAAATAATCAACAAATAGCAAAAATAGGCTGTAAACCACGTGTTTGCAGCCTATTTTGTTTCTATGCTACAATTTTCTGGAGTTCCCAACTTTCTCCGCACAAAAAACTAGGAATTCCAGTCTATGCCTTACCCTTTCACAAATTTTACAAACTGCATCACAAATTTTTGCAGGTATGCCGTTGTACCTTCGTTGGTGTTTCCGTTCTCGTCAAGTAGTTTCGTACCCCCGCCGATGTACATTTCCGGCTGCTGAAGCATGGTAATATCGAGGAACACCACCGCTTGCCGAAGCGCATGATTGGCACCGAACCCGCCAATAGCCCCCGGCGAAACACTGATCACTGCACCCTTCTTACCTCCCCACACATTCCGGCCGTATGGACGGCTTCCGACATCTAATGCGTTTTTGATGACAGCCGGAATGGAACGGTTGTATTCGGGTGTGACAAACAGATAAGCGTCACACTCCCCGACCTTCGCCCTGAAATCCATCCAGGATTGCGACGGTACACCGTCATCGTCCAAATCCTGATTATACATCGGCAGATCTATCGAGACCCACTCCACCACCATATCGCCGGGCAGTAACCTAGCAACGTTTTCTGCAATCTTGCGCGAGAAACTCTCCCTGCGCAGAGAACCTACGAGCATTCCAATTCTCATAACCTCATATTTTTACCATATTAAACATACGCATCATAACAGCCATCGACGCCATTTTTTCGGCGGGACGGGCGGAGATCTCTTGTTTCAGGTCCATAAGTGTTTGCGGATTTTGATTAAACGGATGAGCATTTCGTTGTCTTTTTCGTATTGTTGTTCGTCTACATCGTTTTCTTTGCGTTCGTTCCACCAACGGTATAAACTTTCGATCTCTGTTTTGATTTTCCGGGTCTCTTCGGTATGGCCCCAGTCGGTGTGTCCATCCAGCAAATTTTCTTCTTCCACACAATCCGACAACAATTGAAAGCAGACGTGAAGCATGACCATGTCTTTATCGCACCATTCCATGGACGACAATGTTTTAATTTCTAACAAATGCGGATTTTTCATGCTGTTTCGGTTATATGGCCCCTCTTATTCTGCTGCGTTGTGCTGTTTCAAAAATTCACGGATAGCGTTTTCGTTCCGTTTGGTCTCTTCCGTCAGCCACTCAACACGCCATTCGGTAATGCGATCGCCGGTAATGTGTTCATACGTTCCGTCTTCGCGTTGGTTGACATGCTCCCGTTGAAGCACAAGTACCAGCGGTTCCTCGGCGCCCTGCGTTTCATGGGAAAATTTCAGCGCTTTTTCGTACGACGGGAAAGCCTCATAATTGTCACCTTCAGAAGCATGTACCCAAACCCGGTATTCCAGTACCTCATCGTAGAAATAACCGCCACCGGAACAGGTGTGCGCATTGTACGAGCCAACTTTAGTCGGATCCACTGCGACCGGGTATGAAGCATTTCGCTCCGCGATGATCTCTTTGATCTCCGCCGTGCGTTCTTTCAGAAGCTCATCGTTGGGATAAGCTTTCGACTCGGGATTTTCAGGGTCTATTTCTCCTTTTCCGTAAGCGATCCCGATCACCCGGTCAATGAAAACCTGCGGATCAAGGGGCATGGGCATTTCGCCGTAATTGTTGTGCCGGAACGATGAGCCACTGGGTTCCCAACCTCCAAGCATATACGAAACATCGCTGTTCACCGGATCAACTGCCACTTCACAGGTATAATAACCAACGCGCGATACAGGAAATGCGATCGCCACGCAATCACAGGCTTCCCAGAACCTGGCAAATGCAATTACGATAATGTTGTCCTCCGACGATTCGTCACTTCCCTCTTTCCCGTATATACCCATCTTGAAATCTTCTATCGGGTAAGGTGGTTCATAACGCAATTGGCCCGTCTCCAGAGCTGTCGCGTGGGCTACGGCTTTTTGCATGAACTGTCGCATGGTATCCGGACTTGTCAAAATCTTTTCGTAGAAAAGTTTCAGGTCGGAAAACATCAACTGCGGAATCACACGGTGCGTAAGCAAATAATTGAAGGTGGTTTCGTATTTAGGCGTTTCAGAGGGAGTCTGGTTTTTCGGAGTCATGAGTTTTGTCTATGGATTATAATAACCAGCAAGATACAATGATAAATTGGATATATCGTCGTTTTTCAACATTTTTCAGGGACAAAAGGAGAGAATTTTCTCCGAAGATGTATGTTTTTACGGCAAGTTTCAGGTGTCGATTGATAAACCGTCTGAAATATGCATTTACGAATATTGTTTATACGTATTTTTTTTTATACCTTCGCACCAAGAAGCAACGTTATGATTTTTTTTATATAATCTTATGCCTTACAGAAGATTACCCAATACTGACGCAGCACGGATCCGGGCATTAAAAGCTGCTTTTCGGAAAGCAGGAAAACTGAACGATATCAACGAGATCGCTTATCCGTTTCCATTGAAGCAAAAAATCGATGTTTTTCTCCCGAAATTTGAGGTCGCTATTGTCAATTCAAAAGCGGCCCGGGAAAAACAGATCGACAACAGCCGGAAGTTTGCCGAACTGACCAAAAAAGCCCGGTTGTATATCTCACATTTTATTCAGGTATTGAATTTTACGATCTCCCGCGGAGAACTGAAACCGCAAGCGCGCACGTTTTACGGATTGGAAGAGGAGGACGGGAAAGTACCTTCCCTGCTGACGGAACCGGAGTTGGTTATGTGGGGAGAGCGGATGATAACAGGGGAACAGGAGCGGTTGAACAACAGGGGAGGAAACCCGATCTACAGCCCAGCCATCGCTCTGGTCCGGGTAAATTATGAGAACTTCAAACAGGGCTACGAATACCAGAAAAGATTACAGGCCAACTCTGCAAGGTTCAGCGCGGAGGTTGCCCAGTACCGGAACGAAGCAGATGCGTTGATCCTGAACATCTGGAACGAGGTGGAGCACTACTTTCAAAACGTCAAGGATGAGGAGGAGAAACGGTATATGTGCGAGGAGTACGGCCTGATCTATGTCTTCCGCAGAGGTGAAAAAGAGAAACTGAAAAGGAGAAAAGAGGCCGAAGAAATTACCTTGAAACTGCCTTTTTAACCGCAAGGACTACAGTCGTAATCCCCCGCACGATCCTCCGCACAACGGATCCGGAATGTGTGCCGAAAAAAAATTCTGCCAATTGCTTGCCGAAGCTATTTTTTACACTAACTTTACGTAAGAACATTAGGTGCTGGTTTTTCTCCTTTGTTTCAACGTACCTGCGATTTACGGTACGTGAGAAATGAGGTTTGATTTATTTGCAGATTCAAATTAAGTTATAAATTTGCATTCCCTATTTCGGAGTGTGTGTAAATTATTGGAATGTGATGGGATCGGATATTGATTTACAGTCTAAACTGAAAACCTTTTTTGGTTTCGACCATTTTAAAGGAAATCAGGAGGCTATTATCAGGAATGTGCTGGCGGGAAATAACACATTTGTATTGATGCCGACAGGCGGCGGCAAATCGTTGTGTTACCAATTGCCTGCGCTCATTTTGGAAGGAACAGCCATTGTGATATCCCCCCTGATCGCACTGATGAAAAACCAGGTGGATGCCATGCGGGCGTTCAGCAGCACCGAGGGTATCGCCCACTTTCTGAACTCTTCTTTGACCAAAAACGAGATCTTGCAGGTGAAGGAGGACATTCTGGCAGGGCGGACAAAGCTACTCTACGTTGCTCCCGAATCGCTGACCAAGGAGAGCAGTGTGGAATTTCTGAAAAAGATTCGGATTTCGTTCTTTGCGGTAGACGAAGCGCACTGTATTTCGGAATGGGGGCACGATTTCCGTACCGAATACCGGAAAATCCGTCCGATCGTGGAGCAGATCGGGAAAGCGCCCATCATTGCATTGACGGCGACGGCTACTCCGAAAGTCCAGCACGACATACAAAAGAACCTGAACATGCTGGAAGCGGAGGTGTTCAAATCGTCGTTTAATCGCTCCAATCTCTATTACGAAGTCAGGCCCAAGAACGATCCGACCAAGGACATTATCAAATACATCAAGGGGCTGCCGGGGGTATCGGGGATTATCTACTGCCTGAGCCGGAAAAAAGTGGAAGAACTGGCCGAGGTGCTCCGGATCAACGGCATCAAAGCCGAGGCCTACCACGCCGGCATGGATGCTGCCACACGCAGCGCCAACCAGGATAAATTCCTGCTGGAAGAGATCGATGTGATCGTAGCGACCATTGCTTTCGGGATGGGAATCGACAAACCGGACGTGCGTTTTGTCATCCACTATAACATTCCCAAAAGTTTGGAGGGATATTACCAGGAAACCGGACGGGCCGGGCGCGACGGAGGAGAAGGAGCCTGTATTACCTATTACAGCTTCAAAGATATACAGAAATTGGAGAAGTTTATGCAGGGAAGGCCTATTGCCGAACAGGAAATAGGCAAACAACTGCTGCTGGAAACCGTATCATATGCAGAGACCTCCATGTGCCGCCGCAAAGTGTTGCTGCACTATTTCGGGGAGGAGTTCGAGACTGAAAATTGCGGATGCTGTGACAACTGCCTCTATCCCAGAAAAGAGTTTGAAGGGCAGGAGTATGTGTTGGACACTTTGCAATTGATCACGGAAGTGAAGGAGAAGTTCAAGATAGAGCATTTGGTGAACATACTGACGGGCGAAGCGGATTCTGCCGTAAAAGCGTACAGGCACGACAAACTGGAGATGTTCGGGGCCGGATCCGAAAAGAACAAACAGTTCTGGACCATGGTTTTCCGCCGCTCTTTGATCAGCAACCTGATTGAAAAAGATATTGAACAATACGGGGTTATAAAGATCACGAAAAAAGGTTTGGATTTTATAGAAAACCCCAAAGATTTTATGTTGATGGAAGACCGGAATTTTGAGGAAAGCGAAGAAAAGATCCAAGAAAAGGGGGGGGTATCTGCGTTAGACACAACCCTGTTCGCCATCCTGAAAGATTTGAGGAAAAAGATCGCAAAAACCAACAATCTCCCACCGTATGTGATCTTTCAGGATCCTTCGTTGGAAGACATGTGTACCAATTATCCGGTGACGCTGGAGGAGTTGGCGAACATTCAGGGGGTTGGAATGGGGAAAGCCCAGAAGTACGGAAAAGAGGTTCTGGAGATCATCAAGCAATATGTTGAAGACAATGAGATAGAACGGGCGCAGGACATGGTGGTGAAAACCGTGGCCAATAAGTCCAAATTCAAAGTCTACATCATCCAGAACATCGACCGGCAGATTGACCTCGAAGACATCGCTTCCACACAGGGGCTTACGTACGAGGAGTTAATCAAGGAGATGGAGGCAATTGTTTTCTCCGGCACCAAATTGAACATTGATTACTACATCAACAAGATCCTGGACGAAGACCAGCAGAACGAGATCTTCGACTATTTCATGGAGGCCCAGACGGACAACATCTCCGAAGCCTTTGATGAATTCGACGGCGAGTATCCCGAAGAGGACCTCCGGTTAATGCGCCTGAAGTTTCACTCTAAACACGGAAACTAATTTAATTTGTATACACGTATGGAAAAACAAGCTGCCCGGGAATTGCTTGATTTTATCAACAGCAGTCCTACCAATTTTCACGCCGTCCTGAACAGTAAAAAATACCTGCTGGAAAACGGTTTTCAGCAACTTTTTTCTGGTGATGTCTGGAGAATCGAACCGGGAGGTAAGTATTTCGTTACCAAAAACCACTCTTCTCTCTTTGCCTTTGTTCCCGGAAGCGGTGACATGGCCGCGAACGGTTTCAAGTTGATCTGTGCGCACAGCGACTCCCCGACTTTCCGCATCAAGCCAAAAGCGGAGATGACGGTGGAAGGGAGATACCTGAAATTGAATACGGAGGTATACGGCGGCCCCATTATGTACACGTGGTTTGACCGGCCACTCTCGTTGGCGGGGAGGGTGTTGCTTCGCAGCGAAAATCCGCTGAAACCGATCGTTCAGTTCGTGGATTTTAACCGGCCACTGTTGCTAATCCCGCATTTGGCCATCCATTTCAATCGCACCGTCAACGAGCAGGGCAATCCGCTCAGTAAACAGAAGGACATGTTACCGGTGCTGGGGATGATCAACGACCATTTTGAAAAAGAGGATTTTCTATTGCGGCTAATTGCAACCGAAATGCAGGTAAACCCAGCGGATATTCTGAATTTTGACCTGACGTTATACGATGTGGAGAAAGGGGGCTTAGCCGGTTTGAACGAGGAGTTTATCTCCTGCGGCAAATTGGACGATCTGGCTATGGTACACGCCGGCCTGAAGGCGCTTGTCCGCTCAAAAGAGTGCTCCCGGGGAAAAATCCTGGCCATTTTCGACAACGAGGAGGTGGGAAGCGGCACCAAGCAGGGGGCCGGATCGCCCATTCTGCGGACGATCATCGAACGGATTGTGTTCTCGTTGGGTGGCAGCCAGGAGGATCTGCACCGGGCCATCCACCACTCCTTTATGATATCGGCCGATATGGCGCATGCGCTGCACCCGAATTACCCGGAAAAGCAGGACCCGACCAACCATCCGCTGATAAACGGCGGGCCGGCCATCAAGATCAACGCCAACCAGAAATACGTAACGGACGGGGATTCCGCCGCCGTGTTCGAGAACATCTGCCGGATGGCGGAGGTTCCCTGCCAGACCTTTGTGAACCATTCGGATATGGCGGGAGGTTCCACGCTCGGTAACGTCCTGTTGTCGCAAATGGAGATGCGGGGCGTAGACATCGGTAACCCGATGTGGGGGATGCACTCCGTACGGGAGACGGCAGGAACGCAGGACCACCACTACATCATCAAAGCCTTTACCACGTTCTACAACATGTAATATATAGAAAGGGCGGGCTACGGCCTGCTCTTTTTCAGTTATGGCACATTCCAAAACTTCACATCATACGCACCTCCACAGCCCGGAAGTCAACCACCTGAACAGGGCTTTTATCTGGGGGATCTCTTTGAATTTGAGCTTTGTCCTGATCGAGTTCGGAAGCGGGATCTGGTTGGATTCCCTAGCGCTGATCTCCGATGCCGGACACAATTTCAGCGATGTGATCAGTTTGGTACTGGCCATGCTGGCGTTCAAGTTGGCAAAAGTCAAACCGTCTGCCCGTTACACGTATGGATACAAGAAAAGTACGGTGCTTGTCTCCCTGCTGAATGCCTGTATTCTCTTGGTAGCCGTGGGAATCATTCTGGCGGAGAGTATCCAGAAACTCAGCCATCCGCCTGTGGTGGAGGGAGGCGTTATTGCCTGGATCGCAGGGGTGGGGATCGTCATCAACGCCTTTACGGCCTGGGTTTTCCGGAAAGACCGGGAAAAAGACTTGAACGTAAAGGGCGCTTACCTGCACATGGCGGCCGATACGTTGGTGTCGGTAGGGGTATTGATCTCCGGCGTGCTGATCCAGTACACCGGCTGGTACCTGCTCGATCCCATCATCGGGATGGCGATTGCCGTCGTTATTCTTGTCTCCACTGCCGGTTTGTTGCACGACAGCCTGCGCCTTTCGCTGGACGGAGTGCCTGCGGGCCTCTCTCCCAAAGAGATCGGCCGAATACTGAAAGAGACCGACCGGCGAATCACAGATGTGCACCACATCCACATCTGGGCGATCAGCACGACCGAAAACGCACTTACCGCCCATATTGTCATTCCGGATCCGGAAGCGTTCGAGGAGATCAAGTGTCGGTTAAAAATAGTACTGAAAACCCACAACATTCAACACTCCACCCTGGAATTTGAACTGCCCGACGGAGCATGCGGCCCGAAATGTTCGTAAAGTTCCGGCGTTACTGTTAAGAGTCTGCTTTGGTTCCGGTGTACAGAGTACAGACCCCCAGGGTCAATTTCCGGAAAGTTACATCCGAGAATCCGTTTTTTCGCAGGATATCCGCCAATTCGGCATTCTGCGGAAATGCCCGGATGGATCTTGGCAGGTAGTTATACGCCTCCCTGTTCCCGGACTTCCATTTCCCAATCATCGGTATAACGATCCTGGAGTAGAGAAGATAGGCTTGCCGGACGGGAAAATGTTCGGGGACGGAGAGTTCCAGCACCACGAATTTTCCCCCCGGACGCAGTACGCGATGGACCTCCTGCAAACTTTTATCCAAATTTTCAAAATTGCGCATGCCGAAAGCTACCGTTGCAGCGTCAAAGGTGTTGTCCGTAAAAGACAAGACCGTACAATCCTGCAACCGGAAGGTGATCTTGTCGGCCACTTCCGTCCGTAATACCTTCTGGCGGGCGATCTCCACCATCTTTTCGGAAATATCGATACCGGTGATAGAGCGGGGATGCAATTGCCGGTATGCTTCCAGCGCAAGGTCTCCCGTTCCGGTGGCGATGTCCAGCAACGTACCGGGCCGAAGCTTTTTCAACAACCGGATCGCCCGTTTTCTCCAGTATCGATCGATCCCCAAAGCGAGCGTATGGTTCAATGCATCGTACTGGCCGGCAATCTCGTTGAACATGCGTTTCACCTGGCCGCTCTTGCCAGCCTCGTCCCCTTCGTACGGCACAACCGTTTCTGCTTTGTATCCCATAAATTCCAAAATTTCAGGTACTCCTCCTCCGATCTTGCAAATCTACAATTTACCGGTGAAATTTCAGAGTTTGTTCAAAAGAAGATAGTACCTTTGGCATATATTTATACAATTGTACGAAATGAACAAAACACACACCATAAAAGAGTGGACCACAGCCGTTCGACCCTGGTCTTTCCCCGCTTCCAGCATGCCTGCACTGGTCACCTGTATGTTTGTATTTTTCCTGTTCCGGCAGCAGGCCGGTATTCATCCGAATTGGTTGTTCGGGGTGTTGTCCATTGTGGGCGCCGTTATTTTCCAGATCAGCGGCAATCTGATCAGCGATTTTTTTGATTACAAACGAGGCGTGGACAGGGAAGATACGTTCGGATCGAGCCGGTTATTGGTCAACGGCACGTTCGCACCCAAAACCATTTTACGTTTGGGGTTGGGTTTTCTTTTTTCGGGCGCTCTGCTAGGGTCGTTTCTTGTCTATTATACCGGCTGGCCTCTGCTCGTTATCGGCGGATTGGGTTTTATCTCGGCGTTGTTTTACTACAAATTCAAATACGTCGCCCTGGGCGATCTGCTCATTTTCATTGTGTACGGCCCCCTGATCTCGCTGGGAACATTTTACACGATGACGGGTGGGGTGGATTGGAGGGTGATCTGGCTGAGTATTCCCATCGGTTGCATCACGGTGAATATTCTCCACGCCAATAACACCCGCGACATCGCTCACGACAAACGGGCGGGCATCCGCACGCAAGCCATGCTGCTTGGCATCAAAGGATCCATTGCAGAGTATATTTTGTTGCTGGTGGTGGCTTACGGGGTACTGGCTGGAATGGTCATTACCGGCTTTCTTCCCTGGCCGGTATTGGGTATCGTGTTGACGCTGCCAGTCGCCGTCAAAAATTGCAGAATTATGCGCACGGCGGCTGTGGAGCATCCTTCCCGTATTTTTGATCTGGATGTACGAACGGCCCAATTGCAGTTGATGTTCAGTTCATTGTTTGCTATCTTACTCTTTATATCCAGCCGGCTATGAAGCATGTGATCCTTTCCGTGCCGGTCGCTTTTTGTCTCTGGTTTGTGATGTTCTCGCCGTGGACAGCCTCTTATCTGAACTTTTGGATATCCATGCTCTTTTCCGCATCGGTGTTGCTGTATATGAGTTTTACGCTCCGGAAGGAGTGGAGGAACGAACTCCGGTTTGACGGCAAAAGCATCTCCGTAGGGATCGGTTCGGCTTGCCTGTTGTGGGGCGTCTTTTACGTCGGGGATCACCTCTCCGCTCTCCTGTTCGATTTTGCCAAACCCCAGGTCTCCTCCATTTACAGCCTGCGCGACGGCACCCAAAGCCTGTTTATCGCTCTGGAACTGTTTTTTATCGTAGGCCCGGCAGAAGTTATTTTCTGGCAGGGGTTGGTGCAGTCGAACCTGATGCAGCGGTTAGGCCCTTGGCCCGGTTTCATCCTGACAACCCTTATCTACTCCCTTGTACACCTCTTCTCGTTTAACTTTATGTTGATCATGGCAGCATTGGTCTGCGGCACCTTCTGGGGCTTTATCTACCTGTGCTTTCGCCCCCGCAATTTAGCACCTTTGCTGATATCCCACGCCTTGTGGGATGTTATGGTGTTTATCCTGTTCCCCATTTTGTAGATTTGATCTCATATCGTATCTTTAACCGGGCAAACCGACATATGGTCGTTGGCACAATTAAGAGGTTATTTTAAACAGAGCCCATGAGAAAACAACATTTGGGATTGCTTCCTAAAATCCTGATAGCCATTGCACTCGGTATTGGAGCAGGACTCTTTTTCCCCGACTGGGCGGTACGGATTTTTCTGACCATCAACGGGTTGTTCGGAAACTTCCTGAATTTTGTGATCCCCCTGATCATTCTGGGATTGGTAGCTCCCGGCATCGCCGAGCTGGGAAGGGGAGCCGGCCGGCTCTTGTTGATCACAGCGTTTCTGGCATACGGCTTCACGCTGTTTTCTGGATTTTTTACCTATTTTACCTGTGAGGCCGTCTATCCTTGGCTATTGGACACATCGGCCGGTATGTCCGCCGTCGATGCGACCGCCGGAAATGCATTGAAACCCTTTTTCACCGTAGAGATGCCGCCTTTGATGGAGGTGATGACTTCCCTGGTCCTTGCCTTCACGCTGGGATTGGGGATGGCGGTGATCGACGGGAAACGCCTTCAGGGAGTGATGGAAGAGTTTCGGGAGATCATTAACGCCGTGATCACTTCGGTGATCATTCCGTTACTGCCGCTCTATATTTTCGGTATCTTCCTCAACATGACGCAATCGGGAGAAGTGGCCGGGGTCATGAGCGTCTTTATCAAGATCATCGTACTTATTTTTATCATGACCGTGGTGCTGTTGGTGGTACAGTTTTCGATTGCAGGCCTTACCGGCGGAAAAAATCCGTTCCGGTTGCTCCGGAATATGCTGCCGGCTTACATGACAGCCTTGGGCACACAGTCCTCGGCCGCCACTATCCCCGTTACATTGGAACAAACGATCAAAAACAGGGTGCGCCCCGAAATCGCCGGTTTTGTCGTACCGCTTTGCGCCACCATCCACCTCTCCGGGAGCACCATGAAGATCGTCGCCTGCTCCCTGGCTATTCTGCTGATGTCCGGCATGGAGGTCCATTTCGGGCAGTTTGCCGGATTCATCCTGATGCTCGGTATTGCAATGGTAGCGGCGCCCGGAGTTCCCGGCGGGGCGATCATGGCCTCCCTAGGGCTTCTGCAATCCATGCTGGGCTTCGACGAAACCGCCCAAGGCCTGATGATCGCCCTCTACATCGCCATGGACAGTTTCGGGACAGCCACCAACGTGACCGGTGACGGAGCAATCGCCGTCATCGTAGATAAAATCGCCACAGAGAGATCGTGTAATACGCACAGTCAAAAAAGTGAATAAAAACCGGGACGAAATTGTAAACAAAGCGTTTTTCCAATTCCTGAACAGGGGATACAATGCCTGTTCGCTGAAAGAGTTGGAAAAAGCTACCGGCCTGACAAAAGGGGCTTTTTACTACTATTTCCGAAACAAGGCAGAGATCCTGAAAGAGGGATTGGAGCGGTACGCCAGCGTAATAGAGGTCTTCGAAATATCCGTATCCGATGGCAGCACCCCTCTTCGCGAATACATCAAGCAGGTGTTACAGGAAAAAGAGAACCGGGCGGAAAAATTACAAACGTTGTTCGGCACGTTTATTGTAGAAGAGTTCTTTTTTCAACTGGCTCTGGAAGTAGAACCGCTTTTTCCCGAATACAGGAAGAAATTGGACGCGCTGGTGCGGAAACGTTTTACCCGCTGGAAAGAGACGATCGCCCGGGCCAAGCATTCGGGAGAGATCCGAAAAGAGCCGGATACCTCCGTACTGGCCCGTAACCTGATGTCGGTACCCATGAGTATGGTAAACATCGAATTGGTCCGGAAGGATTTGAAATACGCTTTTTCGGACATGCGGCTGCAATTTGAGCAATATTATATGCTGATCAAAACCTAATGGCGGACACGCGGACACAGATTGTGGAACAGGCTTTTCTGTTGTTCCTGCAAAAAGGATTCAAGAGAGTGAAATTGAGCGACATTGAAAAAGTCGCCGGGATCACGAAGGGAACCTTTTACTACCATTTCGGCAGGAAGGAAGAGGTGTTGCAGGAAGGTTTGTCTGCTTATTACGTCCGAATCAACCGGCAACGCACGGAAGAGTTCTACCGCATTGCCACGTTGCGGGAGTACATCGACCTGACGATCCGGAAATTGGAAGGGCTCCGGGATTATACAGCCCGCCCGTTCGGCTGTGAGATCCCGGAAGTGCTTTGCCTGTCGTTGGTTGCAGAGGCGGTCCCCCTCTTTCCGGAGCTGAAAAAAGTGGTGATCGTATCCAAAACGGAACGCCTCGTCAAGTTGGAGCAACTAATCTCCGATGCCAAAAAGAGAGAGGAATTGCGGAACGATGTTGATACCTCGATCTTAGCCAAAAACATTCTGAACATCGGGGCGGGCGTGATCAATTACCTGCTGACCGGACAGGATATCCCATATGCCATTTCGTCCATGCGCTCCCAATACGAGCAATTGTACGGATTGGTTTGCACCGGTTGATTTTTTTCGTTGCAACATACCGGAAAGTTTAAATGAGAAGAAACGAAAAAAAGAGAGAGACGTATGAACAATATGAGTACATTTTTTACCACCCTTCTGCTTCTGTTACCGGTTCTCGGTTTACAGGCGCAACAACGGCTGACACTGCGGGAGTGCAGGGATTTAGCCATCGAGAACAACAAAAAACTGAAGATCGCCGATCAGGAGGTGCTGGCCGGAAAAGCACAAAAGGAAGAAGCGTTTACCCACTATCTCCCCGCTTTGGATGCAACAGGTGTTTACCTGCGCAACCAGAAAGAGGTGAATTTGCTGGAAAATGATGCATTTTTGCCGGTGGGATATTTGAAAGAAGACGGAAACTGGAGCCTGCGGCCCGACCAGGTGATGATCGATCCTGCGACCGGACAGCCGGTATTGGTGAACGGACAGCCTGTTCCGAAAGATTATGCACTGTTGCCCAAGGATGCTATGACGGTCGATAGCCGGAATACTGCCCTGATCCGGATCGGCTTGACCCAACCGGTCTATTTGGGAGGAAAGATCCGGGCATACCACCGGTTAGCCGGACTTTCGGAACAACTCTCCCGGAGCAAACGCGATTTGGAGATACAGAATGTGATCCAAGCCACGGACGAGGCTTACTGGCAGGTAGTTTCGCTTGCCGGCCGAAAGGCGGTCGCAGAAAAGTATGTGGAAGCGTTGAAAAAATTCGAACACAACATGGAGATCATGTATACCACCGGCGTTGCCGTCAAATCCGATGTTTTATCGGTCCGGGTAAAATTGAATGAGGGTGAAATGATGCTGTTAAAAGTGACGGACGGTTTAAGCCTGGCGCGCATGCTGCTGAACCAGACCTGCGGGTTGCCGCTTCACGAAGAGTATCGGTTGGAAGAGGAGGAGAGCGATCTCTCCCTGTCCGGACCGGTAGAAAAACGCTCCCTGGAACAGGTATACGGATTACGTCCCGAAATAACCGGCTTGGAGTTGGCGACCCAAATTTACAGGAAGAAAGAGAAAATATCTCTGGCCGATTACTTGCCTTCCGTAGCTCTGACTGCCAATTACCTGACAACATCCCCCTCTTTCTTTAACGGGATCTCGACCAAATTCGACGGCATGTGGAGTGTCGGGATCGGGGTGCAGGCGCCGATCTTCCATTGGGGCGCCTCGCGGAAAAGTCTGAGACAGGCCCGGGTGCAGACGGAGATCATGGAGTACAGGTTGCAAGAGGCAAAGGAGCAGATCGAGTTGCAGGTGAGCCAGTCGGAGTTCAAAGTGCGCGAAGTGGCTAAAAAGGCGGAAATGGCGGGAAACAACCTGCTCCGGGCAGAAGAGAACCTGAAATTGGCCGATTGGGGATTCCGGGAAGGAACCATCCCTGTAGCAAATGTACTGGAAGCGCAGACAGCCTGGCTTTCAGCCTGTTCGGACCTGATAGATGCCCGTATAGAAGCAAAACTGTGCGAGGTTTACCTGAAAAAAGCGTACGGAGTACTGGGAGCAGAGTATACAGACCGGGAACAAACAGATCATTAAAACAACACGTCATGGATAAAAAACAAACAAACAGACTCCTTGTTTTTTGGGGAGCGACCGGACTGCTTTTGTTGGTAACGATAGCGGCTTTTGTATTCTGGGAACCCCAGCCGGAATGGATACAGGGAGAAGCGGAAGCCACCGAAGTGCGTATTTCCGGCAAGGTACCGGGGCGCATTGAAAGTTTCCGGGCGGCCGAAGGAGATAGGGTCCGGAAAGGAGACACGCTGGTCATTCTCTCCAGTCCGGATATCCTGGCCAAATGGGAACAGGCCAAAGCGGCGGAAGATGCCGCCGTAGCCCTGCAGGACAAGGTGGATGCCGGATCGCGGTCGGAACAATTGACCATGGCTTACGAAAGCTGGCAGAAAGCAAATGCAGCGCTGGAAATCGCCAAGAGATCGTTTGACCGTGTACAGACGCTTCATGAGAACGGTGTGGTCTCCACCCAGAAAAGAGACGAAGCGGAAGCCGGCTACAAAGCTGCAGCGGCCACCGAACGGGCTGCGAAAGCGCAGTATGACCTGGCTGCAAAAGGGGCGCAGAATGAAGATAAAATAGCGGCGGCGGCACAGGTAAGCCGGGCCAAAGGCGCAGTGGCAGAAGTGGAATCCTACGTGGAAGAAACCGTTCTGCTCTCTCCCATCGACGGAGAGATTTCGGAGCGTTACCCCAAAGTCGGGGAGTTGGTGGGGACAGGCGCTCCCATCATGGATGTCCTGGATCCGGACAACATGTGGGTATCTTTTAATATGCGTGAAGATCAACTGAAAGATATACGAATGGGAGAAACCTTTCCGGCTATCGTTCCGGCTTTGGACAACCGGGAGATCACCCTAAAAGTAACTTACATGAAAGACCGGGGAAGTTATGCCGCCTGGCGGGCCACCAAAACAACCGGGCAATTTGATGCAAAAACTTTTGAAGTGAAGGCGGTACCCGTAAATCCGGTGGAAGGTCTGCGCCCCGGTATGAGTGTGCTGAAACAAATTTCCGGTTCCTCCGAATAATGGCGTTCAAAGCGATCATACAGCGCGAACTGAAACGAATGGTTTCCCGGCGCATCTATCTTTTTCTGACGGTAGTTGCACCGGTAGCTTCTTTTCTGTTCTTTGCCGCTATGTTCCGGACAGGCGTTCCGACGAATCTGCCGGTGGCGGTGGTAGACAGAGACCACACCTCTATTTCCCGTTCCCTGATCCGCTCCCTGGATGCTTTTGAGGAGACAGATGTGGCCATGGAGCCGGGCAGTTTTGCGGAAGCCCGGGAGGCTATGCAGCGGGGAGAGATCTACGGTATCTTTTACATTCCTCCGGAGTTTCGCCGGAGTGCCTCTTCGGAAAAAGAGCCCTTGCTTTCGTTTTATACCAACGATTCGTACATCCTGCCCGGTTCCCTGATCTACAAGGACATGAAATTGCAGTCGGCTCTGGCGAACGGGGTAGTGCAACGGACCCGGATGACGGCCCGGGGAGTGACGGAACCGCAATTGTCCGCCCGATTGAATCCCGTGGCTTTGGATACCCATCCGCTGAACAACCCCTGGCTCAGTTATGCGGTCTATCTTTCCAATATTCTGATGCCGGCTGTATTGAGTATGTTTGTGATGTTTTTGGTGGTGTTCAGCGTGACGGAGGAATTGAAACGGGGAAGCGCTACCGAGTGGATGGAACTCAGTGGAGGTTCCATCGGGAAAGCCCTGGCCGGAAAATTACTGCCACAAACCGTGCTCATGGGGATAACCGGTACCTTTTGCCTCGCCCTGATGTACCGTTTTCTGCACTTTCCCCTAAACAGCGGGTTTTTTCCGATGTTTACAGCCATGCTTTTACTGATCGTGGCCTCTCAGGGGTTCGCCCTGTTGGTACTGGGAATTTTCAAAAACACCCGTATAGCCTTGAGCGCCTGCGCCTTGTGGGCTGTACTCTCTTTCTCCATCAGCGGTTTTACTTTTCCCGTCCGCTCCATGCCGGAGGCGATGCAATGGTTTGCCCACCTCTTTCCGATGCGGTACTATTTTCTGTTGTATGTTGATCAGGCGCTGAACGGGATACCGGTGGCGTACAGTATCTCTTCGTATCTGGCTCTTTTGTTATTTGCCGGCTCTCCATTGGCGGTGCTTCCCCGGATCCGATCCTTACTACGGGCCAATAAATATACCCCTTGACACGCTTTTAAAAGATAGAAGGATATGGGAAACATATACTATATTTTCCGGCGGGAATTCCGGGCCATCACAGCCGACAGCGCTGTCCTGATCTTTTTTATCGGGCTGACGTTGGCTTATCCTGTATTGTATACCTATATTTACAGCGAGGAAACGGTTTTTGAGGTACCGGTGGCAGTAGTGGACCATTGCGGCAGTTCCGGCAGCCGGGAGTTGGTCCGCGCCTGGGACGCCTCTCCTTCCATCGACGTGGCAGCCCGCTGTACGGATGCGGAAGAGGCGCGAAGACTGCTTTACCGCAAGAAGGTATATGGATTGCTGGAAATTCCCGCTGACTTTGCATCGGATCTGGCAGGGGGAGAACAGGCGCATATTTCCCTGTATTGCGATATGGGGGCGTTGCTTAATTACAAGGCGTTGCTTCAGTCGGCCAGTCTGGTTGCGGCCGGAGTTGGCAAAAAAGTGCAGGTGGCCGGGCTTCCCTACGCATCGACGAAGCAGGAGGAGGTGACCGCCACTCCTGTGCAAATGGAGGAGGTGAAACTCTTTAATCCACAAAGCGGATATGCCACCTTTATCATTCCTGCTATTCTGATCCTGGTACTCCAGCAGTCGCTGTTACTGGGTGTGGGTACGCTGGCCGGTACGGCTCGCGAACGGAGCCGCCGGAAGAGTTCTCTGCCTTCGAATGGACATTATCGCAGCGCTTTTCAAGTCGTACTTGGCAAGACGCTGGCTTACCTGCCGTTTTACCTGGTTATGGGGTTGTGGGTGATTGTTGTGATTCCCGGTATTTTTAACCTGACACAAACGGGCAGCCGGTGGGATCTTTTTCTGTTCCTGGTTCCTTTTCTGACCGGTTGTATCTTTTTTGCACTGACACTCTCTTTTTTGTGCAAGGAGCGGGAGATGCCCTTTCTATTGTTTGTTTTTACCTCGGTTCCCCTGATGTTTATGTCGGGCATCTCCTGGCCCTCGACGGCTATTCCCCCATTTTGGAAGGCGTTCGCGTATTTTTTCCCTTCCACACACGGCATTGAAGGTTACGTCCGGATCAACACACTGGGCTCTTCCTTCGGAGAGGTCCGGGAGCCTTTTCTCCGGCTCTGTCTGCTGGCGGCGTTCTATTTCCTGCTGGCTGTGCTGCTGTACCGGAAGGAGATCCGCAAAGCACGTCTGTCCCTTGAACCCTAAGTATCTGTTTAGATCATGATAGAAAATGGAGAACAAGCGTGGAAAGAAAAACTCCGGAGGTGTGCAGGGAGCGGTGCACTGATGGTTCATGCGGCTTCTGTCCAGGAGTTAAAGTGTTGTAGCACCTACCTATCGGAATTGGATTTTCCGGAACTTCCCGGTGATTATGTAGATTTCCTGAAAACCAGCAATGGCTATGAATTCAACAGCGTGGAATTTTTTGGAACGGACATCTTCACAGCTGCTAAATCGGATTATCAGTTGCTTGATCTGGTAACGGCTACCCAAGATTTCAACGAAGAGTTCGCAGAGTACCTAAATTTAGGGTATGATCTGCTTTGCATCGGACAGAAAAACGGCGATTATCTTACTTACGATCCCGAAACCCACCGGTATCAGGTACGCAGCCACGAATCGGCCTGCACCACCGTATGGGCAGAGTATAATAGTTTTGGAGAGCTTTTCCTGAAAGAAGCTTAGAGGCTGTTAGAAAAATAGAGGCTGCCTAAGTTAGACAGCCTCTAAATACTCCGGTATGACTATTTCCGGTTCAGTTCCAACAGGATCTCCATGACCTTAATGGCGCTGGCGGGAACTTTGGTTCCGGGGCCGAAAACGGCAATGGCGCCTGCGTCGAACAGGAACTGGTAATCCTGGTGCGGGATCACTCCTCCCACATAGACCAGAATGTCCTCACGGCCCAGTTTTTTCAACTCTTCGACTACAGCGGGAACAAGTGTTTTATGGCCGGCGGCCAGGGAGGAAACCCCGACAACGTGTACGTCGTTCTCCACCGCCTGTTTAGCGGTTTCCTCCGGCGTTTGGAACAACGGCCCCATATCCACGTCAAAACCCATGTCGGCATACCCGGTAGCCACTACTTTGGCGCCGCGGTCGTGCCCGTCCTGACCCATTTTGGCGATCATGATGCGCGGCCGGCGCCCCGTCATCTCTGCAAACTCGTCGGTCATCGCTTTCGCCTTTTTGAAATCGGCGTCTTCGTCGGCAATACTTGAATACACTCCGCTCACGGTTCTGATCACTGCTTTATAACGTCCTACAATCTTTTCACAGGCAGACGAGATCTCGCCCAAAGAAGCCCGTTTTTTCGCTGCATCTACGGCCAATTCGAGTAAGTTACCCTTGCCTGTTTCCACACATTTGGTGATGGCGTTCAGGGCGGCGTCCACTTCCGCTTGGTTCCGGTTGGCTTTCAACTCTTTCAGGCGGGCGATCTGCGCCTCGCGCACAGCGGTGTTGTCTACTTCGAGGATGTCGATCGGATCCTCTTTTTCCAGCCGGTACTTGTTGGTGCCGACAATGGTCTGCTCCCCGCTGTCGATGCGGGCCTGGGTCCGGGCAGCTGCCTCTTCGATGCGCAGTTTCGGAATACCGGACTCGATGGCTTTGGCCATGCCGCCCAGTTTCTCCACCTCCTGTATGTGTCCCCACGCTTTGTCCACCAACTCTTTGGTCAGTGTTTCTACGTAATAGGAACCGCCCCACGGATCGACCGCCTGGCAAATGGTCGACTCTTCCTGAATGTATATCTGCGTATTCCGGGCGATACGGGCCGAGAAGTCCGTTGGCAAAGCGATCGCCTCATCCAGCGCATTGGTATGCAGCGACTGGGTATGCCCCAAAGCCGCTCCCATTGCTTCGATGCAGGTACGTCCCACGTTGTTGAACGGGTCCTGCTCGGTCAAGGACCAGCCGGAGGTCTGGGAGTGTGTACGCAACGCCAAGGATTTCGGGTTCTTCGGACCGAACTGGTTTACGATCTTGGCCCACAGCAACCGGCCGGCGCGCATTTTTGCGATCTCCATAAAATGGTTCATCCCGATGGCCCAGAAGAACGAGAGGCGGGGGGCAAATGCGTCGATGTCCATGCCGGCGTTGACACCGGCCCGGAGGTACTCCAAACCGTCCGCCAGCGTATAGGCCAATTCGATGTCCGCCGTCGCGCCCGCTTCCTGCATGTGGTAGCCGGAGATGGAGATGGAGTTGAACTTCGGCATATTTTTAGAGGTATACTCAAAAATATCGGCGATGATCTTCATGGAAAATTCGGGCGGATAAATATAGGTATTCCGCACCATGAACTCTTTCAGGATGTCGTTCTGTATGGTTCCGGACAATTGGTCCAACGTGGCCCCCTGCTCCAAACCGGCCACAATGTAAAAGGCCAGAATGGGCAGCACCGCCCCGTTCATGGTCATGGAAACCGACATTTTGTCCAAGGGGATCTGGTCGAACAGGATCTTCATATCCAGAATGGAGTCCACCGCCACACCGGCTTTTCCTACGTCCCCGATCACCCGCGGATGGTCGGAGTCGTAGCCGCGGTGCGTCGCCAGGTCGAAAGCGACGGAAAGCCCCTTCTGTCCGGCCGCCAGGTTGCGGCGGTAAAAGGCATTGGATTCCTCCGCCGTCGAGAAACCGGCGTACTGGCGGATGGTCCACGGGCGCATCGGGTACATCCCTGAATAGGGACCGCGCAGGTAGGGAGGGATACCGGCCACGTAGTCCAGGTGTTCCATTCCCTTCAGGTCTTCGGCGGTATAGGCCGGTTTTACCGGGATCAATTCCGGCGTTGTCCAATTTTTTGCAATGTGGTTGGCTTTTTCCCATTCCGCAGCGGGAACGGCAGCTTTTTTGGACGCTTTGATATCTATGTTTTTAAAATTCGGTCGCATGTATCTTCTGTTTTTTAGATTCCCAATTTTTGCTGATAGCCTTTCAATTCTTCCAACACATTGCACTTGACGTGAATGTAGTTTGTCAGCCCTTTGGCCTCCAATTCGGCCCTGTTTTCCGGGTTACCGGCCACTACTACCACGGCTTTGCCTTTCAGTTTTTCAAAGACTTCCGGAGCAAATCCCGCGTATTCGTCGTCAGCGCTGCAAAGCACCACGATGGAGGCTTTGTTGTCGAGGCAGGCTTTCACGCCCTCGTCTACGGTGGCGAAACCGTTGTTGTCCGTCACCTGGAATCCGGCGCAGGCGAAGAAGTTGCAGGCGAATTGCGCCCGGGCTTTCCGCATCCCCAGATTTCCCATCGGGAACATATATACCACCGGACGGCCGCTCCTGGTGGCATAGAGGTCGGTCTTCAGGCGCAACGCCTCGAAAGCCTGAGCGCCGCGGTACGGTTTCAGGGTCTCCGCTACGGCTCCCTCTTCGGTGTAGTCTTCCGGTTCAAACACGCAATCGCACAAGGTTTTCTCAATCTTTTCGCCGAAATTGGGGAATTGGTTGGTACCTACAAAGTTCTCTTTCCGGCGGGCGATGTCCAGATCCCGCGCCCGGGCGGTGGCCTGAACGGCCGCCTGTACAAAGCCTTTTTCAAACGCAGCGGAGTAGCCGCCTTCGTCCTGTACCTGCAGGAAGAGTTTCCAAGCCGCTTCGGCGATCATTTCGGTCAGCTCTTCGATGTAATAGGAGCCGCCTCCCGCATCTGCGATTTTGGCAAAGTGGGACTCCTCTTTCAGCAGCAACTGCTGGTTGCGGGCTACCCGCTCGCCCAATTCGGACGGCTGGCATTCGTATACGTAGTCGTAGGGATGAACGGTAAATGAATCCACTCCGCCCAGAACGGCTGACATGGCTTCTGTTTGGGTGCGCAGCATGTTTACGTTCGGATCGTATACTGTTTTGTTCCATTCGGAGGTCTCTGCGTGTATGTGCATTTTGCATACGGAGTCGCAACAGGGGTTGTATGCTTTCACGATGTGCGCCCACAGGTAGCGGGCGGCCCGCAGTTTGGCGATTTCCAGGAAATATTTGGAAGCGGTCGCAAAATGGAAGCGGATGCGCGGGGCGATGTCGTTGATGCTCATCCCGGCGTCGGTCAACCGGTCCAGGTATTCCGCACCGGCAGCCAGGCTGAACCCCAGCTCCTGTACGATGGAGGAGCCTGCGTTGCCGAACACATACCCGCCCACTTCGATCGTTTTGAAGTTCTTGTAAGCCGACATCTTCTCCGTGATCGCTTTCAGAGCAGCGAACGGCGTGTCGCAGCACATTTTTCCTTTCAGTGTCAGGTCGGTCAGCGGGTCGATGTTCAACCCTCCCCGGAGCTTTTCCGGATCGATGCCCCGTTTGTCCACAACCGTCCTAAAGGCGTCCGTAACCGTACACTTTTTACAGGCGCAAACGAAGTTGATCTCCACACATTCAAGGCATATATCTTTCAGCAGGATCTCCAGATCGGCCGGCGTGTACTCCCGGCAACCGGTCAGTACAAAGCCCAGCGAATCCACTCCCCTGTTCAAAACGTCCAATGCTTTCCGGTTTGCTTCCGCCAAGTCTTCTACCCGGATATCCTGGCGCACGAACCAATCGTTGTTGTCCGGTTTGTTGCCCCGTACGAACGGGAACTCTCCCGGATAGCACGCCAGGTTCTTCCGGTTTTCCAGGTTCTCCAACCGGTACATCGGCTGTACATCGAACCCCTCGTTGGTTTTCCAGACAAGCTTTTTCGCGAAATCCGCCCCTTTGAGGTCGGCGGTCACTTTGTCCACCCATTGCTGCATGGTATTGGGGGCAAATTCAGCAAAAAGCTTTTGATTTACATTTTCTGCCATAGATGATCTATTTTATCTGTTGTTTTTAGACGCTATTACTTTAGAAGACGGACAAATTTACTCCTTATGGGGACAAAAACAAACTATTTTACCCCCTTTCCGGAGCAAAACGCAGGAAATGTGTCGGTGGGGGTTCTACTGTCGCTTCTTTTGTAGATGCCGGTGCCTGTTCACAAGCGGGAAAGGTCTATTTTTCTTTCGTTATGCCTTCTTTGGAACACGCACGGAACACGCACGGAATACCTACGGAACACGTACGGAATACCTACGGAATACCTACAACCTGTTTAAATATCCGCAAACAACAGGCTCACGCCTATTCCGGCATATACCGACGCCTCAACGATGTTCGTCCACCGGGCAGCGCCCGGATGCCGCATCAAACGGGCAGAGAGGCGGTCTGCAAGTAAGGCGACCGCGGAGAAGATCACCAGGGCCTGTACAATGAAGAGGGCGCCCAGAGAAAGCAATTGTGCAAAGGGTTCTTCGGTGCCGGAGCGCACAAATTGCGGCAGAAAGGCCAGAAAAAACAGGATCACTTTGGGGTTCAGCAGGTTCATGATGATCCCCCTGCCATACAACCGGCGGACTTCCGGCCGGTTGGTTTCAAACCGCAGGGAGGTTTTGTTCCGGTGGAGGAAGGTTTTGACACCCAGGTACAACAGATAGGCTGCACCGGCGCATTTAACGAGGGTAAACGCCCAAGGCGACCGGGTCAACAGAACGGCTACACCGAGGCTTACCGCCAGGACGTGTACCACCAATCCGGTACAAAGCCCAAGGGCAAATACCACGCCGGCTTTGCATCCCCTGGTAATGCTTTGGGTGAGGACAAACAGGATGTCCGGTCCCGGCATTAAGGTGAGCAGCACAGCAGCTCCCAAAAATCCCCATACATTCATGGCTACAAAAATAGCATAAATCCGGAGATTCCGGAAGCAGTTGCACTACCGGATCCCTATATGGAGGGAATTCTCCGTTTATTTCCCGCCTAATTTCTTTTCCACCTCCTCTTTTGAAAGTTCTTTGGTGCAGAAGAACCAGTCGTAACACTTCATCGGTCCCTCCTTGCCGGCCATGCGGTCGGCTGCCATCTTCATGGAATTTGCGGTAGGAACGATCACTTCGCTGCCCGGACGCCAGTCTGCCGGAAGGGCGACTCCGAAGTTGTCTATGGTTTGCAGGCCGATCAGGATACGTTTGATCTCGTCGAAATTACGGCCCAGAGCCATGGGATAGTAGAGAATGGTGCGGATAATGCCTTTGGGGTCTATGAAGAATACCGCACGTACCGCTGCTGTGGAGCTGGCTCCGGGGTGGATCATGCCGTACAATTTGGCTATTTTCATCGTAAGGTCGTCGATCAGCGGGAATTCTACGTCCACACTCTTCATTCCCTTGTATTCGATCTTATCCTTGATGGTGCGTAGCCAGGCGATATGGCTGGAAAGCCCGTCGACCGAGAGGCCGATAAGCTGGCAGCCCAGTTTTTCGAATTGTTGCGACATGGTACCGAAGGCCATGAATTCCGAGGTGCATACCGGGGTGAAATCCGATGGATGGCTGAACAGAATGGTCCATTTTCCTTTGAAATCTGCCGGGAAACTGATCTTGCCCTGAGTCGTCGATGCTTCAAATGCCGGAGCGGGTTCTCCGATGCGCGGCATTACACTGATTTTTTCTTCCATACTGAATTGGGTTTGAAGTTGGATACTAATTTAAACAAAATTTCTGTTTTTACGTTTACGTTTTTGAAAAATTTTGTGTTTCGTATTCCGCATATTATCGGATTCGTATAGGACTATCGCACGGCAATGGATGCTATGCGGATGACCGGTAACAAAAAAATCGACCGAATCGTTACAATAAGATCGAAAAAGAATAAAAAAAGCCTATTTTTACAGATAAATTCCGTATAACGGAAAAATAAAGAGCAAAACAACTAAAACACAAATTACAAACGTATGAAAAAAGGTTGCATTGTATTGGGAGTGATCGGGGTGATCGCACTGATCATTTTTTTCTGGTTTAAAGGGAACTACAATAGTATGGTACAGAAAAACGAAGGGGTTTCCGCTCAATGGTCTAATGTAGAGAACCAGTACCAGCGCCGGTTGGACCTGATCCCCAATCTGGTCAATACGGTAAAGGGGTATGCGAACCACGAACAGCAGACGTTGACCGAGGTTATTGAAGCCCGGGCCAAAGCCACGCAAACGCAGATCAATTTTGACGAATTGGACGAAAACACGTTGCAGCGTTTTAACCAGACACAGGGGGAACTCTCCTCTGCTTTGTCCCGGTTGATGGCGATCTCGGAGAGCTATCCGGATCTGAAAGCGAACCAGAACTTTCTGGAATTGCAGGCGCAGTTGGAAGGAACGGAAAACCGGATCAGTGTGGAGCGGCGGAAGTTTAACGATACGGCCCGGGATTATAATACTTATATCCGTTCGTTTCCCCGGAACCTGATCGCAGGCATGTTCGGATTCCAGCCGAAACCCTATTTTGAAGCGGCAGAGGGAGCCGAAAAAGCTCCCGAAGTACAATTTTAAGTTGCGGATGATGTCTCCCCGAAAAGAGATCACAGCCGAACAGCGTAAAGAGATGGTGTCTGCCATCCGGGAAGCGGAACAGGGCACTTCCGGAGAGATCCGCGTGCACATCACCGGGCGTTGCAAGGAGAAGGTCCTGGATTGCGCCGCCCGAACCTTTGCGCACATCGGGATGCACAAGACCGTGTTGCGAAACGGTGCACTTATCTATATTGCCTTGCAGGACAAGCAATTGGCGATTATCGGTGATGCCGGGATCAACCGGGTCGTTCCCGCCGGATTCTGGGACGGGATCAAGGAGCAACTGGTGGAACGGTTCCGGGATGGTTCGGCCTGCGAGGGGATTTGCGAAGCGATCCGCAGCGTCGGAGCACAGTTGAAAGTTCACTTTCCACGGGAAGAAAAAGAGAAGAATGAACTGCCGGATGAGATCTCGTTTGGATGATCCGGCCTAAAGAGAGTGCCATGGCCAGATTTTTGCTGCTTTTAGGATGGTTGATCGCCGGGCTGACCGGCCACACCCAGAACCTGCCGGATCCCGTCAGCCCGCCCCGGATGGTGAATGACCTGGCGGGCTTGTTTTCTGCCGGGGAATCGGAAGCGTTGGAACGGAAGTTGCGCATTTTTAACGACACCTCTTCCACCCAGATCGCCGTAGCGACCGTGGCCACCCTGGATGGTTACGATCCCGATGATTACGCTCAGCGATTGGCGGAGAAATGGGGGGTGGGGCAAAAAGGGAAGGACAACGGTGTGTTGGTGTTGGTAAAACCCAAAAGCAACCGTGAAAAAGGGGAGGTTGCCATTGCGGTGGGCTACGGTTTGGAGGGTGTTATTCCGGACGCCCTCGCCTCCCGGATCATCCGGAACGAAATTATTCCCGAATTCCAGGCAGGTAATTATTATAAGGGCGTCGATCGGGCGGTAAGCGCCCTGATCCGTCTGAGCTCCGGGGAGTTCACCGCTGACCGGCATGCCGAAGAGAAGGGGGCCGGTCTGTTGATATGGATCGGTATTATTATCCTGGTTATCATACTCGGGAGCATTTTTTCCAAGAACAGGGGAAATGGTTCTACGACCAGCCGTACCGGTACCACGGGCGCTCCTTTTATCTTTTTCGGAGGAGGAGGCCGGGGAGGCGGCTTCGGTTCGTTCAGCCGGGGAGGGGGAGGTTTCGGAGGCTTTGGAGGAGGAGGTTTCGGAGGAGGAGGCGCCAGCGGAAGCTGGTAGTGCGTGTAACCATATCCGGACATTTCACGTTAGTATTTGTATGAAAACAGAGCAAAAAATCGAACCGGGAACACCGGCCAACGGCGGAGGATGTTCCATCATTGTGGATACTCAGGGACCCTATTTTGTATACGGGTGTACGGAGTTAAAACAGGAGTTTATCGTTCCGAATGCACAGGGGGAGTCCTGGGAGTATCAGGAGGGTGTGACCTTTAAAGTGGAACACGAACCCATGGCCCTGTGCCGTTGCGGGCACTCCCGGTCCAAACCGTTTTGCGACGGAACGCATACTTCGGCCGACTGGGATCCGACGTTGCGGGCCGACCGCGCTCCGCTGTTGGAGGGGGCGATGACCTATCAGGGAACGACGTTGGACCTGGCCGACAACATCCGGTTCTGTGTACACGCCCGTTTTTGCATGGCAAAAGGCAGCGTGTGGGAGTTAATTGAACATTCCGAAGAGAAAGAGGCGCACGATCTCAGTATCCGGGAAACGTTTCATTGTCCCTCCGGCAGACTGAAGATCAAGGAGAAAGATAAGGATGTTTTTCTGGAACCGCACTTCGCCCCTTCCCTGAGCCTGATAGAAGACCCGCAAAAGGAGTGCAGCGGGCCGCTGTGGGTAAAGGGAGGTATTCCGGTGGAGGATTGCGAGTGCAATTCTTTCGAAATACGGAACCGTGTGACGCTGTGCCGTTGCGGAAGTTCTCAAAATAAGCCTTATTGCGACGGCAATCACATGCAGAAAGGTTTTCAAGACGATCTTCCGTCACTGCCCGCCGAATGACCGGCATGTACCCGGTGCGGTTTGATGTTGGGCAGGAAGACGGCGACAAAACCGAGTAGCGGCATGTAGGCGCAAAAGCGGTAAACATACTCTGTACCGTGCAGGTCGGCTACTTTGCCCATTATGGCGGCGGCGATGCCGGCAATGCCGAACGCCAATCCGAAGAATAAGCCGGAGATCAGTCCGAGCTTGGTGGGGAGCAACTCTTGTGCAAAGACCAAAATGGCAGAGAAGGCGGAGGAGAGTACCAACCCGATGACTATGCTTAACAGGCAGGTCCCGATCAATCCTGTGTAAGGCATCAGCAGTGAAAAGGGCGCCGTCCCCAGAATGGATACCCAAATAACATATTTCCGCCCGACCCGGTCGCCGATGGGGCCGCCGAGGAAGGTCCCCACCGCCGATGCGAAGAGGAAGGCAAAGAGGAAGAGTTGGGATTGTTGGGCGGTGACCCCGAATTTCTCCATCAGGTAAAAGGTGTAGTAGTTGCTTAGGCTGGCCATGTAGACGTATTTGGAAAAGATCAGCACCAACAGAACGGCCAGCGAGAAGTAGATCTTCTTTTTGGATAACCGGACCCGGTGTATGATTTCCGATTTTCCGGTGGAGTTCCGAAGTTCCCGGACCCGCTGCCGGTACCAGTGGACAAGCGGCCTTTTGGTGATCAGTGAGATTACGGCGATACCGACAAATACGAGGAGGTATGACAGCCCATAAGGAGCGACAATAGCGGCTGCCAGCAGCGGGCCGATGGAGCTGCCGAAGTTTCCCCCGACCTGGAAGATGGATTGCGCCAGCCCGTGTTTTCCACCGGAAGCGAAGTGGGTCAACCGGGAGGCCTCGGGGTGGATGATCGAAGATCCCAGTCCGATAAAGGCGACGGAGGCGGTGACCCACATCATGTTTCCGGAGAAGGATAGCATCGCCAGGCCGATCATGGTGCTGACAGTTCCGAGCGACAGGTACCACGGGCCGGGGTGTTTATCGAATACGACCCCGAATACCGGCTGGAAGACGGAAGCGCAGATTTGATACACTAAGGCGATCAGCCCGATCTGGCTGAAAGTGAGCCCTAATTCTTCTTTGATGATGGGATATACGGCCGAAACGGTGGATTGAAAGGCGTCGTTGAAGCAGTGAGCCAGGCTCAGGTAGAGTAGAATGGAGACGGAGGCCCCGGTAGCCGGAATGGTGGAGGTATTTTTCATGTGTGGTCAAAATTCCAGATACAAAGATACGGTTTTTCTTACTCGCTTGTTGGAAAGTGTTCCGGCTACCAGCCTCTTTCGGCGTATTTGCTCTCCAATGTATCTATTTCGAGGCCGGACATCGGTTCTCCCAGATTTTCGGATAATTCGGCGATCTTCGCCGGATTGTTGAAGTGGGCCACCGCCTGTACGATCGCTTTGGCCCGTTTGGCCGGATCACCGGATTTGAAGATGCCGGAGCCGACAAAGACCCCCTCCGATCCCAACTGCATCATCAGTGCGGCATCCGCCGGCGTGGCAATTCCGCCGGCCGCGAAGTTCACTACCGGCAATTTTCCGTTTTCGCGGACGTACCGGATCCATTCGTAAGGTGCGTTGAACAATTTGGCCAGGCTCATCAACTCTTCTGCCGGAGCGTTTTTTACTTTCCGGATGTCGTCCATGATCTGGCGCATGTGGGTAACTGCTTCCACTACATTGCCGGTGCCGGCCTCCCCTTTGGTACGGATCATGAGGGCCCCTTCCCCGATGCGGCGCAACGCTTCTCCGAGGTTCCGCGCCCCGCACACGAACGGGGTTTTGAAGGTGGTCTTATCTACGTGGTACTGTTCGTCGGCAGGGGTCAACACTTCGCTCTCGTCGATAAAATCGATACCGATCGCTTCCAATAGCTGCGCTTCGACAAAGTGGCCGATCCGTACTTTGGCCATCACCGGAATGGAGACACTCCGCTGAATTTCCCGGATCATGGCCGGATCGGACATCCGGGCGACGCCTCCGTCCCGGCGTATATCGGCCGGCACCCGTTCCAGCGCCATCACAGCGCACGCTCCGGCCTGTTCGGCGATTTTCGCCTGTTCGGCATTGGTTACATCCATGATCACTCCTCCCTTTAGCGTCTCCGCCAGGTTCTTTGCCGGTTTACTTTTTCCCATTGCATTGTTTTTTATTGGTTATGGGTGCAAATGTGAAAAATCATTCCCGGCGGTTTCAGACACAAAAAAAGATTTTTTACGAACACAGATGAGCTTTTATCAGTTGCCCCAGTTTTTGGAGTTGCAGGTCGATACGTTCGTTCCATTGCAGGCCGAAACTGAGCCGCATACAGTTGCCGAATTGGTTGTGTTGTGTGAACATCCGGCCCGGAGCAAAGCTGATCTTCTGTTTCAGGGCGCTCTCCAGCAAAGCGGTCGTATCCGCGTGCCGGTCCAACTCCACCCAGAGTACAAACCCTCCTTCGGGGCGGGTCACCCGGGTGTTCTCCGGGAAGTAGTCCGCGATGGCCCTCTGAAACTGCAAGCTATTTGCATGCAGGGAGTTCCGCAAGGTACGGAGGTGGTGTTCATAGCGGCCGTTTTCCATAAAGTCTGCTATAACTTCCTGAAAAAGCGGAGGGGTGGAGACGGTTTGCAACAACTTGAAACGAGCCACCCGTTCTTTGTATTTTCCGGGAGAGATCCAGCCCACGCGGTAGCCGGGGGCCAGGGTTTTGGAGACGGAGCCGCACCACATGACAATTCCCTCTTCGTCGAACGCTTTACACGGAAGCGGACGGGTATTGCAAAAGAAGATATCTCCGTAGAGGTCGTCTTCGATCAACGGGACGTTGGCCCGGGCCAACATCCGGACCACCTCTTTTTTGTGTTCGTTCGGCATGCAACTGCCCAACGGGTTGTTGAAATTACTGATCAGAAAACAGGCTTTGATCTGCGGCAGCACTCGCTTCAACGCCTCGATCTCTACGCCGGTTTCCGGGTGTGTCGGCAGTTCGATGACCTTTAATCCCAAGGTCCGGGCGATCTGCAACACCCCGAAGTAGACAGGGCTTTCCAAAGCGATCGTATCTCCGGGTTTGGTGACCGCCATGAGGCAATGAAAAATGGCGTTGGTGGCGCCGGAGGTGGTGACGATGTCAGTTTCCGTCAGGTTGCCGCCCCACACAACCGACCATTTGGAGATGCTTCTCCGGAGATTGACGTTGCCCAGTACGGATTCGTAACCGGTGCCGCTCCCTTCCAGGTTTCGCAAGGCCTTGACGATTCCTTTGTTCAGTTTGGCGATCGGCAACAGTGCGTTGTCGGGAACGTCCAGTGAAAAGTGGGTGATGGATTTGTCGTTATAGAGATCGAACACCCTGGCGATCAAATCGTCCGGTTGTTCCTCTTTGGCGGTGAGTATGGGGGCGCTGACGGAAGGAAGGGAGAGTTTCCGTTTAAAGGAGCGGATCACGAAATAGCCGGAACGGCGGCGGGGTTCGATCAGGGAGCGGCTCTCCAACTCCAGGAATACCTGCTTCACCGTATTCAAGCTGACCCCGTATATTTTCTGGACCGTCCGGCTGGAAGGAAGTTTGTCTCCGATCTTAAATGTTCCGTTCAGGATCTGCCGCTCCAATATCCCGGCAATTTTCAGGTATAGCGCATCTTTTCCCATACGGAAGGCAAAGGTAGTAAATACAATATTGCAGGAAATCGGCCGGATGGAAAAATCTTTTACTATATTCGCAAAAAAATAGAAGTTTGTTTATATGTCAGAGCCAAAGATGAAGAAGATCAGGGCCGCTGTTGTCGGCTATGGAAATATCGGTAAATATGTATTGGAAGCGTTGCAGGCGGCTCCCGATTTTGAGGTGGCGGGAGTGATCCGCCGGAATGCACAGAAAACTCCGGAGGAGTTGAAGGCCTGGCCAGTCGCTGAGAAGATTGAAGCGCTGGGGGCGGTTGATGTGGCGCTCCTCTGCGTTCCCACCCGGAGTGTGGAGAAGTATGCGACGGAACTGCTCGGCAAAGGGATCCACACGGTGGACAGTTTTGATATCCACTCCCAGATCGTGGAGTTGCGGGAAAAGTTGGGAAAAACAGCTAAGCAGCATGGGAAAGTCGCTGTGATCTCCGCGGGTTGGGATCCCGGCAGCGACTCTGTGATCCGGGCGTTGCTGGAAGCCTGCGCTCCCAAAGGGATTACCTACACCAACTTCGGGCCGGGGATGAGTATGGGGCATACCGTTGCCGTGAAAGCCATTGCCGGCGTTAAAGCGGCGCTCTCCATGACCATTCCGGCAGGGACCGGCATACACCGGAGGATGGTTTACATTGAACTGGAAGCGGGATATACTCTTCAACAGGTCGCTCAGGAGATCAAAAACGACCCCTATTTTGTTCACGACGAAACCCACGTGTTCCAGGTCGAAAATGTGGACGCTTTGTCGGACATGGGGCACGGGGTTAACCTCTCCCGGAAAGGGGTGTCGGGAAAGACCCAGAACCAACTGTTTGAGTTTAACATGAAGATCAACAATCCGGCGCTTACTGCCCAAATTATGGTTTCGTGCGCCCGGGCAAGTTTGTTACAAGCGCCGGGATGCTACACCTTGATCGAAATCCCGCCGATCGATCTGCTTTACGGCAGCCGGGAAGAGTTGGTCCGTCGCTTGGTGTAACGGGGAGTGATCCGCCTATGGACGATAAACTGAAAACGGAACTCCGCAATGCGCAGGAGGTGCTGGATAAAGGAGGGGTTATCCTCTACCCGACCGATACTGTTTGGGGGTTGGGGTGTGATGCTACGAACGCCGAGGCTGTCAAACGCATTTACGAGATCAAACAGCGGAACGATCACAAATCTATGTTGATCCTGTTGGATGACATCGGCAAAATCGCTTCGTATGCGGAGGTGCCGGAGGTGGCGTACCAACTGTTGGAGGCGGCCAACGCTCCGTTGACCATCATCTACCCGAACGCCAGAGGATTGGCCCCCAACCTGACCGGAGCGGACAAAAGCATCGGTATCCGTATTACACAGGAGTTGTTCAGCAAATCGTTGCTGTACCGGTTCCGCAAACCGATTGTTTCCACCTCCGCCAATGTCAGCGGCCGGCCGGCGCCGGCCCTGTTCAACGAGATTGGCGACGAGATCAAAGCGGCTGTAGACTACATTGTGGATTACCGGCGCGAGGAGAGGAAGGTGCACCAACCTTCGGGTATCATCAAATTAGGCCTTCGCGGAGAGGTTGAGATCATCCGCAATTAATCCCTACGGCATGGCGCTTATTCTGAACATAGACACCTCCACCACCGTTTGCTCCGCCAACCTGGCAAAAGAGGGAACGGTCATTTCGCTCCGGGAAAACAACGACGGATTGAACCATTCGCTCCTGCTGGGCTTGTATGTAAAAGAGCTGTTGGAGGAGCAGCAGATAGAAGCAAAGCAATTGGACGCCGTTTCGGTCAGCATGGGGCCGGGTTCCTACACCGGCCTGCGCATCGGCGTTTCGCTGGCCAAAGGACTCTGCTTCGGAAGTTCCCTGCCACTGATCGCCGTCAACACTTTGCAGGCGCTGGCTGCCTCCGTTTCGGAGAAGTTACGGGAAGAGGCCCTCTATTGCCCCATGATCGATGCCCGGCGGATGGAGGTTTATACCGCCCTGTTTGACCGGGAGAACCAAACGCGGCAGGAAGCCGGCGCACAGATCCTCGGCCCGGATTCCTTCTCCGACCTGCTCCGGACACACATCGTCTACTTTTTCGGAAACGGCAGCGACAAATTCCGGGACGTGATCACCTCCCCCAACGCCCGCTTCCTTCCAGACGTTCAAACCTCCTCCGCCAACATGGCCCGGCTGTCGGAAGAGCGATACCGGGAGCAAAAATTCGAAGACGTCGCTTACTTTGAACCGTTCTATCTGAAAGAGTTTATCACTACCACACCCAAATCTTCTAAATAAAACGATTGAGTCCGTTTAAATTTTTCGCTTGATTCCACTGTCGCTTCGGTCTGTTGGTTCCGAAAGCGGTCTACACGGCGGTTTTCGCCGTTCCCGACCACGCTTTCGGAACCAACAGACCTTCGCTTGCAGCGTCCGGAAACAACAAGCTATTTTTCCGGTTACGTTATCCGCCTACGTCTTCTAAGTGAAGGTGTATTGATCCGTCGGGAACATTGGCGGGAGCAACGATGGACAATACACCGGAATGGCCGGTAAAACAAATATAGGATGCGTCTTGTACAATTTTTACAAATAAATTTGCACTATTGTAGCTCGACTTTCACTATATTTGCCCGTTCGAGAATTTCAACCATTAAAATACAGATCAAAATGGCTACAACGGCAGATTTCAGGAACGGGTTGTGTATCATCTTTAAAGACGACCTCTATACCATTGTACAGTTCCAGCATGTAAAACCGGGTAAAGGTCCCGCTTTCGTCAGAACCAAACTCAAAAATGTCAAAACGGGGAAAACCATTGAAAACACCTTCAACTCCGGCGTAAAAGTAGATACGGCCCGCATTGAACGGCGGCCCTATCAGTTTCTGTACAAAGAGGGGGACGACTACGTCATGATGCACACCGAAACCTATGAACAGATAAACATCGCGGAGGATCTCATCAACGCCCCCCAATTCCTGAAAGAGGGAGATTCCGTAGAGATGGTCGTGCATGCAGACACGGAAACGCCGCTCTATGTTGAATTAATGCTGAACGTGATCTTGGAAGTGACTTACACAGAGCCCGGATTAAAAGGGGATACCGCCTCCTCCACCGCCCTCAAACCGGCCGAAGTGGAAACCGGGGCCAAAGTCATGGTGCCGCTCTTTATTGAAACCGGCGAAAAGATCAAGATCAACACCACGGACGGTTCTTACGTGGAAAGAGTGCGGTAAGGGAAACGTCTTAACACTTTGTCTCCTCTTCGGACTCCTCCATCAATTTTTCAATGACCTGGCGGGCAGCTTGCTGTTCCGCCTCTTTTTTAGACATTCCCTCGCCGCTTCCCATGCTCTCGCCCGCCACCAGAACGGTGCAATAAAAGCGGTTTTTCTTGTTTTTGAAACGTTCTTCCACCTTGAACGAAAGCGGCCGCTTATTCTTCTGTCCCCATTCGATCAAGCGACTTTTGTAATTTTTATCGACGGAAACCAACTCCCTGATATTAAAAAAATTCGGGAAGATGAACTTTTCGATAAAACGCTTGGTATTGGCAAATCCCTGATCCAGGAACATCGCTCCGATAAAAGCTTCGAAAACATCGCCGTAGATGTGCCTGTTCTGGGAAATGTCCGACCGGGCGATCACCGCTTTGTTCAATCCGATACTGATGGCCAAACTGTTCAGTGACTCCCGGCTTACCACTTTGGAGCGCAGGCGGGTCAGGAACCCTTCATCTTTAGCCGGAAAGAATTTGTAGAGCAATTCGGCCACGATCGCACCCAGAATGGCATCCCCCAAAAATTCCAGACGCTCGTAATTCAAAGCCGTACCGTCCCTGGAATAAGTCGAAGCGGATTTGTGCAGCAGGGCTAATTTATACAGGTTGCGATTATCGGGAACAAAGCCCAGTTGAGAAACAGACAATCCATAAAGCTTGTCTTTTCTGTGAAGACAAAACTTTATGGATTGAATTATTTTTCTAATCACATCCGAAAGATTAGAACGGATTATTTTTTGATAACAACACAGCCGTTGTGCCCGCCGAAACCAAATGTATTGCTGATGGCAACGTTGACTTTCCTGGCCTGAGCCTTGTTAAAGGTAAAGTTCAGTTTCGGGTCGATCTCGGGATCCGGGTTGTGAAAATTGATCGTAGGCGGAACCAGGTCGTTCTTCACCGCCAGCACGCAAGCGATCGCTTCGATCGCACCGGCCGCTCCCAACAAGTGGCCCGTCATGGACTTTGTTGAACTGATGTTGAGTTTGTAGGCATGTTCCCCGAACGCTTTGCCAATCGCTTTCGGCTCCGCCACATCGCCCAAACCGGTCGAAGTGCCGTGCACATTAACGTAATCGACATCCCCGGGTTTCAGGCCGGCATCTTCGAGAGCGCCCAGCATCACATCGCAGGCGCCTTCCCCGTTCGGGTCCGGAGCCGTCATGTGATAAGCGTCGCAATTAGCGCTTCCTCCAGCCAGTTCGGCATAGATCTTAGCGCCTCTTTTAACCGCATGCTCGTACTCTTCCACGACCAGGCAGGCCCCGCCCTCCCCGATAACGAATCCATCCCGGTCTACGTCAAACGGACGCGAAGCGGATTTCGGGTCGTCATTCCGAGTGGACAACGCTTTCATGGCGTTAAAACCGCCTACTCCCGAAACTGTGATCGCAGCTTCCGAACCTCCGGCAATAATAACGTCCGCTTTGCCCAAGCGAATCAGATTCAATGCGTCGAACAACGCATGGGCAGAAGAAGCGCAAGCTGAAACAGTGGTGTAGTTCACACCTTTAAAACCGTTCTCAATGGCGATCATTCCCCCACACATGTTGGCGATCATCTTCGGAATAAAAAAAGGATTGAACCGCGGTGTTCCGTCTCCCAGTGCAAAATCCCTGCACTCTTCGTAAAACGTCTCCAGACCACCGATGCCCGCTCCCCAGATCACTCCGATCCTTTTTACATTTTCCTGCTCCGGAACCAGGCCCGAATCCTTGATCGCCTCGCCGGCCGCGATCAGGCCGAACTGGGTATACAGGTCCATCTTGCGGACCTCTTTTTTATCAAAATAAGCGACAGGATCGTAGTTCTTTACTTCACAGGCAAACTGTGTACGAAATTTGGCTGCATCAAAACGAGTAATAGGACCGGCTCCACTGACTCCCTTTATTAAGTTTTCCCAGAACTCCGGTACATTACTACCCAATGGGTTTATTGTTCCAAGACCTGTTATTACTACTCGTTTCAAACTCATAAAATCGGTATTGATAGTTACTTCGCGTTTGCTTCCACGTAAGAGATAGCATCACCTACAGAAGTGATCTTTTCCGCCTGATCGTCCGGGATCGTGATGTTGAATTCCTTTTCCAGTTCCATGATCAACTCTACCGTATCCAGCGAGTCAGCTCCCAAATCATTTGTAAACGTAGCTTCCGGCGTAACTTCCGATTCATCAACTCCCAATTTGTCAACGATGATAGCTTTCACTCTACTTGTAATGTCAGACATAGCTTTAATTTTTAATTAGACATTTTTCATTTATACCCATGCATATGACAAGCATATACACATTTACTCAAAATTCAGGGCAAAGTTAGAGTTTTATTTTTTTCTAAAAAACTTTTGGGGAGAAATCTAACTTTTATTACCTTTATGGTCTTGATTTTTAATATATTATCGTGTGAAGAAAATCGCAATATTCGCCTCTGGATCAGGTTCTAACGCCGAAAATATCATCCGTTTTTTGGGGCAAAATCCGGAGATTTCCGTGGATTCCGTTTATTGCAACGTTCCCGGTGCATTTGTGCTGCAACGGGCCGAAAAATACGGGATCCCCGCTTATGTATTCAACCGCTGCGAATTACAGGATCCGGAGGGGATATTGAAACAACTCCGGGAGCGAACTATAGACTTTATTGTCCTGGCAGGCTTTCTGTGGCTCATTCCTCCGGGTATCGTTGAAGCGTTCCCCGGACGGATCATCAACATCCACCCCGCGCTGCTCCCTGCCTATGGCGGAAAAGGGATGTACGGCATGAACGTCCACCGGGCCATTGTGGCCGCCGGCGAAAAAGAGAGCGGCATCACCATCCATTTGGTCAACACCCGGTACGACGAAGGCGACATCCTGTTCCAGGCCAAATGCCCGGTCACCCCGGACGACACCCCGGAGAGCGTAGCCGATAAAGTACATGCCCTGGAATATCAACATTTTCCCCGAATCATCGAACAAACCCTCCAGCAACTATAAGCGCCTGTTTACATGAAATTCACCCACTTTCACGTACATTCCCAATACTCCATCTTGGACGGGGCCGCCAGTATTCCGGGTTTGGTCGACAAAGCCGTTGCCGACGGGATGACGGCGCTGGCGCTCACTGACCACGGCAACATGTTCGGTATCAAACTGTTTCACGATGCCTGCAAAGCCAAAGGCATTAAGCCGGTCCTGGGCTGCGAAGCCTACGTGGCCCGGACATCGCTGGCCTCCAAAGAGAAACCGGCCGACCGTTCGGGAGAACACCTGATCCTGCTGGCCAAAAACAAACAGGGGTACAAAAACCTGATGAAACTGACCTCCGCGGCGCACATCGACGGCTTCTACTACCGCCCGCGGATCGACAAAACCCTGCTGGAGAAACACCACGAGGGATTGATCGCAGCCTCCGCCTGCCTGGGGGGAGAGATCTGCCAGAAGATCATGGCCGGCGACCCGGAAGGAGCAGAAAAGGCCGCCCGCTGGTACCAAAACCTCTTCGGAGAGGATTACTATTTAGAGGTGATGCGGCACCCGAACGACGATTTCCGGCTGAAAAAAGAGGTCTACGATAACCAGATGCTCTGTAGCGAGGCCATTTTCCGGTTGGGAGAAAAACTGGGGATCAAGGTGATCGCCACCAACGACGTTCACTTTCTGAACGAAGAAGATGCGGAAGCCCACGACCTGCTGATCTGCCTCAACACCCGCAAAGACGTGGACGACCCCAACCGCATGCGCTACACCCGCCAGGAGTGGTTCAAAACCACGGTCGAAATGGTTGAGCTCTTTTCAGACATGCCGCAGGTCATTGAAAATACGCAGGAAATTACAAATAAAATCGAAGAGTACCGACTCGATTCCGACCCCATTATGCCCATTTTCCCCATCCCGGAAAGTTTCGATACGGAAGAGCATTACAGGAAGAAGTTCCCGGAAGAGGCGTTGATCCAAGAGTTCGGCGAAGAGCGGTACAAGAAGCTCTCCGGAGAGTACGAAAAGATCCTCCGGATCAAATTTGAAACGGATTACCTGGCGCACCTGACTTTGGAGGGCGCCCGGAAAAGATGGCCGGGCGAATTGGCGCCCGACATCCAGGAGCGGCTGGATTTCGAGTTGACCACCATTAAGACGATGGGATTTCCCGGCTACTTCCTCATTGTGCAGGACTTTATCGCCGCCGCCCGGGAGATGGGGGTCATCGTCGGCCCCGGACGCGGTTCCGCCGCGGGGAGCGTCGTCGCTTATTGCCTGGGAATTACCAATATAGACCCTGTAAAATACGACCTGCTGTTCGAACGTTTCCTGAACCCGGATCGAATTTCCATGCCGGATATCGACGTCGATTTCGACGACGAAGGCCGGCAGAAGGTTCTGGAATGGGTGACCGAAAAATACGGGCAGGACAAAGTCGCCCACATTGTCACCTTTGGCAGCATGGCGGCCAAAATGGCGATCAAAGATGTAGCGCGGGTATTGAAACTGGAGTTGAGCGAATCCAACCGGCTGGCCAAAATGGTGCCGGAAGCGCCCAAAATGACCTTGAAAAAAGCGTATAAAGAGAATCCCGACCTGCTGAAAGAAAAAAACTCTTCCAATCCGCTGATCGCCAAAACCATCAACCTGGCCGAAACCCTGGAAGGTTCGGTGCGGCAGACCGGGGTACACGCCTGCGGCGTACTGATCAGCCGGGACCCGCTGACCGACCACATCCCCATCATGGCGACCGAAGGGGAGAGCCTGATGACCACCCAGTACGACGGGCACTTCGTGGAACCCATCGGTCTGTTGAAGATGGACTTCCTCGGGCTACGCACCCTCTCCATCATCAAGACCTGTCTGAACAACATCAAGATCTCCAAACAGGTTGAACTGGACCCCGACCAGCTTCCCTTAGACGACAAAAAGACTTTCGAGCTTTTTTCCAAGGGAGAAACTACCGGATTGTTCCAGTTTGAATCTCCGGGGATGAAAAAACACCTCCGGGCGTTGCAACCGAACCAGTTCGAAGACCTGGTCGCCATGAACGCCCTCTACCGTCCGGGCCCCATGGAGTACATTCCGCAGTTTATCCGCCGGAAACACGGACAGGAGCCGATCGTGTACGACCATCCGATGATGGAACCCTTCCTGAAAAATACATACGGGATCACCGTTTACCAGGAACAGGTGATGCTGCTGTCCCGGGCGTTGGGGCAATTTACCCGGGGCATGTCGGACACCCTCCGGAAAGCAATGGGCAAGAAGAAAAAGGAGGAGATGGACAAGCTGAAGGGGCAGTTTATCGAAGGGTGCCGGGGAAACAAAGAGTTCGCCGAAAAGTGCGCGGAAGCGGGGAAAGAGATGGACGCACTGGTGCAGAAGATCTGGGGCGACTGGGAAGCTTTCGCCTCCTACGCCTTCAACAAGTCGCACTCTGTTTGCTACGCCTACATCGCCTACCAAACCGGCTACCTGAAAGCCCACTACCCGGCGGAGTTCATGGCGGCCAACCTGAGCAACAACCTCTCCCAGATCGAAAAGGTAACGGTCTTTATGGACGAGTGCAAACGCATGGGATTGAAGGTGCTGGCGCCGGACGTAAACGAATCCTACAACGACTTCACTGTGAACAGCCGCGGTGACATCCGCTTCGGCATGGCGGCCATCAAAGGGGTGGGTGAAGGAGCGGTGGAACGGATCATCCAGGAGCGGGCAGAAAACGGGGTATACAAGGATGTGTACGACTTTTTTGAGCGGTTGGATTACAAAAGCGCCAACCGGAAAACGCTGGAAAACCTGATCATCGCCGGCGGACTGGACAGTTTCGGATTTCACCGGGCGCAATACTTCCATCCGTTGGACGCCACCACCATCGTACTGGATACCTTAATTAACTTCGGGCAAAAGAACCAGAAAGACAGCCTGAACCTCCAAGCTTCGCTCTTCGGCGGCATGGAGGGGTACGAAGTCTCCCGTCCCCCGATCCCGCACTGCGAACCGTGGAGCGACCTGGAGCGGTCCAAGAAGGAGAAAGAGTTGATAGGCATCTACCTGACATCGCATCCGTTGGATCCGTACAAGCTCGAAATCAAACACCTCTGTACGCCGTTGGAAGAGGTCAACAACAACCAGGCCGCCCTGAAAGGAAAAGAGATCACCCTGGCCGGCATCATCATCAACATGCGGGAAGGCAAAACCAAAAAAGGGAACGACTTCGGCATCCTCACACTGGAAGATTTCAGCGGGACCTACGAGATTGCGTTGTTCGGAGAGGATTACGTCAAGTTCCGCAACTACTTTATTCTGGAAACCGCCATCTATGTAAAAGGCCGGATCGTCCAGAAAAAGTGGAGCGACGATCCGAACGATCTGACATTTACTATTCTCAGTATGGATTTGCTGAGTGTGATCGGCGAAAAACTGATCTCCAAGGTGACCCTGCAAGTAAACGTGGAGTCACTTACTCCGGAAGCCATCCATGAAATCAATACGCTCTTTGTCCACCGGCAGCCACCTGTCAACAAAGAAGAGGGGCTTGTCCCGCTCCATTTTGTGCTGTACGATCCAAACGGCTATCAGGTTCAGCTATTTTCAAGATCCTGTAAGATAGAGCGTTCCAAGGAATTGTACGAATATTTCGAGAATAATGATACCTTTAAACTCAAAATTGACTAATTTTGCTCGAAGAAACCCGCATGCTGACAAGCGCCAAAGAAGATGTTGTTGCAAAGGGTTCCATACGACCATAATGAAAAAAATACAACGTATTGAAATACAAACCCAAATAGATACGATATGGCAATAGCAGTTAATGACTCTAACTTTGAGGAAGTTGTGTTGAAATCAGAGCTTCCGGTGATGGTTGATTTCTGGGCGGAATGGTGCGGCCCCTGTAAAATGATGCTCCCCCTCGTGGAAGAGGCTTCCGTCGAATACGCCGGCAGATTGCTGGTTGTGAAAGTGGATGTAGACAGTTGCCCCGGCACGGCCGCCCGTTACGGCATCCGCAACATTCCGACCATCCTGTTCCTGAAAAACGGCGAAGTCGTGAACAAACAGGTAGGCGCCGCTCCGAAAACGGCCCTGGCGGAGAAAATTAACGCCATTCTTTAAACGATTAAGAAAGAGGCTGCTTAAATTCAGCCTCTTTTATTTTTCCTTCGGATCATGGCTGCAACGCTGGAAGAGATCGTACAGTACGAACAGTTCGACAACCTGGAGTTTATCGCTTCGCAAATCGTGGAGGGCTTTATTACGGGCCTCCACCGGAGTCCGTACCACGGCTTCTCCGTAGAATTTGCCGAACACCGGGTATACAACACCGGAGAGTCCACCAAACACGTCGACTGGAAATTGTACGCCCGCACGGAAAAATTATTTCTCAAGCAATACGAAGAGGAGACCAATCTGCGGTCGTACCTCGTCATAGACACCTCCTCCTCCATGCTCTTCCCGTACCAGTCGGACCAAGTGAATAAACTGAACTTCTCCATCTATTCGGCTGCCGCTTTGATCTACCTGTTGCGCCGCCAACGGGATGCCTCCGGGCTGTGCCTCTTTTCCGACAAGATCGAGACCCTCACGGACACCAAGCTGAACACCACCCACACGCAGATGCTGTACAACCGGTTGCGTACGCTTCTGCTCGACGGGGTCCCGCTGAACAAACCGACCCGGACCGCCCAGGTACTGCACCAATTGGCCGACACCATCGGCAAGCGGTCGCTGATCGTGCTTTTCTCGGACATGTTCTCCAACAACAATGCGGAGGAACTCTTCGCCGCCCTGCAACACCTGCGCTACAACAAACACGAGATCATTCTGTTCCACGTCAAAGACAAAAAAACAGAGGAGCAATTCGAGTTTTCCAACCGCCCGCACATCTTCATTGACATGGAGAGCGGAAGGGAGATCAAATTCTCTCCCAACGAAATCCGCGAAACCTACAAACAAAAAGTCGCCGAATTTTACCACGAACTCAAGCTCCGCTGCGGGCAGTACCAGATCGATTTCGTCGAGGCGGACATCAACGAAGGGTTCAAAGAGGTACTTCTGCCCTACCTCATCAAACGCAGTCGGTTGTTTTAAAAGAAGGTGTCTCGTTACCAAGACACCTTCCTCACCTCATAAAAAATCAGTTGTCAAACGGATAATTTACCACCGCTTTACTCAATGTCATGACATTTGCCGGATTGGCATTGTCTGTCAACGTGATGTAAGTCGGAGCGGCAAGATCATCTGTTGTCAACGTATAGGTTTTTCCGGCAGAAGGACCTACTATACTAACTACATAATTGTAACCAAGGTTATTATAATAATACACACCATTATTGTCACCAGAAAGAGCGAAAGACAATGTAATCTGATCTTCTCCTATCAATGTATAATTATAACCTAAGTAGCCCTTATAGCCCCCGCTTTGAAAATAAAATCCATATCCATCGGCAGTCGAACCCATATACATATAGACAATTTCCTCGCCATCCGAAGCGCTGCCATTAGCGGCCATTGCAAAATAAGGCTTCACACTGGCACTTAAGGCACTGTATGCAAAGTACCAATTCCCTGCCACAAACTGTTCGTTCAGCGACGGAGGAACAGGAAGCAACACCACTGCAGCGTTGTTGTATTCGGTGAACCATTGATTGGCAGCATCAAATGTGAAGCCCGAAAGGGACACACCCAGCACCTCCACCGGTGCATAAAATTTGTAGCCGGTTTCTGTTACGATATAGGAGGCCATTTGCGATTTTTGCTCTCCGTTCTCTTCGAAGGTAAAGGTCATTGTCCGATAAGAGAGAGAGACCCGAACAGTGTCCTCCCCAATCTTCAAGATAAGCTTGGGAAAAGTCATCGCGGCTTCCGCCTCCTGAATCCCGGTGATGAAGTCGCCCCAATCGCCCTGCATGGGAGTCAGCACGGCAATACCCTCCGTCTTCTTTCCCATGAGCACCACCTTTTCGGGAGAGGCTTCCAACACCAGAAAGTCGTAATCCCCCTCAAAACCGTAGCCCTCTCCCCCGGCATAAGGAATGGCTGGGTCGGAGAAAAGTGGAAAATTTCGTTGTACGTATCGAACGAAAGCACTATACCTGCGCTCTGTTTCACAGAATAAAGGCCGGTTGTCACATCGTCCGGGTTGGCAACCTCACCGGCCACTTGCACCGTCCCATCCGTGTTGAAATCCAACAGCAGATTATAGCCGCCATACTCCTGCGCAGAAGCAGGAAAATACTCCATCAGCCAGCCGTTGGAGGCCTCCGTCAGCACCTCTATGCTGGCAAAGATAGTCGCATCCGCCCGGTTGGCCGACGAATCGCCGAACAGATCCTCCTCCTCGTGCGTACAGGCAACCGCCAAAGTCGCTGCGAGCAGGCAAAACAGGTAAAATATCTTTTTCATACGTTCATTAATTAAGCATTGTTAAATCATCCATTGTCAAGATCTCTTCCGAACGGCGCAGGACGATCCCCCGCAACGCATCCATGTCGATCCCCCAAGAAGTAAGCATATAATCCCGCACAATCTCCAATTTTTGGTCAATTTTACTCCGCCCTTCAGCACTGGTCCTCCTCATCAGATTATTCCAATAGGCTGCACTGTGGGTGATATAAATAGAAAATATCTCCACAAAGTCCTCCTGAGGCTCCGAACTGCCGTAGGGGGTAATAAAGCCCATGTCTAACGCCTCCTGATCATCGAGATTGACCCAAGAACCCGATGTGTAATCCGAAGGAGTGATCAGATTAAAATCGGTGGAGTAACTCTTCGTCTGGTGCAGAATGTGTGCAAACTCATGATGCATCGTGTGGAAGAAGAAATAATTGAGCATCTCCAAATCCAAGTTATCCGTATCAATGCCGTTGACATTGTACAGCACGATCTTCATACCGCCTTCTGCCGTACCCAACACAACCTGGCCCCGATCATACCCCACAGAACCGACCAAAAAAAGGATTTTCGGGCAGTAGGTGCGAAGAAACGCCGCTCCCAGCAACTCTTCATACGCATCGATCCAAACATGCTTGGTCATCTTGGCCAGCGCAATGGAATTGTGGTAATCCGCCGGCACCAAATTGTACTGGGGATTGGTCTCCCGGTCTTCCAGCCGGTATTTGAATTGAACGTTGTACGGCCGGACATAGTTTGTGTAGAGCCAAGCGTCAAACTCATTCTCCACCACGCCCGCCTCCGGTCCAAAGATGCTTTTGGGATCCAGATCCTCTTCGCTGCAAGCGCCCCATAAGCCTGCCAGAAGTGCTATCAACAACCATTGTATATTTTTCATGCTTTCTATTTTTAAATTATTATCTGGGATTGGCCGCCAAACCGGCGCTGATCACGGCTTGCGGCAATTGCATGGCGCGCCGCGGGTCGTCTAACGTCAATACATCATCGGCCTGTCCGTCGCGGTTGTGTGCAATTTCAATGCCGTACCGCTTGATGTCCTCCCAACGCAACCCTTCGTGTATATTTTCTACACGCCGCAGGTGCAAAAGGCACTGGATCATATTCTCCTGATCGCCTGCCGCCACCGTAAAGCCACGCGGGTTGATCCGCTTTTTCACGGTCCGTTGGTTGTCGCCTGTGATCTGTGTCGGCATATACGCTACGGATTCATAGAACTTGACTATCGAATCCGTTGTGAGTTGTTCCACTCCGTAGGTGTGCGATGCCACCCAAACATTGATATCTTCGGTCGCTTTGTCCAATTCTCCCTTCAGGGCATACGCCTCGGCCCGGCACAGCAACGTTTCGTCACCGGAAAAAGCCACTATTACATCCCTGACATACCCTGTTTCGGCCACCTTGTCAAGATATTCAACATAGTAGGCAATTTTAGTTACAGGCATCTTCTCCGCAGGAGACCAAATGGAATTAGCCGGATAAAAAGCAGCACCCGTTCCCCACAACCCCGGAGCACGCATGGTTTCCCTCTCACAAATGACTCTGGCATGGCCATATTTCTGCCCTAAAGAAAACGGGCCATGCCAAATACACCAATCGGAGTAAACAGGCAACATCAACAAATTAGCCGGATCGCTGGCCGAGATATACATATTCGCCCGCACATTGAAATCGGACGGAGCAGCATCAATAGCCGCCCAATTCCGCATCATCTTGTCGGGCGAAGCACCCAGTACAACGCCGGCGTACTCGATCACTTTGTCATACCGGTGGTAATAAAGATTAAACCGGGCGGCAAAAGCGTGCGCCGCCTTCCGGTTAAAGTGGTACTTCGGCACTGTATAGATCTCATCGTTGACGAGTGGCAACCCCGCCTCGATATCGGCATTGATCTTCTCGTACAGCGTCTTCAGGTTTCCCCGTTCGTAGTGCGGAGCAACCGTCGTTTCGGGCGCTTCGGCGTAAGGCAGCCCCAAATCCGTCTCGGCCGTTTGGGGATTGTACGGCAGGCAAAACATATTTGCCAGTGCAAAGTGCGCATACGCGCGGCAGATGAGCGCTTCCCCGCGCTGTGCCTGCAAATTGGCCGGATTGCCCATCTCTTCGATGGCGCTCAACGCCTGGTTGGCAGCAGCAGCGGCATTGTAGCATGCATCCCAAAACAACTGCGGAGAGTCATTGCTGGTAACAGTAATATCTTTCCACAAATAAGCATCTTCCTGCTCCTGGCCCAGCGCGGAAAAACGGTCACCGTTGTCCTGGGCATTATCCGAAGCCATCTCCATCAACCCAACAGATGTACTCAGCGGATATGCCGACACCAACAGGGAAGTTACTTTGCTCGCCGTATTGACTTCCGCCCGGTTGTCGGGCATCACATCTAAAAAATCGTCGCAACCGGCCAGGGCAAAGCAGAGGCCGACACAGAGCGCGATATATACAAAACTACACTTTTTCATATCCAAATACTATTAAATTCCTAATCTGAGTGTAAATGTAAACTGTTTGGGGACAGGAGCGGCCACACCGCCCGTGTTGTAGAACTCCGGATCCTGCCCGTTCAGTTTCTTGTCGGCATAGATCAGGAAGAGGTTGGTCGCCTGCAACTTCACAGAGAGATCGCTGATCTGCAAGGGGGTCAGCCACGCTTTGGGAAAATCGTACGACAGGGAGATCTCTTTCATGCGGATAAAATCCCCTTTGGCCGTCCGCGCCGAAGAGTTGTTGTAGGCGTTGTACGCATATATCAAATATTGATCCACTCTGTTTTGGCGCCGGTCGGCAATTACCGGAATGTCGGTTATCCGCTCATCTCCGGAAACTGTCCACCGGTTTTTAAACTCCTTCGGCATGGCGTCTAAATCCGAATACCGATCCCGGAACACCGGATCCAAACGGATGACATTGCCGAACGAATAGGTGATAAAAGTGTTCAGCCGGAAATTCTTGTAGGTGAATACATTGCCCAGACTGCCGGTGATGGTGGGGTCTGTAGGACCTTCATACAGCAAGTAGCTTTTGTTGTTTCGCTCCTGAAAGTCGTGATCACTCACCGTCAACGTCCCTGCCTGGTTAATAAATGTCGGAAGTCCCTGTTCGTTCAACCCACGGAAGTCTATGGAGAAAAGCGAACGCACCGGATACCCCTTCATTGTAAAACCGGTACCGGTGATCATTTCAATGATGCGGGTGTCGGATTCCAACTCGGTCACCTCGTTTTTCGCCTGTGAAAAGATAAAGTCGGTATTCCACTTAAAATCGCCCAGATCAAGTGTGCGGGCAGAGAGCGTAAACTCCACCCCGTGCGATTTCATTTTGGCCACATTAGCATCTTTCATGATCTGGCCGCCAATTCCCATCGTGTTGATCACGCCGATCAAATCATAGTTGTTGCGCTGGTACCAATCCACCGCCAGATTGATCCGGTTTTCCCAAAAGCCGATCTCCGCCCCGATGTTCAATTCGTGCTTTTTCTCGTAGGTCAATTCGCTGTTCTCCAACTCGGAAATCTGCAACCCGGATTCATTCAGATCGGCAAAGGGACGCCAGGGGTTGTAGCTCTGGATCACCACGCGCGAATTGGTCACATTCGCCGGGCCGCGGTCGGCCGTCAGCGAGTAGGAGGCCTTTAACGTCAAATTGGAAAGCGCCGGCCGGAGCTGTTCAAAAAAATTCTCTTCGTGCGCGTTCCACGCTCCGGAAACATTCCACGTGGGCAACCAGCGGGCGGAACGGCTCTTGCCCAACTTGTTGGTACCTTCGTAACGGACAGTCCCGTTGACAGTGTATTTTCCTTGCCAGGAGTAAGTGGCAGTTCCGAAAAAGGAGGCGGAACGGGCCTGTGTCTCTTCGACGGTAAAATAAGTGGTCCCCTCTTCATTCCCCTGTTTGAAGTAACGGTAATCATATTGGGCAAGCATCCCCATATCGTATTGCATCCCTACCCCGTTGAACCACGTTTTTTTGCGGTCTACGGAGTTGATTTCCATACCTCCGAAAAAGTTGACAATGTGGTTGTCGTTGTATACATCGTTGTACGCAGCCGTTGCCCGGAAATCGTAGCTGGACATAGAATACTTCGTCTCCCGGTAAAAACCGCCCACGGGGAGCACCGACACCGGCAACGAATTGGCATTGTCCGGATCCGTGTAGAGCCAGGGATTTGCGTCACGCATGGTGGCGTCGTCCATCATCCGGAACGCCCACGCCTGGTTGGAGTTATCCCGGATCTCGTGCGCCTGGTTCGACGTAGAGTATTTGTAGGCGCTCAACACCGCCAACTCCACTTTTTGCACCGGCTTCCACTTCAATTCCCCTTGGAACTTCAAATCCACCACATCGATGTTCATGAAGTTGTTCTCCAACTCATTCACAATATTGAACGGGGCGTAGTTGCGTATATAGTACTCGTTCGGATCCAGCGTCCGGGACGTATTCAATGCGTAAGAGTACGGGTTGATGTCAAAATCGCGCCGTACCTCTCCGGAAACAGCGTCTAAACTCTGATTCAATGTCCCCGGCGCCTTTTGCTTCCGGTAAGCGGCGTTCCCAATCAGGTTCAGGGAGAGATCCGGGCGGATGTTGTACAGTGCATTCACGTTCGCCGTATAGCGCTGTACCTTGCTCTGCTTGTACCAACCCGGGTCATCCATCAGGCTCAACGAAGTGTAGTAGGAGGCTTTCTCCGTTCCCGACGACATGCTGATGGCATGGTTGTAAGAGATAGCGTTGTCGAACAGGATGTCAAACCAGTCCGTATTTCGGTATTCCGCTTCCCGCAGATACGCATTACGGGCGGCGGTGGTATTCTCCAACGCATACGTTCCCGTAACCGGATCGAACGTATTCATCAAATGATACATCTTACCGTACACCCCGCTGTTGGAGGCACGGTAAGTATCTGCAAATGTCAAATACCCGGCCCGCTCCAATTCGCGGTAGATCCCCATCTGCTCCTGCGAGTTCATGATGTTAAAATCGGCATAGTTGGGAACCAGCCGCAAAGAGTATTCGCCGGTATAGGTTATTTTATTGCTGCCGGCTTTCCCTTTTTTGGTGGTGACAACGATCACACCCGCCATGGCCCGTGCACCGTATATAGAGGTGGCCGAACCGTCTTTCAGTATCTGAAAACTTTCGATGTCATTCGCGTTCAATCCCGCAATGGCTGAGGAGATCAAGGTCACCGCATCCCCCGACGACAAAGCGTCTGCGCTCACTTCCACCACATCCTCCATGATCACTCCGTCGACTACCCACAACGGTTTCGAACTGCCGAAAATAGAGGTAGCCCCGCGCACCCGGATCTTGGGAGCCGTACCGAACGTGCCCGATACATTCTGCACAGACACCCCGGAAGAACGTCCTTCCAACGCACGGCTGATATCGGCAATCCCGTCCAACTTGATGTCCTCGGCCGATAAGCGGGAGGTTGCTCCCGTAAAGAGGCGCTTATCCATCCGCTGCATCCCTGTCACCACCACCTCTTCCATTTGCTCGGCATCCGTTTCCATCTCTACATTGACCTGGGAGCGACCATTCAGCGCCACTTCCTGCGCTTTCATCCCCACGAACGTGAAGACAAGCGTGGCGTTGGCATCCGCCCGTAACGCAAAACGGCCGTCGACATCTGTTGCCGTTCCCTCGGTCGTGCCTTTGATCATAACGGTAACGCCGGGAAGCGGAGAGCGATCGCTTTTGTCGGTAACCCTCCCCGTCACTTCACGCCCCTGCGCGAAACAGATCTGTACACCCCAGATAACAAGGAGTACAGATAGTCCGATGAGTTTTCTCATACATTTAAAATTTAAGTGATACATATTGAAGCTGTTTGTATCCTTTGGATTTACGATGATTGAAACACCCGCCTATACATGTTTCACAAGCATATACAAAACGATGGAAGGCTATCAGTAATACTGACAGAAAGCTGTACACATAAAATCCTAATAATCAGCGTGAAGAAAATCAAAGAAGGTAATACATATTAATTTAGTGTGCAAACGTTTGAATGGATTGTATGTTATTTTTTAAAAAAATTTACCACCATATGTGAATTATTGTCGTATATTTGTGAAATTAAATGTTTGTTTTTAACAAAAAAATGATGGATCATGAACTTTAATATATTGAAAAGTCATTTACCTGTTCTTCCGATTGTCACATGCTTGTGAAGCATGTGATATAAAAACACTCAGCACCATCACAAATCCAAAGGATAAACAACAGCTTCAATATGTATCACTTAAATTTTAAATGTATGAGAAAACTCATCGGACTATCTGTACTCCTTGTTATCTGGAGCGTACAGATCTGTTTCGCACAGGTGCGCGAAATCAAAGGAGCGGTGAACGACAAAAGCGATCGCTCTCCACTCCCCGGCGTTTCCGTTGTCGTCAAGGGAACAACGACCGGAACGGCTACCGACGCCTATGGCCGCTTTACGTTGCAGACGGACGCCAACGCCACGCTTGTCTTCACGTTCGTGGGGATGAAAACCCGGGAAATAGCGCTGAACGGGCTCACCAGTGTGAATGTGGAGATGGAAGCGGATGCCGAGCAAATGGAGGAGGTGGTTGTTTTGGGCTACGGTACAGGCCGGAAAGTCAGTTCCATTACCGGTTCCGTTGCCAAAGTAAACGAAGAAAAATTTGAAAAGATCGCTACGCCGAACTTTACCGATGCCCTCTCCGGCCAGGTGTCCGGCCTTTCTGTACTTTCCGCATCGGGTGACCCCTCCAAAGCGGCCTCCATCCGCTTGCGGGGCATTAACACCATCACTGCCAGTTCGGAACCCTTGTACGTTCTGGATGGAGCGCCGATCTCTTCCTCCGTATTCAATACCCTCAACCCAAGCGATATTGAAAACATTTTGGTGTTAAAAGATGCCTCCTCCACAGCTATCTACGGATCGCGGGCGGCAAACGGCGTCATCCTTATCACCAGCAAAAAAGGGAAGCTGGGACAAGAGGCACAGATCACGATAAAAGCGCAATACGGTTTCTCCCGGATGGTGCAGGACCAGGCCGACATGATGAACTCTACACAATACATCCAATTCAGGGATCTGATCGGACAGCCTGTTTCCCAAGGCATCAAGGATTTGGTAAACACCTACGGTATCAGTACCGATTGGCGCAAAGAGATCTTTAGCAACGATGCCCCCACCTATACATTGGATGCCCGTATTTCAGGAGGAAACGACAAAACGGCCTACTACCTGTCGCTGAACCACCACGAACAGGAGGGGATCATCAGCCAGTCAGGCATGCGCCGCGAATCGCTGCGCGCCTCCATCGACTCCCGTGTCAAAAAGTGGTTGAAGGTTGGTTTGCAAACCCACCTCGGTTTCACCCAATACGAACAAAACAACGAGATCGAAGAGATGTATGTGGATGGTGGTGATTTATATGCAACCAATCCGGCGTTTTTTTCCCGGATTGCCCTTCCATACGATGCTGCCCGCTACTACTCGTTCGATGAAAACGACAACATTGTCTGGGGCGACAAAGCCACACACCTGCTTTTCAGCGGTTTCTCAACTCCTGAATTTGAAGCCTCTACCCGCGATATACAACGAAAAAGGGTAACCGGAAACCTCAACTTTTACCAGGAGTTAACACCGATTGCCGGATTAACCATCCGGGCACAACAAGTGCTGGACGCTTTCGACTATACACTGTCCAATACATGGTTTCCATACGCCACCAGCACAACGCCCATGGGACAAACCGTTCAGGGAGAAACAGGTTTCCGCCAGGAACGTTTTGAACGGTACTACTCCTTTACCTATACCAACACAGCCGAATATAAATTTAACATCGACCTCCTGCACAACATCAGCGTACTGGCCGGACAGGAATCGATCATCACTAAAACGAACAGTTTCAGTGCAGGCGTAGACGGACACACCGACAGCCGGCAGATGCGGCTGCAAGACGGTGTTACGGTCGGGATCGGGGACTTAACGCACTCCATCACAGAAGAGGTGTTCAACTCCTATTTTTTTACAGCCGCCTACAATTATAATGAAAAATACTACGTAGACCTGAGTTTTCGCGGCGACGGCAGTTCCAAATTTGCTCCAGGGCACCGGAGGGCCAACTTCTTTTCCGCCAGCGCTATGTGGAACGCAAAGAGAGAGAGTTTTCTGCAGGATGTGACGTGGTTGGACGACCTCTCCCTGAAAGTGGGCTACGGAGAGACGGGTAACTCCGGTATCGGCAATTACAAGTTCTTCGGTCTAATCGGAACAGGCACCCCTTACAACGGCAGCGCTTCTTTGAGCATCTCCCAAGCCAGCAACGAAGATCTGACTTGGGAAACCCTTGCCAGTACCAACATAGCGGTGTCGTTTCGCCTGTTTGACCGCGTCAGCGCCAACGTAGAATACTATCGGAAAAAGACCACCGATATGCTGATGGTAATTCCTTACTCCTACACCACCGGTTTTGGATCCGGAAACGGAAACATCGGCGCCATGACCAACAGGGGGGTAGACCTTGAGTTAAGTGTTGACCTGCTAAAAAACAGCGATTTCTTCTGGAATGTAAAAGCAAACTTCAATTACAACAAAAACAGGATCACCGAACTGTTCAACGGTCGCGATGAATACGTAGTTCCCAACACCGGTATAAAATACACCGTAGGTCACGATGTGGGCGAATTCTACCAGGTACGCTACGCGGGCGTTGATCCGCGCGACGGCAAGCAGCTCTGGTACGACAAAGACGGCAACCTGACCAAGACATTCAACGAAGAACGGGACGCCGTGCTGGTGGGTAAAAGCCGGTATGCTCCATACTCCGGCGGTTTTGGTACGCAGGCCGGGTGGAAGGGGTTGACGTTGTCGGCCGATTTCGCTTGGCAAGCCAAAAAGTACATGACCAACAACGACAACTACTTTATTGAAAACGCCGATCAGGGAGTAGGGATCAATCAGAGCACCAGGATGCTGAATATCTGGACACATCCGGGACAGATTACGGATATCCCGGCGTATGGTGAAGCGATCCAGTTTGACGACCGTCTGCTGGAGGACGCCTCCTTCCTCCGATTGAAAAACGTAACCCTTCAGTACAATCTGCCGCAATCGCTGTTGGAGCGGACACGTTTGGTAAAAAGCGCCAGCCTGTTCGTTGTAGGCCGGAATCTGTTGACCTTTACCAAATACACCGGATACGACCCGGAACCGGATTCCAATCTTAGCATGGCTTTATACCCCAATACCCGCCAATATGTATTTGGCATCGAAGTAACATTCTAAAAAAGATAAAGAGATGAAAAGAGTATTATTTACCATCATACTGGCAAGCGTACTGGCAGTTTCGTGCGACATGGAAAAGCGGCCATACGGCAGCTTGGACGACGAAACCGCCATCCAAAGCCTGAACGACGCCCAACGCTTCCGCAACGGATTGTACTCCGGCATGAGAGGACGGACAACGGGAGCGTACGTATTTACATCGGATATCCAGATGGATCTCTTCCAAGGGGTGATCAATAATGGAAATCGCAACGGCATGTTCGCCAACGGCAACATTCTCTCGTCGGACACCGATATTGAAACCATGTGGGCAAACATGTATTCCACTATCAACTCCGCCAACTACCTTATCGAACAGATAGAACGTTTGGTAGAAACAGGGAATTTTTCGGACGAAGAGTTGCTTACACTGAAACGCTACGAGGGGGAAGCCTACTTTGTACGGGCTTATTACTACTACTGGCTGGTCGACCATTTCTGCGAATCCTATACCACCGCAAACGCGCAAACGCCCGCCAAAGGGTTGCCGCTCGTGACAGTGTACTACCCGACAAGCGACATGAGCCGCTATCCGGGCCGCAGTTCTCTGGAACAAACCTTTTTGTGCATAGAGGAGGACATGCAGGCTGCCTATACCGCCTTGACGGAATACGAAACTGTCGACGACGACGCGGTAGCGCCCAACGCCATCTACTTCTCCTCTTATGCGGTACAAGCATTGCAGGCACGCGTGGCGTTGCTGAAAGGCGACCATGCCACAGCACTCTCCAAAGCAGAAGGCATCATCACCTCCGGGAAATACGAGTTGACCGCCAACGCACTCTATGCCGACCTGTGGAGCGAAGACGAAGGATCGGAGGTGATCTTCCGCTCCTTTATGAGCAATACCGAATTGGGGAACTCCACCGGTACGGCTTACCTGAGTACCAACCTGGACGGGGCCGATTACATTCCGACATTCGACGTGTTGGATATGTACCCCGATGGAGATGTACGTTTTGATGCTTTCTTTACACCTTGGGAGTTACTGGTAGACGGTGAGTATGTAGATGCGTATGTGTTCCATAAATACCCGGGCAACGAATCGCTAAAAACCGGTTTGGCACCCAATTATAGAAACATGAGCAAGCCGTTCCGGTTAAGCGAGATGTACTTGATCGCAGCCGAAGCAGCTATAACAACCGACGTTACCAAAGCAAATCAATACCTGAATGACCTGCGGGCCAAACGCATCAACGGGCATGTTACCGAGAACTATGCAGGCCAGGCTTTGGTACAGGAGATCCGTTTGGAGCGCCTCCGGGAACTGTTGGGCGAAGGATACCGCATGAGCGACCTGCGCCGCTGGGGACTTGGTTTCAGTCGCAATCCCGACCATCCCGAAAACCCGGACATCGATGCAATCCTGGTCACAACCGGCAAAGACCTCTCCTATCCTGCCGGAGACTACCGCTTTGTATGGCCCATCCCGACCGGCGAAATGGAAGCCAACCCGCAATTGGACGGCCAACAGAATGCAGGGTATTAATTGTCTAACATGTAAAAGAAAAAGAGTATGAAATTCAGAAGAATATATTTACTTCTGCTGGCAGCAGCCCTGCTTGCTTCCTGTTCCGACGATTCGGAATCCTGGAACACCCAGTCTGCCACCGTCAGCATGGGGCAGCAGGAACTGTCGTTCAAGGAGAACAGGGGCATTGTAAATATCCCCGTAACAGTAGAAGGGGAACGCAACGGTTCCGTACAGGTAACGGTACAGGTAGCCGAAACGGGTGAAACTCCGGCCATGGACGATATACACTACCTCGTAACACAAAAAACCATTGTTATTCCGGCGGATGCCACTGTCGGCAACATCCAGATAGCAACGGTAGACGACCCTGATATCAACGAAGGCCGCACCTTCACCATGACCATTACGGAAGCGAATGGCGCCACCATTGGAACCAACAAAACGACTTCCATTACGTTGACTGATAATGATGCGCTGTTTTACGAAAGATTGCAGGGAAGATGGACGTTCAATGCATTTGATTTGAAAGAAGGTGAGACTGTTAATTACAATGTTACCATTGCGGGCTACGAAGAGGGCGAAGCAGGCTATGATGAAACGCTCTATATCATCGGAATGCTTGGATATGAATTTATGATATTGGAAGTAACATACAGTTTTGACATTCTGACCGAAACCGTAACCCTTTCGATCCCTATGGATGCTTTCATTGCTGAAGGAGTTGGTTTCGGCCCTGATGTGGTGGATCTTGTTTCGGCAACCGATATGAATGACGAACTGAACTATACAGAAGCTATTCCCGGCGTACCAAACGATGATTTCACAACCATCACGTTCCAGCAAGATAGAATCCTGTATTTTGTCATGCGCTATACAGGAACTCAAACATTTTTTGATGTATTCACTGGTTGTGATAAAATGACACTGACCCGGTAATTTTTTCAGATGTTAAAAGAAGAGGCTGCCTAAAAATTTAGGCAGCCTCAACTTTTATTGTTTATTTCACTAAGAAATAGTATCTTAGCGTTGCTATAATCATTATTTTTTCCTCTTTTGTCTAAAACGACCGCAATGATGAAAAAATTGATTTTATTCTCTCTCCTGCTGCTGGCCGCCCTCACGGCAAGCCAGGCAAAAGAGGTAAGCCCGAACGAAGCCAAAGCGTACGCCTACGCATTTATGCAGGCGCGCTCGTCAAAGGCATTGAGCGTGCAAAGTGTGCAGGCGGTATATCAACAGCACTACTACCTCGTGGACTTTGCGCCGCAAGGGTGGGCATTGGTTTCGGCGGACGATGTGGTAACACCTGTGATCGGTTATTCGCTTAGCGGAGAGTTAGCGATCGATCGTCTGCCCGACAACATGAAATTCATGCTGGAGGAGTACGAACAACAAATTGTAAAAGCCATCGGCGAAGAAAGCGCTCCGCATCCCCGTTGGAAAACCCCTCAAAAAATGTTGACGCGCGCTTCCGGAAGGCCGGTCGATCCGCTCATCCGGATAAATTGGGACCAGACAGCCCCTTACAATACGTATTGTCCGAAACAGGAAGCCCTGGTAGGTTGCGTAGCCGTAGCCATGGGGCAAGCCATGAGCGTACAGCGCTATCCGGAGCGCCCGCAAGGAGAAGTTCGGTTCACCAGCGCAGAGTATGGCGGCCTGCGCATCAACTTTGACAACGAAAGAGCATACAATTGGGACAACATCCTGAGCGGCGCCAACAACTACGACGAAGTGGCGCGGTTCCTTTACCACGCCGGTATGAGCATCCGGACAAACTACGGCAAAGAGGCGTCGGGCATTCCCAGCAACGAAGTCAACCGCATATCGGACGCATTCCGGGAGAATTTCTCCTATTCCAGCGATGTACAGTACATCTGGAGAGACCGGTACAACGACGACTGGGAACAACTGCTCATCAACGAACTGAATGCCGGACGCGCCATTGTGTACAATGCCGTCGACTCCGAAAACAACAGCGGCCACAGTTTTAATATAGACGGATACGACGGCGAAAGACACTTTCACGTCAACTGGGGATGGGGCGGATATGGGAACGGTGAGTTTTCCATCAACGGCCTGCGCGACCAGTACCAGGGGTTCGACTTCGACGCTTTGCACGTTGCCGTCATCGGCATTGGCGCCCCGGACCGGGAACTGAAAAGCATATCATTGAGCAACGCTCGCATCGAGGAGGGTTTGCCTGCCGGAGCCGTGGTGGGCAATGTACTGGTGAACGGCGAACCTGCCAAACCGACTTACGAGGTGCATATACACGGTACGTATGATTCCCAAACGGGCGACTACAAAGCCGTTCCGTTCACCTGGGAAAACGGTATGCTGAAAACAACGGCGCTGCTGAGTGCACAGACCCGGCAATGGGAAATAGAGATCACTGTAACGGATGCGGAAAGCGAATCTTCCCTGACACAGGGATTCCGCATTGCGGTAGACCCCTGGAAGAGCCTGGAGGCAACTACCCGGTTAAAGTACGACCGCGCGACAAACGTGTTCACACTGACCACCAAGCACAACGTAACCTACATCCTGACAGGAGAAGACGGTACCCAACTGGGCAGCGGCACGCTGGAACCCCTGCCGGAACTCACCATAGACGCCAATACGCTGCCGGCCGGCAAAAACACCGTGGAGCTGAAATGCGCCGACGAGATCAAGCAATTCCGGATCATTGCCCATAAAACCGAGGAATAACTATGAACAAATACCTGTTTTTATACGCAATCGGCAGCCTGGCGCTGCTGTTGCCCGCTTGCAGCGGGGACAAAGAGGAACCGGTCATACCGGACGGAGACCAGGTAACGGTAACGATAAGTACGGAGATACTGACCAGTAGAGCATCGGTAACGACCCAATTCGCCAATGGCGACAAAATGAATGTATACGCCAAGACGTACGGCGCCCCCAATGCTCCCGACCTGGTCAAGGGTATTCAAGCAACCCGACAGAACGGCGCTTGGAGTATATCGCCGGAAATAAAGTTGTCGGAGGGCGGAAAGGCCTTTATCTATGCTGTAGCTCCTTACAAAGAAGCAATAGAAGACCTGACAGCTATCCCGATCGACATCACCCAACAGCAGGATGTCCTGTATTCGGGCAGTTACATGCCGGTCACCTTCACCTCCAACCGCGCCAAACTGACAATGAAACATGCGCTGTCACTGGCTGCATACAACATCAGCAACTACGGCTACACAGGAACAGGGATCTTGCAAAATCTAAGCATCACAGGCGATGTGGTATACATCCAAGGAACCATGGATATCGAAAACGGAAAGATCACCGGCACAGAAAAGGGAAGTTTTGCGGTAGATGTTAACAAACAGATCATCGCCGGCGGCTGGAACACCGAGTTGCCGCGCACATGGAGCATCCCGTTTTCAACACAAGCATCCGTTGTAAAGCTAAAGGCCCGGATAGACGGCAAAGAGTACGAGGCCATACTGCCCGAAGCAGAGATGAGAGGCGGCTTCCAATACATCTTCCACCTGGTACTGACAGACTACGGACTGGAATTTATTCCGGATCAAATTGTTGTGATCTCTTTGGATCAGGATACCGACGAAATGGAAGAACTATCGGGGCATGGCATACTGCGCATCACACACACCGCTGCCACCTTCACCCTTCCGACACTGACCGGCGACAACGTATTCGGTTTTGTCAACTGGGGAGACAATACCAACGCCGCATACACGATCGACGCTACACATACCTATTCCGGCACAGGCGAAAAACAGATCATCATCGAAAACTGGAATTCCACCGGATTCGAACTGAACGATCTGACAGGAGTAGAAGAGATCGATGTTTCGGAATTCCCTTAAATACAATTATTTATCCAACCACTTCTTAAACTCAGCATACCGTTCCATACTCACAATCGTGTCCATATGATCATCCACAACAGGCCGCAGTTCGACCTTGATACGTCTTTTCGACCACGAAACCATATTCGAAATGGCGTTTATATGTACAATATATTTCCTGTTGATGCGGAAAAACACTGTCGGATCAATCACTTTCTCCACTTGATCAAGCGTCATGTCAAGCGGATACGTTCGTCCCTCCACCGTCCTGAAAAACACACTCTTCTCAAGCGCAAAAAAGTAAGCGATCTCCTCTGTTTCCACTTTCTTATACCTATCGGCCATCCGAACCAGAAAGCGTTTTTTATATTCGGTTTTCCCTTTTATCGTCGACAACAACACATCGAAATCAATACTGTACGCCGACCGGAGCGATCGATATTTTTCAAGGCTATTTTCAAGATCCCGCTTCTTGACCGGTTTGAGCAGATACGAAACACTGTTCAACTCAAACGCCTTTACCGCATATTGGTCGTAAGCAGTCGTAAAAATAACAGGCGTTTTTACCTCTACCCTGTCAAATATCGAAAAACTCAACCCATCCGTCAGTTGTATATCCAGAAAAATAAGGTCTACGCTGTTTTCCTTTAACCACGCAACAGACAACTCAACAGAAGCAAGCTTTGCCGCTACTGTGATCTCCGGAGCCAACTCCCTTAGCATCTTCTCCAATCGTTCGGCGGCCAAAGCTTCATCCTCAATAATAACTACATTCATACGTTGTATTTTTTTCATTATGGATAAAACTTTACAGAACATTTCCGTATGGAACGAAACTTCCCATACGTTTTATGCAACAACATCTTCTTTGGCGCTTGTCAGCATGCGGGTTTCATACCTATTCCTCCTGAATGAACGGCAACCTTGCCACATACACCTCTCCCCTGTCCTCAAATACAGGCAACACCTCCGAAAGCAGTTCATAGCGTTTCATCAGGTTCCTCTGTCCCAATCCCGTCGACAGCCGTGACGACAGAGGTGTTTGTATATTATTCCTCACTTCAATGCATCCGTCTACATACAACAGCTCTATTTTCAACGGTTTACGAACATCGGCAACATTGTGTTTGATCGCATTTTCAACAACAATTTGCAGCGAGAACGGCGGAATACAGGCGGAATACACCTCTTCGGGAACCGCATCATGCAGAACAATCGCTTCACTGTACCTCATCCGCTGCAAAAAGAGATACGACCGAATAAACTTCAATTCCTGAGCCACAGTAACTACCGGCTTCTCGATCGTATCAAGCACATAGCGGTACAAATCCGAAAACTCCTCAATAAACTGTTGCGCCTTGCCCGGATCCCTGTCGATCAAAGCCGATAACACATTCAGATTATTGAACATAAAATGCGGGTCTATCTGATTTTTCAGCACCTCAAACCGTATCTCCAACAATTCATGGGAAAGCAGATCGGCCTTCTCTTTATTTTGCCTGTTTTCCCGGAAAAACATCCATCCTTCCAGGATAGCCATCAGCAACATATTGACCACGGGAAAAATCATCCCATTACGGACCAACACCCCAACCAACGGTTCATTGTAGCCGAAAACAAGCTCACTCAACAGCGTGAGCAAAGAAGAAACAACGATCGCTATAATAACGGTCAACACAAGCTGAATACCCATCCGCAGCATCGTCTTCTCTCCCCATCTGAACGATTTGTTCAGCCGGTTAATCACATACAGATCGGGCACAGCCAAAGCAAACCCCGCAATCGTTCCGATAAACGAATTAACTACAAGGGACGCCCAAAATGCAACGGCATCTTTGATGGGATCAATGCCTGTCAGGTGGCGGTAACACAAGATCACTGCCTGAATGACGACGGACGCTCCCAACAGCAACCGCAACAATGGCCTTATCGGCAACGACTTTATGCGCTTAGTAGGATGCATTTTTTTCAACTATTCAGGTGTAAAAATAGTAAGAAAGAATTACCCGGTCACCAAACAGATGCCTCTTTTATCCTTGCCCGTTTAAAACATTTTGATAAATCCCACCCGCAAAGAAAGATATTTTAAATCCAATGACCTCTTTTCATGATCAGAAAACTCAACATCTCTCCTGTTCAGCGAATGAAACTTCACCCCCGTGTTGATGTTCCAATTTTTCCCGATCGGAATATAAACACCGCCCGCAAGCTGATAACCCAACCCGTGCTTCGTGTCCTCTATGATCTCCCCGTCACTGTTTTCAACCTCAATATGATTCCATAAACCGCCCGCCCGGACATAGTACGACATCGGCGAACTCCCGATCCTACGTTTCAACTGCAACCCAAATACATAGCCCGTTTCCTCAAAATCGCAACGCTCTCCGGCAAACAAATCTCCCGACGAAAACCGGTTCCACCCCCAACCGGCATACGCTCCGAGATACCTATAAAACCGGTAATGCAGCGTCCCCTCGAAACCAAACCCCACCTTCATTCGGGCATCCCCCAACTTTTTGAGGGCGAACGACGCACCTCCGTCCGCTTCCATACCAAACCGGGGTTCTTTCTCCTGTGCAAAACAACTAAGCGATCCAAACACCACCAACAATAACAATACTTTCGTTTTCATAAAACCTATTTTTCTGATTTACACCACAAAAGTACGTACGGATATGGACTCGCTTACCATCAAAGTGGACCAACGCGACCAACTAAGGAATGAATGCGTCAAATACAGGGATAAAAGAAATTTACCTCCACACATCATGCAATTACCTCCCCCTCAAAACCCCAACCTAACCCCCACCGCCACATACGGCGACGCGCGAAAATAATAGTCCTGCGCAAACAGCGCCAACAAAATCGACGAGCGGTACTCATCATGGTACTCCGCAGACCGCCGGGCATTCAGACCGCCCATCGCGAACAACGACAGCCCCGACTTACCGAGCCTCACCTCCGGCTTAACCCCTACAACCGTATAGTGGTGGGAAAACATCATCCGCTCCCCCTCTTTCTTCATAAGCGCCATCTGCCGGTTCATTTCCAAAGCCAGGGAGAGTTTAAACCAATCATTAAACTCGTACCCCCCCAACAACTCAACCTCTTCTCCCATCGTAACATTTACTTTAAACTTACCATTCAAACGCCAATTGACATACAACGACGGAAACACCTTCAAATACCCCAAACTATTATTCACACTCAATCCGCCGCCCACATCCAGATTGCGCCTCAGGTGCCAGATCAGCATCACCCCTCCGCTCCCCATCACATGATTCCACCTCATTCTTGAAAACTCGGCAAACGGAGTGTAAACGCCCGCCCTGACATTTGCCAGCATCGACCATCTCTTACCGAGCGGCCGCATGTGAGACACCCCCAATTGCAGGTTCACGATCTCGGAAACCATCTCCCGGGTAAAATGCTCATTGTCCAGCGATACATAAGCGCCGCCAAACTTCACGCCCCACATCGTCGGACACTTGCCTTCATTCCTCTTCATATAAAAGGGAATATAGGCAGCGCCCTGATAAACCACTGAAGAACCCTCGCTCTTCCCGACCCTCACATCCGACCCCTCCTTCGGAGCATACATATAAGCCGAACGACCGAAATACTCCGTCTTAAAAGAAACCTGTGCATCCGCCCTTCCTGCGCCAACCACCCAAACCACGGGCATCGCCACCAATAAAAAAACCAATCTGTTCATAACAATACCATTTGTCAATTATATACTTCATTACCCCAACTTGTGCAACAGCGTTATTGCGACACATTACAAAGATAAAACCCTGCACACAAGGGGAACTAACGGATTCGGAAGGATAAATAACGCAATTGGAATTATTGAAACCGGAATAAATTGCTATTTTTGTAAAAATCACAACGACAGAACATGGAACAACTAACAGATAACGACTTACCCAAACTCACCGATCACAACTCCTTCTTCTTACATGCCGGAAACTACAACTCAGCCTGCAGAAACTCCGATGTATTAGAGATACTGTTGGACGACATCTACCTCAAACAGATCGACTTTTCAGCCGAGAGCAGCCTGACCATCCATGTCAGCGCCTTCTCCGACTGCGTCATCTCACAATGGTCGGTCAAAGGCGATTCCGTCTGCGAAACCGAAAACAGGCGCTACGAACTGCGCTCCAAAGAGTCCTCCCTCTACTACAAATCCGCAGCGCCGGTCGTCTATCAGTCGAACGCCATCTCCAACGGCTGCTACATGCTGTTAGCCATCCCCAAAGAGACCTTCCTGCACCGATTCTACGACGACAACCCATTTCTCTACGAATTCTGCAACGAAATGGAAAAAGGAGATTCCATGTGGGCCGGCAAAGGCATCGGGGTCACGCCGACCATGACCAACATCATCCGGGACATCGACAACGCCCCCTACTCCGGACAACTCAAAAAACTCTACATCGAATCCAAGATACAAGAACTGATGGTCATGCAGATCGGCACCTTCACACAAGAAGGCACAACAACATCCCTAAAAGCCAGAGACAAAGAGCTCATACGGGAAATCAAACAGTACATCGAAGACAACCCCGCCTCCACCAAATCCATCTCAGACCTGGCCCGAATGGTCGGCATCAACCAAAACAAACTAAAACGGGGATTCAAAGAACTCTTCAACAACACCGTCTTTGGCTTCATCACAGACATCCGAATGGAAAAAGCCAAACACCTCCTGCTGGAAAAAGAGCTCTTCATCAACGAAGTAGCCGATCTCGTCGGCTACAAATACCCGCAACACTTCACCGCGGCATTCAAACGAAAATACGGATTCCTGCCGGGCGACCTGCGTCACGGACAATAAGCCGCGTCAACCTCCACCTGAGGAGGCAACAACTTATACAACACCGGCGTCAACACCCGCGAAAACAGCAACGAACTGATCAACCCTCCCACGATCACCAACGCCAACGGCGTATACAACGGCGAATACGACACAATCAACGGTATCATACCCGCAATAGCCGTCAACGTCGTCAGCAAGATCGGAATAAACCGCACCTCACCCGCCTTCGCCACCGCCTCATCAATCGCCATCCCCTCCTTACGCAGCAAATTGGTATAATCCACCAGCAGGATCGAATTCTTGATCTCAATACCGATCAGCGCAATAAACCCGATCAACGCCACAAAAGAGAGCCCGTTACCCGTCAGAAACAACGTCAGTATCCCTCCGGCAAACCCCAACGGAATAACCGAAATCACAATAAAAGTAGACTTTACACTCTTAAACTCCAGGATCAGCGCAGCCACAAACCCAAAGGCCGAAAGCAAAATAACAATACCGAAACCGGCAAACGTACGCTCCTGATTCTCCTTCTCTCCCGCCGCCGTCCAACTATACCCGGCAGCGGGCGAAAACTCCGCGTTCAACTTCGCGATCACCGCCTCGTTCAACTCATTATAAGAATACCCGTCCTCCGCAAAACCCCGGATCGTCGTATACGCCTCCCGGTTGATATGCGTAATATTATTGGGCGTCTTCTCAAACACCACCTCCGCCACATGCATCAGCGGCATACTGCCCCCGCGCATCGACGGCACCCGGATCCGCTCAAACACCTCCATCCCCTGCACCTTCTCCTTGGGCAGCGACAACAGAATACGCGATTTCAACTCCGAACCGGCAAACTGGATCTCACCCGCCGGGATCCCCGCAATCGCCAACCGGACAGCCCTGTCCACATCCGCCTCCCGCACCCCATACATCGCCGCCTTCTCCTTATTGATCCGCACCTTCAGCTCCGTCTTACTCTGGGCTTGCAAATTCTCTATATACACAATACCCGCCACCGACTTCATGATCTCCTCCACCCGAAAAGCATGCGCCTGCAAAGAATCCTGATCATTCCCGAACACCCGGATCACCACCGGGGCCTCCAAAGGCGACCCCTGCTCAAAATCCAACACCCGGACCTCCGCCCCCCTGATCTGCTCCAAATCCCTCCGCAAAGAACGGATCAACTCCGCCTTCTCCTCCAACCTCAGCTCCTCCCTGCATTGCACAAACAGACTGGCATAACTCTTCTCCTCCACATCGCTCCTCACATTGTAATATATTTTCGGATTACTCTTCCCGACATTACTGGTATAATACGCAATCCCCGGATATTGCCGCAAAATAGCCTCCACCTCCCCGGTCTTAAAGTTCGTATAATCCAACGTTGCATCAACGGAAGTCCGCACCTCAATCTGAAACTGCCGCTTATCCGTTTTGGGAAACAGACTGAACCCCATAAAAGGCAACACCGTGAGGCAGGCCGCAACAATCAGGCTGATCACCCCCACCGCCCTCCACGGATGCAGCAGCGACTTCTGCATAATCTTACTATAACTCAAATGAATCCCCCTGTTCAACGCCCGGAGGAAAAAATTACCCTCGGGGGCGCTCTTCTCCTTCAATATCCTGCTCGACAAAAAAGGGACAAACGTCAGCGACACAAACAGCGAAGCCGCCACCGTCAACACAATCGCCATCGGCAACGAACGGACAAACTCCCCCGAATCCTCCGGCAGGAATATAATCGGAACAAAAGCAATGATCAAAGTAATAGTAACACCCACAATCGCCCAGGCAATCTGTGCCGTACTCCCGACAATAGCCTTCCGCAAAGGCATCCCCATCCGCAGCGAGCGCTCAATATTCTCATTCACCACAATCGAGTCATCCACCAAAATACCCAAAGCAATGATCAGCCCGACAATACTCAACTGGTTCAACGTATAGCCCAAATAATGCAGACAAACCAACCCGATGGCCAGCGACAAGGGCACAGAGATCATCACCACAACAGTCGACCGGAACCCCAACGGCAGCAACGTAACGGAAACCAACAACAGAGCGATCAGAAAATCCCTGCCCAAATGATTCAGCCGCTCCCTCACACTGACAGACTGATCGAAATTCTTCACCTGCCGGATATGCGGAGGAAGCGATGCGGCAAACTCCCGGATCACCGGCTCCGCCTTATCGGCCACAGAGACAATATTGTAACCGGACTTCAGCGAAGCCGTCACCAACACCGAACGCACCTCATTGAGGCGCACCAGGTGCTTCTCCTCCTCATACCCGTGCGCCACCTCCGCCACCTCCTGCAAACGGATATACTGCCCGTTCCGGCTGCCCACAATCGTCTGCGCAATCTCCCCCACCGACCCATACGTATCGCCCGCCTTTACATTAAACGAAACCCCTCCGCTCTCCACACTTCCGGCAGGCAATCCGCGACTGTTCCGTTCCAAAGCGCCCACAATCCCCTCCACAGAAATACCGTACTCCGCCAACTTCTCCACATGCAACTCCACCTGCACCTCCTGCAAAGGAAACCCCCAGGTCTCCACCGTCTTTATCCCGCCCACCTTCCTCAACCTATTCTTCAAAGCAGTCGCCTGCTCCTCCAATTCCGCATACGTAGCCGTAGCCGATTGCAACGCAATCTGGTACACATTCACATCCGAATTCGAACTCTTCTTCACCGTAACGCTATGGATATTATCCGGCAACACCGAAGAACGCAATGCCTCCACTTCGCGGATCACCTCCTGATACTTCTCATCGATGTCGGCCCCGTATTCATACTCCACCCCGACAAAACCAAAACTATTGCCCGAAATGGACTTAATCTCACGAACCCGCTCCATCTCATACAGGCGGTCCTCCAACGGCTTCACCACCTGGTCCTTGATCTCCTCGGGAGAAGCTCCCGGCACAATCACACTGACCGTATAATAAGTATAACTGATCTCCGGATCCTCCCCCCGCGGCATCGACAACAGCGAAGAGATCCCCGTCACCACAATACCGGTCAAAAGAAGATACGTAAACTGGCTCTTCTCTACAAAAAAACGGATAAATCGATTCATAAACACATCATTGAATGGAAATCGTCGAATAGGGAGAAAGGAAACCCGCCCCCTCGTGGATCACCCGCCCGATAGACTCCAGGCCGGCGCTGACATACGCCTGCCCCTCCCGAATAAACGCCACAGTGACCCCCACCCGCTTCACCCGCTTTCCGTCCGGCACATAAACATAAGCCTCCCGTCCCTCTCCGTCCCGCAGGCAAGTACAGGGAATACACTTATACACCGCCTGTCGCTGCGGATATATCGTAGCCTCGGCAAACATCCCGACCACAACGGACTCACTCCCCGCATCAAGCCCCACCTCCACCTGATACAACCCGCTCTGCAGATCAGCCGCCCGGGCAACCCGCGTCACCCTACCCGCAAAAACCGCTCCGGGAAACCCCTCCGCCTCCCACTCCACCCGGTCGCCCACACAGAGGCTCCGCCAATGGGAAACACTCACGCCCGCCTTCAGCAAAAGCCCCCTATCCGTATGGAGGCTCACCTGCATCACCGCTTGCCCCGGCTGCACATACTCCCCCTCCCCTACATACTTATACAACACCACCCCATCCGCAGGAGCATAGATCCCCGCATGCTGCCGGTTATACCCGGCCACCTTCAGCGCCTGCTCCGCCAGCATCAAAGCCGTCCGGCTATTCTGCCACTGCTCCCGCGTGGCCACACTGTCCCGGAAAAGAGCCTCCGTACGCTCACAATCGCGCCGCTGCTTATCAAACGACTCCTGCGCCTGTGCATACTGCGCCTCGATCTCCGTCAAATCCAGCTCCGCCAACAGCGCACCCCTCCTCACCGCATCCCCCTCCTTCGCCCGAACACTGCGCACAATCCCCGGAAGCTTAAACGACAAATTCGCCTGCTCCCCCGAAGAAACCACCCCGTGCACCCATATCTCCCGAGCCATCATCGTATCCCTCACCTCCACCAACGCCACCGGTACGTCGTGATTGCCCGCAACCCCCTTCTCCTTCCCCTCCCCGCAAGCCAGGCAAACAACCAGCAGTGGACAAATAGTCAAACCTATAATAATCTGTTTCATACGCTTATTTATTGAAGATTAAAACTGGCATGGGCCCTTTCCAACTCGGCCTGCCTGATATACGTCGCACACCGGGCCACATTACTCTCCACCTTTGCGCGGACATATTGATCGTAAGCATCCAGCAGCTCAATATACAGCAGCGAACCCTCGCGATAAACAGCCGCCTGCTCGCCATAATACCGCTCCGCCGCAGCCACCTGCTTCAGGCTCGCCTCATACTGCTGTTCGGCATCCAGCAGCGCATTCCGGGCAACCAACACCCGCAAATTCAACTGCTCTCTGGCACCGCTGATCTGCGATTGCAACCGCTCCTGCTCTATCGAAACCTGCCTCACCCTACGCACATTCCTCCCCCCCAACGAAAAATTCCACTCCAGCGACACCCCAAAAAGATAATACCCCGTTTTACGGTCCACCCTCCAGTCAAACCCCTGCGACCCCACATCCACAAACGTCCTCAACTTCGGGATCACAAACGATTGGCTCAGCTTCTTATTCAACATCAACACCGTCTCCGCCTTATACAACTTACTCAACTCCTCCGGCTCACCCGCTACCGGCAAAACATCCGGAGACACGGACGGCCACTCACAAACGATCGGACTCTCCAACGGCTTATTCAACAGAAAATTAAAATAAGCCGCACTGTTCGCCTGCGTCACCAACGACGACGCCAACATCGCCTCCACCCTCGTCACCTCACTCTCACTGCGCAACACCACCGTATGGTTCACCTTCCCGTTCTGCTGCAACGAGCGGTTCATCCGCAAATTCTCCTGCGCCAACGACACCGCATGCTCATAAATCCCAACCGCCTCCCTCGCCTGCACATACTGAAAATAGGCCACCTTGATCTCCTTCACCAACTCACGCTTATACAAACGCAACTCAATCTCCTCCAACTGAACGGCCTGCTTCCGAATCTCCTTATTATAATAAATCTCGGCATCCACAACCGGCAGGGAAAAACGCAAACGGGCATCGTAATAATTATCCGGATTCAGCCGCTCCTCCACATTACCCACCTGCGGAAAAACATCACTTCCCGTCAACTCATTCAGGCTACTGTACACCGGATTCAGCAAATCCCCCACAGGAATAGCAATCGTCCTTCCCCCATCCGACAAACTATAAGAAACCCCCGCCGTCAGCATCGGAAAAAAAAGCGACCTGGCCTCCTTCAAAGCATACAAACTCTTCCGGAGCGACAACTGCTGCTGCCTGACCCCCTCATTACGCTCCAACCCCTCCCGCACATACACCTCCAACTGCCCCTGGCCATACAAACAAGGCAGGCATGCCACACAGCACACCAATAACACAAACTGTTTCATATCTACAGATTTCACCTCCGCAAAAATAAAACAGCAACCACCACAACAACCAACGCAATCGGAACCAAAACCAACGCAATCGGAACTATTCCGCACACCTCCTTTATGCAAATTGGCTTTACCCCTCAGTCACTTGCATATCTATAACTTGAGCCTACATTTCGATATCGAGAAATAATTTATTATCTTTGCCTAAATAAATATTTAGCCACGCATAATAATTTGATCTATGGCATTTGAAAGAGCTATATTACAGAAAATTATCGCACGCACAATCGAGCCGCGAAAATTCATTCAGGTGTTGATCGGACCGCGACAAGTGGGCAAAACCACCCTCATAAAGCAACTGTTATCGAAAACGGAACTACCGCACTATTTCGTTACGGCAGACGATCTATACGCGGCGGACACCACTTGGATCAGGCGCGAATGGAGCAACGCCCGCCTGCAAATGAAGCAGGCAGGGAAAGGCGAAATACTCTTCATCATCGACGAAGTGCAGAAAGTCCCGAACTGGAGCGAAACAGTGAAAAAAGAGTGGGATGCCGACACGTTTTCCGACACCAACGTAAAAGTCATTCTATTGGGATCCTCACGCCTGTTGCTCCAAAAGGGATTGACCGAATCATTGGCCGGGCGTTATGAATTGCTAAACCTGACCCACTGGTCATTCCACGAAATGCGCGATGCTTTCGGATGGAACCTCGACCAATACATCTATTTCGGAGGCTATCCCGGTTCGGCCTCGCTCGTTGGCGACGAACAGCGTTGGAAAGACTATATACGCCGGTCGCTGGTGGAGAGCAGCATCTCCAAGGATATTCTGATGATGACCCGTGTCGACAAGCCGGTACTTCTGGAACGGCTGTTCGACATCGGTTGCCGATACTCCTCACAGATTCTATCGCTCTCAAAAGTACAGGGAGAATTACAAGAATCAGGCAACCTAACCACCCTGTCCGGCTACCTGAACCTGCTCCGGGAGGCGGGATTATTGTCGGGATTGGAGAAATACGCCGCCGACATCATCCGCAAACGGGCATCCAAACCCAAATTTCAGGTACACAACAACGCCCTTCTGGCAGCCAGCCAAAATCTATCGTTCGGCGAATTGCGCGCCGATCCCAAAGCATGGGGCCGGTTCTTCGAGTCCGCTGTCGGCACGCACCTGATCAACAGCAGCATAGAACACCGCTTCAATGTATATTACTGGAACAAAGGGGATTACGAAATCGATTATGTCATCGAACAAGGTGGAATGGTGGTCGGGATCGAAATAAAAAGCGGTAAGGACAGCGCAAACAAGGGCATGGCTCTATTCGACGAAGAGTTCCATCCCCGCGGGGTCTTCCTCGTCGGTACCGACGGCATCCCCATCGAGCAATTCCTGACAATGAATCCGGCAGATTTATTCAAATTATAAAAAATCCACAAAGTACATTTTTGCCGTTTAATTGCCGTTAAACAATTGATGAAATTCGTATGGAAGATCAACGTGAGAGGAATCAAGTTCTTCACACACGTTCATTTTCCAAATTCTTTCTTCATTACAGATTTGTCAAAAGTGCGCCAACTATTAAGTTCATATCTTTCCCTATACAATTCTTTCAACTGAGACTTAATCTCAGGTTGCGAAAAGTATTTTTTACATTGCTTACGGATATCAGATACTTTAAATACAACCGAACCCTTTATAATGCTATTGTCTAATTTAACTGTTTTCATTCATCAATAAAAAGAAAAACACCCTAATAAAACCATGCAAACCTAATACCTTTTTTGAATCGACCAAAAAATTGTTATCCTTTCTGAAGGGACACCTTTATCATTCCAAAGATTAGCGTTTAAATATTTTATCTATTCTTTAAAAACTATCCCTATACAAACAAACTCTACGACTATTTGTGTATGATATGCTTTCATTCATGAATAAAGTATCACTTCCATTTTCTTAATGGTTTACGTAATTTTATTTGATTTTGTTTAGAAGTATATTATGGAATCCCGTAACAATTTTTGTGATGGTGTGGTATCTCGGAGAAAATCGCCCCGCTAAATTAATCAAAAAATTCAAAGAACGGTTTTTCTAACTTCAATTTCAGAACAGCTGGAAACGGTTGCCGAAGATATGGCCAATTGCTGACCCGCCCGTTCCAATTCTGAAGCAGATACGTCCACTTTTTCTGGATGTGGGTATATGTCAACCAATTTATCGAGAGCCGTGTCCGATGTGAAAACGCCTTTTGGGGGACAGCCCTTTTTTTTGGGGGGGCATTATTGAATATCGCCTAATATGATTTCAATGTTATTAGATGCATGCTTCAAGTATTTATCCAAATCGACCTTCAGTTGACTTAAACGTTTATTGAGAGAAAGACCTGAACTTACTTCTGTGATTCGAATTTTATTTTTTACAATTTCAATATTAAATTTCTTACTACTAGTGCTATATGGTAGATTTACATATGCCTGATTTATGGAATGATTTCGATCCCACGGTTGTAGAGAATCCGTAAGAATAGAAAAATAGGCAAATGGAGATGTCAGTAAATCCGTTCTGTAAGAAGGGTTATCTTTTAAATATTCTGGATAGATGTTGTGAATCATAATGGCGTAGCATGACTCACTAAGAATATCCAATATTTTGTAGGTTTTTTTTGCATCCCATTCATTAATATCCGAATTGATCGCCAACTTTTTTATTTTAGATAAATAATCATTGCCACCTTCTCGATGGGAGAGTATTTCTTCATAAATGCGCAGTATTTCCATCATTACAATACCGCCACATATACCATGGTCAAAAAAACGAGCATTATCTTTTTTGTAATTCGGCACATAATTGGTCAGCAGCGTTGATATCTCTCCAATATTCATTTGTTTCATTCTGTCAGAAACAATTTTATACATACTGTTTTTCCTCAGCTCATCCTTTTCCTTTACAATTCCTTGATTGTAATCTATGGAAAGACCTGAAGCAAGAGGCATCTTATCAAATTCTGAACCAATCTTTTCTCTTGACTTTTTAATAACTTTGATTAGATTCTCTTTGTAGGTAATGTCACTTAGAATATCTTTTGCGATTTCTTCTGTCACTCCATTAAAGTTAGTAAATACATCAACAAATATCTTTTTAACCGTATCCTTATAGTTCTCCCCCCCTTTCAGAGCATCAGCAAAATATTTGTCTTGCTTAAGACCTTGTTTTAGTAGTTTATAAATACTCTTAGAGATTAAGTGAGGTATATCATCATCGAGTCGTTTTATAGCTTTAAGTAATTGATGGGCACTTGCCAAATCTATAGATGGATCATCTTCCAAATATTTATAATACCCCACAATTCGATATAAGGTCATATAAATATCGAAACAATATCGCTGAAAATCCGTTTCGCAAGTTATTAATTCTGCTTTAGACTCTGTCAAATCGCTAAGATAATTAATGACCCTATTGTAATCCTCAACGCTATTTTCCCCAAAAATATACCTGATAAATTCGCTTGTTTCTTTCTGTGGATCAGAGTAGAAATAAGAGATAGAGTATTTTTTATATTTTTTCTCGCGGTCTACAAATGGAAATGATGGAGATAATATAAATTTATCCTGTACTTTTTCTCCGAAATTTGTTTTATAAACTAAATGTTTATCTTGACCAGGAATATATAGCACAATAGGGAAACCGAGAGGATCAAACAATACTGCCAACATCTTTTCTTTACTAAAAACATTAGCCATACACTTTAATGTTGTATAACTATATGTCCCTCCCAATTTTTTTGCATTTGCCCAGTTTTTTATAATATCATCAGCCGATTTTTTTTGTTTCGACTCGACCTCCGATAATTCAGATTTATCTATCATATTCCCAACTATGTGGCAAAAAATATCCTCATCACTAACTCTATTTAAATTATTAATTGCAAGAATTTTTGAGAGTCCCTTCAAGACCATATCTTTCCCTATAGATTTTGCGATTTTTTCATACCCCTTTAAGTATTTTTGAGTTTTAGTTTCGTTTGTTTTTGGGGTACCCCTTTTTATGCGTTCCCCCGTTAGGTAATTCTCAAGAGGATAACCAAGATCGTGAAATAACACAAAATAACGCCAAGCAATCATAACATCTTTTTCTGCAGACGGGATCGGAGGCAAACTTGCATGGTTTTTTTTCCTTCTCTTCCTCACAAAGATGTTCGTAACATGTTCGTTTATGGCTTGATGATAAAAATAGATATAAATCCCAAGCAAATAAGTATGGACTAAATGAACAAAATGATCTCGACGTATATATGTATCGAAATTTGTACTCAAATCATTTGTGTCCATATCCAATATATTGAATAATAATCTTGTTGGAGGAGCGAAATGAGAATCGTAAAAGAGACTCAATAGAATATCCTTTGCCAAAGAAACTTGACGTTCAGAATTATCCTCATCCAAAAAATTCAAGAATAACTCTTTGTTAGGAAATATAAAATCATGCAGATATAAAAACTCTTTTCTCCTATTTGGAGGTGTAGGGGAAACAAACAAGGTGTTTTTCAAAGTTTCTCGTATGTTGTTGAATTTCATAAGACGTATTATTTATTTTGCGATGTAACTATTTATTTTGGTATGATGATAGGTATTCCATATTAACATTTACCGTAAATCTATTAGTAGAACACTGATGACCTTTTAAAAACTGGGTAAATTTTGAAGATGCATGTTTGATATACCCTTTATATATCTGTTTTACCCTTTTCCGTTTCCTTCCAATATCCCGATTACTGTTTGTTTTCTTACCTAATCCTCTGCCAAATTTACACAAACGTTGTGCCGCACGAATAATTTCTTCCCTATCACCTACATCTATATTTATCTCATTATTAAACAGCTTTAATAATAATTCCATATGCTCAGGGTTGCATATAGGAGGGATATTATCAGCAGCTATCGATAATGACAAGTTTTTCATCTTTTCCTCTCCAATAATCACCTTAATACCTGTAACATAAACGTTTGTGCATACATGCAAATCTGCAGGAGCAAAAAAAATATCATCCAAAAACTGTTTCTTCTGGGTTGGTTTTTTCATGTT
>QMCD01000145.1_pt1 | contig 80414 bp, 91 predicted proteins | sample 1821841 | NCBI WGS metagenome assembly QMCD01 (sample SAMN01991225, study PRJNA193472) | Termite gut metagenome, whole genome shotgun sequencing project. | isolation source: worker | host: Macrotermes natalensis
AGGTTTCGTTCGTGCGTTGCTTGGCTTTAGCCTGAAAGGCTTTATTTTCATAACCGCCGGTGAGCATAGCGTTACCTGCGGGGAAAAAGCAATGAAACAAAGAAACGTCATCGGTAACAGTCAAGGGCAAGTCTTCCAATTCTGGATGGCTTCGTGCCTCGCCAGGACGCTCTTGGGTTTCGCTCGTGCGTTCCTCGTCAGGACGCCTGCGTTCGGATGAGGCTGCACCAAAAATAAACATTGATGTTCGGACGATGGCTCTTTGCCTCGTCCGTTCTATTTCAACAGGTTTTACCTGTAAAAAGAAAACAGGCAAAGCCTGTCAGAATAAAACGACAAAGGTAGAACCTTTGCCGAACGGGGGCTATAGAGTTAATTCCAAAATAGCCACAAAATTTCGTCAGTGGGCTACTTCTCGACTAAAAGAATACATTGTTAAGGGCTGGGCGGCTTCAAATAAGACCTTTTTAGAGGTGGCAAACTGTTTTCATCATTTACACATAAAAGATATCATCGTCAAATGAGTTTGATTTTAAAATTAATGCTTCATAAGATTCTAATATGATAATTTCGTCGATGACTGAATTTTGCCTGGCATGAGTTGAGAATAATATTTCCGCTTGATAAGTCCCGTCAACTATTATAATTTTTCTACCACTCCCAAAATTTAACAATACAATAATCTTTTCATTTTCCAGATAGCGTGTGTATATCAATATGTTTTTATGTCCTTTATTCAAAAAATCAATTTCTCCATATTGCAAAGCAGGATAGTATTTTCTTAATGTTAGCAATCTTTTATAGATTGAAAAAACAGAGTTTTCGTTTAATTCTTCCGTCTCCGTATTAACTTTCAAGTAATTTTTATGTACTGGAAGCCACGGTTCTCTTTGGCTGAAACCGGCATAATCCGTATTGTTCCACTGCATGGGCGTGCGAGCCCTGTCCCGCCCTTTAAAGAAAGGATAAAACAGCTTTCCGTATAAATCGCGGATTCTGTTTTTGGGAATATTCATATTTTCCATGCCGATTTCCTCGCCATAGTAAATAAAAGGCGTACCCTTTAATGTCAACAGTAAAACGGCGTGCAATTTGGCTTTGGCATATTTATGAAAAGAAAACGGCGTTCTTTTGACGCTCCTGCCGATGTCGTGGTTGGAAAGGAAAAAACAGGCCCAGCCTTCCGAAGGAAGATGCCGGTAATGATTGCGAATGGTTTTGTAATACGCCGGTGCTCTCCAGAAAGTGAATATCAGCGAAAAATCGAATGCCAAATGCAGCATGTTGAAACCGTTACCCAAAAAGCCCGTTGCCAGTTTCGCATTATCCGCCGGCAGCATATATATTTCGCCTATGCCGATCCTGCCCGGATACTTATCCAGCAATTCCCGGATTTCTTTCAGTAGCTCATATATTTCGGGCTGATTGCGGTTGAAAATCTTTTTGCTTGAGAAAACAGAGTCAACAGGATTATTTTTAAATTCTTTATCCTTAAACAACAGATTGATAACATCCAGTCGGAAACCGTCTACGCCTTTGTCGAGCCAGAATTTCATGATGTTAAACATTTCCCGCTTCACTTCCGGATTGTGCCAGTTCAGGTCGGGTTGCTGCCGGAAGAAAGAATGGTAGTAATATTCGCCGGTTTCCGTATCATATTTCCACGCCTTTTTTCCAAAATTGGTTCGCCAGTTGTTTGGTTTTTTCCCGTTTTTGGGCGGCTGCCAAATGTACCAGTCCCGTTTAGGATTATCTTTGGACGATTTGGATTCCAGAAACCACGGATGTTGGTCGGAGGTATGATTCAACACCATATCCATAACCACCCGGATACCTCTTTTGTGGGCTTCATCAAGCAGCTGCATAAAATCGTCCATCGTGCCATATTGGGGATGGATCATCTTATAATCCGATATGTCGTATCCTTCGTCAACCAAAGGCGATTGATACACGGGCGACAGCCAAATAGCATTTATATGTAAGTCCTGCAAATAATCCAGCTTTTGAATAATCCCCTGCAAGTCACCAATCCCGTCATTATTGGAATCTTTAAAACTTTGCGGATAAATATGGTAGAAAACACCTAATTCCCACCAAAAAGCCCAGTCGTTACTCTGCATCATTTATTCCTGTTATCTTCCTTTACTGTTTTGAAATCAACATCCGTTGCAGTTCATTAATAATCATCATTTTCTCGACCATAACAATTCAAAGAATATATTTGTTACGTGTCGTTAAATCTTCCTGCAAAGAGAAAAGAATTATATGACGGACCGGTTAATGCAGGATTACAAGTTTGTTACGTTTTTTGAGGGAACATTTTACCTCTTCGGGAAATAGACCATCTTTTTTCCAGATTAAAAGTAAATGAGGAAGTAAGTGAATGAGTGAATAAGCGGGCGTCATGCAAGGAACAAAGCCATCCAGAAATAAAAGCAATATAAGAACAAATAAAGAATAGTAAACATAAAAGTAAAGAAATCAAGAAACATCATCAGTAACAGTCAAGAACAAAGCGTACAACGCTAAGTGCCTTCGTGCCTCATAATTGTGTGAGGTATTCGCTTTGTCCGATGTGTTTTCGAGGGCATTTATCACACCAGCTTTTGTTCTATCGCTGTTCTTACTAATTGGGCAGTATTGTGTGCGTCCAATTTAAGGATAAGATTTTTGCGGTAGCCTTTGATGGTTTCGTAGCCCAGACACATTTTGTCGGCTATTTCGCTATTGGAATATCCTGCAACAATCAGACGCAGCAGTTCCTGTTCGCGGCGGGAGAGCCTGACAGGTCGGATGCTCTTTCTTTTCAGCAATATATTTACTTCTTCGCACAAAAACCGTTCGCCGGAGGCTACCACGCGAATGCCTTCAATAATTTCTTCTGCCATGGCATTTTTCAGTATATAGCCCGATGCCCCGTTTTCAAGCACGCGCATAATAATGGGTATTTCGGTATAGCTGGTCAGCATCAGTATGTTCATAGACGGATATTTTTCCTTTATTTGCGGACAAAGCTCCATGCCGTTGCCATCGGGCAAGCTGATGTCCAATAAAAGTACGTCTGCTTCCGCTTTTGCCAGCAGTTCCCGGCATTCGGCAACCGAATGTGCCTTTCCTGTTACCTGTGCCGTACCCGATTCATTAATAAGATGCTCCAAGCCTTCGGCTACTACCTTGTGGTCGTCCACTATTATTACCTTTATCATATCAGTTGCGGTTTTTTAGGGTTAACGGGGTTTTGCCTGTGATTTTATACAGATCTTTGGCATCTGCAAGCGTGGCGAAGCAATCCAAGCAAGCTGCTTCCCGAAGAGGTCTACTGTTTCCTTCCATATAAAAACAATTGTTTCGACAATACATATTCTTCTTTTCATTTGTAATTCGTAACTTTCAATTGGAACTCCGCATTCACTTCCGTTCCCCTGTTTTTTTGAGAATCTATTTGGAAATTTCCGCCGAAGGAAGCAATGCGGGTGCGGATGTTTTGCAATCCTGTTCCTTTGGTTTCTGCCGAAAGGTCGAAGCCGCAGCCATCGTCCTGCACGGTAAAGGCGATGCGGTCGGGCTCCTGCATGATCTGCACCATGATTTGGGATGCGCCGGAATGTTTCATCGCATTGTTTACCAGTTCGTGGATGCAACGATAGATAACCACTTCCAATTTGGGGTCGAGGCGGGTTTCGTCTCCAAAGTAATCGAAGGTAACGGCGGACGAAAAGTTGCGGCAAAAATCGTCCACTGCCGGCTTGAGTCCGAAGCGGCTAAGCGAATCGGGCATCAGGTGGTGAGACACGCGACGCATTTCACGCACCGATTCGTCGAGCAGTTCCAACGCCTTGTCGAAGCGTTCCACATCGGCATATACCATGGCGGCTCCGCTTTTCATTTCCTGTAAGTTCAATCGTATGCCGGTGAGCATGCTGCCCAGACCATCGTGCAGGTCGCGGGCAAGGCGGGTGCGTTCACGGGTTTCACCGTCGAGGATAGATTGTGTGGCTACGAGTTGTTTTTCCTGTTCAAACTGCTTGATTTGTGTTTCTGCAAGCCGTTTCTTTTGAACCGTCCACCGCCAGAGGAAGAAGAATACCGTCAATACCAGCAGTAAAACAACACCTCCTGCAATGCTTAACCACGTCATCCAGCGTTTCTGCGCTTCGAGGGCGGAGATTTTGAGTTCCTTTTTTTCGGTTTCGTATTTTGCTTTCATTTCTTCTCCCGAATGCAAGGTTGCTGTCCTTGCCATAACCCGTTCTATCGAATCTGCCTGAATGGAGGATTTCATGTAGTTTGCAAAATCATGCTGCATGGCATATAATGTTGCCAACTGTCTGTAGGCATTTACCTGATATTCGGCATAGCCGATTTGCTGAGCCATTTGAAGCGCCGTCACGGAATACTGTTCCGCCTGTTTAACATTGTCCCTGCATAACTCGATTAAGCCGAGCGAAAGATTGGCTAAACCGCCTTGATTAGGATTATTTATTTCGGTGCATATATCTAAAGCCTTACGGGTGTAATTTTCTGCTTCTTTCAAATCATTTGGTAAAACTAAACTTCCTAAACCAAGATATATTGCCGCCATTACATATTTGTTGTTATGCAGTTCGCAAATACGCAATGCTTCCTTGAAATAATATTCGGTTTTTTCGTCTTTGTTTATATGACAGGCTGTAGCTAAATTGTACAGAACGGTTCCCTTGAGCAAAGGTTCTTCTTCACCAAATAAGGCAAGCGCTTTTTTGTCGTATTCGATAGCTTTTTCGGGCAAGCCCATAATACGGTACAGTACACCACTGTTATCATAAAGTTTGATGAGTGTTTCCTTGTTGTTTTCCGTTTGTTGTTTTTCCAAAATATGCAATGCCTCTTGAAAATACTGTAACGTTGTTTCATGCCAACTTTTATAAAAATAACCAACTCCCATGTTCATGGAGGTTTTGGCAATCCATGCTTCATTATTTTCTTTCTTTGCCAGATTATAGGCATGACGAATAATCACAAGACTGGAGTCCACCAATCCTTCACGGTGCAGTATATTAAAAAAACCGGAAGCATACTTGTAACGACCTTCATTCCAATTTAATTTCTCACTCAAATTTCCTGCATGGAGGTAATACTCTTTTGCTTTTTCAAAATCATTATTGGCGTATAGTTCTCCGATGTTGATATACAATTGTGCCAAATTAGTATCCTGTTCCGCTTTTGCCGCTAACTGCAACATGCTGTCTATCTTATTGTCCCAGCTTTGTTCCGAAGAATTTGTCTGTGGGGAGAATACCGTGTCTGCCTGTAATTCCTGCTGTTTTGCAGCTGTTGCCTGCTCCTGTCTGTTTTCACTGCCACATCCAAAGGCAAGCATCCAAAGGGAAAGGCAAAAAAGGGATATATTTATTGTTTTCATGTTATATTAATTTAGTAAACTAAAACTTTACAAAGATAGCATATTAATTACCATTTTATAATACCCCCCAAAGTGGTTTTCTTGCCCTTGCATGTAAAAAAGCCTCTTTGGGGGGTGGTTTTATTTTATTGTAAAGTGTCATCTTTGTATTCAAACATTAGAAATAAAAAGTGGTGACACAAAGAAACAATATCGGCAACAATCAAGGACAAGCTTTTCAATTCCGGATGGCTTCGTACTTCGCCATAATGTCCTCTTATTCCCTTATTCCCCCGTTCGGCAAAGCTTATACCTTTGTCGTTTTATCTTGACAGGATTTGCCTGTTTTCTTTTTGCAGGTAAAAAACCTGCTTGGATAGAACGGACGAGGCAAAGAGCCATCGTCCGAACTTTGCACATTTTTACCTTTCTAACTTCTTATTTACTTATTTCCTCATTCCCTTATTTACTATTATAACTTCATTTAACTTGCGTAACTTCTATAATTTATTTCTCTAAACGTACTTATCTAATACTTTTTATAGTATCTTTGCAAAATCATTTAAACGTTTTATAATGAGCCGTGTGAAAGTAAGCAGTCCCAGTATGAATTTCCTCTCCAATAATTTGGACTTCTCGGATATTTGTGTAACACACACACACACACACACACACACATTGCACCCGGCGTACATTAATTTAATACGCGCGTGTAAATTACTATATTTCTTTTATTTACAAAACAATCTTTACTTTCTTTTGCCTGTTTTGAGGGTAAAGGCAAGGGTAACGTATATATTTCTTTTCAAAACACATATAATAATTCTTCGGACAGGGCTTTTCGCGAAGCAGTGTCCGGCATTTTTTAATTTTCAAACAGCAATAGTATGGCAGCAAGTAAATTTTTCTGGAAAGTATGGTTACGTTTAAACCTGTTAACCAAAGATGTAGACAACGACTACACCGCCGAGGTATCGACCGTCGGCAACACCAAACGCAATGAAGACATTGCAAGGGCAATTATCGAAGAAGGTTCGGAAATCAAGTATGATACCCTCGTGAGTATCTTCAATCAGCGCGACCGTATCGAACGACAGATGGTGCTGCAAGGCAGCAGCGTACAGACGGGCAATGTACGGCTTTCTCCCCGCGTGGGCGGCAGCTGGCTGGGCAGCAACGCCAAGTATGACCCTGATGTGCATCAAAAAACGCTTGATGCTACAATTACCCTTGAAATGCGGGAATCCCTTGACGAAGTGGGCATTGAAGTACTGGGCGTGAAAGACAGCGGTGCATTTATCGGCTTGGTAACCGATACCTCTACAGGAAAGACCGACGGAAGCATTACCGTAAATGAAGACATCATCATTGAAGGCAACAAGCTGAAAATAATGCCCGAAGAGGATACTAAGCTGGGAATTTTCTTTATATCTAAAGAAGGTAAACAACTACGTGTTACCCGCCGTTTAATACAGAACGACCCCAAGAAAATCATTGTCCGTGTGCCTGAGCTTGAAAAGGGAGGAGTATATACTTTGCGGATAATAACACGCTATGCAAGCAGTACAGTACTGTTAAAAGAGCCGCGGATTATTGACTATAGCGAACCACTGACTGTTTTATAAACAGTAGTGCGACGCGACAACGTACATTGTCACGTCGAAACAATGTACACTGTCGCGTCGCACTACCGCCCGTTAACGAGCCTCGCTACAAAACAGGATATGAAGGAGTCTACCGACCGGAAGGAAATAATAAATAAAAATATATTTCAAATAGCAATTTTTAATTTTCAAAGAACTGCCGGCAACAGGATAAACACCGCTACAAATAAAATGAAAAAATTATACAAAATTTTAATGACGACTTTTTGCCTTTGTATGGTCGCTTTTGCAAGCAAGACAATGGCACAGACAGATGTTTCTTACACCGACCCAAGCGGTGTAACGGCAACGTATCAATATGGCAATGGAGACGCGTGGATGATAGCAATAACAAATTTTCCTGCATCCGTGACCAAATGGGTTATACCGGAGTTCATAACGTTCAGCAACGGCACTTTTCCGGTAACTCAAATGCTAACCAGTATACAGAGCAACAACCTACCGGCAAATAACACGACACTGACAGAAATCGTGTTTCCGCGACAATTTGAATATGTTGGAGGTGCTTCAACTTTTCACATAACAGGGCAACTTTGTAAGTTCACTAATTTACGCAAACTCACATTCGGCGAAAAATTTAATCTCTTAAATGCTCGCTTTTTTGAAGGACAACCTTTAGACACTATCGTTTTTTTGGGAAGTGATATTATTCAAAATGAGAACAACAAACCTGCTTTGCACGGAGGTTATCAGACATTTAATAATTGTCCGTCCACCACAAAAATCATAGTTCCTTGCGGAAAACTCGACCGTTTTGTACAATCATTCATAGATAATGAGGATCATTGGCAAACAGCACCGGTTACTTGGACAACCGCCAATTTTGAGGAAGCCGAATGTTTAAACACCTTAACAGTACTTTCGAGCGATGTAAGTTTGGGAAATGCAATCAGCCAGAGCAGCGGCAGTATCCTCACAACTACCACGCCGGACAACACAAGCACAACCTTCAGCGGTACGGCTACGCTTTACGCACTTCCCAAAGCAGATATAGTATTTACAGGCTGGTCGGACGGCAATTTGGATAATCCCCGCACGGTTACAGTATCAAGCGACACCACCTTTACGGCAAACTTCGCCGAGTGCGAGGGCGTGGGTACCCAATCTATCGTTATAGATGAAAATACGGTAAGCATTTATCCAAACCCTGCCAAAAACAGCTTGCACATTCAATCAACATTTGCCGTAGAGCAGCTTATCATTTATGACATCAACGGAAGACTGTTAAAGCAAATAGCCAATCCCACACAAGATATAAACATAAGCAATTTGGCAAAGGGCACTTATCTTGTCAAGGTAAAAACACCTGTAGGGGAAGTCACACGGACGATAATAAAAGAATAGTACAAATACTTTTAATTTATATTATAGCTGCCTCATAGTGGGGCAGCTTTTTTTGTTATGCTTGTTTAGAGCGTCCTTGCGATGACGGGAACCGCCCCTAAATCCCCTAAAGGGGACTTACAGAGCGTACCAATATGAAATATAGTAAACAATAACGTGAGTTCGGGGTCAATGGTAAATGAGTAAATAAGGGAATGAGGGAATAAGTAAATAAGAAGTTGGAAAGGTAAAAATTTGCTTATAAGGAAGTGAAGAACTAAATAATGCCTTTGTGTTACTTCGTGAAAGTTCTTTGTGTTACTTTGTGAAACCCTTCGAGTTACTTTGTGGTTTATTATTTTATTCTTACACCGGCTTCATACTACCAATGACATATTCTTCAATTTGCCCCTAAATCCCCTAAAGGGGACTTACAGAGCGTACCAATATGAAATATAGTAAACAATAACAAAATAATAATAAAAGCTACATACTAACAATAACCCACTGAACTAAAAGTCCCCTTTAGGGGATTTAGGGGCGTATGTCATTGGTAAGCTCAAGAGGTAAAAAATTGTATTGGCATTGTACATATCATCCCTTCGGGATTCATAGATTTGTTATGCTGCATTATCTATAATTCTGCCATCCCTTTGGGATTTGCGATGACACCAACTTTACAAAAATAGCATATTAATCTACCATTTTATAATACCCCCCAAAGAGGTTTTCTTGTTCTTATATGTAAAAAAGCCTCTTTGGGGGGTGGTTTTATTCTATTGTAAAGTGTCATCTTTGTATTCAAACATTAGAAATAAAAAGTGGTAATACAAAGAAACATCATCGGTAACAGTCAACGGCAAAGCGTACAATCCTGGATGGGTTGGCTACGCCGAACCCTTCGGGTTTCGTGCCTCGCCATGACGAAGTGCGTGCCCCGTGACATCTCCTTATTTACTCATTTCCTATTATCAAGTATTCAAATAATATTAATTAAAATAAAAAAAATGAAATCTATTAGTTTGATTTTGAAGAGCACGACAGCAATCGCTGTTCTCTTCGCAGTATGTATGGCACTGGCAGGTTGCGACAAGGACAAAAAGTCAGCCAATATTTCGGTTGATAACAGCAAAAGCCTGGCACAGGAGGTCTTTGCCGACGAAGAACATGGAAATTCAGGAGTGAGCTTCACCACTACGGGCGCATGGACTTCAAGTATTTCAACGGGCAGTACTCCTGTAAAGTCTGCACAATTGAAAGCGACGGAAGATTCGCCTTTATGGGTTTCTATCAGTCCCGACCGTGGCGATAAGGCAGGCAGCTACACCATTGCCATTACGCTCGAACCCAACACAACAGGTATTGACCGCATGGCGGCTATCACCATCTCGTGTAACGGAACCGATATTGTCATTAACATTACCCAGAAAGGCGTAAAGAAAGACGGAACCTTCCCGGAAGCTCCGCAGCCGCAGGAACTCGCCGCGTCTATCACAGCCAATACTACACTCAAGGATTTGGGATTGCCCATAGACTACTGCGTTGCCGCTTCCGTAACAGTAAAAAATAACGCTATCCTTACCATTGAACCGGGTGTTACTATTCAGTTCGCCAGGGTAAGCGGGTCCATGAGGATTGAAGACGGTGCAATGATTAAGGCAATCGGTACGGCTGAAAAGCATATTCAGTTTGTCGGTGCAACGGCAAGCAAAGGATCGTGGGGATATTTTCATATAGAAACGAAAACCGACAACGAGTTTCGCTACGTTGATTTCCTCAACGGTGGCGGCGATGTATCCCGGGGAGCGCTTTATGTTCGCCATGCCCGTGTAGGTTTAAGTTATTGTAAAATATCAGGCTCAAAAGGAATCGGTTTTAAGGTTTTTCAGGACAATGAAGTATATGCTTTCGACCATAATGTTATTGAAAATTGCGATGACGTGCCTGTTACTCTGGATAATTTCATGCAGGCTGAACAGTTTGACCTGACTTCCGACTTAACCAACAATGCTAATCCGTATGTTCCGATTGCTAATGTCGGCTTAACTAAAAATTCTACGATAAAAGCAACTACCGTTCCTTATTATCTAACCGGCTTAAACAATCCGACAAAGACGCTGACTATTTCGGAAGGCGTTACTTTTTATATGAGCGGCGGATCCTATTTTTCCTTATCACATACCTCTCCCGATGGTGTTATGCTTGTAAATGGCACACCCGAAAAGCCTGTTATCTTTACGCGGCTGCCCGGATCGGCGGCTTACTGGAACGGGATTGAAATTTTTCGTTCAAGCCAACACGTATTTAACAACTGCATTATTGAATATGCCGGCGAAACACGCACAAATGCCAATCTGAAAGTTGGTGACAACGGCAGTGCAGGCGTTACACTGAACAACGTTGTGCTGCGCCATTCAAAAGCGTATGGTATTGTGGTAACTGATGGGTTCACTGTTGTTAATCACAACAATGTAACATTTGAAAATAATGCTACTGCCAATGTTCTTTGGAATGGTAATGCCCTTAACGAGCTGCCGTAAATAAATCACAGTAGGGATGCAACTTCTGTGTATGCAAGCAAGGCACGAAGCAATCCGGGAAAATGAGTGGATAGGGGGATGAGTAAATGAGTAAACAGTATAATGGTAAAAGGGTGAATAATCAGCAATTGCTTAGCTTTAGCCTGAAAGGCTTTATTTTCATAACCGCAGGTGAACATAGTGTTACCTGCGGGAAAAAAGTAATGAAACCAACAAACAGCATTGGTAACAGTCAACGGAAAAGCGTACAATCCTGGATGGCTTCGTGCCTCGCCATGACGAAGTACGTGCCCTGTCATGACGAAGTACATTTGTTATTGTCTTGTCCACTCGTCTACTCGTTCACCTGTTCCCTCATTTACTTATTCCTATTATCAAACATGTAATTAAACAAAGTATAAATCTTCAAAAGCAATTAAAATGAAAAAGTGGATTAAAATAGCAGTTCTATCTGTTTTAACAGTAGCAGGAACGGCAACAGCAGAGGCTCAATCGCCTTATAAGATGAGTATCGGCGGCATTGTCGGCAGTATGGAAGGAGCTTCCTTTAAAATGTTCCTTGCCGATAAGATTGCCCTTCAGGCAGATTTTGGGATCAAATTTGTAGCAACTTCTACTTCACAAAGAGACCCTTATTTGGGTAGATACAGGTATGTTTATTCATACGGTTCTTTGGAAGTCAACCCCAATGTGGTATTTCAAAATGCAATCAACACATGGAATGCAGGCGGACTCTATTGGTTTGCCGGCGGCGGATTAAGCATTGGATATGCATTTGGACTGGGCTATAGATACGGCTACGGTTTGGGCAGCAATGGGAAATTCGGAGTAAATGCCACAGGCGGAACGGAGTTTGCCTTTACAAAAATCCCCCTGACGGTTCAATTTGATTTCCGTCCCGGATACGGATTGCTGTTCAGGAAAGGCGGACACGCATCCCATTTTGATTGGACGTTAGGTCTTAGCGCCCGCTATATAATAGGAAGATAGAAATAACTCCAAATGAGAACGAGATTTTTACAGCTCAGGTATATTAAATTTATTTATTAACTTTTAATTTTATAACAATGAAGACATTTACAAAAGTAGCAAAAGCAATGCTTTTAGCAGTATCATTAACATTTGCCGTAAGCTTTCCGGCATTCGCACAGACTTCGTGGACGGGAGATATGACTTTTTCTTCCAACCAAACTATCAACGGCAACGTAATCTGTCCCAACGATATCAATGTTACGGTGGCATCAGGAGTTACCATTACCATTACAGGTGACCTGAGTATCGAAGACCACTTTACGAAAAAAGGTGCAGGTACGCTTATTGTTTCACACCAGGTTAATGGCTACGATGGTGTTGGTGGCAACGGCGAACTCAATATTGCAGCAGGCAGATTGCAGGTAGGCAACAACACGAACAATAATCCGCAAATCAGACGCATGGAAAACGTATTTACAACAGGCGGCACACTGGTTGTCAGCTGTTCGGGAACAGTAAACTTATGGGAGTCGCAAAATGACGACAACTCGGCATTCTTCTACGACATCGCTACCACCCGGACAGGATCTATTGGAAATTACCAGTACATGGCTAATTGGAGCTTCAATTCCGGCGGTATTGCCTTTAACGGCAGCGGAACCATGAACTATAAGCCCATTTCGGGATCATATACCAGTGCTAACAACCGCTTCGGCTTTTCGCCCGACTGCGGCTATGTGCATGTAGAGCAAGGCACGCTACAGGTTAATGCAGATGTAACTACTCCGGTAATGACTGTTCCCCTAAAGGTTCTTGCAGGAGCTTTAATTTCTTTTAACATCGTGAATACCGTATTACCCGTACCGCAACAAGTGTGGACATATAACCAACAAATTGACGGCGACGGTACAGTGAAAAAGGCAGGTCCGGCAACGCTTATACTTGGGTATAACCATGCAAATTTTACAGGTACGCTTGATATTAATGAAGGGACATTGCAGTTTAGCACCGGTTATATGGACAGGGCAAAAGTAAAGTTCAGCGGCAATACCGCAAAAATGGACATTTCTGCCGGTAACCGGCAGTTTTATTCTATAACCACACAAAGCTCCTCTATTACCAATGCCGAAATCATTCTGGGCAGCAGATCGCTCGGAATAGGCAATGACGCAAGCTACCCGGGCTCTGCTCAAAGCGGCGGCGGAACATATACAGGCAAAATTACCGGTACGGGGAAAGTAACAAAAAGGGGAAATACCATACTGACACTCACAGGGGCAAGTACCTATTCGGGAGGAACGGAAATTTACCAGGGAGCAATAGAATTTTCAGCAGCAGATAATTTCGGCACGGGAAATATAACCATTTCTAATGCTTACCTGCGCTGGGCTAATGGCAATACTACCGATATTTCCCCACGTATTCTCGCAGAAAGTTCCGCTTATTTAGTCGGCTTGGATATTCAGAACAACAATGTTACGTTTAGCGCTGCCATACCCAATATGAGTGATAAGCAGTTATCCAAATACGGTTCAGGTACGCTTGCCTTTACGGCAGACATGACGGTAGACGCTCTTTCTATCGTAGGAACAATCTCCATGGGCGCCGGTGGAGCCAACGGCTTTATAAGTGCACAGTATATTAATTTGGGTATTCGTAGTTCTTCACACCCGCTCCTGGGATATTCCGATGAACAAGGAATACTCCGTTTTAATTTAAGCAGTGACCGCACTTTTGCCAATACCATAGGAATGTATAGCGACGGTCCTTTTTCGTACGGCACACTGGAAAAAGCCGGCGGCGGGAAAATTACCATGACCGGCAACTGGCAAGCTCGTTGCGGAGAGCCCTCCGAACGAATCATGAACATCACGGGCGGTACGTTGGAATTTCACACGCTTCCAACCTCCTACGATATAAATGTGGGCAGCGGAGCCAAACTGGTTATAAACAACAGCGAAGATTGTGAGTACCGGTATAGTGGCTGGGTAGGTCCGGGCGGTGATGAAGACGACCCGAACACCTGGACTTTCTCACAGCATGCGGGAAAAATAACCGGTAGCGGATCAGTAGAAAAAACAGGTGCGGGAACACTTACGTTTTACAACAATGGCATTCAACCCTGTACAGGTCAGTTTATCCATACAAGCGGGAAAGTGATCATGAATAAAGGCTGGGCAGGCAAGTATCTCCAGGCATCGGGCGCCACCCTGGAACTGGGAGGAAGCAGTCAGGAAGTGATTACTTTTGGCAGCATGCAACTCAACGGAGGTGGCTATCTGGAAGGATTTTCTCTAAATAAGAATGGTAGTGGGAGTAACAGGAAAATAAAAATAGACGGCACTTTCTCTGCATCGGGAGTAACAACTATTATATCTCCGGTTAGCGGCAGCGGCAACAATTTACCCGAATTTACGCTGATGGAAGCAGGCAACGGTATCAACTCTACAGCCTATTTCAGCCTCAATCTGCCCGAATATCCGCAGGCAAACCTTCGGACTGACGGGGATACAAAATTAATTCTTGCCCTCGGAACAACCTATACGATTACTGCCTCAGCAGGGACTAACGGCAGTATTACTCCAAACGGTGCAATCTATATAAACCAGGGTGCAAACCGGAATTTCACCTTTACCGCCAATAGCGGATATATGGTTGACCGGCTTTTAATAGACGGCACAAATGTTCCCGATTCTATTGCAGGGGGAAGCTATACCTTTGTAAACGTAACAGCAAATCATACCATTGAAGCTACGTTTAAGGTAATCCCTCCAAATACCCATCTGATCAGGGCAACAGCAGGAGCTAACGGAACAATTTCCCCCAGCGGGGTTATTTTGGTAAGCCAGGGTACAGATCAGGCATTCACCTTTACATCCAACAGCGGGTATAAAGTGGAGGAAGTGTTAGTAGATAATGTAAGCAACCCCTCTGCAATTGCCGACGGTAGCTACACTTTTGTCAATGTAACGACAGAGCATACGATAGAGGTGCGTTTTGCCCCAACTACCGGCATTGTAGAGACGCAAGGCATTGCATCTTTACAGGTATATCCCAATCCTGTGCAAAACACATTATATCTTCAATCTTCATCTGCCGTAGAACAGATTTCCATTTACGACATCAGCGGAAGAATGCTAAAGCAAATAGCTAATCCAAGTCAGGAGATAAATGTAAGCAATTTAGCAAAGGGCACTTACCTTGTCAAGGTAAAAACACTGGCAGGGGAAGTCACACGGACGATAATAAAAGAATAGTACAAATACTTTTAATTTAATATTATAGCTGCTTCAAAATGGGGCAGCTTTTTTGTGGGGAAAGAATTAGGATATTAGACCCAACGTTCGGACGATGGCTCTATGCCTCGTCCGCTTTATTTATATAGGCTGTAGCCTAATAGGGGGTATATTGGTTATTACTTTTTGTTATTAGTAAAGTTTATCGGTGGCAAAATAATTGGTCCGATTCCACCTTTTAAGGAAATATTAGTAATGTGTTCCCTGATATAAGGGAATATGATTGCCGCACCGTTAATTCTGCCAAACTCGTCTAAATCTGTAAGAAGTGATTCACCAATACATTCAAAAACACCAACCATTTTTACTTTAATTTTAACCTGCTCAACCTCTTGAAATATTTGTACTAGTATTACTTCTTCTGCAACGGTAATCACTTTTCCGTTTACCGTTACGTCTGTGTTGATATCCAATTTCCTATTGACTTCTTCCTCAAAAGAAACATTGTTGATTCTAGAAAAATAACTTTCTAAAAGTATCAAATTTTTAATTTGAAACCCGGATTCTAATTTATTTGTATTTTCCATGTTTTATGCTGCTAAAGAAAATGTTTTACAATAATCGGACTGTCCTTTTGTTACTTGTGTTTCCTCAATAGGTTTATAAACTTTATTATCTGCAAAAGTTATATTGTCTATTCCTTTTATGCTTGCTTGTTGTATTAAAATCGAACTTGTGGCAAATGAAATACTTACTTCATTCGTTGAAAATGGTGCGTAATCCAAACCTTCTTTAATATACATTGCACTTTCAATGCCAACCAAAGCATCATCGGAAATAAAACAAATACCTTCATAAGGATATAATTTAACAAATTTATCAAACATTTCCAACTCCCATGAAATATACTCCTCGTTCAAATTATATACTTTGCTTGGAATAATCTCAATAAAATGAGCATTGGATAATTCGTTAAACTCATAACGAACCCTTACTTGTTTAAATTTATTGATAAAATTATCTAACTCGTTTATTATAAAATCTTTTGGTGTCATATGTCAATATCTTTTTAGAATTGGCATTATTTTATTAGATAATGTCAATGAATTATAACTATCTATATCTTTAAATTGACTATCTGAGTAATCAGCATTAGTTCTTAACGCTTTTAATTGCCAGATATTATTATTGAATGTACGGAAATCGTTATATGAATTTGGAAAACTTTTAATAAAAACTCCTATGTTTGTAATCAAAAATTCGTGGGTTCCTAATGTTTTTTTACCTTGAATAGTAGCTTCTTTATTGAAAGACTTTAATTCATTCTTTAAATCGTCTTCTGTTTTTCGTATTGAATGTAGCCAAATATGTTTCATCAATTGAACACAACTGTAATAAGCACCATGAGCCACAGCAGGAAAATAGTAATTATCATGTGCTAATTTAGCTACTGTAGCCAACATGTCAGACTTGCTTTGTAAATGACTCATCTTGATTTATGTAGAAATTCAGTTACAAAAGTACAAATAATTTTTATATAGGTATTTATTGTTTTCAATTTATTTTACTGTAACATTAATAATTAACACGATATCACTATGTAGTCGGATAGTATTCAAATAGTTCTGCGTAGCGAAATTTGTATATGAATTTACACAAATAAAATAATCCCTCGTTCGTCTTACGTTCAGACGATGACTTTTTGCCTCGTCCGTTCTATCCAAACAGGCTATAAGCTGTCAGAAAAAGAAGGATTGTATTATTTGACCTTTCAAGTTGTGGGTTGGGTTGATCTATTTACACGAAAAATATATCGAGATATTGTCATTGACAGTTTGAAATATTGCCAACAACATAAAGGATTGAATCTTTTTGCCTTTGTTATTATGTCAAATCATATTCATTTGTTGGCACAAAGCGCTCATGGCGATTTGAGTGGATTTATCAGAGATTTCAAAAACCATACAAGCAAGAAGTTTTTGGAAGTGGTTGATTCGGATGTTGAAAGTAGAAAGGATTGGATGAAAATGGTGTTTGCTTATCATGGAAAATTAAAACGCAAGCAAGAGAACCAAATATGGACACATGAAAATCATGGCGAATTAATTTACAGTCAAGAATTTATCGAACAAAAGTTAAATTATATACATCAAAATCCGGTAAGAAGCCAAATAGTGGCAAAGGCAGAAGATTATTTGTATTCCAGTGCAAGGAATTATGCAGAGATGGAAAGCTTTATTGATGTAATACTATTGAATGTAAGATGGAAAACACACTAAATTATTGTTGCGATTTGTTAGGCACAGACTATCTGGATAAGGCGGACGAGGCATAGCCATCGTCCAAACGTGGGTAATGACACCAACAAACAGCGTTAGTAATCGTCAACGGCAAGGTGGATGGCTTCATTCCTTGCCCGGTCGTTATTCTGCATCATTTATTCCTATTATCTTCATTAATTCATCCATAATGGTATCCGGATTATATGCGGCAGCCCGTTGGATTGCAGAACTTTTAAAAGATTCTTTTTCCTTATTGTCTAAAAAATCAACAATCTGCCCGCACATTTCCTGTTGGTTCTCAACAAGGAAACCGTCTTTTCCGTCTCGTATAATATCTTTGGGACCTTTTGTATTGTAAGCGATTACAGGCAATCCGCAACTCAAGGATTCAAGCACTGCATTGCTGAACGTATCGAAGCGAGAAGGCAATATGAGCATATCGGCGAAAGAATAGATTTGAGGCAACTGGTCGTGACTAACCCAGTCGATAAAAACGACATCCGGGTTTTCATCTTTAAGTTGTTGCAGGGCAGGTCCCTTGCCAACGATAACCAGTTTTACTTTACCGTGCTTTTGTTTTACCTGTTTATAGATATGGGGCAATTCCAACACGCCTTTTTCTTTGCTAACCCTGCCGACATATAATAGAACCGGATGATTTTCAGGGATTCCGAACATTTTTTTCTTATCCGAATCGACAGCCTTGAAATGTTCATTCACCCAGTGGGCTGTTTGATGCACTTTGCCGGAATCGAGATTCATTTGCGAGCCCGACAGCCATTTTTTCTGATCGGAATTAAGTACCAGAACGCGATCGAAAGCATTATAGAAAAACCGCAGCATACGGCGAATCCTGTTCAGGTTGTGCCCCTCAATATTCAAAACCTTTCGGGCAAACATCAGCCAGTCGGTGTGCATATAGAACGTGGCTTCAACGGTGTAGGTGTGTTTCAGATACAAGCCGAACATGCCCATAATTCCTTCGGTCGAACAAATAATCCGGTCGTAGCTTCCATTCAAAAACAGGTTGTGCAGTTCCACAAAATCGGGCACTTTGAATGTATAATCATTGTAGAAAGACAGCGAAAACTCTTTTACAGGCTGTAATGCAATCAAATGTTCTTCGGATTGAATAGTTGAAGAACAGGTGAGAATGTCTATCGGCAAGTTTCTTCGTTTTATTTCGTGAAGCGCTTCTTTCAAAAATACGGAAATGCCGTTATTTTCCCCGAAAGTATCTGTCAGCCAAAGAATACGCTGAGGATGTTCAAACTTACCTATCCGCTTGGAAAATTCGTTAAGGAACGGACGCGTGTTAAACATCACTTTGGCGCTTGTAAAATGTGCCGACAGAATCATCGCTGCCCCGAAGAACGGAAAGGACAAGCCATCCAGAAAGCCGGAAATATCAATACTTTTCTTCTTCTCTTTTCCGTCATCGTCCAAATACGACCTGATACTGCTCGGCAATTCTAACCTTTCAATTAGCGTATCGAGAGACTGATTTTTTAGCGATTCTGCAATTTCGGATTTTTTCAGCTTCTTCTCTAGGCGTTTTGCCAAAATCGAATAGAGCTGTTTATTTATTTTCAGGATAGAATGATAATATCCGTTTATCAACTCCTGTCCGCTTCTCTTGTTGTGATTGGCAATATGGACGGCTTCATCGAATATCGGCTTGTAAACCGTCTTAACGGTAATTTTTTTCAATGGATTGGGCTTTTCGCCCATCATGCTTTCGTGGAAAACCTTTATAAACGAAGTGGTTGTCTTGTGCTGTTGCAGTTCGCCGAACAGGTTGGAGATAACAAACGAAATCAATTTATCATTCGTACTTCCCTTATGCAGCAACATCCGTACCAATCCCGGATCTTTGTAATTCAGTGCGATTTGGCAGGCGTAATCCAAAAAGGCAATAGTCATTTTCTCCGAATTTTGAAATGTCCCGAACGGCGACATATCACCCTTTCGGATGGCTTCCAAAGCAAGTTGCGAAGCGGGTTGGCTTGTAAGCTTTGCCTGCAAATCCGGTATATGCAGATAAGTCCCTGTCATGCCTGCAAATATTCCCATGTGTGAATCCGATCCGCCTGCCATGGATTTTTTGTACGGATTTATGCAATATTGAGACGGATCTATTCCAAATTCTTTGGCATATTGGTCTATATCTTCGGGCGTTGTTTGTTCCAACCATTCTTTTACGAGCAGATTTTGCCACGTATCCCGCTGTCCGTTCAGCACCTCGAAACGTTCAAAAACCAACAGCATTTTCCTGAAAAAAGTCTCCGAAGGCGTTTTTTTTGTATCATAATGATACAACGGATGCGCCCAAATGGTCGGAATCTGATGCAGGTGGGCGTATTCCAAAAATGAATACAGGTTTTTACGCAAGTGCTCCAATTTCTCCTCCTGTTCGGGCGTGAAACCATAGGTCAACACATGTATCCCGACTCCAAAATCGGGAACCCAACAGCTAAACTCGGCAGCTGTCAGCACATCAAATCCTTTAGCCTGCAAAATATGGCAGGAACGTGCATTGTTGTGATTGGTAATTGTAAAAGCAGTGCAATCGTTTTTATCCAATGTCTTGATTAACTTCTTGCTTGGCAACCATGTTTCAGGAACATTAAGTATCCTGCCTATCAATTCGTCGGGAACATCGCTGTTATGGTCGTGGCAGTGGAGGTCTATTTTAAGGGTTTCCTCTGCCGGAAATTTATTTTGTTGCGAAAGAATGAACTTCTCAAATTCTTCTTTCAAGGTTTTTTGGAAATCAATATTCACAGTAATTTATTAATAATGTTCAATCCGCATGAAGCACGGAATAATAATAAAGATAGAATCCATTTTTTAAGTGTCTTTATTTTTTACAAAGAGATAAAATTTATATGACGATTTGATTAACTCCTAATTACAATACGGTTACGTTTTTTTAGGCTGAAAATATAACGGAGTTTCCGCTCCGTGCACAATGGATCTTTTCGGGAAATATGTTTTCCGTATCCTCTCCATGACGCTCTGAACGAACGAATTACCGTCATTGCCAACACAGTGGAGACACCCGAACGCAAAGCAGGTGAGAGCATCGAAACTTTAGTTGAGATAATCTCGTTGCTTATTGCATTTCTTATTGCATTTCTTATTTCTAACTTCTTGACTTATTTAACGTCTATACCATTTTACTTTTCTAATTTCTAATTTACTTATTTTCTCATTCACTCATTTACTCTAAAAAAACTTCTCCTTTTCTCCAATCATAATGGATTTTTTGATAATTTTGAAGCATTCAATAGACATATAAAATAAATAATAAATGGATAGAAATAATTTTGCTTCCCGTCACATTGGTATCCGACCTGTAGAGGCGGAAAAAATGCTAAAAACAATAGGAGTCTCTTCTTTGGAAGAATTAATCAGTCAGACTGTTCCTGCGAAAATTCGTCTGAAAGAATCGCTAAAATTAGATGCTCCTATGAGTGAATATGAATATTTGAATCATATACGCTCGTTGGCGGCTAAAAATAAAATTTACCGTTCATATATTGGAATGGGATTTTATAATACGGAAACTCCGGCTGTGATTTTACGTAATATTTTGGAAAATCCGGGTTGGTATACGGCTTATACTCCTTATCAGGCGGAAATTTCCCAGGGAAGGTTGGAGGCTTTATTGAATTACCAGACTATGATTTCTGACCTTACGGCTTTGCCTTTGGCTAATTCTTCGCTTTTGGATGAAGCTACAGCGGTGGCAGAAGCTATGTTTATGTTTTACAATTCGAGAAGCAGGGATAAGCAAAAGAGTGGTGCCAATAAGTTTTTTGTAGATGAAAATCTGTTTCCACAAAATATTGATGTGTTAAAAACACGTTCTGCTGCATTGAAAATAGAATTGGTCATTGGAAAATATAATGAATGTGTGTTTTCTGATGATATGTTTGGTGCGATTGTCCAATATCCAAATCAATGGGGGGAAATTCAGAATTATAAGGATTTTGCAGCAAAAGCTAAGGAAAAGGCTTGTTTTGTAGCTGCTGCTTGTGATTTGATGTCATTGGCGTTGATAACTCCTCCGGGAGAATGGGGAGCAGATTGCGCAGTTGGTTCTGCACAACGTTTTGGCTTGCCAATGGGTTTTGGCGGACCTACTGCCGGATTTTTTGCATGCAAAGAAGATTTCAAGCGTCAGATGCCAGGGCGTATCATCGGAATTACCATTGATGCACAGGGGAAACCTGCCTTGCGTATGGCTCTCCAAACCCGTGAGCAGCATATCAAACGCGAAAAAGCAACTTCCAATATTTGTACGGCATCTGCTTTGATGGCTATAATGACCGGATTTTATGCTCTTTATCATGGACAAGAAGGAATTAAAGCAATTGCTTCCCAAATACATGCTTTGACAGAGACATTGAACAGAGAATTAGAGAAATTGGGCTATAAACAACATAATAAAGCATTCTTTGATACATTGGCAATTCAATGTCCGGTTCCGACAGAAACGGTTAAGAAAACGGCATTGAAATACGAAATAAATTTCCGTTACATTTGCGAAGAATGCATCGGCATAAGTATAGACGAAACAACAACATTAAACGATATTAGTGATATTTTAAAAGTCTTGGCAGAAGCAGCAGGAAAACCGTTTTCGGCTATTGTTGCGATAAAAGACAATGCAATTTTACAAGATTTCAAACGAACATCTGCTTATTTTACACATGAAATTTTCAACAAATATCATAGCGAAACAGAAATGATGCGTTACATGAAGATGTTGGAAATAAAAGATTTGTCATTGAATCGTGCGATGATTCCCTTAGGTTCTTGTACGATGAAATTGAATGCAGCAGCGGAAATGCTTCCATTGAGTTTTGCAGGATTTCAGGCTGTTCATCCGTTTGCTCCTTCAGATCAAACTCAGGGATATTTGGAATTAATCAAAAATTTGGAAAAAGATCTGGCTGTTATTACCGGATTTGCAGGTGTTTCCTTACAGCCAATGTCCGGTGCTTCCGGAGAATATGCAGGATTGATGGTAATACGTGATTATCATCATGCTCAAGGAGATGAGAAACGTAATGTTTGCTTGATTCCTTCTTCCGCACATGGAACCAATCCGGCTTCAGCAGCTATGGCAGGTATGGATATTGTGATTGTCAAAGCGACAGAGAGCGGAGAGATAGATGTTAACGACCTCAAAGAAAAAGCACAACAATATAAAGATACACTGTCTTGTTTGATGGTAACTTATCCTTCTACGCATGGAGTATTTGAAGAAACTATTTTGGATATTATTGATATTATCCATCAAAATGGAGGACTAGTTTATATGGATGGTGCCAATATGAATGCCCAGGTTGGATTGACTTCTCCCGGATTTATGGGAGCAGATGTTTGCCATTTGAATTTGCATAAAACTTTTGCGATGCCTCACGGTGGTGGCGGTCCCGGAGTTGGACCCATTGGTGTAGCTGCAAAGTTAGTTGATTTTCTGCCTAATCATAGTGTAGTAGAAACGGGAGGAAAGCAGGGGAGTGCAGTTTCTGGTTCTCCTTATGGTTATCCGATGTTGTTGCCTATTACATACGGTTATATTAAAATGTTGGGTGAGGAAGGCTTACGGAAATCAACGGAATATGCCATTTTGAATGCCAATTATATGGTTGCCCGTTTAAAGGATTCGTATAAAATTTTATATACCGGATCCAATGGAAGGGTCGCTCATGAAATGATATTGGATTGTAATTCATTCAGTTTGTCTGCAGTTGTAGGAGATATTGCCAAACGACTGATGGATTATGGTTTCCACGCTCCAACTGTGGCATTTCCTGTTCACGGAACCTTGATGGTTGAACCTACTGAAAGTGAACCGTTGTCGGAAATAGACCGTTTATGTGATGCGTTGATACAAATTCGCAAAGAAATTGCGGAAATAGAAAGTGGTAAAGTAGAAAAAGATAATAATCTTTTACATAATGCCCCACATACTATGTTGGTAGTTTGTGCAGATGAATGGGGTAGACCTTATTCGCGGCAGCAGGCAGCATTTCCAATGCCTCACGAAGATAAATATTGGCCAACTGTCTCTCGTGTAGATGATGCGTATGGAGATAGGAATTTAGTTTGTAGATGCATGGATTAAGTCTTTAATGGAAAGTATATTAAAGGAGTTTAAATTAATTTATTTATATTAACATAAAACCAGGAAAATAACTTAGAGTAGGGGAGTTTCAAACTGTTTTTTTGTTAAAATTTCCTTGAAAATATATTAAAACTCAAAGCAAATAGTTTATACCTTTGCAAGAAATATAAAAAGTAAATATTTATAGACATGATAAGTTACAAAGAACTCGGATTGGTAAATTCCCGGGAGATATTTAAAAAAGCGATGGCTGGGAAATATGCTATTCCTGCGTTTAATTTTAATAATTTGGAACAATTGCAAGCTATTATAATGGCTTCGGTAGAAACCAGGTCACCTGTTGTATTGCAGGTTTCAAATGGAGCAAGGAAATATGCCAATGCTAATTTGTTGAAAAACATGGCAAAAGGTGCTGTAGAATATGCTCATGAATTAGGTTGCGATATTCCAATTGTATTGCATTTGGATCATGGTGATACGTTTGAATTGTGTAAATCGTGTATAGAAACCGGATTTTCATCTGTTATGATAGACGGATCGCATCACTCATATGAGAAAAATATAGAGCTGACTCGTCAAGTAGTGGAATATGCTCATAAATACGATGTTACAGTGGAAGGAGAGTTGGGCGTTTTAGCAGGAATAGAAGATGAAGTTTCTGCAGAACATCATACATATACACGCCCTGAAGAAGTGGAAGATTTCCTGAAACGTACAGGAGTTGATTCTTTGGCGATTTCTATAGGAACTTCACATGGTGCATTTAAATTCAAGGTAAAACCCGAAGAGTCAATTCCACCGTTACGTTTTGATATTCTAGAGGAAATAGAAAAACGTATTCCAGGATTTCCTATTGTTCTGCATGGAGCGTCGTCTGTACCGCAAGATATTGTTTCTGAAATTAATAAATATGGTGGAAAATTAGAGAATACTGCCGGAATTCCTGAAGATCAACTTCGTAAGGCAGCAACTTTAGCAGTATGCAAAATAAACATAGATTCAGACGGACGCTTGGCAATGACGGCTGCCGTACGTAAAGAATTATATGAACATCCGGAAGAATTTGATCCACGTAAATATTTAGGTCCTGCACGTGAAAAATTAAAAGAATTATACAAACAAAAAATTATTCATGTATTGGGAAGTGCCAATAAAGCATAAATTTAATATGGAAACTTAAATAAAATATTTATAATTATAATAGCCGTATAATTTATAAATTGATAACCTAACCGTATAACATTCAATGTTATGCGGTTATATTTTATTATAGATTTCCGTAAAAATGTTTAAAACCGTTTACGTATAACGTATTCAATTTTATAGTTCTGTATTCCAATATATTGTCGCATACTGTCGATTTAATTATTTTAAAGTCAGACAATTGTACTGTTTAAGTGTTTAAATTTGTATTTTCAATTAAACAATGATTAATACAATTTAAACATGGGTGTAAAAGATGTAAAACAGACGAAAAAACAACGGCAAATTTTCGCTACAGAAAACAAGCGATTTGTTCAATTGTTGGACAAAACGAATGAAAATACAATGAAGGTATCTGATGCTATTTTGGAATTGGGTATAACCAATATAAAATGGTATTCCCTAAAGAAAGAATGGTACCGTTTAAACGGCAAGAATTATGGGAAATAGTACCGAAAACAAAAAAACTTCCGACACGTATTCAATGCGATGTGGCAGTGAATACGCTGAAATTTTGCGTGAAGCATCCAACAACTATCCAAGTAAACAAGATTTTGCAAAAGCCTTAATTGATGCGTTGTTAATTTCAGAGTTGGAATTATCGAAATTAAGCAATGCTGTAAATAAGCCCGAATACAGCGAACACAAGGTTGTAAACGGGTTTTTGTTGGTTCCATGTAATAATTTTGAATTGCGTTGTCTCGAATATCTGACAGCTCGCGAAAAGAGTGAACTTGAAAATGACAAAATTACGCCAGGAATGATTTACCAATACATTTTGCGTACATGGTTTATCAATGGTGATGCTTTCGGGCTTAACTCAATACCGGACAGTCAAATTAGGAAAATAAAAGAAAGGGTTAAGGATGGGGATATTTGATTTAGTGAAAAATCCCAAAACGGCAATCATGGAAATGATGTTTCCGTTCGTGGAGGAACATTTGGACAATGGGAATGCTGCCAATGTGGTTAATCTTCTGAAAGGTGAATTTTCAGAAAATTTAAGCGAAAATGAAAGTGTAGAATTTTTGATTACGACCGAAAAGGAAAACGACAAAGATATTATAATGATTAATGTTGTTGCACTTAATTCGTCATTGAGCGTTCGCGTCCTGCAACAATTTAGAGTTGAACAAGTTTTGTCAATCATAAAATCAAAAATGAATGAGTAATATAGGAATTTTAAGCGGGGATAACAGTTGGGAAAAATATGTTAACGATGTAACCGGAAAAAAGCCGATTGCCGTTGAAAAAGACAAGCACGACCCGCTAAACGATATAGACGAAACGGAAAAAGAGATTTCTATTGAGGAGAATAAAACAGATTCAGAGCTACTAAAAGAAAACAAGCCTTTTGCTTCAATGGTAGCTTTTACAATAGATATTGTGCAAGCTGGTTTGTTTTCCTTTATCGCAGGAAGTGAATCTGATAAATTCAGATTGTCAAAGAGCGACAGGGCAGAGTATGAGCAAATGTGGTGTGAGTATTTCAAAGAAAAGAAAATTGACGTGTCTCCTGGTGTGGTATTAGCCGTTTCATCGTTGGCTATGTTTGGTAAAAATGGAATGACTGCCTTTCAATTACGAAAAGAAAACAAAAAACAATTAAAGCAAGTAGCAGATGGGGAATAGGATTGCGTTTTGTGATATAATTGTTGGAGGTGTCGGTGCCGGAAAAACAACATTCTTACATAAGGAAATCGTAGAGCCTATGCTAAAGTCAGGGCATCGTGCTTTGATAGTCACCGAACAACGAGACGACTGGACGGAATACCCATTACTGCAAAGCTATGAGGAAATGAAAGATTTTACCGGAGTGCGTAAAATGTACTTTGCCGAAGGAAGGCTTGAGAAAATCAAAGAATATTACTTAAATGGTCTCCTTGTGTTTGATGATGCGAGAACATATATACAGGCACAAAGTACGCAATTTATGCAGTGGCTAATGATTTCACGAAGGCATGAAGGTATTGATTTGGTTTCTGTTTTTCATGGCTTAGACCAGGTGCCACCAATTTACTTTAAATATTCGTCACGTTTGGTATTATTTCATTCTACTGGAGAGATAAACAAGCGTAAGAGTGAAATTGCAGAAGAAAAATTGAATTTGATTTCAGAGGCAAAAAGACAGGTAGAGGCGGAAGTCAGAAACGGAAATCGATACGCAAAAAGGTTAATAGTATTGGACGACAGGTTTAAATTAGATTGATATGTTAGATATATTTGAAGAAATCCGTAAATTAAATCAGATAATTAGTATCGGTTCTGGAAATCCTATTTGGCACGGTAAGAGCCAAAGAAAAAAAAAGAAAAACATGTTAAAAATCAGCAAACTAAAGCATAAGAAATGGAAACGATAAAATCATTCAAGTTAGGAAAAACCGGTATAATAATTATTATTATGTCGGTCGTAATTGTGGCGTTGTTCATTGGATTGTTGTATGTAATCGGCAAAAGACAGCAAGAAATTGAATTACAAAAACAAATTGAAGAAATCGAAAAAGATATTGGATGCTTGGAAACGGAAATAAAAGGATTGGAGAAAGAAAATGAACTGTTTAAAATATTTGATTACTACCGTTCTGGACGATATGCCAATGCCAGAGAAGCTATTGCAGCATCCGGCTTGTCGACCGGACAGTTTTACCGAAAATTGAAAGAATATGAAACCGCCAAACAATCATAGTTTCATGTTTTTTTATGAAATTGCAGCTTTGTTTGGATTGTCTCCGATTACATTTCGTAAGATGATAAAAAGCCATCCGAAAGAAGAAATACGTTTGTTGGCATCGAAAAAGGGAAGCGGAACGTATTTTTATAGCAGTGAGGAAATTAAACTGATACTTTCGGAATTTAAAACGTAATTTTTACTTTTAACTTCATATAAATTAATATGTTGCGGTAACGTGTCCCAGACGTTACCGCCTTTTTTTTGAAGTAAAATGTGGATAAAAGTGCATAATTGTCGCTATTTGTGAATAGTATGTATTTTTGTTTGTTATTCCGTTATATCTTTGCTTCGTGAAAAAACAACAAAAAAAAATATTGATTTTGGCAGTTGGCATATCTGTCGTATTAATCGGATTGATGACCGCCATATTAATAGTACATAAGAAAAAAAACGAATCAAATGGTTAAAAAAAACGTCTTGTTCGCTGGGTTAGGAAGCAGCCCGAAAGATAAAATCATTAACGTATCTATATTGCTTGTTCTTGCGGTTATTTTGTTTTTCCTTATCCGGTGGATAATTAAAAAAACTAAAGAACCGAACCGAGAGGCAGCAAGTGATTTGCAGCGTGAATTAAATGCAGGTGGACGGCTGACATATACGGATACGCAATATACCACATTTGCAACCAAATTGTATGCAGCAATGGATGGTTTTGGCACAAATAGCAGCAATGTTTATTCTGTATTTGAAAGTATGGTAACCAGAGCAGATGTTTTAAGCCTTATTGTGGCTTTTGGGGTAAAAAAAGACGAAACACTTCAAGAATGGTTATATGGCGATTTGAGCAGTAGTGAGTTGAAAAAAGTAAACAAAATCTTATCAAGTAAAGGAATTAATTATCAATTTTAAATAATAAATATTTATGAAAAAAATTATTACAAACAACGTGTGGATAATTGCATTGGCAGCATTAGGAATTAGTGGATTCTTGTTGTACAAGCATTTCAAACCGACAGAAGAAACAAAATCGTAAACAATGGCTAAGAGCAAATACCTTGCATTGGCAAACAAAAATCTTTCAAACAATTTTATAGGAGAAAAAAAAATGGGCAATTCAGCACAAAACTTAGTAGCAGCGGTAAGTGACATGTTCGGTTTTACCGCAAAAAATGAGGCGACTGTACCGGTAAATGTGGCTATCTTTCCGGCATATTTTGATACAATCAGAACAGCCGGCGGGAAAATTGATTACAAGAGCACGGAAGCCTTGAATGCAGCAGGGCATCAGATTGATGCAGTTATTGACGAAGGTACCTACGCGATGACACGTAACGGTACGGATTTGGGCAATATCACTATTGCCGGAACCGACACCACGAAAACCATTCGTGACTTGTTGGCGTATCTTAAAACATACCCAAAGTTTTTGGCAAAAATGGTTATCCACAGTGCAAACCCTGAGGCGTACAACAGGAAACTGAAACTTACGTATGTAAATCCGTTCAACGATGCAGAGAAAAAACCTGTTGACTTGAACCAGTATTTTGACACGGCACAATATCAGGACACTAAAATTATACTGGATTTTTCCGGTGTGGATTTTCCTGTGACACCTGACCTTTTGTTGTCGTTGAACATACCGGGGCAGACGACGGTAGGCATTGATATGTTTTTCCGCTAACATTCAGTATTTTTCTTGATATTTAAGTGGGAGCAATCCCACTTGAATATTATTTAAAGAAAAGGAGGCAAAGCATGGGAAACATTAATATCAGGAAAATCAAAAATGGTAATCCGGCAATTGATTTAAGCGGACGTGTTCGCCGGCGTTATCTTGGCGATGACGGCGTGGAATATCCCGGACCGGAAGCACCAACAAAGAGTAGCTCTTTTAGCTGGAATAATTTAGTTACTCAAATAGGTAGCTCCATATCTTCTATTTTCGGCGGGCTGACGGCATTAAAGGCATCACAGGCTAATGCCGATTATCAATATACGCAGCAAAAGCAAACAAATACCATGTTGTGGGTTGGTATTGCCGTTGTGGCGGTTATTGTTATCGGGCTAATTGTTTTTTTGCGTAAATAATGACATTTTCGGCGGTTAAATATGAAACGAAAAAAGAAATGGGAGAAAATCCGGCAAGCGTGGATATGCTTACCGGAGAACTCATTTTAAATCGTGACGTATTTCTCAAGAAGTCGAAATTTACGCAGAAATTCATAAAAGAGCATGAAAAAGGGCATTTGTTGCTTGATACGGACAACGAGCAGGTAGCGGACGAATATGCGTTAACCCGGCTTTATAAAACAGCAAATAAATCATTAAAAAAGTCCATAAACGCATTGGCGGAATTTCTGCCGGATGATGACCCGAGAATAGAAAACTTATACTATAAAGCACTTGAATTAGATAAATCAAACAGAAAAAATTTTACTATGGGAAACATAAACATAAGAACATTGATGAAATCAGGTAGAGGACGGGAAGTGAATTTCCGCCGAAATGCAGACGGCGACCCCGAAAATCCCGAAACAACTCCCGCCGAAACAACACGCCCAAAGCGTTTTGTTGAAGTGGCAGGATATGCCTTTACAATCTTTGAGGTGATTGTAGGTGTGTTGTTTGTGATTTTGGCTATTAAAAAAATGAAATAATGGCATTAACGTCCCTGCAAGTCGAATTACTTAAAATGCACCGCAAACGATTGTATAGAAGCAATAATGCTTTTATGCAATTTGTTGGCGGTGGCGTATTTGCGTCATATACCGGAAAGTATGATTTGGGGGCTACTGTGACCCAACAAGACAAGCCGATGAAAAATGACGACGGCAAAGTAGATGGCATAGAGGCACGTTTGGATGACCCCAATGCAAACAACGGGGGCGGTAATGGTGGTAATGGAGGCGGTTCCGGCTGGAATATTCCTGGTGGCGAATATCCTAATGACCCGCCAGACCCTAACGGTTGGGACGTGGGAGCAGAAGTGGAAATTGATCCAGATTTTCCATTCATAAACAACGGGGATGATAACGGTGATAATGGAGGCGGTTCCGGCTGGAATATTCCTGGTGGCGAATATCCTAATGACCCAATAAACCCTAACGATTGGGAAGTGGAAGCAGAGGTTGAAATTGACCCAGATTTCCCATTTCCGAATAGCGGGGATGACAGCGGGGACGATAACGGCAATAATGGCGGTGGCTCCGGCTGGGGTAGTGGTGGCGGTTCAGGTTCAGGTGGTGGTTCTAATTCAGATACTGAAACGTCCGAAAGTGCATCAAAATCTGTCAACTGGAAATTAATTATAGGCATTGTTGTAGTGGCTTTTATTTTTATTGCAAATAGTAAAGGAAAAAAATGAATCGGATAAGGGCAAGTAGAAGGTTATCATTTAACGCTGACGGAATGACAAGCACTCGCCGTTATAGCGATGGGTGGGTTGGCAAGCTGATTGATGGCTTGGATGGCTATCGAATTTTGATTGCAGAAAGCGAAATCGGGAAAAGCGTTGAAATAATTCCATTGCAAGGAGATGTCTATTACCCTAAAATAAAGATTGGCAGAACAACATATATAGCTGTTTTAGGCGAGGATTATTTTTATGGTAGGATTAAATTGCTAAAGGAAGAAGAAAAAGATGAAAGACAGCCTAATAATCCTGATTTAGGGTTAGGGGGTAGCCGGTTAATCGTTGGCGAAGATGGTATCATATATGATTCAAACGGAAACGCATTCCCGCAAAGTGGAACAACCATTACGCAGACAAAACCTGACCACTGGGGACCGAGAACGCCTAATTCTGACGTAACCTTAGGTGGCAAGTTGCTTGTAGACAACAAGGATAATGCGGGCGGTAATTCAGGCAATGGTGACGGGAATGCAGAGGGTACAAATATGTTACTATATGTTGGCATCGGCATTGCTTCGCTTGTTTTGTTTTATTTTATATTAAAGTAATATGACAACAGAATATTATCATTCAGGCATAACATTACGCGGTCGTGAGGATGCTATCGGCTCAAAAAAAAATTGGAATAAATGGCTTTATACTGATGTTGCTTTGAACGGCATGAGTAAGGAAGAAGCCATGCAAAATCATAATTATGACGATTTCGGGAAGTGGGGACAAAAACGCTTTCATGAAATATATGATTCACTCATTGAGCAATATAATGCAGGTGCCGGATTAGATGCCAAAGGGAAGGAAATAGAGGTTAGCACACAAATAGTATATATATTAATGGCTTTAGCTATTGGTTTGGTTATTGCCTTCGTGTTCATTCGCTTAACGAAAAAGAAGAAATAATGGAAGCATTAATCGCGGGTATAATCAGTGCGGTTGTCGCAATTGCCAGTTCTGTAACGGGCTATGTCCTTACTGCCAAAGAAGTAGCTAAGGAAAAGATAAACAGGATTATGTACCAACAAGTATATGAGTTGGGCGTATCTTTTGAATCGGTAAAGCAAACCAATATACAGTTGTACCGGAATAACAAAAAGGCTTTTAATGAATTGTATGATTATTATGCAGGCAAGCGAGAAGAAGATATGCGTAACGGAACGCATACGCAGCAAAAGAAAATAATTCAAAATCGCATGCTTTCTATCATTCTCCTTTTCATTATAGCGGTAGTTATATTTATGATAGTCTTAACACTGAAAAAAAAGAAATAAACATGTTTCAATTTGATAATTTGATAGGAGAGGACGGCGTAAAAATAAGTGTAGGCGTTGACATGCTTTCTGTCACTTATTTGCTTGTTGGTGCAATCTTAGCCGGTACTATTTTAATATTGATTTCAAAAAAACTGATAAAGTAATGGGAGAAATAACACCTGAAACTTACAAGCCGGAAAGAAAGGCGACCATGCAGCAAGATGTTCTTGCTCGCTTGGATGCTATGATTGGCAAATTATCGGACACTTATGTTCCGGTTCGTCTCATAAATTATCAATGGGATGTATTGTATCGCCTGGACTTGCTTACTTCGCTTATTGGTTCCGGCGGTGGTGGCGGTGGTCCTGTTACTGGTGATTATGTGAAGCTGGTTTCAGAGGCTTTGCAGGTTATTAAATCCAACTTGGCAATTTCATTAGGTAATAGATTATCCCTTGAGTTAAACGATGGGAGATTTGCCGATGTGTTATATAATGATGATAAAATTTTAGGGGATACAAACGTTTGTACCGTCGGCTCGAAAGATACGAATTTACTTCTTGTTTCAGGTGATCAGCTTCTCGTAAGCGTTGGCGATGGTGATTACCTGGATTCGTTAGTTTTTGGAAGCGACTTTACGCGTCTTTATAATCAAACCGGACGTGTTATAAAAAAGGTGATTCAGGAAGGGGGATCATTTGTATTAGACGATATTGTCGAATGTTACATTTTAGATTTAGAATTTCATTATTTATTACAAATAGACTTAGGACGGTATGAAATATTTCGATATATTGTAAAAAATTGTATTCCAATTCGATTTGTAATAAATAATAAGAACAATCCAAATGATGTGTACGTATATTTTCCTTTTAATATAGAATGGGAGAACGGAGACGATGAATCTGCTGTTAATATTCCTGTCGGAACCGTGCGGGAGTATTATATACGACCATATTGGTCTGATATAGATGGCGGTGATCATCTTTGTAAAGGTAGATATTTTTAAGATTAAATAAAGAAATGGATTTTTACACAATAACCATCATAGCACAAAGTGCCGTCAATCTAATACTTGGCGGTGGATGGTTTATTAATTATAAGTTAAAAAAACGGTCAGAGAAAGCGAATACGGAAATATCCGAATTGAAAGCAAAAGAGGCTAATTTAGAGTATTACGTCAAGCGAATCATCGACTTGGAAGCAAGACTTTTGAATGCCGAAAAAACAATAGAAATACTGTCAGAAAAATTAAAGAACAAATGAAAAAAATACTACTGCTTTTATTATTATTTTTCCTTTGCGGATGCAGTCCGCAACAACGCATTGCGAGAATTGCGGAAAAATACAATTTAACACAGCCGGAAACCGTAATCCTGCGTGATACTGTTATTATTGAGCCACGTACGTATGTTTTCCAAACCCCAATTGACAGTACCGGCTATTTTCAGGATGAAAGAAACGGAATACAACTATACGGCAATATTATGGATACCATTGTAACGCTAAAAGTCATTACGGATTTTGACACTCTTTATATCGAAAAGCCGGTAGAAATTGAAACAATAAAAGTCCAAACAGTAGAAAAGGGCAGGGTAGGCTTTTTTGATAAAATAGAACGCTTTTTATTTGTTTTATTCCTGTTTGGCTTTGGCAGTGTGCTTGTTTACTGGTTCTTTTTCAGGCGGAAAAATGAAAAAAAATAATTTTATCAAAGATAATAAACTGGCATTGTCCATTTTGACGATTAGCATCACGGCAACCGTTATCACATTGGTAGTGCTTTATATACAATATAAAAAAATGCAAACAGCAATCAAACCATTATCCGGCAGGATAACAAGCAAATTTGGTACTCGTATACATCCTATTACGGGAAAAACGTCGACACATAACGGCATTGATATTTCTGCAACTTTGAGCACTCCAATCGTTTCCCCCTTGGATGGCGTAGTAAGTTCTATCAATACGCATGCGACAGGCGGAAAGCAGCTGATAATAAAACATACAAACGGTTACCGGACCGGATACGCCCATTTAAACGGGTATGCTGTCACTTCCGGTCAAGCTGTAAAGCAGGGGCAGGTAATTGCATACGTGGGTAATACAGGGGAATCCACAGCACCGCATTTACATTTTACCGTTACCAATCCCATAGGCGTAAAGGTTAATCCAGAGGATTATATAAAATTTTAGCGATGGCAGTAAAAAGAACTACGAAACGGACAAAAGCGACAACCAACTACACACGCAGGAAAGTTGGCTTATTTGGTATCATATACAGGCAATTTAAAGGGGAACCACGCAAAGCTATTAAGCATTTGAAAAAGGTAAAGCAAGGAGAATGCCCAAAAGCATTGTATCGTGATGACATCGGTTATATTGATGTTGTTTGGGGAGAGGTAACCGACAAAATAAAACATACCGGATATGGTTTGGCTCATATCATTGACAAGCACGGGAAAGAAATAAAACAACTTGGCTTTGAGGTGGAAGATTTTATTCCGATTGTTATTCAATATGGTAATTTGAAAGAATCGGAATCAAAAGAAGAATTTTTATTAGAATCAAACATGTTTCGGGTTGTGATTGAGAAAAAAGCATTTGGAACGACAAAGAAATGGTTATTGACGGCTTTTGACTTACGAAAAAAGAGGCTGCCATAATAGCAACCTCTCTAAGTTATCGGATTTGTCAAAATCGTTGTCGCTGACAAAATTATATGCTTACACTGTATGGCAAAACGACAAACAAAATTAGAAAAAAAAATAATACAATGGCAAAGAAAAAGGCAAAATTAAAGATTATTATAGCAACCGGTATAATATGCACGGTTTTGTTTTTGCTTATTTATTTGATTTTCATACGGGAAAAGACAAATATATTGGTTGCTTCTTACATTGACGGGCAGGAAGTATATTCCCAAAAATTGACAAGTTTGTTTTATGCCTGGTTTAAATTAAAAGACAACGAGCAAATTTTGTACAATAACATTAAGAAAACGACAGAAAATTATTAATTATTAAATAAATAAGATTATGGCAAAGAAAAGTGAGTCTTATAATAAATTTAAAAAGAAAAAATCTTATTGGCATCGAATCTATCCTAATGAGATGGTGAAATTTACTGTTATTGACATTACAGGAAATACCTTAGAATGGAAAATGACTAAAGGAAATAAAATTATAGCTTCAGGAAAAAACAAAATCAAAGTTTTCCCTGATGGAGGAGAATATATTAAGCCAAGAGGTCGATTTGCAATAGCAATGCCTATGGCAACGGTAAACTAATAAACAATAAAAATTAAATATATAAAGCTATGGCAAAAATGACGAAATCCCAGTTATCTGCAATGGGCAAAAAGATAACAAGCGAGGCGAAAAGAATCCGTAAGGCAAGCCCAAACAAGAAATGGACTACCTGCATGAAAGAAGCAGGAAAGAAGTTTAAAAAGAAAAAGTAAACTATGAAAAATCGGGTAAAAAGCACATTGCTTACAGTGGCTAATGTTCGTAAATTTGAGAATTTAAAAAGAAAGCGAGCAGTGATGTTAAAGAGAAGAAATATTATTGCTGCCGATTTGAAAAGTGTAGATGTTTCAATTTCTAAAATAAATAAAGAAATTGATGCTTCTCTTGCAAAAATTATTAAAAGGTAAAACTATGAAAACAAAAAGCCGTTGATTTGACGGCTTTTTATTCTTTATCATTATGGAGTACAAAACTGGGGATATTATAACGGCAAGGGTAAAAAATCATCGTTGGCTTTTTCATAAGGCTATTGTTGTACGGATAAATGACAGAACTGTTTTACTCTTGCATAATAGCCCAAACAGCAAAAACGAATACGGCGGTAATTTGCTAATTGATACGCCGGAAGATTTTTATAAAAGCAGGGAGTTTGTCTATTTGGAGCACACAAATTTAACCGTAAGCGAAATATTCCGTTATTACCATGAAATGAAACGAAAAGCATTTAATTTGCTGTTTTATAATTGTGAGCACTTTGTTTCCATGATTGCATATAATGTGAAAAAGTCAGAACAATTGCGATATTGGTTTACTGTTTTGATTTTTATTGCTTGTATTATCTTTATTGTTAAGAAAAGCCATCGTTAGAATGGCTTATTTTTGTATCTTTGCAAGTGTGAGTTTAAAATTTTTAAAACAATAGAATATGGCACAGATTACAATTGAATACGATGCACGTAACAGTTCTGCAAAGAAAATGATAGAAGCTATTTTATCATTGCCTTTTTTTAAGGTAAAGGAAAAAACAGAAGAAATCCCATATAATGAAGATTTTTTAAACGAGGTAGAAAAATCTTTTAAAGGGAAACGTACAACCATGAAGGTAGCTGATTTATGGAAGTAGACTTTACAGAAAAAGCAATGAAAGATTTAGCTTTTTGGAGAAAAAGCGGAAACAAGCAGCTGCAAAAGAAAATTAGTGAATTAATTGAAGATACATTATTGCATCCTGAAACCGGATTAGGAAAACCGGAACAATTAAAGTATAAGTATTCCGGCTTATGGTCTCGCAGAATAAACGATGAACATAGAATGCTTTACCGTATTGAAGATGAAAAAATAATTATTGGTTCCCTAAAAGGACATTACTTGGATAAATAAAAAAAAGCCGTCAATTTGACGGCTTTTTTTTATGTTTTGTATTTGTGGCATTTACCTCTTTGTAAGTATTGTTGTAGTACTTCCATTCACCGTACCACTTATTCCACTTGTTGTTACGGTTCCTGAATATTCAGATGTTATTGTAATTAGATTATTAGATACATTGCCGGAATGAATTATACTGCCAACCATAGAAACACCATTTTCATTATTAGTAAAAGGCATTGTAATTGGCAATAATTTGGTTCCTGATAAAGTCATGTTTAAGCTCATTACTATTAATTCCGTTTCGCCAGACTTACTTATGTTGTCGGTACCCGTTTCATTGAGTGGAATTGTAGCTATTATTTCACCAGCATAAGAAGCGTATATTGTTCCTGTCATTTTATAGTCATAAGTTCCAACATATTTATCCCTTATGTCTGTTTTTTTAGTTTCTTCAGTTTTATTTCCTTTATCGCAACTAATAAATAATGCGGTTAATGTTAAAATGATAAATATTTTCTTCATGTCGATATGATTTTAAATTAATAATTTACAAAGATATAAAAATTATTTGTTGCAAAGTTTAAATATTAATTCTGAGTTTCTCTCATTTATATTTACTAATTTACTGTTATTATCTACTAATTTATTTAATGATTCAGAAAGTATTTTATTCGAGTAAATAAATTCATTAATATTAATTTTTTCTTCTTTTTTTGACGTAGAATTTAACATATTTCCCTCTCCTGTCAATAACCAATTTGCATTAATCACTTCACATTTTGTGAATATCAAATTGACATCAAAAGTGTTTCTTTTTTTCCAATTAGCTAAAACAGGTTGACTTATTCCGAGAAAATTGGCAAGTTCTGAATCTGTTTTAAAACCAAAATGTAATTTTATTTCACTAATTATCATTTCAGTAGAATATTCTTTGCTCATAATTATAACAATTTGTGAATTTATATTTAATTTTGTTATACTTTTGCAAGTGTCAGTTTAATTTTTTTAAAGTAACGAAAAAGTAGAAAGGATAATTGTATGAGAGATAAAGAACCGGTATTTATCGTGCCAATGAGGATTTTTAAAATAGAGGTAAAAAGTGATTGTAACAAGCCTATTTATTTAGATTTATTTGGAAACAAAAAACTTAGGAGTCAATTTGAAAATGAATTAACAGGACCCCTAACGATAAAATCAGAACCAATTTCTATAGAAATTTTTAGAAGGTTTATGAAAACAAATATTGTTTTTTTTTCAAAAATTATCTTTTATAGAAAAGGTGGAGGAGAGGCGTTAGAGCAGGTTATTGAAGTCTTCCGCGATGATGGCTTTATTGCGGATAAAAAGCAGTATGAGATTGGTTTAGAACTTAATCAATACCAAGATGAAAAAGTTGTATTGAATTTTAATGATTTTGTGACGGCTAACACATATTTCCGATTTAAAGTATATCCGGGAATTACACATATAACATTTTACTTTCATACTGGTAATGATATTTTGCGTGATATGTATAAAAATCATTTAGAAAAAAAACAATAATATGCCAGTAAGAAGTAAAAAACAAACCGCGGGACAATTAGAATATAACCGTAAACGAGCAAAGCAACGCGAGGCTATAGACAGAAAGATACGAAAAGAGTATTTACTCATGCGTATTGAAAACTGGGAAAAAGGATATATCATTTCCCAGTGTCAGTTTAAAATTTTTCAAGTAACGGAAAACGTAGAAAGGATAATTGTATGAGCGATATAGTACAGGCGAAACATTTAACAGTAGAGCAACAATTGACGGTTCTGCAAAGAGTACGAGAACGTCTCATTAAGCGGGATTTTATTGAGAAAAAAGGATTGTGTGAACTTATTGATATAGAGTATGCTGCTTTTATGCAAGAAATCGGAGCTTTATCTTGTTTTTATTGTTTTCGTTGCAGCTTCCCGTATTTTCATAGATATAATGCATCAGCCTTTAATGCAAGTCAAAAAGGTGTGTTTTGGTGGAAACGCAAGCCTTATGATTATAAAAACAGAATAGCATTTGTCAATTGGATGATTAGTAAAATATAAAAACAACAATAATATGCCAGTAAGAAGTAAAAAACAAACCGCGGGACAATTAGAATATAACCGTAAGCGAGCAAAGCAACGCGAGGCTATAGACAGACAGATACGAAAAGAGTATTTACTCATGCGTATTAAAAACTGGGAAAAAGGATATATCATTTCCCAATTGCAAAAGAAATTCAGAAATGCGGACGGAACGCCGTTTAGCCATACACGTATCTATCAGGCAATAGACATCCGCAAGGCGAATAAAGAATTACGGGCAATGCAGGGGTGCAACCCGTAGCGTGTGCGAAGTGGGGCAGGGTACCGACGTGGTACCACTGTCCTTTTTTTATAGCACGCCAAAGAACTCTACGCTCACGCAGAAAAACCCAAAAATGTTAAACAGTAAAAAACAAAATTATGATTTCAATTAAATATTCAAGTATTGCAAATAAAATCACTGTAATACAAGGAAAAAGCAGGAAAGAATTTTCCGCCGGTCATGATGTAAATTTACAGGCTTTAAACATAATAAAGTGGTATTTTGTAGAGGAAATCACGCGGCTTTGCAATAGCCGGATTAATGCCTTAACGTATGCCACCATCAAGGCACATACTGGAAGGAAAAAGGAAATATTATTTCGGGTAAATAATACCACTGAAAACATAATGAAGTATCCGGCGAGCTGGTCAGATATAGTTTTAACGATGCTAAAACAGTTAAAAATGGCAGCACCCAGTCAGGAAAGCAGATATTACAAAAACTATAGGGCAAAGTTGTTGGAGTTGTATTCCGTTTTGCAGTTTTATAAAGACAAAAAAAAGTACTATGAAGTACATGAAGCAAGTGTGCAGTTGGATATATTTAACAATCAACAAGTTACATAAAATAAAAATCAAGGAATTTTCAAAATAGTAAAACGCTCACCTACAGCGTACTGTATCCCTTCCTTGATAATAAGAAACAGTCGGTAAATTTTTTGGAGTAAAAAACAATCTATGTGTTTGAAATAGAACGTATAAAGGCAAACAGGAAAAGAAGTAAAATACTTTCTTATCTCAAAAAGCAAAATGTTATGTTAGCAACGGAAATTCATAAATACATCACGAAAAATGATATAAACGGAGAAAATAGAGACTTTGCAATAGCATTGGAACATTCATTATTGCGTTGCTCTAATTTGTCGTTATATGGTGATACGGGCGGGGATATTCGTTTAATATCTTCCTTAACCTGTAATCACAAACTTTGCAATATCTGTAACTGGAACCGTCAAAAGAAAATTCGGCGTAAATATTTCAGCTGGTTCGGACAGAATGAAACTGTTTGTCTCATTCGTTCAAACGAAAAATACAAATATACAACACATGCACAATTAAAGGGTTACGAGCAAAAAGGTTGGATATTGGCGGATAAAGTGCAATATGATTTGATGCACTTAACCTTGACCGTTCCGCATACGGAAAAAGGTTGGAAAGGCAAAAAGATTTATTTCTCTGAAATTATGAATGCTTTTAACCAAATGCGAAAAACGCCGGAATGGAATAAACAGGTTTACGGCGGGGAATTTGGTGTAGAAACTACCAAAAACAAAAGCGGTTACCACACGCACATTCACGCCTTGTTATTCGTTGGCAAAGGAAAGCAAAACCGGAACCGTTTACACTTGGACGTATTACGTATTTGGAACCGTTTAACGGTTGATAATGAAGCCAACCGCACGAAATTTGACGAAAAACAATACAACGCCATTAAAAAGGGAAATAAGCTGATTACAGATGAATACATCAAAAAGCTGAATCCCAAAGGTGCCACATTGATAGGTTTGGAATGTATATACACATTAAACAACGGTATAAAAACACGTTCAAGCGAGTGGGGGAGTGAGGCGATGATTAAGGGAGTATTGGAAACAATTTCCTATCACTTTAAACCGAAATTGTTTAACGTTGGTGAGCAAAGCTATGATATTAAAACAATAATAGAAATGCTCCCAAAAGTATACAAAAAAGTTTTATACCGAAAATTTGGCTGTTTACACGGGGAAAAATCCTTAAACGTAAACGATGATAGCTTATTGGAAGATTATAATGAAACATCCGAATATGTAGACGAGGATACCGGCGAGGTTTTACAAACGCAATACTTCATTGCCAATCCATTATACGTGTATCCCAAAGGTAAAGAGGACGAAATCGCACTAATGCAAAAGGCACGTGTTGAAATATTACGGGCGTTTACAGGAAAAGAGGCAGTTAAACAAATGATTGAAAAAAGTTTTAAAGATAATTGATCATGAAAATATTAATCGGATGCGAAGAAAGCCAAGAAGTTTGTAAGGCTTTCCGAGAATTAGGATTTGAAGCGTATTCAAATGATATTGTAGATTGTTCAGGCGATTGTCCAGAATGGCATTTAAAAATGGATGTTTTTGAAGCTATCAAATTACAAAATTGGGATTTAATTATTGCACATCCACCGTGTAATTTTCTTTCCTCAGCAGCTGGGCATTTATGGAAAAATCAAGACAGAATTAATAAAATGAATAAAGCAATGGATTTTGTTATAAAAATATACAATTCGGATTGTAAATACATAGCCATAGAAAATCCAGTTGGTTGGTTGAATAGAAATTGGAAAAAACCAAGCCAAATAATAGAACCTTATCACTTTGGCGATGTTTTTAAAAAACGTACTTGTTTGTGGCTTAAAAACCTACCATTATTAGAAAAAACAAATATAGTTGAACCATTATATTACCACGTAAACAGTAGTTTCGCTTACAAAGGTAAGTATTCTATTAAATTTGCAAAAAATGACAAGGTAAGCCGGGCAAAGACTTTTACCGGAATTGCTAAAGCGATGGCGGAACAATGGGGTAATTTTTTAATTCAAAATAATAAATCATGATACTAAGTTTTGACAAAAGATTTGAGAAGTCAATTATTGATGGTGTAAAAATCCACACAATACGTGAAGATAAACCAAACAGATGGAAAGAAGGAAATATTATCCATTTTGCCACCGGAGTGAGAACGAAAAACTATAATCAATTTCATTCTGGAATATGCGTAAGTACGCAAGAAATAGAAATTAAAGTTTTCAGTAAAGTTTGTGTTGTTTTTGTTGACAATGAAATGCTACGAGAGCAGGATATTATGAAACTATACAAACAAGATGGTTTTAATTGTTTTAGTGATTTTTACGACTGGTTTGGTGATTATTTTAAGGGAAAGATTATACACTGGACAGATTTTAAATATTAAAAAAGTTAATCATGTACGAAATCAGGATATTTAATTTTAAAGGCGAAGAAATGCCGACAATATACCACAGGAACACACTGCCGGAAGCAATTATATTGATACATCAATTGCAGGTTATAGATGTGTATAAAATAGAATTAGTAAATATGTTAAATCAATAAAAATAAATAATTTATGGCAAAAATAGCATTATTAGGCACAGCGGGAGCTGATGCAAAAGTGAAGGCAATCGGCAATGACCGTTTTGCAATTAATTTCTCAATTGCTGAGAATATTCCCATGAAAAACAAAAAGGACGAAATCATACAGCATACGCAATGGTTTAATGTTTCTTTGTTTGCAAAATCTGATAAGATGGCAAAACACATTTTGAAAGGGAAAAAAGTGTTTGTTACCGGTAGTTTTCGTTTCAGTGAGTTTGTAAACCAAACAACCGGCGAAGCGATTAAAACGAACGAAATTATTGCGGATGTTGTGGAGCCTGCAACTTGGGAGAAAAACGAAGTGTCGGAGACAGAACCTGAAAAAATAGGCGATGATATGCCGTTTTAAAACAGTGTAAAAATGTACGACAAAATAAATTCACGGCTCCCGATAATTTTGTTTGATTACAAAAAACGGCAGGTTTATCCGGCTAAGGATGGATATTGTGCGTTTGATTGTTTGCCTGCAAGTTTTCGGGAACGTGATTTATTCATTGAACACTTTTTAAACAAAGGTAAAAAACACGCTACATTCAGAGAGTATAAGGAAATTGACCCAGCTTTTCACGGTACTGCAAAGTTCAAAAAAAAATACGGTACAATAGAATTGAATGTACATCAGTATAACAGATTATTAGAGGTAAATGCGAATGATTTAAGCCTGGCATTAGACGAATTAATACAATTGTCATATATTGGCGAAAAACGTAAAAATATACATTATACAGCTGAGCGACTGGCAGCAAAAGGAATTAAGGAAATATTGGATAATGTACAAAGAGGATTAGGTAAAATTTTGAAAATAGATGATGCTGAATAATGCGTTAAAATAAACAAAATAATGCAAAATAATATCGGAAAAAAGTCTATCTTTGCAAATAATTGCGAAAAGCAATTGTATTTATTTAAATGCTTGAATATCAGAAAATTACAAATAGTCATATAATTTATATTATGTTAAGTAGTTTGTGCTTTTGTAGACTTCAAAATATTTATTAGTTATACAATAAAAATAGAATCATTATGGACGAAGACCCCTATCCGAATTGTTGTAGGAAAAAAGAAGTAGTAACATTTCTATAAGGAGGTGGTTTTTGGGTCTCCTTATAGGTTAATTTATAAGGAGATTAAATAATGAGCGATAATAAGACTTATTTCCATAAGCTAATAGAAGAAAAAGCTTGGAAAACAATAAAAGAAAAACTTCACAAGCTTGATCCCGTTGAAATTGCAGAAATTATAGAGGAATTATCCAAATCAGATGAAGTAATTGTATTTCGTCTTTTACCTCGTGATGCAGCCAAAGAAACATTTCAGCATCTCCCTCATGAAATTCAGGAAGAAATTATTGAAGGCTTGGCAGCTAATTCAAGTAAAATAACCAGCCTGCTTAATGATCTTGACCCTGATGATAGAACTGCTTTTTTTGAGGAATTACCTGGGGAAATCACACAACGTTTGTTACAAATGCTATCCTCTGAAGAACGCAGGATTGCAACACAATTGCTTGGTTATCCTGAAGACAGTATTGGGCGATTGATGACACCCGAATATGTCGCAGTAAAGGCTTATTTTACAGTAGAACAAGCATTGGAACATATTCGCAAATTCGGACGTGATTCTGAGACCTTGAATGTTCTTTATGTAGTAGATAATCGCTGGAAACTTGTTGATGACATACGAATTAAGGAGATCCTTTTGGCTTCCCCCGAACAAAAAATATCCGAACTGATAGACAATCGTTTCGTTGCTTTAAATGCATTTGATGACCAGGAAGTTGCGATTAAAGTATTTCAAGATCAAGACAGGGTTGCCTTGCCGGTTGTAAGTTCTGACGGTATGTTATTAGGGATTGTTACTTTCGATGATGTGATGGACGTAGTTGAAGAAGAACACACTGAAGATTTTCATAAATTCGGTTCTTTTCGGGAAGCAATTGTAAATCCACTGAAAGCGAAAATATTATATCTTTACCGCCAACGTGTAGTATGGCTTACAGCATTGGTTTTTATGAACGTATTTTCAGGGGCTGCCATTTCATCTTTTGAAAGTGTTATTGAAAAAATGGTTTCCCTTGTCTTCTTTTTACCTTTACTTATCGGAAGCGGTGGAAATGCCGGTTCACAGTCTGCAACACTGATGATTCGTTCCATTGCCATTGGAGACATACAAATGAAAGACTGGTTGCGATTGTTGAGTAAAGAAATTATTGTCTCATTTCTCTTAGGTATAACTATGGCTGTCGGCGTTTCGATTATTGCAAGTTTCAGAGCTCCTGATGTTATTATAGTAGTATCAATTGCAATGATTCTAAATGTAATGGCTGGAAGTATTATTGGACTTCTTACCCCTTTTATCTTTACAAAACTACAATTAGATCCTGCCACGGCAAGTGCACCGCTTATCACATCCATTGCCGATATCAGTGGTGTGCTGATTTATTTTTCTATAGCTTCGTGGTATTTTGGATTTTAAATAACAATTAAACTATTTACTCCAACATCCATTCTTTTAATTCAATATCTTCACCATGAATAATTGCCAGATAGTTTTGATAGCGTGAATCGGCAATTTTTCCTTCCTGCCATGCTTCTTTAACAGCACATCCTGGTTCATGGGTATGTGTACAATTATTGAATTTACATTGTGGAAGCAATTCCAACATTTCAGGAAAATAATGTGAAATTTCTTCCTTTTTGTAATGGATTAAACCGAATTCCTTAATGCCCGGTGTGTCAATGATGAATCCTCCAAATGAAAGCTCAAACATTTCTGCAAAAGTAGTGGTATGTTTTCCTTTACTGTTGTAATCAGAAATATTGGAAACCTTTAACTGTAAATCAGGTTCTATACAATTGATAATACTGGACTTCCCTACTCCCGATTGCCCACTGAAAAGAGAAACTTTGTTTTTTATTTTCGATTTCAATGTATCCAAGCCTTCATCAGTCACGATAGAAGTAGAAATACATGTATAGCCAATATTGGTATATAGATTTTCCAAACGTTTTTGTACTTGTTTCAATTCAGCATCGTACAAATCTATTTTGTTGAATACTAATATGGTTTTTATACGGAACGATTCTGCTGCAACTAAAAAACGGTCAATAAATCCAAGAGGAGTACGGGGATCCGTCATACTGATTATCAAAAAAGCAGAATCAATATTAGCCGCAATAATATGAGAAATTTTGGAAAGATTTACCGATTTACGATAGATAAAATTTTTACGGGGCAAAATCTCTGTGATAAGACCATCTTGTTGGTTTTCGCGAACAAATAAAACAATATCACCTACAGCAATAGGATTGGTTGTTTTTATTCCCTGCATACGGAACTTGCCGCGTAATTTACAGTTTACTGTTGATCCATTTTGTGTACGGAGAATATAAAAACTTCCTGTCGATTTTAATACCAACCCTTTTTCTTTATCCATACCTTCAAAATGCTATATTGAATTTTTAGTATGGACAAAGCGTAATTCCAAAGCTTATAGGATTTATTCGAGGACCTTTTTGCTCTTCAAAGAATTTGGTTACCATATACGAAACATTCACACTGACAAATTTCCAACCCGTTTTGAATGTAAACTCTACAGGAAATTTACTTTTATTAGGTATTTTATAATTTTTCATCAACGTTTGAGAGTCACTTCCGTCTAATGCATCTCCAAAATATTTGGTATGTGCATCTGCCAAAACCCCTACCCTTACACCTGCCGATATTTTAAATCCTGAGCGATTGTGTCTATAACGAAACTCAATAGGAATGTTAATGTTGGTAAAAGTAATTTTATTTTTGCGATAATCTATTCCTTCCGGTACAGGCGTTGTGATAGTTGTATAATTTTCACCAATGCTAAAAATACCATTGGAATATAAATTATGATTAGTAACACCTATTCCCAAGCCAAAGCTAAAGGGACTGTTCTTTTTTACAGGAAGGTCAAATATGATAGCTCCATTAAATCCAAAATTAATCGCTTTTTGTTTGATATCGCTATTGAGCCCGAACCAAGTACTGGAAAAGAAATCCAAAACAATACGATCTTTAAACAAAACCGGAACTGCAGATGCTTTTTTCTTTTCTTTTTTGGAATCGGTCTGCTGACCAAAAACCATCATGAAACTAATAAAACACAATACGAATAAACTTACTTTTTTCATCTATATACTCTTATTTTTATTTATTTTATTCTATTTTTCCCAAAAATCAAGCCAAAATTACATATTCATATCTTTTGATGAAAATTGGAACGGCAGCAAATTATCCATTCCTTGTATCATCATTATCTTCCCTGAATTTCCTGCTAATAATACACGTATCTTTTGTTTTCCTTTGACTTCATATTCCAGCATTACTTGACGACATCCTCCGCAAGGCGACAAATAATGCTCCAGTTCAAAATGCTTCGGATTTCCATATACGGCAATTGTCAATATTTTCTGTTCCGGATATTGAGACATAGCCGAAAATAAAGCCACTCTTTCAGCGCACAAACCTTGCGGATAGGAAGCATTTTCTTGGTTATTTCCCGTAACAATAATATTATTATCTAACAAAACTGCTGCCCCAACTCTGAAATCAGAATAAGGAGCATAGGCATTCTCGCTCGCTTGACGGGCTTTATCCAGCAGTAAACTGTCTTGTTCTGACAGTTCCTTTGCATTGTTAAAAAGTGTATAATGTATCTGAAGCGTTTGCCTGTTCATCTAAAAGCCGTTAATAATTTGAATAACGCATGAATTATGGTTTAATTGTAAAGCAAAACAATTACTTCCATGTAAAAGTTTCAATCAGATGCATCATGTCTTTTTTCAAATAATTGATAATCGGAGCCAGTGAATCGTTCTGGGGTACATTATTCAAATATAAAGAGCCTCTGAAAAAATGATTTTCCCTGTCGGTAACCCAAAACTGAAACGGACAAGCAGCATCATTGCCTGTCGCCTCATATATTTTGCCATAAAGTTGAGCAGAAGTGTCTATTATAGTGGACTCCAGAATATCATCTGCTTTTGCGATTTGCTTATAAACAATAATCCGTGAATCGTCGATTAAATAATTCAAATTGGTATCATCAACAGCTTTGTATGTAATAAACAATATGGAATTGAGTTCAGGATAAATCAAATTAATCCAATTTTTGCCCTTTGGTTCAATTGAATCGACAAACGAAGCATTGGAATATTCAAAAGTATATGGATAACTGCCTGTTAAGGGTTGGAATGTAGTATCTTTGATGTCTATACGGAAGAATCCGCGAGGTTTTGGCGTATACACATCTTCATTACAAGATGTTAAACACAATTCCATAGTAATCAAAAGAAGAAGACCAAAAATCAGCTTCCGTTTATTCATAGTGTCAGCGATTAAAATTCAGCATTTTGAGGAGTTCTCGGAAAGGGTATCACGTCGCGAATATTTGCCATTCCGGAAACAAATAACAACAGACGCTCAAAACCCAAGCCAAATCCGCTATGAACAGCCGTTCCAAAACGGCGGGTATCAATATAATATCTCAATTCTTCTTCTTCCATTCCCCTTTCGTGGATAGCCTGAAGCAGTTTTTCCAAACTTTCTTCCCGTTGAGAACCGCCGATAATTTCCCCTATTTTGGGAAACAGAATATCCATAGCACGAACTGTTTTCCCGTCGTCATTCTGTTTCATATAGAATGCTTTGATATCTTTTGGGTAATCCACCAAAATAACAGGCTTTTTAAAATGCTGTTCTACCAGATAACGCTCATGTTCTGCCTGAAGGTCTAACCCCCACTCTACTTTAAATTCAAATTTTTTCCCGGATTGTTTTAGAATATCAATAGCTTCAGTATATGAAAGACGAACAAAATCTACATTGATAATAGATTCCAAGCGTTCAATAAGTTCTTTATCAAACATGTCATTTAGAAATTGGAGATCATCTCTATTGTTTTCCAATGCATAATTAACACAATATTTAATAAAGTCTTCTGCCGTATCCATATTATCCTGCAAATCGTAGAATGCCATTTCGGGCTCAATCATCCAGAATTCCGCCAAATGGCGAGGTGTATTGGAGTTTTCAGCACGGAAAGTCGGTCCGAATGTATAAATATTTCCCAATGCCATTGCTCCCATTTCTCCATTAAGCTGTCCGGAAACAGTTAAATTGGTTGGTTTTCCAAAGAAATCCTGCGCATAATCTACTTTTCCTTCTGCATTACGTGGAACATTTTCTAAATCCAAGGTTGTAACATGAAACATTTCCCCTGCTCCTTCCGCATCTGCGCTGGTAATGACGGGTGTATGCAAGTAGAAAAATCCTCTGTCATTAAAGTATTTATGTATAGCAAACGCCATAGCATGACGCAATCGAAGTACACAGCCGAAATAATTGGTTCTCGGACGCAAATGAGCAATAGTACGCAAAAATTCCATACTGTGTCCTTTTTTCTGCAAAGGAAAAGTTTCCGGGTCAGCAGTACCCAAGACTTTGATTTCTTGAGCCTGTATCTCTACATTTTGCCCCTGTCCCATTGATTGCACCAGTTTTCCTGTAACGGAAACACAAGCCCCTGTTGTTATTTGCCGAATAATTTCTTCGTCAAATTTTTCTACATCGGCAACTACTTGCAGGTTATGAACAATAGAGCCATCATTTACAGCGATGAAAGCTACCGTATTGTTGCCGCGTTTGGTACGTACCCATCCTTTTATATTGATAATATTGCCAATCCCAATTGCTTCTGTCTCTTTTAATATCTTGACAATTTTCGTTTCTTTCATGTAAAGTATTTAATTTAAAATTAGTTGATTTAACGTGAGTTCGGGGTTTAAACATTCTACCATTATGTATTATAACTTCTTAACTTCTTTAACTTCCATATTATTTCACCATTAAGCCATAAGCTTTAAACTATAAACAACTTCTTTTGATCCCGAACTCACGTTTGATTTACTTATTTTTTACAAGTTTGCAAAATTATACCTTTTTTAATTAGTAACTTGGTTTTGAAATAATTTTTCTTTTCCTATGGTGAATAAGAGTTCCGGATCAATGGTACATTGGTGAAGTGGTAAATTAGATATTTACTTCTTATTTCCTCTTGTACCCTGTTAGGCAAAGGTTTTACCTTTGTCGTTTTATCTTGACAGGCTTTGCCTGTTTCTTGTTGCAGGTAAAACCTGTTGAAATAGAACGGACGAGGCAAGGAGCCATCGTCCGAACTTCATGCATTTTTACAGCCTCAGACGAACGGGAGCAAACAGCGGTGTAAAATGCTTTCGCATGGTGCGACGGCTCCATGCAGCCGTGTAAAATGCCGTCGCACGGTGCGAAACCTCCATGCAGCCGTGTAAAACGCCGTCGCATGGTGCGAAAGCTCCAAACAGTCGTGTAAAATGCCGTCGCACGGTGCGAAAGCTCCATGCAGCCATGTAAAATGCTTTCGCATGGTGCGACGGCTCCATGCAGCCATGTAATAGATTTTTGCAGGCTGCAAATTTCCCATGCAGCCATGTAATGGATTTTTGCAGGCTGCAATTTTCCCATGCAGCTGTGTAATGAGTTTTTGCAGGCTGTAATTTTCCCATGCAGCCGTGTAATGGATTTTTGCAGGCTGTAAATTTCCCATGCAGCCGTGTAATGGATTTTTGCAGGCTGCAATTTTCCCATGCAGCTGTGTAATGAATTTTCGCAGGCTTGGAATGGAAAAGTTAAACGAACATAATTCAACACCCTGCTTAGCCGAAGCAAAAAAACAGTTGGAAATATTTGAAAAGGAAAAAGTTTTATATAAGTTACACGCGCGACTTGTGTGTGTTACATAATTATGTATGTGAGACTGCCAAGTAATTGGAAGGGAAATTTATACTGAGATTGCCTGCTTTCACACGGTTCATGATATTTATAATTCTTTTGAATGAGTTACAAAGATAACATTCTATATAATTATTACTTCTTTGAATTTTAAATTTTTCAATACTTTTTCCGTATGAAACGAAAATTGGTCGAAAAGTTCGTGCGTCTTCAAGCGTTTAACCGTTTCTTCCCATGTTAAAATACCCGATTCATAAATTGTAATAGTTTGATAAAGCGTATCGTTGGCAACAGGTCCGCATACAATATCATAATCATGTGTTATATTTCCACGTCTGTTGGCAATAACAAATTCCAGCCATTCACGATTTGGGGCATAAAAATTCAAGACAGAGAATAATTTGCCGGAAAATACAACATCATCTATTTCATACAGATTCAGGCATGAATTCTCACTTTTGATACGTTTTTTCTTGATTTCAGCCCAACGAACCGCCTGTTCTTTACTCGTGGTGGTGTAAAAACCATAACCAAAATCCAAAAATTTATCGCCTGCAATAATTTTCGGTTTTTCTACTGTTTCCGTACTTCCGTGATAAAGTATCATTTTATGGTATGATTAAGTATAAAATCATCAATATCAGCCACTATATAATCTTTGCTTTGTGTATGCAACACATCGTAGCCTTCGGCAAGATATTGGAATACGCCTGTTTGACGAAATAATATAAGCGTCTGCATGGCGGTAATTTTCCGAAAATGCCTGTAATATTCAAGGCAAAAAATGATAAACTTATGTGTCTTATTGTCGTTTTTCATCTATTTGGCTATTGAGGCAAATTCAATTTCCCTGTACTTTTCTCATTTTCGAGTAAATATAGCAACATTTGCGGACTGTAATGCCATATTTTTGTATCTTCACGTTCCAAAAGTTCATAAAGTTGCGAAGAATACAGATATTCCAACGCATCTTCCAACGGCATTTTGCGTTCTTCTATCAGTTGAACTACAATTCCTTCAACTTTAAGAGGTAATATAACTTCAAATTCCGACATTTGTATCTGTTCTTTAATCATAATTAGCTTTTCCTATTTGCAAAATGTAATAATTTGTCGTTTTAATGCCCTGACATCATTCAAAATTTGCATCTTGCTGTCAATGAAAAGCGGTTTCATGTCTTTGTAATTGTCTATATTTCTTATAAATGAATATGCAAATGTAATAAAAAATAGTTTCAGACAGACAGGTTTAGAAATTCTTTTTTTATTTTTTAATGAATTTTTCTATCCGATTCTTTTTTCCATCTGAAAGCTTGACAAAATAATATCCGGGAGCTAAGGATTTTGTTTCCATTGTATTTACTCCTCTTTTCAGGACTTGCTGTTTTAATTTTCTTCCGGATAAATCATATAATTCGACAGCTATATTATCTTTATCCGTTTGAATAGACAAATATAATACATCCGAAACAGGATTGGGAAACAAGGTAATTCTTAATTCTTCTGTTACAAAATCGGATACTCCGGTTGTTTCCAATGCTTTCATAACAGCTTGGTAAGCATTTATTTTTCCGCTACCAAAACGGACTTCTCCTGAACGTTCAACATATAAATCGGAATAAGCCGTTTCCATAAGAATATTTTTCACCTGTTCTGCCGTCAGATATGGATTTGCCTGAAGCATCAAGGCTGCCACGCCGGCAGCAAAAGGAGAAGCCATAGATGTTCCCGATAATTTAGCAAACGGATATATTCTCCCATTGTGCTGAACAGTAGTAAGGTAGGATGACGGGGAAAGCTGGTCGGTGTAACCGGATATTGCAGCCGCAACCTCATAACCCGGAGCTGATATTTCGGGCTTAAGCCTGTTGTCTATTGTTTTCCCATAAGAAGAAAAGGAACATATATATCCTCCCTGGGTCATTGCACCCATTTTGTATTTACTTTGATGTGCCGCTATGGTAATCACGGAAGGAAAACCGGCAGGCGTTCCTATTCCATAGCTTTTATCACCGGCTACCCATCCGGGCATTCCGGCGGAAAATGCCCCTCCCCAGTTTCCGACTCCATTTTCCAGCTCAGAAACATTCCATGCATGGAACTCTCCTTCATTTGCCGTAACAAACAACCCTACCCTATAGCCCATAGCAGGCTTTCTTATTCTAAGCCTGACCTGAGGGCGATTGTTATACTGATTTGCCTGCTCTATAAATATATTGTACATAAGTGTATCCGTCAAGGTATCATCATTTACATTATACTCAACAACAAGAAATGTATCTACATAACAATCTCCCTTATCCGTATCATAATAAGGAGAAGTCGCTATCACAGAAGATCCATACGATGTTTGAATGGCAAATGAAAAAGAAGTATTCTTGCTGCTTGTCATGGAAATGGATTGTCCCCATTCATTATTACGAGCAGTAAATTCTATACGGGATTTCAATGTATCGGAAGAAAAAGCATGCCTTAAATGAAAATTCACATCACCATTATTGCCGGCACTTGTTACAAAGACAACGCCCAAATCGGAAAGGGAATCAACCAGATTTGCCATCTTCCCTGTTCCGTCCATGTTTCCCATATAATAAAGTCCCCAACTCATATTGATGACCAGACGCTTTTGTTCCTCCTGTGCTACTTTGTACATCCACAAAAAAGCATCTTCAACCGCTTGCTCGCTTATGGCAATGGAAACAAGCAATATGTCCGCATCATAAGCAACACCTCTATATGCCGTTCCTGCTCCTGCTCCAGCCGCAATAGAAGCTACATGAGTACCATGATAGCCATACCCATACACATTAGACGTATCGCACTGTGCTGCTAATAAAGCTTCTTTGCCTGTTAGTTCCGTCCCATAATCAAAGCCTTCCGGAGCAGGTCCTCCGGTACGATACTGATCCCATGCCCGCAAAATACGGTATTGAGTCATTGACGTATCATAAAAAACAGGATGAGAATAATCAAATCCCCAATCGGTAACGCCAATAATAACATCTTTTCCTGAAAACCCCTGCACCATATCAATTCCTGACCATACACTGTCCACATGTCCATCCCGAACGGCAAGATTCAGATCCTGACCATTAATCCCCCATTGCTGGCTGTATAAATTATAAGCCAACAGAAATACAATAAAAAATAAATACCATTTTTTCATAAGCACTATGTTAACGTGAGTTCAGGGCTTATTTATTTGCTTAAAAGAAGTTACGCAAGTTAGATGACTTCTACAGCAATGACGCTCTGAACGAACAAATTACCGTCATTGCGATGACGAGGCACGAGGAAGAAGCAATCCAGATAACCCATTTTCCGAAGAAGTCTATTGTGCCATTATATTATTATAACTTCTTAACTTCTATACTTCCACCATTACATTAAGCTATAAACAATTTCATTTAATTCCAAACTCATGTGATGTTAATAAAATTATAAAATGCAAATGCAAAAATATATAATTTTGTTATTGATGCGAATTAAGAGTTGAAAAATAACCTGTAATAATGTTAGGTGTTATATGATATAGAAGTTGAGAAGTTAGAATAGTAAATGAGGGAATAAGGGAATGAGGGAATAAGAGGGCGTTATGACAGAGCACGAGGAAAAAATACCGGAATATAAAGCAGGTGAAAGAAGAAAATAATAAACCTCGAAGTAACACGAAGGTTTTTATAAGAGGCTCGACCAAAACTATAGTACAAATAAGCAAATAACCAAATCAACATTTGGCAAAAAATATTACTTTTGCACAATATAGATACAAGATAATGTTGCAGCAGATATTCGCACCTATTGAGCAGGAAATAAATACGTTTAATCATTCTTTGGGTAAAATCATTCATCATGATGAGTTTTTTATTGATGAATTATTGTTAGATATTTCCCTGTATAAAGGCAAGCAGCTTCGCCCTGCAATGGTTTTTCTTTCTGCGGCAATAACAGGAAATATCACTCCACTGACTTATACCACTGCCTTAGCTTTTGAATTATTGCATTATTCTTCACTTATTCATGATGATGTAATTGATAACGGACAAAAAAGACATAATCAACCTACGCTAAACGCTACAAAAGGTGCCAAAACAGCTGTCCTGGCGGGAGATTATTTATTGTCAAAATGTATGGATTTGATTGCACAAGCTCAAAATATTCCCTTGCTTGAGAAATTATCTTCAGTGGCACAAACCATGACAATAGGAGAATTATTGCAATTGGTCGAACCTGATAAAGATATCCTTTCGGAAAAACAATATTTACAGATTATTGACTGTAAAACAGCATCGTTAATTTCGGCGTGTTTTGAAATGGGAGTTTTTTCTTCGCAAGACAATAAAGATATTTGTAAACAATGGAGTGATTTCGGAAGGGAACTTGGTATCATTTTTCAACTGAAAGATGATTTATTGGATTATCAGCATACCAAATCTTCACAAAAAGATGCCTATAAAGATATTAACGAACATAAGATTACACTCCCTGTTATTATTGCGTTGCAGCATGCTCCTGCCTGCGAACAAAAAATGATATTGGATTTGTATAAATCTCATCAAGGAAAGCCCAAAGAAATAGAATGGCTTATTGAAAAAATCACCCAATATGGCGGAATTTCTTATATGGAAGAAATGATCGAAATGAAATCCGAAAGTTGCATGGCTTTTGTCAATACTCAAAAGGACAGTATGTATAAAAAAGCACTTTTGGCATTGGTACAGTTTATAAAAGAGCGAAAATTTTAAGCAAGTGGGGCAATATATTCTTCGGAAAATCGGCTATGGCTTTTTGGTAATGATAGGTGTTATTACCGTTATTTTCTTGCTTTTCTCCGTTTTGCCGGGTGATAGTGCTATTATGACTATGGGACAGCGTTCCGATGTCAGTTCCGAAGAAGCTGTCCGCAAAGAATTGGGTTTAGACCTTCCTTTGGGAACACGTTATCTCAGTTATATCAATGATATGTTGCCGCTATCTTTTCACAATGCTGTAGATAAAGAAAGTGCATTTTATCTGGATACAAATAAATATGAATCGGTTCAATTATGCCAATTAGGGGAAGAAACTGTTTTGGTTGCCAAGAAACTGTATTTGGGACGCTCCTATCAAAGTAAACGTTTGGTTATGGAAATGTTGGACGAAGCTGTCCCCAAAACGGCTTTGTTGGCAGTTGTTTCCATATTTTTCGCAATTGTTGTAGGAATTATCTTAGGAATATTGTGTGCTGTACTCAAAGATACCTGGTTTGACAAAATCACATTGGTGGTTTCGGTAATGGGAATGGCACTGCCGTCATTTTTTGCAGCTATTCTATTTGCATGGGTGTTTGCTTTTTTGCTGGCAGATGTAACAGGATTGAACATGTTTGGAAGCTTGTACACCATCAGCGATTTTGGCGATGGAGAATACCTGGACTTGAAAAACCTTATCCTTCCTGCAATCACATTGGGAATCCGTCCGCTTGCTACCGTTACCGAATTAATGCGAAATTCCACCCTGGAAGTTATGTCGCAGGATTATATCCGCACAGCAAAAGCCAAAGGATTAAGTTTCTTCAAAATCACTCAAAAGCACATTGTAAAAAATGCATTGAATCCGGTTGTTACTGCTATTTCGGGTTGGCTTGCCGGCATGATGGCAGGAGCTGTTTTTGTAGAATATGTCTTCGATTACAAAGGCGTAGGTGTAATGATTGTAAATGGCTTGGAAAAATATGATTTTCCCGTTGTAATGGGCAGCTTGCTGTACATTTCTATTATTTTGGTCTTTATTAGTATTGCGGTGGATATTATTTACGGATTTTTAGACCCAAGAGCAAAAATAAAAGGATAAAAAAAGTAATACAAATTGGGAAAAAGACAATAATTAAATTATATAGACAAAATACCTTCTTAATACATTTTAAATTATGCTCAGATTAATAGGATTAATATTGTTTCAAAGTGCCTTGCTGGTTGCGGCACAGACATTTTTGAAAATTTCAGTACAACTATTCGGTACATTTTCGTGGACGGTAACTTATTTTAAAACCGTCTTTACTACATGGCAATTTCCGGTTTCGGGTGTTTGTGCCTTGACATCATTCCTTGTGTGGATGTATGTTTTAAAACATTATGAGTTCAGCTTGGCTTATCCGCTTTTATCTGTCAGTTACATTATCGGTTTGGTTTCCGCAAGCTTATTTTTGCATGAAGTCATTCCTGCAACTCGCTGGATTGGTGTTATTATTATTATGATAGGTGTATATTTTGTGGTAAAATAAACAAATTATTGTACCTTTGTTTTTTATATAATATAAAGAATATGAATCATTATAAAAATTTAATTCGTCAGTATCAAGGATTTCCTAAAGAGGGAGTTCTGTTTCAAGATATTAATCCATTGCTGTCTAACTATAAAGCTTTACAGGATGCAAGTCAAGATATCGCAGATGCTATTTATGAAATGATGCCTTTCCCTACAAAAATGTTATGCGTGGAAGCACGCGGATTTCTTATGGGAGGAATTTTAGCTACATTACTCAATGCTGGTTGCGTTCCGGTGCGCAAAAAAGGAAAGCTTCCCCCCTATCCGTCTATTCGAAATATAGATTATGAGCTGGAATACGATACTAACAGCATCAATCTGGATATGTCTTTGATAGAATATAACGACAGAATTGTTATCTTCGATGATGTGTTGGCAACCGGAGGAACAGCAGAAGCTGTTTACCGCATATTGGAACAGGAAATCGAAAAAGGGAACTTGGCTCCGTTTGAAAAAAATAATGTTTGCTTTGCTTTTCTACTTGAAATAGAATCCCTTGAAGGAATGAAAAAACTGCATAAAAACACGCGGATTCCGAAAGAAAACATGTTTTCATTAATTCAGATGTAATTGATGAGATATTATATCATTTCAGGGGAAGCATCAGGAGATTTGCACGCTTCCAATCTTGCTAAAGAATTATTTACGGTTGACCCAAATGCTCAAATACGCGCCTGGGGAGGAGATTTATTGCGAAAACAAGGGGCGGAAGTCGTTAAAGATTATAAAGACCTTGCTTTTATGGGGTTTGTGGAAGTCGCTTTGAACCTTAGGACAATATTGAAGAATTTGGCATTCTGCAAAAAAGATATTCTCGAGTACAATCCAGATGTTGTTATTCTGGTGGATTATCCGGGATTCAACTTAATGGTAGCCGAATTTTTGCACGAAAAAAACATCAAAACATTTTATTATATTTCTCCGCAAGTGTGGGCATGGCATAAATCACGAATAAAAAACATCAAAAAATACGTGGATGAACTGTTTGTTATTCTTCCGTTTGAAAAAGATTTTTATGCTAAATATGGTATAAATGCCCATTATCTGGGACATCCTTTATTAGACGTTGTAAGAAGTTCTCCGATAAACAATACATTCCGAAAAAAAAATAATTTGAATGACCTTCCCATTGTCGCATTGCTTCCAGGAAGCCGCAAACAGGAAATCATACGAATGCTCTCCACCATGCTTAAAGTCGCTCAACAGATTGATGGGTATCAGTTTGTAATTGCCGGTATGGAGAATCATCGTAATCTATATGATGAATTAGGCAAAGAGATGTCTGTAAAGATTGTCTTTAGCCAAACATACGATTTATTGGCAAACAGTTATGCTGCAATGGTAACATCTGGAACAGCAACTTTGGAAACGGCTTTATTTAATATTCCGCAAGTGGTTTGTTATAAAGGAAATTATATTTCATATCTGATTGCCAGAAACCTGATAAAAGGAATCAACTATATTTCATTAGTCAATCTGATTGCGGATAAAGAAGTAGTTAAAGAATTAATTCAGCATGAAATGAATGTTGAAAACTTGACGTATGAATTGCAACTTTTGTTGGGAAATACTCCTCAAAGGCAAAAAATGTTGGATGAATATAAACAAATTCAACAAAATCTGGGTAACGGAAATACGTCTTTTGAAATAGCAAAAACAATGTATGAGTTGTTGAATAAGAATTAAACCTGCTATTCTCACCTACTTGAAGATGTCTAAATAACGTGAGTTCGAGATCAGATAACGTTGTTTATAGTACAAATAAGCATTAAAAACATTTTTACCATTGATCCCGCGAACTCACGTTAAATAAGGTATACAACCAGAAACAAAAAAGAGATGCTTTCACATCTCCTTTATATTATACCGTAAATACTTTCTTCTTAATCCATACTGAAAACTTTGCGTAAAGCATCTACGTAATCTAATTTTTCCCATGGGAAAAATTCAATTGTTTTGAAGTAATGATCTTTACCATCAATTTTCTTGACTTGTACCGTATCATCTTTGTAAAATACTTCTATTTCTTTCTTATATGGCTCTCTTCCAAAATGACCGCCGGAAGCAGTTGGGGAGTAGATCGGATTTTTCAACCCAAAACGCTTTATAATTCCATAAGGTGTTAAGTCAAACATACTTTCAACTACTCGTGCAATATCAGTGGAAGGAATAACTCTATCTTTATAATCTTTTATTCTTGTTGTACCATGAGTGTCAATATACAAACTGATAGGACGTGCTACTCCAATAGCATAGGATATCTGCACTGTCACCTCTTTGGCAATTCCGGCAGCTACTATGTTTTTAGCAATATGGCGAGCTGCATACGCGGCAGAACGATCAACCTTTGATGCGTCTTTGCCTGAAAAAGCTCCACCTCCATGAGGACATTTTCCACCGTAAGTATCTACAACAATTTTACGTCCTGTCAAACCGGTATCTCCATGAGGTCCACCAATAACAAATTTACCTGTCGGATTAACCAAAAGTTTGAAATTGGTTTTAAAAAAACGTTTTTTACTTGATGGAGCAGCTCTTCTAACCGTTGGAATCAAGATATTACGAATATCATTTTCGATTCTTTCCAACATTTTTTTCTCATCACTATCAAAATCATCATGTTGAACCGATACAATAATAGTATGTATTCCAAGGGGCTTTCCTTTATCAGTATATTCCATGGTAACCTGTGCTTTAGCATCGGGACGCAAATAGAACATTTTTTTATTTTTTTCTTTGCGAAGCGTAGTTAATCCGTCAATAAGCCGATTTGCAATTTCCAAAGGCAATGGCATATAGTTTTCCATTTCACTGGTAGCATAGCCAAACATCATTCCTTGATCACCTGCACCTTGTTTTTCAGGATTACGTTTTACCACACCCTGAGAAATATCCGGAGATTGTTCATGTATAGCAGAAAGTACTCCGCAGGAATTACTTTCAAACATATATTCTCCTTTTGTATATCCGATTTTTTCAATTGTTTTCCTTGCGGTGTCTTGAACATCAACATATCCTGTTGTTTTTACTTCCCCTGCACATACTACCAAACCAGTAGTAACAAGAGTTTCGCATGCTACTTTTGACTCCGGATCTCTTTTTAAAAATTCATCCAATAACGCATCTGATATTTGATCTGCCACTTTGTCTGGGTGTCCTTCTGAGACCGATTCTGATGTAAATAAATAAGACATTGTAATATGTAATTTTGTTTAAATTATTCTTTTATTCTATTATGTAGCTTTATAAACGAATTAGCAAATTATTTATTGTTTTATTCTAATAAACCTTTTATTTATAGATTGTCTTAAAATAGATTGACTGATTTACGCTATAAATAAGAAGTGTAGACTTTTGTTTTAAAATAAGTTTCACAACATTGTAAAACTATCTTTATGCGCTGAACATATTTTTTACACAAACACAAAATCCATTTGTTTCTTCGCTAAATCGACATTTTTCACCCGTATGCGGACTTTGTCGCCTAAGCGATATACTTTTCCGGTATGTTGTCCGACATACCGGTAATTATCTTCATCGTAATAATAAAAGTCGTCAACAAGCGATTTTACCGAAACCATTCCTTCCGATTTGGTTTCGTCCAAAGCCACCCAAATTCCCCATTTACTCACGCCGGAAATCAAACCATCAAACTCCTGCCCTATTTTATCGGATAAATATTCAGCTTGTTTGTATTTTACCGAATTGCGTTCAGCTTCGGTAGCACGTTGTTCCATGTCGCTGGAATGTTTACATTTAGCTTCCAATTCTTCTTTATTAACAGATGGTTTTCCTGCCATGTACCGACTCAATAAACGATGTACCATCAAATCAGGATAACGGCGAATAGGAGAAGTAAAATGCGTATAAAAACGAAATGCCAAACCGTAATGTCCAATATTATCGGTGGAATAAACGGCACGTTGCATAGTACGTATAGCCAGTGTTTCTATCATATTCTGCTCGCCTTTTCCTTGGACGCTATCAAACAAACTGTTCATGGAATCGGCAAGACTTTTTCGAGATTTGAATTCCAGAGAATAGCCCAATTTGCCAATAAAGGTATTGAATTTATTGATTTTTTCATCCAACGGACGGTCATGGATACGATAGACAAAACTTTTAGCTTCTTTCCCTTGTGGGACTTTTCCAATCAGCTCGGCAACTTTACGGTTTGCCAACAGCATAAAATCTTCAATAAGTTGGTTCGAATCTTTATTTTCTTTGATATAAACACCAATCGGTTTAGCATTCTCGTCCAGAATAAACTTCACTTCTTCCGAAGCAAAATTGATAGAGCCCTTTGAAAAACGTTCTGCCCGAAGGGCTTTAGCAATAGTATCTAACATCAAAATTTCTTCTTTATACAAACCCTCTTTGGTTTCAATAATTTGCTGGACTTCTTCATAATTGAAACGATGGTCTGAATTAACGACGGTTTTTCCTATCCATTGTTTATGTACTTTTCCTATTTCATCCATTTCAAATACAGCAGAAAAACAAAGCTTATCCTCATGTGGACGGAGCGAGCAAACATTATTCGACAGTTTTTCCGGTAGCATGGGAATAGTCCTGTCTACAAGATATACCGAAGTAGCACGTTTATAGGCTTCTTCCTCAATGGCAGTATTGGGTTTGACATAATGTGAAACGTCTGCAATATGAACTCCTACTTGATAATGACCATTTTCTAACTTCTTAAAAGAAATTGCATCGTCAAAATCCTTGGCATCAGCAGGGTCAATCGTTATTGTAAATACATTACGAAGATCTCGGCGAGCCAAAATTTCGTGTTCGGGAATTTCGGTTGGAATTTCAGCAGCTTCTTTTTCCGCCTGTTCGGAAAAGACAGGATTAAAATTTTGATCTATTAAAATAGAATACATTTCCACTGTATTATCGCCCGGGTAACCCAAGACTTGCGTAACTTCTCCAAAGGGATTACGGGCATGTTCCGACCATTCGGTAATCTTTGCTACCACTTTTTGACCTGATTTGGCGCCATGCAATGCCTGATTGGGAATCATAATATCAATAGGCATATTAACGTTATCGGGAATAAAATAAGACATATTCCTCGATTCCTTAATTGTACCGACAAAAAACTCCTTATCACGCTTTAAAATCTCAACAATACGTCCTTCCGGTTTTCGTCCTCTACGGGCAGGAAACAGATGTACTTTGACTATATCTCCATTGAGTGCATGCGCCGTATTATTGGGAGCAATAAATACATCTTCACTTTCGGGATTATTGGAAATAAGGTATGCTTTTCCGGTTTGTTTCATACTGATACGACCTTCAATAATATTGGCATCCGCATCAAGATGGATAGGATTCAGTTTATACTTTCCCCTGTTTCCGATAACTAAGATATTGCTTTGCAGCATTTCTTCAATGGTTTTACGTACCAACTCCTTGTCTTCCCTGCTTGTAATGTCCAGTTTGGCAGAAACCTGTTTATAGTTAAAATATTGATATGGATTCTTGCTGAATACAGCTAAAATTTTGGTTGTAAAAGCAGTATTTATCGGCTGTTTTTTTTCTTTTCTTCTGCGTCTTGGCATCGTTATTATATTTTGGTAATGTATCCTAATTTTTCTTAATCAAATATAACGGAATCTACGCTGTTTTGTTTTGGAAAGATGTTATCCTTTTGTAAAGATTTTGTTACAAAAAAAAGCAACACCACTTATGCCTTACTATATTGAGGCAAAATTTGCTCGTAAGTTTTTTATTAGTAATCTTTGGTAATTACTCGCTTTGCTTTGCGGCAGTGCTTGCCTTTCGTAGCCTTTTGTTTCGATATGATATTCTAATGTGCGAACAGACCACTCATCTTCAGTGGTTTTTTCGGCATACCATTCATATTCGGCAAGCGTTTTTGTTTTGTTAAACAATTCTATATTGTGCGACCAACTCAATTGTGCAGACAGTGTTTGCTCTTTTTGTTCGTTGGGACAAAATTCGGCAAATCTTCTCATATATTTCAGATTTCTAACCGAATATCCTTTAAGATTTGGAAACTCTGTCTTTATATCTTTTGCAAGATTATCTATGAATTTTACTCCATATTTTGTATTTGCAATAATGGTTTTCCCAATATTCCAAAACAGCATAATCTGTTCTTGATTTACACCCAGAACAGCTCTGTATTGCGCATCAAGAATTTGCTTTTTTATGTTGTTCAGTATTTCAAAATACTCGTTATTGTTTATCAGCATAATTCGTTTCCTCCTTCCAAACTGTTAATAATTTTATAAATTACTTGGCGTAATATGTTTTGTTGTTCGGGCATACTTTTTTATTCTCTGTTTATTAAATATTTCCTTCCTTTATTTTTTTCTCCTACTCTCAAAATGCCGATTTCCACAAATTTAGCAAAATACTTTTTCACGCTGACATCTGATTTGTTGGTAAGAAGTTGAGCACGATAGTTTGTTATCTCTCCGTTCTTATCTATATATCCTGCATGCAATCTGTTCCAAAAACTCCAATTCTGCTTTCGTTAATTTATCGGTATTTATATCGGTAAATAAATATATCGGTAATTTTTCGCAAACGCAAATTGTGGCTATATTCGCCAGAACCTTTCAATTCACCAACCTGTTCGGCAATCTTTGCTACAAGGTCGATGGCATGGGGGCTGATTGTGTATGCAGGTGTGTTCATATTATTTGATATGTTTAGGTATAAAGAAAATTTTACTTATATTTCAGAAAGAATTTCGATTTTTAAAACAATTTTATTTGATTATCTTTTTTTGGATGAAATGTTCCAATGATCATAAATGGATTTTTGGATACAAAATGATGTAATTGCGATGTTCCTAAAAACAAGTGTAAATCTTTTGTTTGTGCAAAATCATCAAAATATTTTTTACGGACATCTTCAACTGCTTTTGTTTCATTCCCTTCATGTTTGGCTATACAATTCCAATATAATTGTCCAATTTCCCAATCTTCTATCATAAGAGTACTTGTTTTACCATCTTCATCTTCAAATATATATGAAAATTTATATGGGAGTTTACGAACAACATCAAATGGATTTTCTGGTTGCTCAAAAAGATTTAACTGTTTACGTTCTGCTTCCAATTTGGCTAATTTTCTTTTATCCCATTCACGTTTAGCTGTTTTTATTGTAAAATCTAAAATTTTCCGAGGCTTAAAAACAGCTAATGATGTGCAAGTTTTTTTGTTATGAGCTTCTTCAATCAATTTGGAAAGATTATAATGAACGTTTTGCAAAACAATCTTTTTTCGTTCTTCCCAATTGTTCTTTGTGTCAATGTGTCCGATAATTTTTATTTCGCCATCAACAGAGTAAGGACGATAGCTTTCCGGTCTATAATCACTTGTATTTTTAATCAAATCTAATTCGACCCAGTCATATTTTTTATATTGTTCGCTGTATGATTTTTTACGAAAAGCGACCGGATAAATACGAATCCATGTCCCATCTTCTCGAAAACCTGCCGTACAAACCAATTCGTCATATTTAGATGATATAGTCGGATATGTTTTTACAGCAATCAGAACCTTAGTTAACGCCATAATTAAATATGTTTTAATTCATAATCAAATTCGGGCAAATTAGCTATGGCTTCTGCCAAATATTTTCGGTGACATTGATAAATGTTTGCTTCAAAACAAGTTAAAGCAATACGTTGATGTTGTTTGAGTAAACTTAGAATCCTATATTGAGTTGCCTGTGTTTTTGTTAAATTTTGGCTTTGATAATCCGCAAATAAATTATCATAATCTTTCTGCGTATTCAACTCCTGTCGTTGTCGGGATTGAATGCCGACATCAGGAAAATGAACATATTGTATTCCAATATGTTCGCAATAACGCTTCAATTGACTTTTGCTAAATCCATATTTCATGCTAAGCGGATTATTACGAACATCTACCAAGAGTTTAATATCGTTTTTTATCAATCTATTAAGATATTCCTCCAACGATATGCCCTCGTATCCAATTGTAAACAGGATAGTTTGGTCAGATGCCGGTTTGCTTTGTATAACTTTGGAAAATTCGGAATCTGAAAGGATACTTTTTGCAGTTGTACTATTGATTGCCCAATAAGGAAAATAAATATACGTGTATTTCATTAAAGCATTATTATTCATGCCTCCATATAACTCCTTGATTTTTTGCAAGTATCTTTTATCTTCTTCTTTTACTGTTTGCAAAAAATCGGTTTTATCATTCAAGATATATCGACTTTTTGTTTCCTGTAAAATACCTTTTTGCAGCATTGTTGTCAAATCTGCATTTGCAGAAAAAGAATAGCATCCGAATTTATAAGGGATAAAATCATACTCCTTTTTTATTTGATTTTGCGTAAAAAGGAATAATAATTTTTGCAACCGGATTTTTTCCAATTCGCAATCAAACAATTGCAACAACGACAATATAATTTTCCTACGATAAAACATACTACAAAAGTATATAAATTCTAAAATAAATAAACGGTTTTTACCTAAAAACATCATTTGATTTCACAAACTCCGTAACCGTCAACCGATGTACACCCAAAATACGGGCAATAGCGGATTTAGAAACTTTTTTATCAATCAAAGTTTTGATTTCAGCTTCTTTGCCTGTCAGTTTTTTTACTTTTGATTTGCTTCCTTTGGGGCGACCGAGAAACTTTTATGTCAAATTGACATGCTTTAAGGTGTTTTGGTATAGTAGTTGCTATATGTTTATACTGGTTCATTTGAAAATCTACCTGAAATTGAATACAAAAGATTTTCTACCAAAATAACTCATTGGCATGGTTGGGTTAGCATAGAAATACATAATTATATGGCATTTTCTTCAGAAACTGTAAAGGCTGCTTGGGAAAGAGCTGGCGGTATATGTGAACGTTGTGGAAAACAACTTGTTTGGGAAAACAGAGGACGAGAAGGTCGTGGTTGTTGGGAAGCGCACCATAAAAACACCAGCAAAGGTGACGAATTATCGAACTGTGAAATTTTGTGCTTTGATTGCCACAAAAAAACAGATTCTTTCGGCAGACCCTAATTAATATACACGGAAAAGACTGTTTTAGATCAGTCTTTTCCGTGTATATTAATTTCTATGCTTCCATCTCCTGCAAAAACCGTCTCAAAGTAGAACGATGTACTCCCATTTTCTTGGCAATTTTAACTTTTGGTATTTTTTGCTTCAACATTTTTCTTATTTGTTCCTCTTTGCCTGTCAATTTAATTTCTTTTGATTTTGCGCCACGTGGTCTGCCTACGTGAATTCCTTCCGATTTCATTCGCGCTAGTGCTTCTTTTGTTCTTTGCGAGATTAGATTTCGTTCAATTTCGGCAGACAGCCCAAAAGCAAAAGCAAGTACTTTGGAACTTATGTCACTTCCTAAGCGGTAGTTATCCTTGATAGTCCATACTTGTACTTCTTTTTCCATACAAACATTAAGTATTGACATAATCATTAATAAATTGCGTCCTAAACGTGACAATTCAGAACATATCAAAATATCACCTTTCTGTAAATTGCCAAGCAATCCACCTAATTTTCGTTTATCTACTTCTTTAGTTCCTGAAATAGTTTCGTCTATCCATTTTGCTACCTCAACGTTATTTTTCTTGCAAAACTCGTTGATTTCAAATCGTTGATTTTCTACTGTTTGCCTGTCGGTACTAACCCTAATATATCCGTAAATCATATTTTGTTTCCTTATTAATGAATTTTCAATAATATACAAAAAATGACACAATTTACGGTCGGGTTTCTTAGAACAGACCCAAAAGCAAGGTATCAAGGTTATATGTTCTATTTTAAGGAGGGCTTTTGTTGGTCTAATGTTTTAACTACTCATATAAAATGTCGCAAAAAACAAAGTACTGTGCATAGTACAGAAAGTATGAGCTTCTTTTCAGTAACAGTTTGCGTTCCGGAATACTATATGATATGTATGATAAATTCCAAATTTATAGCTTATTATGTTGATTCATTTATAAATTCAACTTCGCATTGTACTACTGGTGATGCAAAACTTATTCCTATTATTGTTCCTAATGAAAAACAACTTGTGTATTTCAAATCAATTTTTAATAAGGCTCTGAATATTAGAGAAAAAGAGTCAAAAAATATACTTTCTGAAAGAGATTCTGAAATTCTTATAGATGATATTCAAAAAGAATTAGATATTGCTGTAAATGAATCATATAAAATTTAAAATCCATATAGTTCGTCAACCATCTTATCTAATTTATTCTGATTTTCAGCAAGATAGTTATCTATTCCATTGTCAAATATTTGATTGGAGAATTGTTTTTGTTTTATTTTAACTGCCGAATTAAACAATACTTCAAATTTCAATAATTTTTCTTTAGATGGTATAATTATTGGAAGTTGCCTCGCGTCATTTATCTGAAAATGAGAAGTATTATTAATGAAATTATCTACATAAAAACTAATAAGTCTTGAATTTATCATACATACAAAGTACCAATCGGGTATATCAACTTGCGTAAACAAACTCATACTTAACACATCAAAAACACCACTCTTTTTAATTCGTGCTTTTAGATAAGTCGAATTTACGTCTGTCCAACAAAAGCCCTCCTTAAAATAGAACTGTGGATTTCTAACAACAGGCATACCTTCTCCTTTTTTTCCTGAATTAGCTTTAAGAAACCCGACGTTTTTTTGCGACCATGCTATGGCAAAAGGAGTTTCGAGATACCAACGATTTCCATCTTTATCTCCTTTATCATAAGGAACATAATATTTTTTGGTTTCGGAAATCCCATTTTGCTTTTCGTCTTCGGTAAGTGTATCAACATCGACAATTTCGCTATCGTCAATTAACCTATAAATATAACCTTGTCCGAAAATATCGCGACCGTATTTTTCTTTCAAGCCATCAAATAATTCAACGATTTGAGGCTCAGTCAAGCTATCCAAATATTCGAATGTATCGTGAAAATTTGCCATTGCCAATATTTCAATCTTGTATGTTTTTATGGCGTCTGCCAACTTTTTAGGTCGAGATTCTAAAATATTTTTCGCCCATTTAGTTGATTTTCTAACAGCAATATATTTCCCGTTGTTGGCAGTTGCCAATCCTTGTCCGCCTTCAGTCAAACACCCCAGCAAAGCAATATCTCCCGGCTTTAAACTTTTACGATATGCTTCTAATTCCACCTTGTTCTTTTCAATATCTCTACTAGTTTTTATTTTATCCCACCATTGATTATAAAGCTCTTTCACTTTTTGACCGTACAATTCATAGATTTTTAAATTTTCAGGAGTCGGTTTAAAAATTACCGAATTTTGCGTATTTCGATAAATATTCTGTTCTATTGTGTAGTGCTTTGGATTGGATAGATCCTGACTGCCGTCAATAAATACAATCTTATTGTTGTTTGAATTGACATCTTGAACAGAAATGATACAAGTATCAACCATTGCCGACTCAAACGGATTTGCCGTATCATAAATATAGTTTATCCGTTTTGATAATAATAAATCCCGCAAATTGCGTTTAGTTTGCGTTGTCCAAAAAGTTTTTGGAGTGATATATGTTAAACTACCTTTAGTTGCCAATAGCTTATATCCCTTAAAAAAGAAATGAGTATAAGTATCATCTGCAAATCCATATTCTGTTTCAAGTAATTTTTTGTCTTTAATATTTACACCTTTTGTTGAAACATACGGCGGATTACCAATCACAATATCAAAACCATCTTTCAATCCAAACATCCATTCCGTATCAAAAAATGGCGAAGAGGAGTTTTGGTCGTAAGGATTCCAAAGGGCTAACTGTTTGGCATCTTCGGGGGCGAAGTCGTTGTTGGCTTCCAATAAATTCGCCAATTTTTCGCGCAGTTCTTTGTCTTTGGTGCGGTATTCTTTTTTCTTTTTGGCTGTGTCGGCACCGAAATGCAGATGCCGGATTTCGAGCAATGATTTTTTCGTTACTTCAATTTGCGGGTCTTCAAAAAGATTTCCCTGTGCCTCTTTTTTTGCCAGTCCAATTAACGTGTTGGCAGCCACAAACTTGGTTTCGAGGTTTGGTAAAGGTTTTATGCCATAATTATCACTTGCATTTTCGGTAGACGTTTGTTCGCAAATAAGTGAAATGAAAAACCGTAACTTGCTTATTTGTACGGCTATCGACTGAATGTCTATACCATAAATGCAATTTTCTATCAAATGCAGTTTCAGGTCGAAAATAGAATGGGAATAATCAATATTTTCCATCATACAGATTATTCTGTTTAAAATCCCCATCGGAAAAGCACCCGACCCACAAGCCGGGTCAAGGATTTTTCCATTTCGCAATGCTTCGTAAATTTGCTTTTTAAGGATGGCGTCAATTTCTACTTTTTCGTGAAACAATTTTCTGAATACATCTTCATATTGTTCTCCCACCGCTTGTTTCAAATAAGCAATCAGCGATTCATCAACCATATAATTGACAATTTCGCGCGGTGTATAGAACGAACCGCTTTGTTTACGGGCAGTTTCTTTGGTTTCGGGGTTGTATGTGCCGAGCAAGTTTTCAAACACCTTTCCTAACAATTCGGGGTCAAGTGCTACTTCTACATCATTGGGCGAATTTTCTTCAATCGTAAAATTATATTTACTCAACAAGGGAATAAGACCTTTGTCTTTGTCGAAAAACAAAATGTTGGGAATATGGGCACGCGATTGCTTGTTGTTTTTTCGGCTGAAACCATCGCAATAGATAATTTTACCATTGCTGTCGGGCGTGTCTTTATCTAAACATTCAAACAAACCTCCGTTCAAAAAAGGAACTTCGCTAAACATTTCAACCACTTTTTCTTTAGAAATAGAAAAATCGTCAGCATAGCGATAAAGCGTTTTTATGCCGTATTGTACTTTGTTTTCGTGAAATGTTCCATCGGCGGCAAAGGCTCGATCTTCAATTCTATTGTTGAGCGTGGCGAAAAACAGATTTTGCAGAATGGCACGGTAATAATTGTCTTGTTTATCATTCGTAGCATCAAAGTTTTTGAGAATGGATTTCAGATTTTCAGTGTCAAAAATCGTTTCGGGAACAAGTTTCTTTTGTTTGATAAACCACACAAACATCAATCTGGTAATGAGGCGAATAATATGTTCTTCAATTTTATGTCTGTCGTCAGCATCAGTACTTCTATCGTTGGGAAATGTTACGCCGATTTCTTCCGACAGTGCCCATTTATACCAGTCAAAAAGTTCGTTGTAAAATTCTTTGGTAAGTGTTTCTACCGAGAAAACTTCAAGAATTTCCTTGAGGTATAGTTTTTTGCCTGCTACTGCAAAAAGTCGGTCGGTGGGTGTTTTCGTTTTTTCGTCCTTCCCAAGTAAATAGGTATAGCGTTTTGGTTCTGTTTTTTGTTCTACAATATTTCCTTCGTTGTCGAAAGTACGGATTTCGCTCACAAAACTCAATCGCCATTTGTCGCCTTGCTCAAACACCACGAGCGCGCCGTCCACATCGTATTTGTAAACCGAGCGTAACAGTTCACGCAAGCCTACTTTATTGCGTTCTACCCGCACTTCGGGCTTTAGCTTTACGAGATAAAGACCGATAATGCGGTCGTCTGCGGTATTGAAACTTCCTAACTCGTAAGCACTATCGGCTTTGTTACTGCTCGGCAATGAAATTTCTGCCGGAGTTTGAAAGAAATTTTTCACACCAAAAACGGCAGTCAATAAATTTTGCCAATCGGCAAGCACAAAGGGGCTTGATAATATGTTTTGTATTGCTTTTTTTTCCATTATTTTACAAATGTTTCAGATAACACTATTTCGGGTGCAATGTTTGCATCTATTTCTTCCAATTTCGATTCTTCTTCATCGTTGCTTTGTACATTGTACTTTTTAGCCAAAGCTACGAGTAAATTATCGACTTGTGAGGCTGTGAGCTCTCTTTTTTTGAAAAACTTTTGATTGATTTTTTTTATTTCGAGAACCAGCGGCGTGTAAGTTCCGTTTTCTACCAAGGGCAACAATGCGCCACAGGCTTCTTTTACTTGTGCAAGGTGCGCCATTGATTTGAAATCGCGCAAGAATTTCAATGCCTGTTTCGTGTTGGCATCGGCTTGGTCGGTGGTGGTAACTTTTTCGGTTGCCGTTCCCAAAAAATCTTGGTCGAAAGTATTCAAGGCGGCTTGCACTTGCTCGTAGTGGCTTTGCGGTAAGGCAAATGCTTGTTCGGCGGCGTTTGCTTCAAATATTTCGGCGGCTTCTATAAAAGTCAGTGAGCTTACTTTTTTATCTTCCGCCACTTGGTAAAATTCCATTTTATAGGGCGATTTCAAGAAAACAAGCGTAGTGTTTTCTGCATTTTCTTTTTCGGCAATTTTGCTGCTTCTCGCTGTTCTTGCTTTGAGCGGTAGGAGCTTTATGCGTTTAAACTCTTTCGGATTATTGTCTTTGAACTCACGAATGAAACGCAGATACTGCAGGCGTTTGTCTTCGTCGTCGGGCAGCCCTTCTTTAAACAGTTCAAACTGCTCAATCATTTCTTCGGGCGTAAAAATTTGCGCATCTTCGCCAAAGGCAGAGTGAAATCCTTGCAGCTTAACCAAGGCGTTGCTATACAACTTTATCTCTTCATCGCCTTGTTGCGAAGGATAAAAATTGTAGTTGTAAATAACGCCTGCCTCACTACCTATGCGGTTTACACGCCCAATGCGTTGCATCAATCGGGTAGCGTTCCAAGGCGTGTCATAGTTTACAATCACATTAGCACGGTGTAAGTTTACTCCTTCTGCCAATACATCGGTTGTGATGATGATATTGTAATCGTTTTTTCGATCGCCTGTATAGTTGGCATCGAAGTTTTCTTGAATAATATCGAAAAGTTTACTACGGTTGTCGCTCGATACATTCAGGATTTTTGTATCGAGAAACGCTTCTGTTTTTTCGGTCAAATAATTTGCCGTATCCATACTTTCGGTAAACACCACGAGTTTTCCGGTGGGATTGATTTCTTTGTTCAGTAATTTGTTTTTTAGCGTTGCAAAAAAAGCGTCTAATTTGGGGTCTTGTTCAATTTTGCTCCACTCTTTTATCAATTCCTGCAAAAGTTTGTAGTCTTTTTTCAAGCCTTCGATAAAACCATTTTCAAAATCTTCGGCGGAAAAAACATTGTTTTGCGGTTTTTCAATGCTCAACTCCAAAATCATTTCTTCCAGTTCTTCTACGCTTGCGCCTTTTTCCATCAGCTCGTTCACATTCAAATCGGGTGCAACCAACACCTTGCCTTTCTCAAACATTTCAATCATTCGCTCGGTGGCGGTGGCGAAATTTTTGAGCGAAGATTTGAAGGCGGAAAAGCTGCTTTCCAAGCGTTTAATCATAAAGGTTTTCATAATCCCTGCCAAAGATTGCGAAACCAAATCGGCTTGCGGATAAAATTGCTCGCGCAAATCTTCTTTCAGATATTTGATTGCCTGATAGCGATAGTATTGAATTTTATCGCTGTCCGTCAAATAGAAAACAGTGTGATAAAACAGCTTGCTCAATTTGGCATCGAATTGATACATTTTCGGGAGTGGCGCGGCAATTTCGGGGAATACAATTCCTTGGTCTTTAATATCGTCAATGTATTTAGGGTAGTTGCGTAAATCTCGACGAGTACGGCGAACGGTAATTTGAGAAATTACTTTTTCGCGAATGCTCGAATATAATTCTTTGATTCGCTTAATATCAGGTTTATCTTGTCGCATAATTTCTTTGAACTCGCGAATAATGGGACCAAAGAAATTTTGCAAATTCGTTACTGATAAAGTGCTTCGCCTTGCATCTTGAAACAACAGCAGCTGATAGTACAAATCTTGCGGACGGTTATTGAGGGGTGTTGCCGAAATTAGAATCACTTTTTTCTTCGTGCCGGGTACTAATCCTTCGTTGGCTCGCGGCGCTTTGCAAATTCGCTGCAACAATCCGAAGGCTCGCGAAGTGTGATTGCGGTATTTGTGCGCTTCGTCAACCAACACCAAATCGTACTCTTCTTTTGTCCAATAGTTGAGGTCGTTGCCTTCTGCTATTTTTTCCAATCGTCCGTTGGTAATAAATTTTGTGTGTCGGTCAATACCAAAAAGACGAAAAGTGGTTTTCCAATTCTTTTCCAACGCAGGCGGAAAAACAACCAAAATTTTAGTATTTAACGAGCCGTTTGAAATTAAAAATCGCTTGGCAATCATCGCGGCAATTACCGTTTTTCCCAATCCTACCACATCGGAAAGGAAAAATCCGTTGTGTTCCATCAACATCTGAAAACCTTGATTGACGGCATCAATCTGATACGAAAGTTTTTTGTACGTTTTTGGCAAATCGCCTACCGTATCGGGGTCGTAATCAATATTTTTGTCGAAATATTCCATTAAGAATTTTACGTACAGCTCGTAAGGGGTAAACGACTGCCCGATATGCGTTTTTTGTTTGAAGGCTTCAATGTCGGCAGGCAAAATCGGCGTGGAATGTTCCCAAAGGTCGGCAAATTCTTTTTTTGCAAACTGTACATCATCGTAATCTTTTAGCTCAACATTTAATTCATAGTTAGGCGATTTAGTGATGCCGAGCCCTGCCTCAGTAAGATTTGAAGAACCCATAATTACCCGACCTTCCGAATGCTCATTGTGGTGTTCGGGCAGAAACAAGTAGAACTTAGCGTGTATCGTTTTTGAGCTGTGCGCTCTCACTTCAATTCGCCCATCAATCAAATCATTGACAAACTGTAATACGCCGTTCTCGACCTCTTCCGAATATTTCGCCTCCTTAATGTCTTGAATAAACCATTTTAGAAATTCCTCTTTTGTTTTTTCTTCGTTGCCAAAATATAAAATACCCTTTCGTTGCGCCTCGGCAAACATTTGGTCAACATTAATGCCGACCAATATTTTTATTTCCTTCAAATTTTGCAGATAAGGCTGTAACGCAAAGTAGCCCGAAGAGCGAAAATAACCTACTACCGCGTGGAAAGCGTACAGGTTTGTCATATTTTCGATAATTCCTTTGAATTTATCGAACAGATTTCGTTCATTATTATTTGTGAAAAATTTTGATGACATAGTTATTTAATGTTTTTTTTGGCAATATTATTAATTTCCCTCATAAAAATACTTCTCCCACGATAGTGCGGGTTTCAAAGATATAGCGGGTTTGTTCTTCTGTCAGAAAACTTCATTAGATCCCAAACTCATGTTTTCCTTATTGTTTTTAGAATTATCTATTCTTGAAAATTTTACACAAAGTTACAATTTATTTCCGATTTTCTATGAGAATGCCATATAGAGGCATGAGAAAAACAAAACACACGAAAAAGTCTTTTGCTGTTCTTGAGAAATGAACATAAAAAAAAGCATAATTTTTTTTCACCATTTTCGGTAAATGCCGTACGAAATCTGCATTAAATTATTATCTTTGCAAAATTATTACATTATATAATTTTATTTTATTTTTTTTAACTTCAAAATTTAAAGATATGGAAACATTAAAGAAATTTAGATGCAAAAATGAAGAGCTTATCGTTATTTGTGAGTATGTACAAATCGCTTTGCAGCGCGATTTAGCTGACTTTACTGCCTACACTTCAATATTTGATCAGAAGTACCTTGACAATTTTAAGAGCCAAATTGCAGCTATGCGGCAAGTTGTTTTTCCTCTGGAAATGACAAAGGAACTCAAAATGATTACTGCCAATCTTTATAACTCAATGGATCAGTTATATGATTCGCTGCTTCGTTTGGAAGGCTATCTCAAACTGGCTAAAAAAGAGATACCGATGTCGGCTACCGATTTTGGGATAGTGCCTTTAAAGCGAAAGACCCAACAGCGTGACGCCGAAGGCGTACTTCAAAATCTGCAGCAAGTTATTGCCAATATCGGGAAATACAAAGAACCACTTATCAAGTGGGGCATGTCTGAAGCATTCATTGATCTGTTTAAAAAAGCTTTTGAGCAAATAGATAAAGGTAATAATAAACAGTTTGAAATTGTGAGCAGTCGTCGTTTACTTGCTGCCGAAAATATGAACACACTCAACGCACTTTATGAGCAACTGATGGTGATTTGTAATATTGGGAAAATACTTTACCGAAAACTCAAACCCGAAAAACGCCCTGATTATACTTTTGTTGATTTAATGAAGAAGGTCCGTATTACGGTAAATAAGGAAGATAACATTGCAGAGTAAAAAGTAGTCGGTGCATTTGTTTCAGTTGGCGTTGCATATACTTCAGTAGTCGGTGCATTTGTTTCAGTTGACGTTGCATATACTTCAGTAGTCGGTGCATTTGTTTCAGTTGACGTTGCATATACTTCAGTAGTCGGTGCATTTGTTTCAGTTAACGCTGCATATACTTCAGTAGTCAGTGCATTTGTTTCAGTTGACGTTGCATATACTTCAGTAGTCGGTGCATTTGTTTCAGTTGGCATTGCATATACTTCAGTAATCGGTGCATCTGTTTCAGTTAGCGTTGCATGTATAAAAGTAAATGGTGCGCCTGTTGAAGTTGGCAATATATCATTGGAGTTTGGAATAACAATACGTCTCTACTTGTGTAAACGTTCATCGCCATACTGTATCAATTGTCCCAAAACCAAAATAAGGTCAGTGAACAATAAATCAGGATTGGCATTGCGTTCCACATCGACAATAGCATCATTGATAGCTTCCATCACTTTTTCTCCGTTACGGATATTGATATAGGGTGAGAAACTTTCCAGCCATTTAGCTTCTTCTTCAGGAGATTTTGCCAGAGAATTGGCTCTGCAATTTAGGAGAATACATTTCCTCACCAATGTAAGTGCATAGCGTAAAAAGGCTTTCTGTCGTTCACGTCCCAGGCTTTTCAAATCTTTTATCAAGGCAACCGTCTCCGGGAAAATTACTTTTTCCGGTCTATTGGTCAGATAACAAATCCTGTACGCCGAACGCATCATGGAAACAAAACGATTGTAATTTTCCTGTTCCAGCAATTCCCGCTTGTCCGCATTAAAAGCATCAATGAGATTGTTATCGGTAATACTTGCAATTTCAAACGCTTGCTCTCGTGTATAACCCAATTTTTGAGAAATAACAGCAACAAATTCTTCCGTAGAAAATGTATTGATTTTTACCAGCTGTAAACGGGAAAGAATCGTCGGTAAAATTTGATTATAATTTTCGCTTACAAGAATAAATAATGTCTTGCCATCAGGTTCTTCCAAACTTTTTAACAGTTTTTGCCCCATTCCATGATAGATTTTTTCCGGCATCCAAATAATAAAAACTTTATATTCGGCTTCATAAGGCTTCATGGATTGTTTTTCTATAATATCGGCAATATCATTTTTATTGATGGAAGCCTGTTTGTTTTCGATACCCAGTTTCGCAATCCAGTCATCCAACGAAAATAAAGCATTAGTTTCCTTAACAATTTCTCTCCATTGTTCATAAAACAAAGCTGATTGATTATCTTTTTTTACTTTCGCCGTTAACGCACTGGGAAAGAAAAAATACAAATCAGGATGCGCCAGATTTTGATATTTTACGCAGGATGGACACACGCCACAGGAATCATTTTCTTGCTTATCCATGCAATTCAGATATTGGGCATACGCTAACGCCAATCCCAAAGAATGCGTTCCGGGCTGCCCCAAAAACAATTGTGCATGACTTACACGTTGATTCCTCACCGTATTAATCAGCATTTGCTTCAATGGCTGCGATACTAAAACTTCGGAAAAAAGCATATTATCTTTTAATACGTGAAACCAATTCCTTAACAATCAGACGAAGTTTGGGTTCTGCATTTACGGCAGCTTTCAAAACTTCTTCATGAGAAACTTTCTCTACCTGTCCTGCAATTCCTAAATCGGTAATAACGGAAAAGGCAACACAACGCATTCCTGCATGTGCTGCTACAATTGCTTCGGGAACAGTAGACATTCCTACGCAATCACCACCCAAAACACGGAACATGGCATATTCTGCCGGTGTTTCAAAGGTAGGTCCTGAAGTTCCGACATAGATTCCTTTATGATAATTTATTTGATTCTCTCCGGCAATTTGTTCCGCTATTGCAATGATTTCCTTAGAATACGCTTCGCTCATATCAGGAAAACGAGGACCTAAGCTATCCTCATTTTTTCCACGCAGAGGATTTTCAGGAAACATATTAATATGATCGGAAATTATGACAATATCGCCTACTTTATAAGCCGGATTCATTCCGCCGCTTGCATTGGAAAGTATCAGATTTTCTACGCCCAAAGCCTTCATTACACGAATAGGGAAAGTCACTTCCTCCATGGAATATCCTTCATAATAATGAAAACGTCCTTGCATGGCAATAATTTCCATATTATTAAGTGTGCCCAATAACAATTTTCCAACATGTCCTTCAACAGTGGAAACAGGAAAATTGGGAATATCTTTGTATAGAAAAGCGTGTTCTATTATAATATCTTTTGCCAGCGCATTCAATCCGGAACCTAACACAATACCTGTTTTGGCTTGGACATTTATTCTACCTTTTAAAAAATCAACAGTCTCTTTTATTTTTGTCAACATAATCTCGTATTTGTCTTTCAAATTTTTCTTGATATTTATGGTGGAACTTAATTTCAATTGGAATATAGAAAACAGGTATTCTTTCTATATCTTCCTTGAGTTCACTCTCTATCAAACGCATCGCATCTTTTTCTGTTGTGATAACGGCACAATTTTTCCGCATCGACCTGTCTACAAGCTCTTTCATTTTCCGAATATCATTACTTGTAAAACAATAGTGATCCGGGAATATAAGTTTTTGTACTTCCAAAAAATGTTGATTGATATATTCCAAAAATGGATAAGGGTTAGCAATTCCGGACAAGGCAACCACACTACGAATACTTTCAAGGGGTAATTTCTCTGCTTCTTTTGTCAATGGTACTATCTTCTTAAATTCAATATACGAGAAATAGACCGTTTGATGAGGAAGAGGATTGATTTTCTCCAAGAACAACTTCTCTTCTATGGTAGGAATTATTTTGGGAGATTTTGTGACAATAATAATATCTGCATCTTTTGCCGCCGAACGCCCTTCCCGAAGATTTCCAACAGGAACAACATAATCTCGCATATAATCGCAATAATAATCTGTCAATAGGATTGAAAGTCCCGGCTTCAATGGCATATATTGATAAGCATCATCCAGAATAACTACATCTGTTTGGGAATATTTGTCAAAAATAACATCCAATCCCTCAATTCTATTTTTATCAACCGCTACCGGAATAGAAGAATGCTTTTTGTGAATTAACAAAGACTCATCTCCAACATCTTTACTTGTAGAAGTTGAACAAACAAAATGAAAACCTTTGGTTTTTCGTCCATACCCACGACTTAAAACAGCAGGATAATATTGATTTTTGGAAAGTAATTGAACTAAATAATCGGTATGAGGTGTTTTCCCCGAACCGCCCATACATAAATTGCCTACACTAATAACAGGTTTTTTATATTTTATTCTCCTGCCATTATTATAAAAGTTCCGTCTAATATACATAAACAGAGACCAAAAGAAAGCAAAAGGATAAAAAATAAATTTAAACATTTTTATATAAAGTCCATTCCATCAAGAAACTACATAATCGTTCTTTTCTATTTTCATTAAAAAAATGAATGTACTAAAGTAAAACTTTTTTCAATATAAATTCAATGTTATTTCATATTTTTCAAAAATTTCTTTCTCCTTAAACAATGGAAAGTAATATGATAAGCTGAAAATCTGATTTTTAAGCAAATAATCCATGATAAAAGAATTCTTTGACTTGTTCTATCAGTCAAGAATATACATTTTAGAGAGAATTTGTGGGCTATTTATAAATAAATATCCCTTTCTCCTGAATCTATCTTTCTAATATTTTCTTCAATATTGTTTTTCAGCTTCTTTTGATTGATTTCTTCAAGCAACTGTTCAATTAATCGAAGTCCTTTTTCTCGCGTTTGCTCAGAAGCAAAATCCAATAAATATTCTTTAAAGGTAAATAAAGCATTGGGCATACAATATTGTTTGATAAGTCCGGGTTTTGCCAAATCCATAAAGTCGCTCCCCACTCTACCCATTCTGTAACAGCCGGTACAAAAAGAAGGTATGTATCCTCCATCTATCATGTCGGAAATTACTTCATCCAGCGAACGATGGTCTCCTAATGAGAATTGACTTCCGCTGCCGTCTTCTTCGCTATAAGCACCCGGATTCGTTCTCGAACCGGCAGAAACCTGACTAACTCCATAATTAATCAATTCATTACGAATAGCATCATTTTCACGCGTACTTAAGATAATCCCGGTATAAGGCATAGCAATACGTATAATGGCAATTATCTTTTTAAAGTCATCATCAGAAACAGGATTCGGCACAGATTCACTTAGGTCAGATCCTTCAGCCGGTTCTATTCGAGGAACGCTCACCGTATGTGGTCCGCAACCAAAAACAGCTTCCAAATGAGCAGCATGTTGCATCAATGCCAGTACTTCAAAACGATAATCAACCAATCCAAACAAAACACCCAATCCAACATCGTCAATACCGGCTTCCATAGCTCTGTCCATTACCAGCAAACGGTTTTCATAGTCTCCTTTTGGTGTATCTCCAGGATGAAATTCCCTGTAAGCAACCGGATCATACGTTTCCTGAAAACATACATAAGTCCCGATATGTTCTTTTTTTAACTTACGGAAATCCTCTACCGACATCGGAGCCAGTTCCACATTGATACGACGGACATAATCTTTTCCTTCCTTCACAGCATAAGTCGTTCGTATTGCTTCACAAATATAATCTATATCATTCCGAGGCGATTCTCCGCAAATCAAAAGTAAACGCTTGTGCCCTTCTTTAAGCAAAGATTTCGTTTCCTGTGCTATTTCTTCCATGCCAAGGACCTTACGTTTCAGCGTTTTATTGTCCCTACGGAAAGCACAGTATAAGCAATTATTTACGCAGACATTTCCCGTATAGACAGGGGCAAACAAAACCAAACGTTTCCCGTAGATTTCTTCCTTGACATACTTTGCCGTCTCCATAATCTTATGAATCTGACCGGAATCTTTTACACGCAAAAGCAAAGCCACATCTTCAAAAGAAAGTCCTTTGAGCTTATAAGCTTTTTGTAAAATTTTTTCCAGCTCGTTTTCTGTTGGGATAGAGCCTTCAATAAGACTGTATAATTTTTCCCTGTCAATAAAATTTTTGAATTTTTCGTGTTGCATATCCCCTCCTACTCTGTTTTAACAAGAATTGACCTTACTTTTAATCCTTTTAATTTCCCCAATCTTCCGGTAAGAGCATTGATGGTATCCGCATCACTTTTCACAACCAAAGAAATTATATGCAGATTATCTTCCCGTAAAGGAACTCCCTGGCGGGCAACAATAATATCAGCAAAACTGCTTAACAAGGTATTGACAGTCTCAACTACTTCTCTGTTAAGAATTACTATGCTGATTGTTCCAATTTTCTTTTCCATCAGTATATTACTTTTGAATCAGGAGTTTTTATTATACTTTGAAAGCGATAGAATCCCTTTCGCAGATTTATTTCTACAAAGGTAAACAAAAAAAAGATAAGAAAGTTTAAAGTATTTGCCATAGAGCCTACTCCTATAAGTCGAAAATTACGAGTAACTGTCCGCCTTCAATAATTGAAACATCATGAGTTTGGGATGACAATAGTAAATAAGGGAATAAGTAAATGAGTAAATAAAAGGACGTACAGTCGAAGCCCAAGAGCGTCTTGGCGAGGAACGAAGCCATCCAGGATTGTACGCGGTAAAATGGTGCAACGGTACAATGGTAAAGACGTAAGACGAATGGTTTCACAAAGTCACACAAAGGATTTTCACAAAGTAACACGAAGGTATTATTTAGTTGTTTACTTCGTTATAAGCAAATCAACAAATAAGCAAATTTTCCCCTTTGCACCTCTCTAACTGCCTGTACCTTCATTTAACTTGCGTAACTTCTATAATTTATTTTTTATAAATCTTATCTGTTCAAAACATTTTTTTATTACATTTGCAAAATCATTTAAACGTTTTATAATGAACCGTGTGAAAGTAAGCAATCTCAGTGTAAATT
>QMCD01000218.1_pt1 | contig 80239 bp, 64 predicted proteins | sample 1821841 | NCBI WGS metagenome assembly QMCD01 (sample SAMN01991225, study PRJNA193472) | Termite gut metagenome, whole genome shotgun sequencing project. | isolation source: worker | host: Macrotermes natalensis
TGCTTTCAATTTTATATTGGCTTCCGATCTTGGACGCAATGGTTATTACGAACAGAAACCAATCGCGAAAGAAATGGGTGAACTCGCAGAACGAATTGATGTCGAATTTGTTGCCGCCGCCGGAGATGTACATCATTATTTGGGTATCCAAAGTGTTTCCGATCCGTTATGGATGACGAATTACGAATTAATATATTCGCATCCCGAATTGCAGGTAGAATGGCTTCCTGTTTTGGGAAATCATGAGTATCAAGGCAGCATTCAGGCTGTGATGGATTATTCACAAATCAGTCGCAGGTGGACGATGCCATGCCGTTATTATACCCGGACATTTGAAATTGAGGATGATGCTTCGCTTCGTCTTATATTTATTGACACAGCTCCATTGATTGATAAATATCGCCAAGATGATGAATATACCGACGCTGGAGAACAGGATATGGAACGTCAATTACAGTGGATAGATTCCGTACTGACTGCTTCACAAGAAACTTGGAAAATCGTAGTCGGACACCATCCGATTTATGCCGAAACTTCCAAAGATGAGGATGAAAGGAGTGATTTACAAAATCGCCTCGACCCGATTTTGAAAAAATACGGGGTTGATTTTTACCTCTGCGGACACATTCATAACTTTCAACACATTCGCAAAGAGGTTAACGGAATTGATTATGTGGTTAATTCTTCAGGTTCCCAAAGTCGAAAAGTTAAATCGATCGACGGAACCCAGTTTTGTTCTCCGGAACCCGGTTTTTCTGTAATATCTGCTATGCCCGACAGTTTGAAACTTTATATGTTGGATAAAAATGCAACATTACTTCATACGGTAAAGAGAGGCAAATAAAAGTCTTTATTAAAAACGAGGCGTAATAAAACCAAAATGACGCAAGTCTGACTATCTGGAAACCGAATGTTGGCTTGCGTTTCGTTGTTGTACTTCCTTGACCCTCAATTTTTGTACAAAATTTTCCTGTTTTTGTGCAGTTTTTTCGTGTTATTTTTAATCCATTCTTTTATTTTTGTGCCGTAAAATGATATATAGTATATCATTGCATCATGAAATCATAGAAATACTAAATGAAATGAATATGAAAAACCATTTAAGCTAAATTGGCAACACAGTGTGGCTGCCGGAGCTCAAGGTGGCATTTATTCTTATACCAATAGAAATGAAGAAATAGATAACCATTACGTAAGTGATATTGATGGTAAAATGTTTTCTGTTTTTGCGAATTATTCTTTAGGATATTATCCAAATACCAGAACAAATATTCAGGTAGCGGCAGAGCAACAAATAATGAGAGATAACCATGACAGTGAAAGTTATTCTGAGAATTACAATTCTGAAAACAGAAGCCGTTCTACTGACTACCGTGCTATACTTAGAGCTAATTTATATTATTATTTTTCGCCCAATCTTCGTTTGACAGGTAGTTGTGGAATTACATATACTCCAAATCGTCTTAAAGGGAATGAGGGATATTATTTCAATAGTAATAATTTTTCATCATTTTTCAATGCTCAGTTAACGTACTTTATTTTTTGATCATTTATTTAAATCGCTTCTCGAATTCTTCGTCGCTTAAAACGGAAATGATGATTTGGCCGTCGGGAGTATAATTGGGCGAAGTAGAAGAAAATAATTTAGCGATCAGTTGATTGGCTTCTTCATTGGAGAGTGGTTTCCCAAATGGGATAGCTGCCTGTTTAGCCAATGATAAAGCCAACGCTTCGCTGATTTCTTCTTTCACTTCACATCCGGTTTCCATTGCCCGGGCGATCATATCTTGTATGGTTTCCACCGGGTCGATTTTTTCCAATCCTGCAGGAATCCCGTTGATGGAGTAGTCGTTTGAGCCTAAATCGGCAATGTCAAAGCCGATGAATGATAAATCTTCTATGATAACAGGCATGATGCTTGCTTCTTTGGATGTTAACCTGACGATTTCCGGGAATAGGAGTCCTTGCGAAAGTCCTTGTTTGTTTTGCATCCTTTGCAAGTAATCTTCAAATAATATCCGGATATGGGCACGCCGTTGATGTATTAGTATTAACCCTGATTTTAAGGGAGTTATCAGATATTTTCCTTTGTATTGAAGATAGTTGTAACCCGTAGTTTCAAATAATTCCGGATGTATATCTTCTTTTTTTGTTTCCGTATATGTTTGCCGCGAAGTTTCTTGTATAGGGTTGTCTATAAAATCATATAATTTTTCCCAATCCTTATTCGGTTTTTGATAGGGTGTTTCCGAACCTTTGAAAGGGTTGTAACCGGAATTAATTGTCGGCTTGAAGGTTGTTGTATAATGTGTTTTCTCTTTATCATACACCGGAATATTAATCGCATCTTCCTGATTGAATTCGATACTTGGCACGGCATTGGCTTTTCCGATGGCTTCTTTCACCGATGCCATGATTATTTGCCAAATAGCCTGTTCGTTTTCAAATTTTATTTCTGTTTTTGTGGGATGAATATTAACGTCGATTGCCGACGGGTCGATTTCTATGTAAATGAAATAATTGGGCATCTCTCCAACCGGAATAAACGGCTCGAATGCCGACATGACAGCCCTGTGAAAATAGGGATGTTTCATGTAGCGGTTGTTTACGAAAAAGAATTGTAAAGCTCCTCGCTTGCGTGCGGAAGAGGGTGTGCCGATAAATCCCGAAATGCGGGCTAAAGTCGTTTCGACGTGTAAAGGCAACAGGCTTTGATTTAATCCTTTACCCAGAATATTAACAATTCGTTGCCGCAAAACACTTTCCGGCAAATTGAATATTTCAGTATCGTTATGGGTTAAAGTAAAAGAAACGCCGGGATTGACCAATGCTATCCGTTCAAATTCGGTCAATATATTCCGGAATTCCGTTTCGTTCGATTTCAGGAACTTCCTTCTGACCGGTATGTTGAAAAAAAGGTTTTTAACGGTAAATGAACTCCCCCGGGGTGTAGCGATAACTTCCTGTTTTTCTAATTCCGAACCGCAAAAGGTCAGTAAAGTGCCGACTTCGCTGCCGGCATTCCTGGTTTTTAATTCAACATGCGCAACTGCAACAATCGAAGCAAGCGCTTCGCCCCGGAATCCCATTGTCCTCAAGGCGTATAAATCTTCTGCTTTGGAAATTTTAGAGGTGGCATGACGTTCGAAAGCCATTCGGGCATCTGTTTCCGACATCCCTTTCCCATTGTCGATAACCTGGATTGAAGTTCTTCCGGCATCTTTGATAATTATTTGAATATGAGTGGCTCCTGCATCAATAGCGTTTTCGACCAATTCTTTTACAACAGAAGCCGGCCGCTGAATGACTTCTCCCGCAGCAATTTGATTAGCAATGGAATCGGGTAATAAATGGATTATATCGCTCATAATGCTTACAATTACTCTTCCTGTTGATGCCGTCGAGTAGTTCTTGGTGGCGTAACATCTTCGGCTTTCCGTTTCTTTTTGATGAAAATATCGAAGCGGTCGGTTGGACGGAGATATTCGAAATCGACAAAGTCTTTTAAAAATTTAGTTTCGGGAGTCAAGTCGGGCAGGGGAGTGGTCGAGCCTTTGGGAGCCGGCCACAAAACCATTCGCTCCGGTTTCCGGTCTTTTACCTGTATCGTGAAATAACTGCTTTCTGTTCTGTTCATTCCGACAAAAGAGCCGTCGTCTTCTATCGGATAAAAAATTGTTTCGGCATTACCGCTTACATCTATAAACCGGATTTCTCCGCCGGTAAAATAAACTTTCATGTTTTTACCTTTCAGTTGGTTGTAATAGGAAGTGTCGATTTTTTCCGTTGCAAAAGCATAATTGATAATATGCGCCCGGTCGAGCGTACTGTCGTTAAAAAACATGACGATAGTATCTCCCGTCATTTGATATGCCGTATTCCACAAAATGGGTTCTTTGTAAAGGCGCAATGTTGAGTCTTTTGTGTTGAATTGCAGGGAGTCGCAAACTCCTTGCATATCGTTTCTAAAGAACCTGACGCCGTAGAAAGCTTTCATTTCCCGTTCTTTGTCGATGGTTTGCATCAACAGCGTATCGGCATGCAGATAGAGCGTATCTATTTGAGAATAATCGATCATTTGTGCCGAATCGGTTGCAAATGCAAAGTTGGTTGTTTCGTTGAAGTAGCCATAATTTCCGGTCAGGATAACTTTTTGTACCGTATCGTTCATGAGCATGTTACCGAATGCTTCGCTAACACCTTCTTTTCGGTTGTAAAACAAAGAATCGGCTGTTATGGACTGTGTCTGTTCTTTATTAAATACCTGTGAACGTTTATATAACATCGATTCTTCGGTTGCCGTATTGTACCAGCCGAGACTGGAATGAATAATTCCGCTGTCGGAATCAATAACCGAAGGTCCTAAAATGGTTGCGATTTTTGTGTCGGTGGAATATTTCAGCGTGTCGGATGTTAATACAAATTGCGGGTTTACCAGCTCTACATTTTTTCTGAAATAGGCAATTTTTGTGTCGGGAGAATACTGACCATACATAGAAGACAGTTCGTTGAGTGAATCGATAAGTATTCCGCCATCAAAGTAGTAACCGATGTTGGCATTGCGATCGTAATTAAGACTATCGGTAAATAATGTTGCTTCTCCATTTTCCATCCGGACATTGTTTCTCATTTTGGCGAGATTCCTATTTCCTTCATAAATCAGGTAATCTCCATAAATAGAAATGCTGTCGCCTTGTTCCATGCGGACATTGTCGAATGCTTCCAACATATTCGACTGGTTATAGAGGTAGGCGCTGTCGCAATAGAGAAAAGCGTTGTTGTGTTTGAATACGACATTGCCGTGTGCCACATGCACATCTGCATTTACAGCTTTCCGGAAACTCAGGGTATCAGCATGTTCCAATGTAATCTTTGTAGCTGGTTTTGGCGCCGGATTTTTCTGTGGAGTTTGCAACATGCCCCAAGCAGTAGAACATAAAAAAAACAAGCAGAAAATACCTGTAAGAGATATTTTCCACTTTGCATTATTTGTTTCTGTTTTTTTATTCATTATTTCACCCACCCATCTCTTTGGAAATCACAGTTTTTCCAATTATCATTGATTCTGATGTATGTTTCTTTTTGTTTTTTTGTAATCCATTTGTTGAGGATTTCTTCCCGTTTCTGATTCTCTACCAATATTTTTAATGTTTGATAGTCGTCGGAAATATTTGCTTTGTGCCCTTCTGTCCTTGATTTCAACTTCACAATGGCGACTACTTCCTTTTGCTTGGCGTTAATCATAGTGAACGGCTTAGAAATATCTCCAATTTCCATGCCATAAATAATTTTTCCCACTTCTTGCGGAAGTTCTTGCATTTCAAAACGGGATGTTCCGTAGTTGTTGTTTTGTTGGTTATGGTTCACCATTAATCCTTTGTTGTTACGGGTATCTTTATCGAAAGATACGAACATCGCAGCATCTTCGAAAGTAAATTTTCCGTCCCTGATATCATTGGCGATCGAGTCCAATTTAACAGTTGCTTCTCTTATTTCACTGTTGGAAACTTTGGGTTTTATTAGGATGTGGCGTACATTTATCCGGTCTCCCCGTTTTTCGATCAATTGAATAATGTGATACCCATATTCGGATTGTACAATCTTAGATATTCTTTTCGGATCGTTTAATGAGAATGCTACGGTAGCAAATTCCGGGTCCAACATGCCTTTCCCTACGAATCCAAGTTCGCCGCCACGTTTGGCCGATTCAATATCTTCCGACCATAAACGGGCTTGTGTTGAGAATTCTGTTTCGCCTTTTTGTACCCTGTCGGTAATATCCCTCAACTTTTCTTTTACCCTGTCTGTTTCTTCAAGTGAAATTTTAGGCTCGATAGTAATGATTTGTACTTCGACTGTTGTCGGAATATATGGTAAGCTGTCTTGTGGCAGTTTGGTGTAAAACCGGCGTACATCTCCCGGCGTCAATTTAATATCTCCCACAAGTTTTTCTTGCATAGATCTTACAATTTGTTGTTCCCGCACGGCGTTCCGGCGTTCTTCCCTGATTTGGACAATAGGTTTGTTGAGGTATTCCTCTAATTTTTCTTTCGAACCTACTTGATTGATAGCATTATTGATCCATTGTTCCACATATTGTAGAACTTGTGTTTCATTAGCCGCGATACTGTCGATTGCTGCCTGGTGCAAATATAATTTTTGGATAGCCATTTGTTCCGGAATAATACAGTAAGGATCTCCATTAAACCGTTGTCCTTCCACTTGCAGTTCCAACCGGGCATTTTCTATATCGGATTTCAGAATCGCTTCGTCACCTACTACCCAAACAATTTCGTCGACTACATTATCTTGTGCTTTGATTGATTCATTAAAACACAAGGTTACAAGCATTATGCTGCAAATGATAATATTATATGTTCTTTTCATTCTATATGAAATTTTATTTTTCCATTATTCAACGCCTTATCGTATAGTTCGGATTCGACGTTTCTAATAAAATCCGCTTTTTTCTGATTGATCAGAATTTCTCTGATATATGATTCGGCATGTTCTATCGGTTCAATATCCCCCGGTAATAAATATTCTTGTATATTGATAAAATAGTAAAAACTACTGTCCCGCAATTCAATAAATTTTTGTTGTATATTTTCCCCCAATTTTCCTGCAGGTAATTTGTCTTTGACTGTTTCCAAATTTACCCAATGGTCAAGAAAGTCATCGTAACTTACAGCGTTTTTGACAATGTATTTATCCAAGTTTTCAATATCGTTTGTCTTTGTCGATTTGTACCAAATCCTGACATTTTCTATACCGGAAGCATTTGCGGGAATTTTCAAAAACATACCTTTTATCAAAGGGTTATCCAATTTGAAATTTTCCTTATGCTCTTCGTAATATTGCTCGATATCTTTTTGTGAGATGGTTTTCGATAATTTTTCCTGAACCAATTGTTCTTGATACCGGTAAATGATTAATGATTGCCGGTAATTTTCCACCAAACGCTCGATTTCTTTTTTGCCGGCTACATTTTTACTTGCAATATCATACATCAACTTATCTTGTATCCATAACCGGATGAAATTTTCAGCGAATATCAGGCTGTCTTGTCCGGATAGACCTTTGGGAATAAACGATTCCAGCTCTTCCTTTGTTAGCGCTTGATTTTCAACAGATACAACAATATTTTTGCTCATTGTTCCCGTTTGTTGTTTGCAAGCGGAAATAATGAGCAAAGATAATATGACAAAAACGATTTTTCCCCTCATAAAAGGTTAAAGTTTGTCATTTAACGGAATTTACCACGTCTTCATAAATAATAACAGGGTATTTTTTATTCAGTGTAGAAATCCATTCTTTTTCGAGGTAATTTTGATAATCTGTAATTACAAGACCTTTTACATCTGTGTATATTTCAGGAGTATCTAACATTTTTCCAATAACAAATGCGTATGGAAATCTGGTAGTTCCTTTTGCTTCTGCTCCTGTTTTGAAAATGTGTTGATCTACGAATGTATTTTCTCCTTGAGTGGCTAAAACTCTTTCGATCCTGACATTTACCGCTTCTTCAGTTGCATAGTTGGCCAATAAGAAATTTACCGCTTCTTCGGTATCCATATTGACGACTTGCTTTTTCATTTCCTGCATGATTGTGTCGTTCGTAGCATGTACGATATATCCTCTAAAGTGAGGTTTTTCCCAGGTGTAATCGGCTCTGTTTTCTTCGAAATATTTTTCAAGTCCGGTAGTGTCTTTCGATGCTTTATCCCAAACTTCATTGTTGCTTATTTCGAATAATAAAATTCCGTCCCGGTATTCATTTATCAAGTTTTTGAAATCAGGATATTTGGTTTCCAAATTTTTGTCTTCTTCCGAAAGCAGTGATTTATGTTCGAATGAATTTAGTTTTTCAGTCAAGAATGCAGTAGATAACCGATTGAAAGTGCCGGGATTTTCTTGTATGTAGGTAATAAAATCTTTTACTTTATAAGATGTATTGCCTACAAAGAAGAGTTCCGACCCGTCGTTTTCAAAAGACGCAATATATGCGCTGTCTAACGGATGAAAAGAATTTGCTTTTTCCATTAATACGCTATATGCTTTTTTATTGGCAGAGAAATTATTCTCTTTTTTCATTTGTTCGACAGCCGGCCTGATTAATGTTGCCGCTCTATCGCTTCTTTCTATTCTGGAAATTAATTCCGCCCTTTTTTCTTCGAAAGAGGGAGAAGGTTTTTTGCCGGTTAATTTGATGATATGATATCCGAATTGAGAGCGCACGGGTTTAGAAATGTCGCCGGGATTTTCCAGAGCAAAAGCGGCATCCTGAAATTCCGGCACCATGGCGCCGTAACCAAACCAGGAGAGATCACCTCCCCGGCTTCCGGTACCTTTATCGTCTGAATATTGTTTGGCCAGTTCTGCGAAATCCGCACCGCCGATAGCAGCCTGATAGATCGAATCGATTTTGTTGGTAGCATTGGTTTCTGTAATGTCGTTAGCGTCTTGCGGAACCATAATCAGAATATGGGCAGCTTGGATTAGTCCCGGATCTTGCCGTTTGTTATTTACTTTAAGTATATGACTTTGAACCGGCTTGCTTACCTTTCCAACAGGAGTGTTATATATGACATCTTCTAAGGCTCCGGGTAATTGCAGTGCAGATACCCATCCTAAAAGTCCTGAAGGGTTGGCTATTCTCGATCTTTCATCTTCGGAATATTCTGTCACAAGTGTTCCGAATTCTTCTCCTTTGGATGCCCTGTTATATATGTCCACAGCATCTTTATAAACGGCAAGTGTATCTGCCGGCAGGATTCTTCTCGGCTGTTCCATGCTTTCATCCTTTCTGGGAGTAAATAGCATCAAATGAGTGGTTTCGAGAAATTCTTTAGACCGTTCGTATATTTGCTTTACCAAATCTTCATCGACAGGCAAATCTGCGAGATATGGCCGGGCTAATTGCGCCCTGTATTCATTTAATTCTTTACGGAAAGTCTGAGTGGTATCCAAGCCTTGCGTTTCAGCTTCTGCCACTTTTAGTTTGAAATTTTTGAATAATTCTACATATTCTTCTAAAGTCTTCTGATCAATAACCTGATCGTTGTTATTCTTTTTGTAAATGTATTCGAATTCAGACTTTTTAATGTCCTTTCCGTTAATTTGCATGATTACCGGATCACTTGCCTGAGCAATCACCGCCATGGAGAAAATAGAGAATCCAAGAATAAAAATCTGTCTTTTCATGAAATATAATGTTGTTAAAAAAACTTTGCTCTTATCAAACGAAAAAGTTTGAATAAAATTGTATAAGGTAATTATTTTACTGCGCCAAACGGCGTTCCTCGCAATGACGAGCTATCTGTAGCTGCTGTAATTGGGAGCTTCCTGGGTAATGGCCACATCGTGCGGATGACTTTCAGCCATTCCGGCATTAGTGATCCTTGCAAATTTGGCTTGTTGCAAAGCTGCAATATCTTTAGCTCCGCAGTAACCCATTCCGGCTCGTAAACCTCCGACCATTTGGTAAATAACTTCAAAAAGAGAGCCTTTGTATGGAACGCGGGCGGCAATTCCTTCGGGAACCAATTTTTTGATATCATCTTCCACATCTTGGAAATAACGGTCTTTAGAGCCTTTTTGCATGGCTTCCAAAGAGCCCATTCCACGGTAGGATTTGAATTTACGGCCATTGTATATAATGGTTTCTCCGGGAGATTCTTCCACTCCGGCTAATAGCGATCCCATCATGACGGATGATCCGCCGGCAGCAATAGCTTTGACAATATCGCCCGAATAACGCAATCCACCGTCAGCTATGATTGGAATGTTTTTCCCTTTTAATGCTTTGGAAACTTCATAAATGGCAGAAAGTTGAGGTACTCCGACTCCTGCAATGATGCGGGTGGTACAGATAGACCCCGGACCGATACCTACTTTAATTGCATCGGCTCCTGCTTCGGCGAGCATGCGTGCTGCATCTCCCGTCGCAATATTTCCGACAACGAAGTCTACTTCAGGAAAACGTTTTTTAGCATCTTTCAATACTTCAATAACTCCTTTGGAATGACCGTGTGCCGTGTCGATTACAATAGCATCGGCTCCGCCCTCGATTAAGGCGTCGATTCTTTCGAAAGTATCTGCGGTTACGCCTACTCCGGCGGCAACACGCAAGCGTCCTTGCGAGTCTTTGCAAGCTGAGGGTTTGTCTTTCGCTTTTGTAATATCTTTATAGGTGATTAGTCCGATCAGTTTATTGTTCGAATCAACGACCGGTAATTTTTCGATTTTGTATTGTTGCAGGATTTCTGCTGCGGCTTCGAGGTTGGTCGACTGTTTGGTGGTAATCAGGTTTTCTTTGGTCATCACTTCGTCGACCAGTAAATCCATATTGCGTTGAAATCTTAAGTCACGGTTAGTAACAATCCCTACCAAATGATGTTCATTATCAACTACCGGAATGCCGCCGATTTTGTATTCTGCCATTAAAGCCAAAGCGTCACCGACAGTTTTTCCTCTTTTGATACTTACAGGATTGGAAATCATTCCGTTTTCGGCACGCTTTACCCACCGGACTTGTTTGGCTTGTTCCTCAATTGTCATGTTTTTGTGAATGACACCGATTCCTCCTTCCCGGGCAATAGCGATTGCCAACTTGGCTTCCGTGACTGTATCCATTGCAGCCGAAACCATCGGAATGTTAAGCTTGATGTTCCTTGAAAAGTTTGTCGAAAGGTCGACGTTACGGGGTAGTACTTCTGAATAAGCGGGGATTAACAATACATCGTCGAATGTTAAACCATCCATGATAACTTTATCTGCAATAAATGACATAGGAAATATGCGTTAAAATTTTATTGCGTGCAAATGTAGTCATTTTTTTTGAAAAAAGTTTTTAAAACCTTCAAAATCTTTGCCTAATTCAATACTTTGTTTTTTGCCTTGCATGAAAGCTTGCAATTTTTGCGGAATCTCTACCTTTTCGTCGATAATGTTTTCTACTGTTTCCAAGAATTTGGCGGGATGTGCTGTTTCCAAGAAAATTCCGGTTTCGCCGGGTTGCAATTCGTCTAATAATGCCTGATAGCCGCAAGCGCCGTGTGGGTCAAGCAAATATCCGGTTTCTTGATAGCATTTTTTTAGCGTGGAACGAATGTCTTCATCTAAATAACTGCAACCTGAAATATCTTGGCAAATAGCTTCGTGATTATAGTCGTACAAATCAAGAATGCGGGCAAAATTGCTCGGATCTCCAACATCCATTGCGTTGGCGAGTGTGGCTACCGACGGACGGGGAGTGTATTTTTTTGTTTGCAGGTATTTTAAGAAAATATCGTTTTTGTTGTTGGCTGCAATAAAATGTTTGACGGGCAATCCCATGCGTTTACCGAATAAGCCGGCTGTGATGTTACCGAAATTTCCGCTCGGAACACAAATAACCAGATTATCGGCTTTTTCTTGTTTAGCTAATTGAGCATAAGCGTAGAAATAGTAGAATGCCTGAGGTAAGAATCTTGCGACATTGATGGAGTTGGCAGAGGTCAATTGCATTTTTTGATTCAATTCTTCGTCCATAAAGGCCGCCTTGACTAACGCTTGACAATCATCGAATGTACCGTCAATTTCCAAAGCTGTGATGTTTTGTCCCAAAGTCGTGAACTGGCATTCTTGTATCGGACTCACTTTCCCTTTCGGATAAAGCACAAAAACCTTGATGCCCGGAACTCCAAGGAAACCGTTGGCGACGGCGCTTCCGGTATCTCCCGAAGTGGCGACCAATACATTGATGTCGGTTAATCCTTGTTTTTTGATGAAATATCCGAGCGTCCTGGCCATAAATCTCGCGCCGACATCTTTGAATGCAAGTGTCGGACCGTGGAATAATTCCAGACTATATATATTGTCTTTTACATGAACAACCGGAGTGTCGAAATTTAACGTGTCGTAAACAATTGATTTCAGGGTGTCTGCTTCGATATCTTCTCCGAAAAAAGCATCGGCAACGACATAAGCGATTTCCTGAAACGACAAGTCTTTCATTTCTTCAAAAAAAGAATCGGGCAATTGTTTGATTTTTTCCGGCATGTATAAGCCTTTGTCGCTTGCCAATCCTTTAGTAACTGCTTCTTGCAAACTTGCAAGCGGCGCTTTTTTGTTAGTACTGTAATATTTCATATTTTTTATATTAGCCACGAATTGCACAAATTTACACTAATTTATTTTACTATTCGTTTATATCTTACTGAATCTGAAAAATTTACAATAAGACCCAACCTGTTTTTAGACAGAGATAAATAATTTAATGTTTGTGTTATTTCTATATTATTAATTTCTTTTTGTATAGCTTTAACTTCAAGGATTATTTTTTCAAATACAACAAAATCAGCAAGATAATGTCTTTGCAATTTTACACCTTTGTATATTATTTCATACTTCTTTTCTCTTTCAAATGGAATATACTGCTTCCTAAATTCTATTTCTAAAGCGTCCTTATAAACAATTTCCATCAATCCCGGACCTAAATGTTTGAAAACTTCATAACAAGATTGAATAATCCTGTACGATTCTTCTCTATACATGATCTCCATAACATCTCTATTTTGATTAATAAACTTAATTTGTAATGGTTAAAAACAGAAAAATATTTGTGCTAATTCGTGAAATTCGTGGCTAATAAAACAAAGCCCTCATAAACTCATTGCCCTTTAACAATCCATACGAACCTTTTTGTGCTGAAAACTCATTGTAATCTTGAACGCTATCACCTTTTATATTTGGTTTGTATATGACAAATGGAACCGGATTTGAGGTGTGAGTTTTTAGCCGGCATGGCGTCGGATGATCCGGTAACAGTGCAATCGTAACAGGTTCATTCCATTTGGCAACTTCTTCCATGATTGGTTTCACTACTCGTTGATCCAGATATTCTATCGTTTTAATTTTTAGATCAACATCTCCTTCGTGTCCGGCTTCGTCGCTGGCTTCGATGTGGAGGTAAACAAAATCTTTGTTTTTCAAGGCGTCTAAAGTTGCTTGGGTTTTACCCTCGTAATTGGTGTTATATAAACCGGTTGCTCCTTCTATTTCTATGGGTTCCAAACCAGCATATACTCCGATTCCTTTGATTAAATCGACTGCAGAAATAACTGCTCCCGATTGGATAGGATATATTTCGGTTAACGGCTTCATATTGGGCTTGTATCCCGGCGACCATGGCCAAATGCTGTTGGCGGGGTCTTTTCCTTCTGCTTCACATTTACCCCGCAATCTGCACCTCCATGCCGGAATAAAAGTCGGGCGATACCTTTTTCGCTATCGGGAAGTTATACTCGATATTGCCGACGAGCATAAGATAATCGCTGCCTTCAGCAGGCCATGCGATGACAGCCTTCTCCATGATGATGTATCTGTCGCCCCACGGACCGGTTTCCTTTACCACGTCATAGATATACGCTTCATTGTAAACCCCAATGTTCGCCACAGCTTCACGGGGCAGCACGTTGCTGAATTCACGCGTGTTATCGCAAGTGATTTCAAGTGTGATTTCTTCTGCATCAGCCGGGATTTCCTCAGCGGGCTTAACCGTCAGCACGCCAAGATAATTGTCAATCACTTCGACAGAAGATAGCTCGCCTTTAATTTCTCCTGCCGGAGTCGTGATTTTTGCCGGCAGGCCTTTTATGAAGACATCTGCGATGAAAAGCTCTTCACGTGAATCCACCTCGGCGATGACCATGCCGTCTTCGACTCTGGCTTCTTTTTTGAATGTATAGAGAAAGCTTCGTTTTTCGGGCGTTGTGAGCTCCACCTTCGGCAAGGTGCCCTGATAGAGCAGCACCGAGTTGAACGTCATATATGCGGTGAGGAGGAGATACAGTATCCCGGCTATTATGATGGCAAATCTTTTGGGGTTAATTCTGCTCGGCTTCTTCTCGTTGGCAATCGTCATATACCCACCTATTCCTTCATGAGAATCTCTGTTTTGCTTTGAATTTGCGCAGCACATTCCTCCGCCGTAATCAGCTTTTTGTAGTAGAAATTATTCAGCTCATCGCTGACGTCTGCAAAACCGTATAACGCACTGTTCACGTATTCGGCATCTTCTGTAAAGAAAAGCTCCATCGCCGCGTTCCATGTCTCTTCCGCCTTTGCCATGTCTTCCTCCGTCAGCGGAGGCCTCGGGATTTCAATGCCTCTGTCATCTGAATCATTGATTGTTTTCTCCAGTACTTTTCTTGCATTTGCCTTATTGATGGGCCAAGCCACTGCGTTAAGGTAAATATTTCCTGCGTCATCTTCTACCTCACTTTGTTCGGCCACGCAGAACTTCACAAACTCCCAGGCAAGAGCCTTGTTTTGCGCCGTCTGCGGTATCACGAGATTATCCCAAACCTCCATCTGCCTTTTGCCCATGCTTGAAACAAGGAACTTTTGCGGGGAGACATTCGGGAATTCCATAACCAAATCTTCATAGGCCAAACCCGGATAAGATTCCGTCAGTGACAAAAACGCGTTTCTCATATCCTCAATTTGATTAAACTCCACGAACTCCGCCGAGCCGCCGAACATCTGATAATCTATGACAGCGTCATAAAATCTCCTGCCTTCAGCCATAGGTGAACCCTCACCAATATCTTTTCTCGCCGTTGGAATCTCATCCGTCTTTTCAAGAAAATCTATAAATTCCTGTGATTTGAAATTCGCATTTTGGGCTTCAAAATTAATGTAATCCGGCTCTTCAATATCGAAAAACCTTGCTTTGCCCTTGTCTCCATAGATTAAATCCGCGTCTTCCGGAGAAATTATCCCCTGCGCCACCGCTTCATCGTAATAATCCATCAGCTCGGCGTAACTGTATTCGTCCTTGTCTATGAAGCTGTCCAGCCGGCTTGTGACGGCGCTGTTAAGCGTCATCATTTTGAAGGAATACCCTACCGGAAAGTATGTCAGTTTACCGTTTATCTCTGAAGCCTTGAGAATATTCTCAAAGTATTCTTCCTTTGCAAAGGCGGGGTCGGCCTTTATGTATTCATTGAAATCCACAAGCATTCCGCTCTCCGTTTGCTTGACGAAGTTCATGCCGTTCAGTGAGATGATAACATCAGGCGGCTCATCGCTTGAGATTTTCGCAATCGTCCTCATAAGAAAATTGTCTTGCATCGTTTTAATTTCATTTTGCCAATCAATGGTGCTCCCGGCATCTAAATCTGACATGCTTATCTGCGGCCGGTTAAACTCATCAAAGCAATAATCTATCTCTACTGTCACATCGGAATTAGCCTCTTCAAATGCCTGTATGAGCTTGTACATCGCGTCATAGTCATCCACTGCCATCGTCGAGATTCGCAGCGTGCCGGCACGGGGTTCATCCGGCGCCAGAATTTCCGCCTCCGCGCTTTGACTCTCTGCGCAGGAGACAGCACAGAGCAGTAATGTGACGGTCAGAATAGTTGCAATCAGCTTTTTCATTTTACCCTCCCTACGCCTTCACGCTTGACAGGCTTATGCCCTCGGTGAGATGCTCCTCTCCCATGAGGAACACTAAGATTGCGGGCAACATGAAGAAAACGCTCACTGCGAAGAACATGCCCGGGGCGTCCGTCACCGCAGTGCCGAGATAAACCGACAGCGGCTGGCTGTAGAAATCCTTGATGAACACAACCGCCTGGTCAACGATGTTCCAATTGTCGGCGAACAGAAGCACCACAAGTGCCGCCACTACCGAGCTGAGGTTCGGGCGCACGATTTTATGGTAGGTCGTCCATGAATTTGCGCCGTCAAGCGCAGCGGCCTCCATCACCTCTTTAGGGAAATTCTTGAGTTGCTGGCGCGTGAGAAAAACCCCCAACGGATGAAACAACGCCGGCAGAATGATTGCGAGATAGCTCTCCCGTATGCCGAGCCAGCCCGCAACGATGAAGTTAGGCACGAGGAGTATCTGCGTCGGCATCAGCATTACGATAATGTACGTGAAATAGATGGCTTCCTTGCCTTTCCACTTGATGTTCTCTATTCCATAGGCCGCCATCGGCGCAAGAATCAGCTGCCCGATGAGAACAGGCACAACCAGCAGCACAGAGTTCCAGAACATGCGCAGATACTGCGGACTGCGGAAGATGAGGTTCTCATATTGGCTCACTGTCGGCTGTTCCGGGATAATCCCGAAACGCACGAAGTGTATGTTATGCGAGATGAAATCGTCTGAGTTCGTTTCGTCAATGCTCGCCGAATAGCGTGAATTGATTTCCTCAGCGGGCATGAAGGAGTTTGAGAACGTGAAGAGAATCGGGAAAACCGCGATGATTACGGCTACTATGATTATCAGCAGCGTGACAATGCTTACAATTCGTCTTTTCATGCTTCCCTCCTCAATAGAACTGCTCCGTGAGCTTTTTCTGCACACGGAAGATTATGAGGAGAACCACCGCCAGCACGAGGAACATAATATATGCGGCGCTTGAGAGCTTCTGCATATTCAGTGACATGAACTGGTTGTTCATATAGTGCTGGAGCATGTATATATCCTGCGATGGATATGTGCCGTAAAGCATGTAGATTTCTTTGAACACCTTGAAGGAATTGACGATACTCATCAGCAGCACGACGAACGTCGTGGGGCTCAAATACACCCATGTGACGCTTGCAAACTGCCGCCACGCCCCCGCACCCTCAATGCTCATGTTTTCATAATAGCTTTTCGGAATCCAGTTGAGCCCCGACCAGAACAGCACGATGTTGTAGCTCACGTTTTTCCACAGGAACACGACGACGAGAATGCCCATCGTCCATTGATTCTGAGAGACCGAGGCATGCTCAAACCCCAGCTTCAGAAGCGTTTCCGTCAGAAGCCCGTTATTCCCGAAGATGACCTGCCAGAAATAGACGATTGTCCCGCTCGGCACTACAAGCGGCAGAAGCAAAAACAGCGTTGCCACGCCTCTGCCGGCCTTCATCTTTCTCAGGCAAATCGCCAGAAAAAGAGCAATCGCCATGCCGATTGGCACAGCGAGTGCGATGAAAATTACCGTATTAAGAGAGGCTGACTGAAAAAGATCATTCGTCAGCGTATCAGTGAAATTCTTTAGCCCTACAAAGCTTTGGCTGCCCATGTTGTCAATAAGCGCATAATAGAGCGAGAACACGAACGGGATAACGAAAAACAGCAGCACGCCCACAAAGCTCGGCAGCAAGAACAGCCAGTATGTTTTAGTTTGCTTGTTGTTCATATGGCTCCTACTCCTGATACACAGTTATCTTTTGATTAGAGAATAGTTCACGATAAAGCTGCAGATTAATCATATTCATCAATTATTGCGACTTTAAACATTGTATCACCGTCTGCCTTTTGATATTGACTCAGTACCTTCATCTAGTAATAAGAGTAATTAAGTGAGAAAAGTGATATCTCATTCAAATGTATGTACTCTCCGGTACTTTCCGTGCGCATCTATTACCGATACCAAACCTTCACAAAGCTGCGCACTTGTCTTATGAATAACAAACTTATTCACATCATGCTGTGACAGTTCAGTTGCGAAAAGCAATTCTCAATTTATTCTATCGCTTACGCTTATTCATGATTTTCTCAAATACTCTTTTCAGCAATTGATTGGACTTTTCCTATTCATAGGAATGCAGTCTTTGTAAAAACAAAATTCACTTCTGTTTGATAATCTCACTATTACCTAATAATATAGCAAGGAAACAGCAAAAGTCAATGATTTCTTTTGTGTAAAATATTGAACTCATTCGATTGATTTATATTACAAATACTGATTTGACATTTTCACTATAATCAATTACAATAATGGTATATAAGATTACATTATCGCTTTTAGTTCTTAGTAAAGATACTATTATGACCATATAGGTGAAGTTTCTCATAATGGTTAATATGTTTTCACAGTTAGTGACAAATTTCTGATTGGACTAATGGGTATTTGAAACACCTATTACCAGTATAAAATAATTCTATACCTTTTGTGTTGCCTATCTACTCAATTCTGCCTCTCGGGTCTCGGACATCGCTTTCTTCCAACAAATTGCTGCCGGGTATTCGCAGACTTACGGAACCTAAGTGCTATGAGGTGCTCTTTGTAGCACCTCATTTCCTCTAAAATTAAAATAGGAGAAAAATCATGAAGAATGTTTACCGAAAATTCTTTGCAGCGATAATTTGCCTTTCGCTTCTGTTCATTTTTTGCTCCTGCCAAAATGAACAAGACGCGATTTATGGTAACGCCCTCGCAGAGGTAAGCAGTCAGGAAGAGCCCGAGAGCGCTGAAGACAGCTTCACCGGGGAGCTGGTGATAATGGCAGACGAACGCATGGGTGAGCTGTCATGGGGCTCACGTATAGACGAGTTTAATAAATTGTATCCCGATGTGTCAGTGGTGTTCAATGATGTGGGAGATGAGTTTGAGAGCATGAGCGTAGCCATCATGAGCGGCGAGGCAGGCGATATTGTCGATCTAATGAACATGCCCTTTTTTAAGTATGCGCAGAGCGGTCTTTTCGTCGATTTATACCCGTATTTTGAAAAAGACGAAGCCTTTAACCTCGATGATTTCTATTCAAATGTTTTCGCGGCAAATGAATGTGACGGCAAGCTGTATGCGTTTCCAAGGCAGTTTTCATATACCTGTTTCAGGTTAAACGAGGAGCTTCTTTCGGGAGTAAGCTCGCCAGATAAATTTGAAGAATTAAGTTATAAGGATATTGCAAAGCTATATGATGATGTGAGAAGAGAACGGGGCGACGGGTACTTCATTTCAAACAGCCACGGGGTAAATATGTTTGATTCACTTGAATTCAGTGCATATCTCGATGAGCAGAATCGAACGGCAGATTTTGATTCTCCGGCTTTCATCGAGTATTTAGAAACTATTGCAAATCTTGATTTTCCTCAAGAGGAATTCTCAGACTACTGGGGGTATCCTCTGATGCTTGATTCGGCAAATCCCAAATTAGACGAAACCCAGCTTTGCAGATACTTGACCTCACGCTATTTTGATGCAAGCAATGCCGAAAGTCTGATGGAAGGTAACACATACTCGCTTCCGATAATTGCCGCTACATCTGACGGGAAATATCCTATCACACAGCTCTCCGCCGCCATAACTCAGGAATCGGAGAACAAGGACCTCGCATATGAGTTTTTGACCTTTCTTGAAAAGGACGCAAGTCGCAAAATAGGCATTTATGACAGCTATTATTCGATAAGCAGAAATCAAACCCGCAAATCTCTTGAGGCCGCCCTCGGCACCGATAATCAGGAGATAATTGATAGAATAGAGGCCATGAATAATAGTGCCAATGTTCTCGGCTATGAGGTCGGAAATATGGAATTGTATATCGCACTGGATGAAATTCTTCTGCAATACCGCAACGGAATTATGTCGGCAGAGCAATGTGCAGAGGAAATGCAGAACCGGGCTGAGATATATATTAAGGAGTAGAAATGCAATTCGTCTTATTTAAAACACTTGATAATCACTATATATACAGTGGGGCTACCAATAAATTAATGCACCTCTCCAAAAGAGAATATGATGAGCTAAATCAAATTGATAATCTCAAAAATCCTTCTGAAACATTTCAGAAATTTTCAAAATCGGGAATTATAAGTAGACCAGATAACTTTATAATCCGGCATCCAGCTTCAAAGAATTTAGATTATTACCTCAATTTTGAGGTAAATCATCTTTTGCTTCAAGTTACGCAAAGGTGTAATTTAAGATGCAGCTACTGTGTGTATTCTGAATCGTATTCCAATAGAAAAGCACAGTATAGCCTTGGATAAGCTGAGTGTGAAAGAATACGAAGACCCCTTTAAGGGGTAAGTCAAAGAGGCAATGGCAATAGGCTTGAACATAAATGAAAGCCAGCGCCTTGAGACGCTGGCCGGTATCGTGGGCTTATAGCCCTTGTTCATACCACTCGTTTGACGGGTGGTCATTTGGTGACCTGGCGGGATTCTTAGGTTTCGCTTCGTTCAACCCTGCGCTTTCACAGTGCGAAAGCTCTGCCCAGGGGTTCTCATCCCCTCAAATAAAAAATCGATTTACCTAAAGGCAAAATCGATTTCTTGGTGACCTGGCGGGGATTCGAACCCCGGACAACCTGATTAAAAGTCAGGTGCTCTACCACCTGAGCTACCAAGTCATGTGGTATCCGCCCGCAAGCGGACAGCTAAAACATTATATCAACATAACCTTACGGTGTCAACTGAAAATGGGAAAAAGTATGCCCCGGTTTATCACCGGGGCGTACAGATTTCTAAATTGAATCAGTCCAGAAGCGCAGAAGCCTTGCTAAGCTCTTCGATGATACCGATGTGCTGCGGGCAGAGACCCTCGCATGTGCCGCAAGAGATGCAGTCCGCCGCCTTGCCCTTATCTTTTGTCGCAAAGCCGTAATGCCTCTTTGCGGGGTTAATATCGCCGTAGAGCGTATACATGTTGACGGAGGAGAAAACCTCGGGGATGTTAATCTTCTGCGGGCAGTCGTCAACGCAGTATTTGCATGACGTGCAGGGGATTGTCGGCTTGCTGTCGAGAATCGCCACGGCCTTGTCAATCACGGCTCTTTCATCGTCTGTGAGAGGCTTGAAATTCTTCATCGTCTCAATGTTATCGTGCATTTGCGCTTCGTTAGACATGCCCGAAAGTGATGTGATTATACCGTCCAGTGAGGCCGAATATCTCATCGCCCATGAGGCGACGGAGGCGTTCGGATTGGCAGCCTTGAAAAGCTCCTGAATCTCGGGGAGCATTCCGGCGAGTGAGCCGCCCTTTACAGGCTCCATGACTATGACGGGCACATTGTGCTTTCTCGCGACCTCATAGCAAAGCTTTGACTGCACATTGTCGTCGTTCCAGTCGGCATAGTTGAGCTGAAGCTGAACGAACTCAACCTCAGGGTGTTTTGTCAGAATATCATCGAGCACAGAGGCCTTGTCATGGAAAGAGAAGCCGAGGTGCTTGATTTTGCCCTGCTCCTTAATCTCGCGCATGAATTCCCACGCGCCGATTTTATCGAGATGTCCCACTCTGTCTTCGGAAAGCGCATGAAGCAGGTAGAAATCATAATAATCAAGGCCGGCTCTGGAAAGCGAGGTTGCAAACTTCTCTTCCATTTCGGCTCTGTCTTTGCATTCCCATACGGGCAGCTTCGTGGCCGCCTGGAATTTGTCACGCGGGTAACGGTCAACAACGGCTTCCTTCAGGGCAACCTCAGACTTGCCGCCGATGTAAACATAGGCTGTGTCAAAATATGTGCCGCCTTTTGCGATGAATTCGTCCACCATTTTCTTCGTCTGCTCAATGTCAATCTCTTCGCCGATCATGGGCAGGCGCATGAGGCCGAAACCAAGCTTCATAATGTTTTCGCCAAGATACTTTTCAGACATAGTTATTTACCTCCAGATAAATGTTAGATTAAGTATAAGGGGTGAAGCACACTTTAAGTCAAGCTTTATTTGCGCACATATCCGATTCCGCATGCGCCGGGCCCTACATGCGTACCCACAATTGAGCCAATTTCCATCTTGTGATGGGTATGCTTTTTCAGCTCCTTGGCAAAATACTCGTCAAAGGCCTTCATGTGCTCCGGAGAATCTGTGTGCGCGGTGGTGACGTCATAATCAAGCGAGGGCGGCGCTTTCTCTAAGAGGTTTTCAACCAGCTTCAAAGCCGCTTTGCGCCCTCTGGCTTTGCCGACGACCTCCACAAGCCCGTCCTTAATCGTGATGCACGGGCAAATGCCGAGAATGCTGGCGAAGATGGCGCTCGTGGCTGAAAGCCGTCCGCCCATGCGAAGATACTTGAGGTCTTCAATAACTGCATAAAGCGTTACACGCGGAATCATAGCCTTAAGGTTTGCGGCCATTTCTTCGGCCGTTTGTCCTTTATCGCGCATTTTCACGGCCTCTTCGACGATAAGCCCGAGCGCAAACGTCACGGTGGCTGTCTCAATGAGGTGAATATTCGGGGCACCGACGAGCTCTTTCGCAAGCAAGGCGTTCTGATATGTGCCGCTCATCTCAGCGGAGATAAAAAGCCCGATGATGTCATCTCCGGCGTCTGTATATTTCCTGAAGATTTCCTCAAATTCGCTTGGCGTAATCTGGGCCGTCGTCGGCAGCTTTTCGGCCACGCGCAGGCGCGCGTAAAACTCGCTGTTCGTTATTTCGATATTCGACTTAAAATGCTCTTCGCCGAATATCACCGTCAGCGGTATCATATCTATCCCCAGCTCCTCGGCGCGCGCCAGGGATATATCGCTCGAACTGTCTGTGATAATTCTAACCATAATTCTGTCTCCGATATTATTGAAATAATGACTTTTGATATGAAATATAATACACAAAAAGCGTTCTGATTGCAAGTTTTTGAAGGGAGAAAACCAGATCGCAAAGTGAATCTTCTGTGAAGATTGTTGCGAAAAGTGCGGTTTTCTGCTATTATGTATACCTAATATATAGTATATACATACGCGATTCTTTATTGGGAGAGCAAAATGAAAAGAAAAGCTTTGAAGAGAATACTTACGCTGCTGCTTGTCATTTCGGTGATGGGCACTGCTGTTTTGCCTGCAGCGGCAGGAGATAATGAAGGCGAACCTGCGCCGCTAGAAATGACGAGCGTGGCAGGAGACGCCAGCCGCCCGGATAAAGAGCTTGATGTATCCTCAGAAGAAGACGATGCGCGGAGCTTAACCGAAGAGCCGCGGGACGATAAAACCCCGGAGCCGGAGAATATCAGTGACGAAGTAGGCGAGTTCCTGCAAACAGATGTGCATATCCCGTATGTCAAGGGTACAAAGCCCGATATCTTCGAGCCGAACCGGGGCATCACGAGAGCCGAGGCGGCGCAGATGTTTTTTAACCTTCTGCGAGAGGCGCCGGAGGGCAAAGCATCCTTCCCCGACGTGCCGGAGAGCTCGTGGATGGCAGAGGCCGTAGAGGCGCTGGCATATCTCGGGGCAATCAGGGGCTTCGGCGACGGCACGTTTAATCCGTATAAGAGGATCACCCGTGAGGAGTTCGTGACGATTGCGTCGAGATTCGCGCTTATGCGCGACGGCTCTAACGAGTTCTCCGACGTGAACATAGCCTCATGGAGCGCGAAGTATATCATCTCGGCCTGTGCTTACGGCTGGGTGGGCGGTTATAACGACGGAACGTTTCGCCCCAAGGCAGAAATAACCCGTGCTGAGGCCGTGAAAGTTATAAATAAAATGCTCAACCGCGAGGCCGATGTGAATGTGGAGAAAATCGGTTTTGTCGTGCGATTTGAAGATGTTCTGCCGAAGCACTGGGCGTTCAAAGACATTTCCGAGGCCGCCACAGAGCATGAGCATATCTATATGGAAGACGGGCGCGAGGCATGGAAGGTGCGCGAAGCCGATGTTTCGCACTGGGTGACGGAGGATATTCTCGATGAGAACGGGGATAAAATAGGTGAAGGCGATAAATACTTCGACGCTTTTGCCGGCGATTTCGCGAGCGGCCTTCACTGGGTGGAGGACAGAACGCTTTACTTCAACCCCGAAACGAATTATACGGAATCCGGTTGGATTGAAATAGACGGCGCGAATTACCTCTGCCCTGCGAGGGAGGAGGAACTGTTCACGTTTGAAATCAATGATTACCTCTCAATTGTGAATTACAATGATGGCGACCGCACATGGGAGGACATCAAGTACATCACCGTGCACTACACCGCCAGCCCGGGAGATACGGCATACGGTGAATGCGCGCTCTTCTATAACAATTACCGCGCCGCGTCGGCTCATTACTTCGTTGACGAGCAAAGCATATGGCGCAGCGTTAAAGACGAAGACACCGCATGGCATGTCGGCAACGATGAATACTTCCACGACGAAGCCAGAAACTATAACACCATCGGGATTGAAATGTGCTGTCAAAAAGCCTCGTCTTACACGGGCGGAATGTCAGCATATGACGAAGACTGGTATTTCCTGAGCGGTACGCTTGACAATTCCTCGAAGCTCGTCAGAGGGCTGATGATGAAGTATGGCGTACCTATGCAGAACGTGATTCGCCACGCGGACGTCACGCAGAAGGTCTGCCCGGCGATGTTTGTCTGGAATTATCAAAACTGGAAGGATTATCTCAACCTCGTCACGGAATATCAGATAGACTATGACGGCAGGTATCAGGCGAGGATTAAAGGAACGGGCGTGCAGGTGCGTTCAGGACCGGATATGATGTATGCGAAGGTCGGTGAGCTGAACTGGGGCGACGTCGTCACGGTTTATGAGGAGAAGCTGACGCGCAAAACCTCTGAGGGGCGATGGGGGAGAATCGGAGAGAACATGTGGGTGAGCCTGCCGTATATATCGAGACTTGGCGCTTAAGTTAGGGCTGTCTGTTTGATGCAGGCAGCCTTTTGCAGAGCGGGCCTATATGGCACAAAGCGGCTCTTTGCCTTGCTTTTTCGCGGATATGTGGTATACTATCCTTTAGTTTGGAAGTTGATTTTTATAGAAAAGCACCAACCGGGAGATTTTTCATGAAATGGTCTCAAAAGTTGAAAAGAACCATCATCTTTCTGCTTAAGATGGCGCTGTTCATTGCCCTGTTTTTGATATTTTTCTTTGTTTTCGGGCAGAAGTTTCCGTGGCTGCTGGGGCAGGACGGCTTAAACAGAACAATGGCCATCACGATGCTTACCTTTGCCGTTCTGGGCATATCGCTGATGTCCGTCTACGGCGGATATGCCGTGGGGAAGCAGAAGAGCAAGCCGATTGTCTACTCAATGATTCTCGCAACGGTGATAACTGACCTTGTTACCCATCTCATTCTCTCGATAATGAACACGAACGACGGCCTTAACAAATACTTCGTCTATGAAGAGCCGCTCTTGCTTTTGCTGGTGTTTGTTTTGCAGGTGTTCGCGATTATCTTCTTCGCATATTTCGGCAATTTTGTGTATTTCATTATTGAGCCGCCGGAAAAATGCTGTGTCATCGCCTCGTGTGAGAATGATTTGGCGGACACTATCCCCAAAATTAAGCACTACAAGAAGCAGTATAAAATTGAGCATATCGTGCATTTCAGCAATGCGGGCCTTTATAAATGCATAGAAGCCTGCGATACGGTTTTCCTGTGTAATCTGCCGCTTGAAAAGAAAACGGAAATCGTGGAGTTCTGCTATCGCAACAACAAGAACATCTATTATAACTATGAGATTTTCGACGTCGTGGCGACCAACGCGAAATTCACCGCGCTTGACGACAAAGCCCTTGTGGCGCACATGGTGAAGGACCTCACGTTTGAGCAGCGCGTGATAAAACGGCTGATGGACATCTTCTTCTCACTGCTTGCGATTATCATCACAAGCCCGCTGATGCTTGCGGCGGCGCTGGCAATCAAGATTGACGACGGCGGGAAGATTATCTATAAGCAGAAGAGAATGACGAAGTACGGCCAAATCGGCAGGGTTTTCGATGTGTATAAGTTCCGCACGATGAGAGAAGAGAACTCGGTGAATAAATCGGTGACGGAGGACGACGACAGAATCACGAAGGCGGGGAAAGTCCTGAGGAAATTCCGGCTTGATGAGCTGCCGCAGTTCTTCAACATCTTAAACGGCGAGATGTCACTTGTCGGCCCGAGGCCGGAAATGCTTGAAAACGTGGAGAAATATACCGACGAGCTGCCGGAGTTCTCTTACAGACTGCGCGCCAAGGCGGGGCTGACGGGCTTCGCGCAGATAAGCGGGAAGTATAACACCTCACCGAAGGATAAACTTATTTTGGACATGACATACATTGAAAGATTCAGCATTTGGCAGGATTGGAAAATCATCTTCCAGACGTTTACGGTTCTCTTCAACGCATCTGAAAGCACAGAGGCTTTCGGCGAAAAAGAGAGCTATGCCTTTGACGAAGGCTGTGCGGCGGAAGATACGGTGGAGAAATGAAAAGATACCTTGAACCCATTTTTGATAAAATGATTACCGACGTGCCGAGCTATTTCGCGGCGCGTATGATTTCCTCAATGAAAGAGGGCAGAAGAGAATTCGTGGTGACGGCGAACCCGGAAATCCTCATCAAGGCGGAGCGCGAAAGGGATTTGCAGAAGCTGCTTCTGGATGAAAGCGTGCTTATAGTGCCTGACGGCATCAGCGTGGTGAGGGGGCTGCAAATAAACGGCTATCCCGCCAAGGAGAGAATCACGGGCGTGGATTTGTGCGAGCGGCTGCTTGCGGCCGCGGGAGGCGGCGCCATGAGCGTCTATCTGCTCGGCGCGAAGGAGGAGATAGCGGCGGCGCTGGCGGAGAAGCTCAAGGCCGATTATCCCGAAATGACCGTCAATTATCACAACGGCTATGACGGCGACAAAGACGAAATCTTTGAAGAGATAAAGGCCATAAAGCCGGATTTAATCTTGGTTGCGCTGGGTGTGCCGGCACAGGAGCGGCTGATTTACAAGCATATCGGAGATTTTGACAAAGGTGTGTTCATCGGCGTTGGCGGGTCGTTCGATACCTTGAGCGGCTTCAAGAAACGTGCGCCGAATTTCTTTATCCGCACCAACACAGAGTGGCTTTACCGAATTGCGAGAGAACCCTCGCGTCTAAAAAGGTTTTACGAGAACAACGTCAAATTCATCAGATACACATAGAATTTGGAGGAAAGCATGGGAAAAATCAAGGTTATGACGGTGTTCGGCACAAGGCCGGAAAGCATTAAGATGGCGCCGCTTGTCAAGGAACTTAGAAGCAGAGAAGAATTCGAAAGCATAGTCTGCGTCACGGCACAGCACAGGCAAATGCTTGATCAGGTGCTGGAAGCGTTCGACATCAAGCCGGATATAGACCTTAACCTCATGAAGCCGGGGCAGACGCTTTCCGACATCACGGCCGGTGTGCTGAAGGGGCTTGAGGCCGTAATCAACGAGCAAAAGCCGGATATAGTTCTCGTGCATGGCGACACCACCACCACGTTTGCCGGAGCGCTTGCGGCGTTTTACTGCCAGACGGCCATAGGGCACGTGGAGGCGGGGCTTCGCACATATGATAAATATTCGCCGTATCCGGAGGAGGCGAACAGGCAGTTCGTTGGCTGTATTGCGGATTTGAATTTCGCCCCGACGGAGCTTTCAAAACAAAATCTTCTGCGCGAGGGAAAGAACCCCGAGAGCATAATCGTGACGGGAAACACCGCAATTGACGCACTGCAGACCACCGTGAAAGATGACTACACCGACGATATTCTTAGATGGGCGGAGGGCTCAAGGCTCATCGTCCTCACGGCGCACAGGAGAGAGAACCTCGGCGAACCAATGAGGAGAATGTTCCGGGCGATAAAAAGAATCGCAGATGAGTTCCCGGATATTAAAATCGTATATCCGGTGCATCTCAATCCGCTTGTGAAGGCCGCCGCGGACGAAATCTTCGCAGGAAACGGGCAGGTTAGGCTCATCAGCCCGCTTGAGGTTGTGGAGTTTCACAATCTCCTCGCGCGCTCATATATAATCCTCACAGACAGCGGGGGGATACAGGAGGAGGCGCCGTCTCTGGGCAAGCCCGTAGTGGTGCTGAGAGACACCACCGAGCGCCCCGAAGGCATCGCGGCGGGAACGCTCAAGCTTGCGGGCACAGATGAAGAGAAGATTTATGAAATCATCAAAGAGCTTCTGACAGACGAAGCCGAATATGCCCGCATGAGCAGAGCCGCAAACCCATACGGAGACGGCAAGGCAAGCAAGCGTATTGCGGACGCCGTGATAAACTGGTATAATAACCTCACGAAATAAAGCGAAATCAAAGATTTCTGTATTGCGATTTCGTTGTCATGGTATAATGACAAACAAAACTAACGAAGGAAGATGATTTCTTCAGATGGCAGGCAGACATTACAAATCCGAGCGCGTAAAAGCGGAGAGCTGGTCAAAGCGGTTTGAAGAGGACAAGCGCTTGGGAATTTCGTTTCACATTGGAATCCCCGGCGCGATTAAGCTGCTGTTGCTGATTTCGGCAACAGTGGCTCTGTTTGTCGTGTGCCCGTATCTGTTCCATGACATGGAATCAATGAAAGTTGAAAAGCCGCTCGTCACCAACAATGTCCTTATTTGTGCGATTCCGCTGGCGGTTATGGCGGCGCTTTCGGTGCTGCGAATCCGCTGCTCGGATACTGTACAGAACGGCGTGACGCTCACCGCCTTTTTCCTGCACCCGCTTTTGTGTATGATAGCGGTGGAATGGATTAACGATACCTACACTCTTCAGAATGCGTCTAACATATCGAAATGGGCGATAAATTACCTCTGCTATCTCCTAATCATGGCGTTTTTCTTTACGATTTTCCGGAAAATAAGCACGGCTGTGCTGCTTACTTCTTTCTTCTCCATCATTTTCTTCGGCGTCGCGAATTACTATGTAATACAGTTCCGCGGCACGCCTGTTCTCCCATGGGATTTATCCGCACTCGGCACGGCGATGGACGTCGTGGGAGGATACGAATTCATGGTTACGTTCCCGATGGCGGTTTCTGTGATTTATGCGGCGGCGTTCTGGTTTATCATCGCCGCGCTTGTGCCGAAGAGAACGGAGGTCGCAAAATTCAGAAAGAGAATTGAGCGCCTTGCGTCCGCCGCTGTATGCGCGGTTTTGATTGTACTGATTTTCCCCGTAAACCTGATGAACATAATGGGCTATGAGGTGTGGGCGTGGGATCAGGAGACGAGCGGCAAGCTCATCGGTGTGGCGGCGAATTTCACAGGGAATATGCAATTCCTCGCGGTGGAAAAGCCGGAGGGATATTCAAAAGAGGCGGTGAGTGAAATTGCGGCGCAGCTTGACACCGAAGAAGAGCCCGCGGCCTTGGGCAGCCCGTTGAAGCCGCCGACGATAATCGCGGTGATGAATGAATCCTTCGTTGATTTGGCGAGCGTGGGCGAAGGAAGAATAGAGCTTGATAACGATAATATGCCTTATATTCGTTCTTTGATAGAGAGCAGCAGCACGATTTCAGGCACGGCGTACTCCTCTGTAATAGGCGGAGACACTTGCAATTCGGAATATGAGTTCCTCACGGGGAATTCCACCTCATTTTTGCCTACGGGCAGCAAGCCGTATCAGCAGCATGTGCTGAACGAGCAGACCTCCGTTGTCAGCATTCTTGAGGAGGATTACGGCTATGACACCGTTGCGATTCACCCGGGCAGCAAGACCGCATGGAACAGAGACACGGCTTACGAGCATTTCGGGTTTGATAAGTTCGTATACAGCGGAATCTTCGACGTGCTGCGCGAGACAGAGCGCAGCCTCGTGAGCGATAAATCAAATTACGACCAGGTCATATATGAATATGAGAACCACGAGGGAGACAAGCCGCTGTTCATCTTTGACGTGACGATTCAAAATCATGGCGGCTATGAATACCCGGGCTACCCCATTACGAGCAAGATAAAGGGCTATGAAGGGGATTTCCCGCAGACTGAGCAATTTATGAGTGTCATCAAGAAATCAGACGATGCCTTCAGGGAGTTTATGGATTATTTCATAAAGGTGAAAGATCCGGTGCTGATTCTCTTTTTCGGCGACCACTGGCCGCGCCTTGAGGATGATTTTGTGGAGCTTGCGCTGGGCATTGACAGCATTGAGGAAATCTCTGTGGAGGATAATATCCGCCGCTATCAGGTGCCGTATCTCCTTTGGGCGAACTATCCTCTTGAAAAATCCGAGGGCGACGAGATAAGCCTCAACTATCTCGCGGGAAAAATGCTTCGCGCGGCAGGCATGAATATTTCGCCGTATATGGAGTTCCTCACGGGCTTTGAAGAAACATTCCCGGTTTTTTCCGGAATAGGCATGAAAGACAAAACAGGCGATGTCTACAAACAGGGGAGCGAAACCCCGGTTGAGGAGTATAACGAGCTCATAAACAAATATGCAATGCTTCAGTATAATCAGAGCTTTGATGCGGAGAATAAAGACAATACCCTCTTTGAAGCGAAGCCGTAAGGAGAAAAATGGAAAAGGTTGCCGTCAGAAGGATAAACGAGTGGGACGCACCCGCCATCTTGAAAATATACGCGCCGTATGTTGAGGCTGGTTGTTCTCCAATGGAGAAAAGTTCGCCGCTGCTTCAGCCGCTGATTGAGCGGATTGACAGATACTCCTACGGTGCGGGCTGGATTATGTGCGAGATAAACAGCACGCCCGCGGGCTTTTGCTTTTTGACGGAATACCCCGCAAATGAGAATATCCCGCTGGATTTATCCTCGCTTTTTACCTCGGAGCTGCAAATTTATGTGAAGCCCAAATACCAGCATAGGGGCGTGGGTGCGGCGCTTATAAGCCTCATCACAGACATCATGGAATACGGCAACAAGCGGGAGATATATGCGCGCATTCCAATAAAAGCTGATGAAGCGGCAGGTTTTTTTGAAAAGATGGGCTTTTCAGAAGCAAGGAGAAGCTGTGAGGTTATTACAATGCACAAGGTGCTTGCCCCGAAGAACCCAAATGCCGTGATGCCGACGAAGCCGTATCTCATTGAAAATGAAGACTATGAGTGCGCGCGAGAATACGCCGCGACGCTTGTAAAACGCAGTTAATAATTGACTGAATAAATGAAGGACAAAGCACGCTGTGTTTGAGTGGCTTTGTCCTTTTATAATGCGCTGTTCGCTGCGGCGTAAGCGCCTCAACAACTCTGCACGATCAATTCTCAACTATCAACTGTTATTAACTGTGCTTTATGTTATAGCTTACGAAGGCGAGTTTTCTGCTGTCCGGCAGCCATGATGCGACATTGATTGAGCCCTGCCCGCCGAGGAAGCTTAATAGCTTGCGCTTGTTGCCGCCATCGTAATCCATCAGCCACAGCTCAACCTGCATGTTGGGCAGATGCTCCTGCGGCTCTAAATCACCCTTGCGGTAGGTGAGGTACACCACCTTTTGCCCATCAGGCGAGACATGCGGGAACCACGCGTTGCTTTCGTCATCTGTCATCTGCTCGGGAGAGGAGCCGTCGCGGTTCATGCGCCATGCCTGCATAAGGCCGGAACGCGTGCTGTTGAACCAGATATGCCTGCCGTCGGGAGAATACTCCGGGCCGTCACTGAAGCCCTCGCCGCTCGTCAGGCGCTTTTCTTCTCCGCCAGCCGCCGGGATTGAATAGACGTCAACGCTCATTTTTCCGTCTACCATGCGGAAGGCACAGTATGCGAGCTCTTCGCCGTCAGGCGACCAGCCGTGGAGATAGCTCGGGCCGGTGGGGGTAATCTGTCTCGGTGTGCCGCCGTTTATCGGGAGGATATAGATGAGGGAGGTATAATTTCCGCCGTCAAACGAGGAATTGCTCACGGCAATTTCGGTGTTATCCGGCGAGAGGACGTGGTCATTATTGCAATTATCGCAGATACCCGTGTCAATGCACTCGCAGGTTTTCTTTGAAATAGAGAATTTCCAGATTCCGCCGTTTGAGTTATACATGAGAGTGTCACCGTCATTGAGAGCGTTCGGCGCCTCGATTACATCGTCAAACACGGCAAGCTCGGTAATTTCGCCGCTTTCGGTATCGAGGATATTCAAATGGCTTGTGGAATTGCCCCTGCTCTGCCCGAGGTGTTTTAATAGCTTGACGGCTTCAGCGAGGTCATTGAGAATATCGCCGTCGCTCATGTCTTGGTCCACAAGCTGGGTTATTCCCTGATAGCGCGCGAACTGGAAGCAGGCTTCGGCGTCCAGCTTGCCTTTGCCGAGACATATGCCGCTTTCATCGGCGGGCATTTCGGTGCAATCGCCCTTGACGTCCTTATAGTGAATTGAGCTGATATGCCCGGCATTCCGCCACAGGAAGGCTTCGGGGTCAACGCCGCCGAACTGCACCCAGCCCACGTCAGGCTGCATGCCAACCTTGCCGCCGCATTTTTCAATCAGCCACTCATAGGCGGTTTTGCCCTTGAGCTTTGTGCTGATTTCAAGATAATTATTGTGCAGAAGCAGCTCCATACCTGCCGCGGAGAGCTTATCGGCAACCGCTGAGCATAGCTCTGCATAAGCGCTGTATGTCTCGAGGGTTATCTCCTGCGGGCAGTTCATGACGAACTGCGATACGCCGAATTTCTTGCCGAAGGCGATAACCGCGTCTGTCTCGGCTAAAATGTCCGCCGCGAAGATGTGGCAGGAGGAAATGGAGAGATTATACTTCGCGAGGAGCGGCGAGTATTCCTCGGCGCTCTGCGGCGTCCAGATAAGCTTCTCAAAGCCGCCCAAATCAGAAAACGCGACGCATGGCTCAATGAAGCTGTAGCCTGCATCTGAAAGGCGTTTAAGCGTACCCTCGGGGTCTGAGTTAAAGATTTTCGAAATGCCGAATAATTGTGTACCGAATAACATTTTGCTCCTCCTTAGAATTGTTTTATTTACGTGTAAGAATACTTAACAATGCAGTTAAAGAATAAGATTATAGCAGAGTGCATGAAGCTTGACCTTCTCATTTGTAAGTGACATAATATAAAAAACAGCGAAAGGATTTACATGAACAAGCTTATTTTTATCGAGGGTGTGTCGGGGGTGGGAAAAACCACGGCGGCAACGCTTATATGTGATAATCTGAAAAGGCTGGGATATAATGCGCACTGCTATTTGGAAGGCGAGAGAGATAATCCGCTTGACCCGTTTGAAGGCTCATATCCACCGGCAATGCCTCTTTCGAAGTTTTCCGAAACCTATCTCCAGCGTTGGCGGGGCTTCGCCGAAAGCCGGCAAAGAGAAGAAGTAGTTCATATTTTAGACGGCACGCTTTTTCACCATCAGATTAACGATTTAATACGGGAATATAATGCGGCAGATGACACTATTATAAACCATCTGAGCGAATTGTTAAGCATTATTCGGCAAATTGATTTCAAAATTATTTACCTTTTATCCGCAGACGTAGGGCGCTGTTTGCGAGAAGCGAGGAAAAACCGCGACCAGCACGCACCCACAGATGAAGAAATTGCGTTTTGGGAGAACAGAAAGCGCATAGATTTGTATACCCTAGAAAAGCTTGATGTCGAATCGTACATTCTGAATATAGATATAGACCGGAGCAGAATCGCCGACATCGTGACGGAGCATATCATAGCATAAAACAGTGCTAAATTCCAAATTGTGTGTTAACGTTACCATGTTAGCATTATACATTCCTTTTGTCAAGGAAACATTAGCATTTTCAGGGTTGAAAATAAAAAGCTTGCTTAAAGTAAGCTTCAACATATATACTTAGATAATTAAGACGAAAATTGTCGATAACGGGGAATTAGCAAATGGATAAAGCTTATCTGATTTATAAAAAGAACTACAAGCTTCTGATTATCTCAACGGTTGTGATAGCGTTCTTTTTCGGGATGCAGGCAAACACTCTGCCGCTCTATGTCCTGGAGCTTGGCGGCTCGGCGGCGGACGTCGGGATAGTTTCCGGTATCGGCTCAATCGCCGCACTGTTTTTCAGGGTGTTGGCAGGGCATTTTTTGGATAAAATAGGCCGCAGACCAATCTATCTGCTGGGCATCCTTTTCTATATCGCCGCCACAGTGGGGTATATCCTCGTGCCGAACAAATACGCGGTGATGGCCTTCAAGGCCTTGAGCGGCGTGGGAATATGCTGCGTGACCTCCTCGATAGGCGCGATTCTTTCAGACATTGCCCCGGAGAAGCTCTTAAATGCGCTGTTTACGATAACAGTCGCGCAGATTTTCGGCGGGCTGGTTGCCCCCACGCTGGGCATTTTCCTCGCGGAAAGCATAGGATATATGTGGCTTTATGTCATCACGGGCGCGGGGCTTATCGCGGCGTTTATCGTCTCATTGCAGATAAAATATGAGAAGCACGCCCCGCCGTCAAGGCCGGTGGACGAAGCCGCCGAGAAGCCCCGCGGCATAGGCAGACTGATTGAAAAACCCGCGTTGCTGCCGAGCCTCGGCATGATTTTCTTCGGGCTGGCGCAGAGCAGCATCTTCGGCTTCGTGGCGAGCTTCGGAAAGACCATCGGCATTGAGAACATCGGCTTTTTCTTTATTATACACGGGCTCGTGACGCTTCTTCTGCGACCAGTCCTTGGCAGATTCTCAAGGGAAATCTTCCGCAACAAGGTGTTTGCTGTGGGTCTCGTTTTCTTTGAGGTTTCGCTCGTGCTGTTCCTCTTCGCGCAGAATGCTTTCTTTATCGGCGCAGCGGCGTTCGCTTTTGCAATCGGCTACTCCTCAATTCAGCCTATGCTCAATTCATTGGCGCTGTCACGCGCCTCGGCCGCGCGAAAGGGCGCAGCAAACGCCACCTTCTATTTCTTCTGGGACATCGGCTTCGGGTTCGGCTCAGTGGCGCTGGGCGCGGTCGCCACCGGAAGCGGCTACCCCACGATTTACATCATCGGCATAATTTCCCTCCTGATTCTCGGCGCAATCTTTTGGCGGTTTCTTGCATATAGAAAGGAAAAAGCGCGGTAGGAAGTGTAGCATAAAAACCCAGTGATATTTACATCTGATTTATGATATGTTCAAAACGGAAGCAAGTATAATTGCAAAAACGGATATGGAGTTGTATAATATTGCATGAATATATATCTTAAATGATTGGGAGGAATTTAATGAAAAAGAGGATTACAGCCTTGGTTTTGGTCCTTGTGATGGTGGTCGGCGCGTTGCCGATGACGGCAGGGGCGGCGGAAAACGACCTGCCCTTCACAGACGTGGCCACTCACTGGGGCAAAAATGCGATTGAGTGGGTATACGCGCAAGGTCTGTTCGGCGGAACAAGCGACACAAAGTTTTCTCCAAACGGCAAAATGAGCCGTGCCATGCTTGCAACGGTTCTGTGGCGGCTTGCAGGAAAACCGGCTGATTCGGGAAATTCGGTCTTCACTGACGTGCCTGCGGGGACATATTACACCGAAGCTGTGCATTGGGCGTCGAACAACTGGATAGTCGCCGGCACAGGCGGGGGAAAATTCAGTCCGGAGCAAAACGTAACGCGTGAGCAAATCACAATAATGCTGTATAGATATGCGTCTTCAAAGGGCGATGTGAGCGGAACAGCGGATATTTCAGCATATCCCGATGCAGGAGAAGTCGGCAAATCTGCGCAAACGGCCATCAGGTGGGCGGTCGGCAACGGAATCATCACAGGAAAAAGCGGCAGGCTTGACCCGAAAGGCAGCGCCACACGTGCAGAGGTCGCGACGATGATAATGAGGTTTGCAGGGTAATTTTCAATATAAAAAGGGGAGAGCCTAGGCTCTCCCCTTTTTTATGATATGAATCAAGAAAAATCAACGCATTGCACAAAGAATTGCTGTGCAACAATAGTAAAATTGTTGACATTGGCACCAACCTGATGTATTGTTATCACAGTAAGAAAAGCGTTCCAAATAAGTGGATTGTATTAAACTCGTCTATGCGCGAGCCCCACGCCAGCTCGCCCATGCGCTCGTCTGCCATTATCACCAGCTCCCCGGTGAAGCTGTCTTCAGCGCTCTCGGGCTCTTCCAGACTGCTTAGCTCTGCGAGGGCGTTACTGTAAATTGCGTCTTGTTCATTTTGGCAGGAGCAAAAAATGAACAGAAGCGAAAGGCAAACTAAAGCGGCAAGAAATCTTTGATAACATTTTTCATGGTGTTCTCCTATTGGGGATTAGATGCGCAGCAAAGTGCGCATGGAACGATTGTTGAATATAAAAACATAATAGCCAATTATTGTGAAAGCGTCAAGCGGAAAATGATTTTTCTGCCGCTCTCACAACGCAATATTCAGTATAGGAAAACACTAAAGAAAAAGGAGCAAATCATGAAAAAGAGTATTATTTGCATCATTGTGGCCGCAATTCTTTTGGCAATGCCACAGCCGGCAAGAGCCGCTGAGAACGGCTTCACCGACGTGAGCCCGGATGACTGGTTCTATGAGGCTGTGCAGTTCGTGAAAGATGAAGGCTTGTTCGACGGAATGACGCCCACTACCTTTGCGCCTAACGGGACGATGACCCGCGCGATGTTTGTGCAAGTGCTTGCAAATCAAACGATAAATTATGAAGAGCCGAAAGCGGGAGAAAACTCGCTTTTCATGGATGTGCCAACCAAGGCGTGGTATTTCCCTGCGGTGCAGTGGGCGGCAAGGAATAAAATCGTCACGGGAAAGGAAGACGGGAAATTCTTCCCTGCGGATGAAATCAGCCGCGAAGAAATGGTGAAAATGCTGTTTAATTATGCAGTGATGACGGGAGAAGTCACCTCTGCGGATATGAGCATGCTGGACGGCTATTCCGATAAAGGAGAAATAGCTGCCTATGCCCGAATACCGTTTGCGTGGGCGGTCTCCAAGGGAATTATCTCCGGCACGGGCGGCAATAAATTAGCCCCAAAAGGGAAGGCACTGCGTTCTCATGCGGCGGAGATGTTCCAAAAGGCATTTCCTGTGCTCACGAAGAAAGCTATAGTTCCGGCGAAATCCGAACCCGATGACCCCTCAAATGACTTCTTAAACGCACTCAGCCTTACGTTTAATCAGCTCACCGAGGGGCAAACGCTGACTCCTGTCGCAGATATATATGGCACACTCATGTATGAAGGGTTTGCGAAATACCCGGATATACAGGCGTATTTTGTTGAAGGAGAGCAAGGCATGGGACCGGAGTATCCAAGACACATAACTGCGCCGCTGTCGTCAGTTTTTCCCGAGCTTATCGGTAAGACATTGGGGGAGGTCTTCAATATTCTGGGAGGCTCGGCTTACCTTGGGGAAAACCTCGAAACGAGACTTCCGACGATTGAATATATAACTAAAGGATATATTTTTGAGATATGCTTGAACGCCGTCGATTTGACCCCCGATGCAGATAAGCAGGTGGAAATTTGGTGGCGCGGATTTTCGCCGCCGATTGAAATCCCATCAGACCTTAAATTGACATACGAGATGAATGGCCGCGATATTTTCAATTTCACGCTGCCGGAGAGCTGGCGAGACGTAATACTGATAGAGGAGCATGACCGCACAAGACCGACGGCACTTTCCTTCCACGAACCGCTGACATATGCAAGATATAAGTATTTAGACGGGCGGCTGCTATACTTTTATTTGCAGGACACCTCGCTTGCGCCTTATTGGCCGATGACGCAGACAGTAATCAAAACAGTAAGATTCGATGAGAAAGAATATGCTATACTTGCAGTATTTACCTCTGATATTCGCTGGAATATCAGTGACCCTGAAAGCAATATGGCGTATCATGATATGTATGCTGATATGGGCAAACTTCTTGATTCTGTTGAGGTGTGCGCCGGGATTGAGATTGTTGAAGGATAAATGGCAAGCCGTCGCTCTCCGTGAGGAGAGCGACGGAGCAAGCGGAGATGTAGCAGTTCACTCTAACGATTTCAATCCACGCTCTCCGTGAGGAGAGCGACCTGGATAATGTTTCCCTAGTTCAAAGGTTTCCTTATTTCAATCCACGCTCTCCGTGAGGAGAGCGACATTTAGTGGAGGTTCGCTCGAAATCATCGTCGCAATTTCAATCCACGCTCTCCTCACGGAGAGCGACTCGTTAAGGCTCCCGGACCGGAGACAATCACGGACATTTCAATCCACGCTCTCCTCACGGAGAGCGACGGCGACATGCGGATTGTCCGCTGATGGAGGTATATTTCAATCCACGCTCTCCTCACGGAGAGCGACAAGGTAGTCGAGTAAATACATCCCTTTTGCGCCATTTCAATCCACGCTCTCCTCACGGAGAGCGACCAAATTCCCGAGCACTAATCGGGGTAGATGACAATTTCAATCCACGCTCTCCTCACGGAGAGCGACACACTGTAGCTTACTTCTTCGGCATCTGCTACAATTTCAATCCACGCTCTCCTCACGGAGAGCGACGTAGCATCAAACATACAGTTTCTGTTCTCCGCGAAATTTCAATCCACGCTCTCCTCACGGAGAGCGACAGATAAGGAGGCAGAGATGATTATTATCAACAAGATTTCAATCCACGCTCTCCTCACGGAGAGCGACCGCTGGTCGGTATTGTTTCAAATCCCATTGCCTTATTTCAATCCACGCTCTCCTCACGGAGAGCGACCCTTAAATCATGGCACATCAGTCAAGTGCAGACCATTTCAATCCACGCTCTCCTCACGGAGAGCGACGGGGAGCTCGGAGGCGCCTACGCAATCTGCGCAAATTTCAATCCACGCTCTCCTCACGGAGAGCGACTAATAGAGAGGCTATGTGGCAAGAGACAAGGATATTTCAATCCACGCTCTCCTCACGGAGAGCGACAAATCGCATGAATAGCGTAAAAATCAAAGGAGTATTTCAATCCACGCTCTCCTCACGGAGAGCGACGCTCTGCTTTTCTGCGTCTCGCGGATTCCCACACGATTTCAATCCACGCTCTCCTCACGGAGAGCGACGCTATACGATGAGCATGGATACCATACCGTTATTATTTCAATCCACGCTCTCCTCACGGAGAGCGACGCGTATCCCCTAGTCGTTAGGTCTTCTAATTTCATATTTCAATCCACGCTCTCCTCACGGAGAGCGACAACGGAAGTGGAGACGGAGACAGAGGTGGATACGATTTCAATCCACGCTCTCCTCACGGAGAGCGACGTATCGCTAGTTATAACATTTATGGCAATAGCTAATTTCAATCCACGCTCTCCGTGAGGAGAGCGACGTAAAAGATTTTCAGTTATATTGTAAGTTAGCAGATATTTCAATCCACGCTCTCCGTGAGGAGAGCGACGCGCGGAGTTTTGCTAGCCAATTTGGCACGCCGTATTTCAATCCACGCTCTCCGTGAGGAGAGCGACTCTTGCTTTTTGATTGGATTTTCTACAATACTTTTATTTCAATCCACGCTCTCCGTGAGGAGAGCGACCGGGTGGGCGTTTTGGTTAATCTTTTAACAAGTTATTTCAATCCACGCTCTCCGTGAGGAGAGCAAGGTCTACAATTGTACCGTCCATATCAATTTCAATCCACGCTCTCCGTGAGGAGAGCGACGTTATCATTGGGAAGCCATAAGGCTAATATAGCCATTTCAATCCACGCTCTCCGTGAGGAGAGCGACTGGTAATCTCTTAGAGTCATCTCTTCTTCATTCGATTTCAATCCACGCTCTCCGTGAGGAGAGCGACTGGGAAATTAGGGTTATTAGTTGGCTCTCAAAGATTTCAATCCACGCTCTCCGTGAGGAGAGCGACAGTTATCAATCCAGTTGAGCAAGATATAATAGAGATTTCAATCCACGCTCTCCGTGAGGAGAGCGACTTAACCGCCAAAGGCAACGTTAAAACCTCAGCTATTTCAATCCACGCTCTCCGTGAGGAGAGCGACCGGGTGGGCGTTTTGGTTAATCTTTTAACAAGTTATTTCAATCCACGCTCTCCGTGAGGAGAGCGTAAAAGATTATCTTACCGTTCAAGAAACTAAAATTTCAATCCACGCTCTCCGTGAGGAGAGCGACGTTTCTTGCTCTCTCTGCTACCTTTCCCCTTTCATTTCAATCCACGCTCTCCGTGAGGAGAGCGACGTCTAACACATCGTAACACGGATTTATATTACCATTTCAATCCACGCTCTCCGTGAGGAGAGCGACGGAGTGCTTTGTAGAGTATGTGTAAGCTCATGAGCATTTCAATCCACGCTCTCCGTGAGGAGAGCGACTGTGCAGTATAGATATTTCCAACGGATTGCGCTATATTTCAATCCACGCTCTCCGTGAGGAGAGCGACCACACAAAATAAAAATACACCTCGAGCTTTATTTATTTCAATCCACGCTCTCCGTGAGGAGAGCGACATAGACAGAGTAATTACTAGGATTAGAGGGAATAGAATTTCAATCCACGCTCTCCGTGAGGAGAGCGACTTGTATCGTTTGAGTAATCGTCATGTTTTGAATCGGCATTTCAATCCACGCTCTCCGTGAGGAGAGCGACTATCTTCTAAAATTTCTTGTTTATAATCGTCCTATTTCAATCCACGCTCTCCGTGAGGAGAGCGACTTGGGTTTATTGTTTCGGATGGTAAATTATCATTTATTTCAATCCACGCTCTCCGTGAGGAGAGCGACCACATTATTGCAGAGGTGCTTGTTGTAATGGGAATTTCAATCCACGCTCTCCGTGAGGAGAGCGACACATAGTCGGATATAATTTCACGGGAAATACAATATTTCAATCCACGCTCTCCGTGAGGAGAGCGACCAAGCAGGGACGTATACGATTTTCTGAGTGATAATTTCAATCCACGCTCTCCGTGAGGAGAGCGACCTTCCTAATCCGCTTCCGCTTCCACTATCTTCTCTATTTCAATCCACGCTCTCCGTGAGGAGAGCGACTATGATAACTATCTTGTTGCCGCTTCCGAAGCAGAATTTCAATCCACGCTCTCCGTGAGGAGAGCGACTTTTCTTCGTTGTGGTTCCTAAATATTTTTTATTTATTTCAATCCACGCTCTCCGTGAGGAGAGCGACGTTTTCTGTAAATCCATTTATTCTATTATCTGCGCATTTCAATCCACGCTCTCCGTGAGGAGAGCGACTCAAGATTCAGGACAAATACAATCGAAAACTCTAATTTCAATCCACGCTCTCCGTGAGGAGAGCGACTGTTTGCGGCTAAAGGCTTTAGCGGGATACCTTAAATTTCAATCCACGCTCTCCGTGAGGAGAGCGACGGACTCGGTGGCATGATGTGAGCGATATAGTTGTATTTCAATCCACGCTCTCCGTGAGGAGAGCGACTTTTAAGCTTAATTATCTTCTGCCTTACCTCATTATTTCAATCCACGCTCTCCGTGAGGAGAGCGACAGCAAAAATGCACAGATTATTTCAGATGAATCTGTAAATATCTACAAAAAACTGAAGTAGCATCTGCAGTTTTGCTATTCAAAATCTGAAATCCAGAACAAATCGTCTAAAAATCAGCTTTGATAATCAGGTATATCCGTTGCGGATTGGTGCGAAGGGATGATGATTTCATGTCTGCTTAGTGCTCGCACCGCGGATAATCATTTCACATCATGAGCAGACCTTGCGGGTCATAACTTGCTTTTACCCCGATATGCTCCACTTTGTGTTGATATTTATTGCCAATCTCATAGAAGCGCAAACTGTCTTTTCCGGAGTCTATCAACGCCGTCAGGCGGGCCTTCAAAAGTCTGGATTGCGCAGCATCAACATCGCATTCAAAAACAGAATTCTGTACGCGCTGCCCGTAATCCACGCAAAGCTTTGCCACCTTGCGCAGGCGCTTGCGTCCGAGAGAATCCTGGGTATTGACGTCATAGGTTACAAGTAAAAGCATAGGCATCTCATTTCCACAAAAATGGCGTATATGCGTCCATATCTCCGCGCAGATAACGCGACAACAGCAGCGCTTGTATGTGCGGCACCAATCCCCACGGCATCTTCTCTTCAAGATATGGGTGTGTCAATTGCTCCCGTTTTCGCTCCTGCCAAGCTGATAAGACGATTTTTCTCCCGGTATCATTCAAGAGCACGGCGCCGTTCTCCTGCAAATCAAAATACTCCGGTTGAATCAGTCGGTTATTTATCAGTGAGAGAACAAATCTGTCTCCCAGGATTGGCCGCAGCTCTTCCATCAAATCAAGAGCCAGAGAGGTTCGTCCGGCGCGGTCACGATGCAAAAACCCCACGTAGCTGTCTAGCCCCACGCCCTCTAACGCCGAAGCACACTGATGTGCCAGAAGAGTGTAAACAAAGGAAAGCATGGCGTTGAATCTGTCGAGCGGAGGGCGACGAGAACGTCCGTTAAAGATGAAGGCTTCTTTGTTTTGAAGAATCAGCTCATTTAATGCCCCGAAATATACCGCTGAGCTTTCACCCTCAAGCCCCAAAAGGCTTTCCAGAGTCTCACACTCGGCAACCAAGGCTTGAGAATTATGCAACAGAGACGAAGCGCGCTTAACATGCTCAACATCAATTCGCAGCGCATGGTCACGCGTCGCGCGTTCCAGCACCCACTTGCTGTTATAAATCTTACCGGCGATGAAATTGCGTGCTATCCGGCAGCTTATGAATCTATCGTCAGAGCTGCGGTATTGCTCTTTTCTAAGCAGCACATTGCCGTGGCTCTTGCCGCAGGAGCGAGCAAGAAAACGGCCGTTTGGAGTGAAGAAAGAGAGACCGATATTCATATCGGCGCACTTACCCATCAAGGCGGGTGAAGCGCCCTTGTAGCTGAAACAGAGAATATCCTCCAATGTGTGAAGAGGGAAGCGAGGTCTGTCTTCCTCGCGCTGGACTATGACATTCTCGCCCTCTAAACTCAAATATGCGTCCTCACTTAGAACGTAGAGCGTATTGAGAAGCTTCTTCATAACAATTCCTCCATGTGCTCTGCGAGCCAAGAGGAGGCTGAACGCTTTATCTGCAAGCTCGGCAGGCAGAGGTCTTTGAGGGAGCAATTACCGCACTTTTTTGAGGGCTTAACCCTTGGCGTATATCCGCGCCCGGCATATCCGTGCATTTCCAATGCCATAGAGGCGACGATTTCACGCAACTCCTCATCAAACTGAACAGGCTGACGTCGGCGGGTTTCTCCATAAAACAATGCCCCCTCGGAAATATCGCAGCACAGCATTTCCTCAAGGCAAATCGCCTGAGCACAGAGCTGAATTTCGTCAGCCCTGTGCTCTTTTGGCTTGCCGCGCTTATACTCCACCGGAAAGGGGAGCCAAAGTCCGTCTCTACCCGAAAGCGATACTCCGTCATCGCTTCTTATAAACTCGACGACATCGCATGAGCCGGAAAGACCCAGCTCCTTTGAAAAGATTCTCAGTCCGCGCAGAATCAGCGTATCGCCTCTGCTTTCATTAACAGAAGAGTGGGCCTTCTCGTGAAACAGCTCGCCGTCTACCGTGGAGAAATTCTCCGCCCACTGCCCCTCAATATGAATTAGCGCCCATTGCCGCCGGCAAAAGGCAAAATGCTGTAAGCCGGAAAGCATGAGGAAATCTTCTTCAAGGTACATTTCAGACCCCTTCAAGCTCCTCGGTGCGAATACCGTCAAGCGAATCAAGCGTATATGAGCCATCCGCGTTAACCGTCAAACTGCGATGAACCTTTGCCGATGATAAGGTTTTGTCAGTATGTGTCCACCAGATAACGCTCAAGACCTCCATGCTCCCCGCGGGGCGGGCAGAAGATTCGTCATTTTCAAACATGTGTATCATGGCGTTTTTGAGCTTTTCTGCATCTTCGTCGGTGAAACCGGTCTTTTCCGCAAGCTGTGTATTGATACTGCCGAAGGTGACATACACGCCATGGTCAACACGATGCTTCTGCCCCATGGTATCACCCGACTTTGCAGTGGGGTCTTTTTTGTTCGTCACGAGATTAACACTTTTGGTAATCTGCATGCTGGTAACGTCGACAGGTTCTACAGAAAAAGCGCTCTGAATGCTGACAGGTCCGCGGACGGCGATGGAAGCATTGACATCATCAACGCCGGCAAAAACCTGACCAAATGTACGCACGTCAATCCATGTTTTGCAGGCCTCATTCGCCCTGATTTCACTGCTCATTTCCTTAGGGAAGCTTTTAGCGATGCGGTCATAGCGTTCCTTAATGCTTCTGCAATCATCGTTTTTGTAATCATCAGACTGCACCAAAATGGCTTCGCCACTGTCGAGAAGGCGGTTACGAAGCTTTCTTTTGAGGCACACGTCGCTTATCTCACCGTGATTTTCATAGTTTGTCCTCGGGCGGTTTCCGTTGAGAGGGTCACCGTTGGGGTTGGCGTTATTCACGCCGATGATGATTGCAAAATCAATTTTCTTCGTCAAGCTCATTTGAATTTTCCTCCTCGTTTTTGTTATGTCCGTTCAGCTCAAGACGCTGGAGCGAATAGCCGAACAGATATTTTCCTTCCAGCGAATTGTCGTTCAGATCTTCGGGGTTAAAGAGGCCCATTATTTCGTCAATTTGATTCTGGTACCATGATGCGCCGTTCAAGCGCTGGATATAAGGATTCAGTTGACGGTAAATAATCGCCCATGTGTGAAGTGGTTTGTTCGCGAATGCGGGCATATAACGCACGGCATTCGTCGGGCGCTTGCCGGTTTCATCTTTTCCGCCACCCTGCAAATATCTTGCATGACTTTCAATTTTATCGGCGATAGCAAGCAAACGGCCGAAAAGATAGTTGCGGTCTGTGCATGTTTTGTCAAGTGCCAATGGAATCTCCTCCTTTTTTTGAATATAATATTTGCGCATAAGCGCACACGTGACGCTTATCGCCTTTTCCCATTTGAATTTATCCCAGCCGCCATCTTCCTTATCAAAGGAGAACGGGTTGTTCACACGGCTCACGGCGGCTCGAATCCAAGCCAAATCTACAGGCACGCCGTTAAATATATGCCCCAGCAAGGTTTCTCTTGCCTGTTTCTTGATTTTGATATATCCCTCACCTTTAGTTTCACCATAAACAGCTGCGATTATATCGTCTGCGCTTGGCGCGGTGAGAATATCGCGTTTATCATATCTGAACCACCAGCGGCAGTTTTCGTGCCATTCTATGATGCGTTCGAGATATTCATCCTCACGAAGCTCCTGATAAAACGTAATTCCCATGCGGCCGGTGGTTGCCGCGTCAACGGCGATAACCGCGAAAGCGCGTGAGCGATTCTTCAGTTTCCCGGCACTGCCCACACCAAAGAGTGAATTGCGGAGTATTTTGGCATAATGCGTGTCAAGAAGGGCATCTGAATCCGGCGGGGTTCCCTTGTCTTCTTCTAAGCTGTTAACAAGCCCGTAAGTGCCCCCGAAGGGGTTCACGGCAATATCGCCGTCATCAATTGCCCATGCGGCCACCGCTTGACTTCCGCATTTGTATCCATGAGTGGCAATCAGATATTTTAGCATCGCATGTGCTTTATAGCTGCTCTCGGCGCTTATTGAATTGGCCTGCTCAGCCGCTGTAAATTTCCCACGAAAAGTGTAATTTGAAGTGTCGTTTGCACTGATAAGCTTTGCTCCGTTCTCCGCGGGATTGACGCCCTTAGGGTGCTTTCTCATCGGTGCGGAGGAATCTCCGGTTACATAGCACATCGAAGCATTATCGTTATTATCCTCTTTGCAGAATTTTTGCCAAGCCCGGGCTACAGACGAATCTTCCCATAGATTCGGGAGGAAATCCCCTGGAATTTCGACAGAAAAGCGAATAAAACGCTTGTCGTCATCTGTCTTAATTCCACTGGCTTCCAAGTCTTCGAGGATAGTCCCGCCCTTTATGTAGTTATAAACAGCGGAAATCTTTGGGTGCATCTCTTGCCAGACGGAAAGCTGGGTAAGATACTTTTCACGTTTTTTGCTGCTCAAGGCAAGGTAGCCCAAATTCTCATGGAGTGGGTGAGGAAAAATTGCGGTACTTGACTTAGAGGCGGAATCCTCTGTGCAGGGAATGGCAATGTTAAGCGGCTCGTTGTTTGCCCTCCTGAATTTGCCGTCGCCATCTAAAACTATGCAAACTTGCGTGTTCATAGCCATATGATAAGTGGGGAGGAGGACGTTCATTTTTTCATCGTAATTAAGGCTATCGGAAGTATCGTCATACACATTATCATATGTGGCGACAAGATTATTAAACCAGCTCAATTTTGAAGTTCACTCCCTCCTTGAATTCTTTGAATTCATATTTGTCGCCGAATGCACGCGCTATCCGGCGATGCTTAATGTCTTCCGGCATATCAAACTCAATGATGCCGTCCTTCATTGATTGCTGCCACAGGCGGACGCCGAGCTCTTTTCTGCCAGTTTCATCGGGATAATCGAAGCCGTGGAACATCATTCCGAAATCGAGAGTGCCGTATTTATCATAGAAGCTTTCACCCTCGCCGAACTCGCATGGCTCGACATAAGCCTGACATTCGCGCGTGCCGAGGAAAATATCCCTGCGCCCGCCTTGATTCACACAGCGCTTGGCAATGTTGTGGTGCTTGTTTTCATCGCGGTCTTTTGAAAGCTCGGGCCGGTTTTCGTTCCACTCAAAATGCGCAAGCACCTGATACTCAACGTCGCGCAGATAAGTGTAGTATGCCAAATCGTTAATCGCGCCTGCTTTGGTTGGATGAATTTTAATCGGGCGAATGCCCTTGCTCTCTGTTTGAATCCTCTTCATTACGCGCACGGCATCAATTTTCCAAATGAGAGTGGGCTTCCAGTATATGCTTTCAACAATGCCCTTAAGCGCCTGATATGTTGGCACCTGATAGCTGAATTTCTCACCGCCGGGCCGCGTAATGGGGTCTGAGAACAGCGCGTATCGACCATAGACCTTGAACTGTATTGAATTGCGTTTCGTATCCATATCCTCACCTCCTTATACTGATAAAAATTCGTGGTTGCCTTCCAAATCGAGACCTCTTTCAGCGTGGTAGAAGCCGCGCGCCAGGTGATTGAGCCCTCCGTCTTCATATAGCGCGCCCTGCTTTTGCAACGCATCTACCTGATATTGATACAGCGAAACTGTGTATCTTCCCAGCTCACGCAGTAAAGAGCTTTTCTCGGTTAAATCGTCGGATTCTGAAAACCGAGCGCATAGTTCCTCACTTTCTCCATAAGGAACAATCACATCTGTTCTTCCCTTATCAATTACATAGAACTCATCGGCAGCCGAACGAATGGAGGAGATAAGCGTCGGGGGCTGCTTCTCCCGCCTGCTTTTTTGAGAGAGATAGGCATTCTTGCCTTTTTGGTTTACCGATAGCAAGTCTAGCAAGCTGCCTCCGCCATTTAATGGATAATCCATGGCTTTCTTGCGATTATAAAAGTATAGCTGATAATATAAATCAATATCCAAATCTTCATCTGACAGTAGCCTGTGTGTTACCTCGGCACCTATTTTAATATCCGGGAGCTTATCCAGGGATTCGCCGGCGATATTCACTATATAGACGTTTTTCGGCTCGCCGAACTCATCATGGCGATTGCAGCGCCCCGCCGCCTGATAAATGCTGTCAAGCCCCGCAATATCGCGGATAACGCATTCAAATGAGATATTCACCCCCGCCTCAATAAGGGCCGTTGATACGCATATGACAGGCTCGGCATTTTCAGGGTTGGAATTGAGTGCTTTAAGCTGTTGCCTGAGCTTGTTTATAACTGAATCGCGATGAGCGCCGCACATATTCGTGCTGAGATGTACGGCATTGGCGCCGCGAGCTCTCAGCTCTTCAAGCAGATTTTTGGCCGCGGCCTTGGTATTGACGATGACGAGAGTTGACATTTTATTTTTCTCTAAAACAAACTCGGCCAATTCGGGATAGGAATATCCCGCAGGCTTAAGAGAGGGCACAAGTTTATAGCGCTCAGGAAGCGCCCCGCATTTTGCAATGGAATCATCCTTCGTGAGCTCTATCGGGCGAGGAACTTTATCAAACAGCGGCTGTGTGGCTGTACAGAGAAGAAGGGTGCTTCCCATAGCATAATGAAGGAAATTAGCGGCATAATTGAAAAGATGCACACATTTTATGGGCAGGCTTTGAACCTCGTCAAAGATAATGACACTGTTCGACATATTATGCAATTTGCGCAAATCACTGCCTTTTGCAGAGAAAAGGCTTTCAAGGAATTGCACTTGCGTGGTGAGAATGATTGGAGAATCCCAACGGCCTGTACGCAGCTTATAGCTCTCCTCATCGTCAGGCTTTACCATGAAACCGGAATGATGCTCTAGAACCGTTGCTTCATCCGCATTCAAAGCCTCTCTGATTTCAGCGGCCGCCTGGCTGAGAATAGAGAGATAGGGTATGACATAAATTATTCTGTCCATTTTATGCTTGCGCGCGTGCTCAAGAGCAAAGCGGAGACCGGAGAGAGTTTTCCCTCCGCCTGTCGGAACTTCCAATTTATAGATGCCCTTAGAAAGTAACCCTGATTTTGCGCAATCTTCAGACACTTTTTTACGCATAGAAGATATATCAGATTCCTCGTCGAATTCAGCGAGCTTTTTGCTGAGCTGTGCAATCATTTCGTCCCAATCAGCAGTTTGCTCACTATAGCTCTTGCCGCTTTCAAAAAGATAAGCGTCTAAGCGGTCAGCGTCAACAAGGCACGAGAAAATGAGCTTTGTCAGCATTGAAACCGCGAACATTTGCTGCGTCGGGTCATTTGGCACAGAGTGCAGAATCTTATCCATCTCCGCTTTCAGCGCAGCGGTATCTGCGCCGCCTGCCGAAACTTCTTCCAACGCGCCTGTATTTCGGAGCAGCTCCGCCAGCGGAGTTTCGCCGTTAGGTGAGAGGCTATCATAGAGCCTGCCGTGGTGAGCAGCAACGGAATTTGCGAGAATTTCTGCAGCCGGAGGAAACCGCATCAGCTCGCCGAATATCTGCTTCGCACCGTATTTGCTGTGCAGAACACTGCCGCGTTTAGCGTGCTCATCAAACAAATATCTCTGAAATTCCGGCTGAGTTTTGCCGAAATCATGCATGATACCGGCCAAATAGACCAAATGTGGAATTCCGCATTTCTCTCCGAAATCACGTGCCAACTCGGCAACTCGAATAGAATGCTCCTCCAAGGTTTGCCCATCACGCGCGGCTTTATCCTTCATAGAAGAACAGCACTTTTCGGTTAAATCAGCATAATACATAATAACCTCCATTGTAAGTGAAGCCGGATATAATTATCGATGCACCTATATTTTACTATAATCAGTGCCCGACTTTTAGGACACTGAAAAAGATATAATTAAGTTTTGATTGAATGAATTTTCCACATTACCTAAAGAGATGATAACACATAAGGAACAAAAATTCAACATAATAATGTGAGGTTTCACATCAGCTTGATTGATATTTATGACAATCCGCACCAATGTATAATAGGAATCCCCCGGCGAAGCCGGGGGATTCCTATTTCGCATATATGATTTATTCTTCCAGCCTTTTGATATGCTTATCCGCGCGAAAGGGCAGGCAAGACAGCGCGCCGAAGAAGCCGATAACGAAGAACAGCATTGCCGCGCCCGTGCCCTTGCCGGCACCGAATAGGGTTATCCACAGGCTGTTTGCCGCCTGATTTGCCATAAACGGTTCAAAAACGTTATCCACAAGCAGGCCGCCGCACAGATAGCCCAGCGGTATCGTGAAAAACTGAAGCGTGTTCCTCACGGAATATACTCGCCCCTGCATTTCAACTGGTATCCGCGAACGGAACAGAACATCCATGTTGGCATTCATGATGGGGATGAAAATCCAGCCGAGAACCGCACCGATACACCATATCGGCGTGCTGCGGCCAAAGGCGAGGATAAAATTCTCAGTGCTCATTGAAAAAAGCAGAGAGTTGCAAATCACCTTTGTTCTGCTTTTGGGGGCGGGCAGAACAGTGACCAGCACACTGCCCAGCATCGTGGCGATTCCCGTAACCATCTCGACTATCCCGAGTGAAACCCGGCTTCCCCCGTCCCGCGAGAGTATCATGGCAGGCAAAGCCGCGTTAAAAATCGAGGCCGTGAAGTTGATGATTGCCAGAAACAGGATTAAATCCAGAATGCCGCGATTATTCCTCAAATACTTAAGCCCGCTTCTCGCTGTTTGCAGAACAGATTCCTTCACCGCCTCAGCTTTTTCGCGTATCAGAGGTATTTTTATGAAGAGCAACAGGCAGAAGAAAGCCATTATGAAGGTGAATAAGTCAAAGAGGATAACGAATTCAAGGCTTGTAAAGGACAGCAGCGCCGTGGCGAGCACCGGTGTGAGCATAGTGACAAGCGACGTCGAAAAAGAGCGCATGCCGCTGACTTTTTGATAATACTTCTCCGGCGTCAGCAAAGTTATGGCGACGTCCGAGGCGGGCTGCTGCACGGTGTTCATAAGCCCGTTGAGTGTGTTGAGCACGTATAAATGCCAAATCTGCAAATTGCCGGTCATAAGCAGAATAAGCAATGTGACGGTGCAAAGCGCTGCGAAAGAATCGCTTATAAGCATAGTCAGCTTTTTGCTCCATTTGTCTGAAAACGCGCCGGCGAAAATGCTCAACAAAACATACGGCGCGTATGAGCAAATGGATAAAAGCGCCGTAGTCAGCGCAGACCCTTGGTTTTGATAAGACCAAACTATTACCGCGAAGTTGGTCATCGAGCTGCCGAGGGAGGAGAGCGACTGCGTCACCCAAAGAATAAGGAACATATGAAGTTCCCTGAAAGTTGTTCTAAATTGATTTTTCATGACCTTGCTCCTATTTTTGTAGTTTAAGAGGGAGGCGCAAAGCCTAACAGGACGAATTCATTTATCTGCTCCGTGCGGGTTCGTCCGAATCAGACCTTGCACGGAGCCGTGTCAATGCAGAGCTTCAAAATAATCTACCTTTCCGTTTTGATATATATAGTATAGCACATTTCTGTTAGGAAACCATCCTCTCTGCCTGCGTGAACGTAAAAAGCAAATTTTTTTTGAATAAAGTGTTGACAATTCAAAAAGCGGGTGTATAATAAGCATGGTTAGTGAGTTAACTCATTAACGGCACAACACAATGACATGTCGGAGGAGGGGAGATATGAACGATGCACAGCCTGTCTTTCAACAGATTATGGAGCGCATTGAAAGCGATGTCATAACGGGGGTTTACAAGACAGATGATTTGATTATCTCTACGACACAAATTTCCAAGCTATACTCTGTAAATCCGACCACCGCCGTCAAGGCGGTAAGCAAGCTGACCGACGCCGGAATCCTGTATAAACGGCGCGGCATAGGAATGTGTGTGGCTGAAGGAGCGAGAGAGATGATTACGAAGCGCAGGAAAGACACTTTTTTGAACGAGACCTTAGAAGCAATTCTCAGGGAAACAAAAACTCTCGGGATTTCAATTCCCGAGCTGATTGAAATTTTGAAGGAGAAGGAGAAAGAACATGATTGATTTTCAAAACGTAACCAAGAGTTACGGCGGCACAATGGCGATAGACAACATCAGGCTGAGCATCAGCGAGCCGGGTATCTATTGTCTGCTGGGCAAAAACGGTGCGGGCAAGACCACCTTGATGAAGCTGCTGGCGGGGCATATCGTGGCAACAGACGGCAGAATAATGGTGGAGGGGAAAGAGGTTTCTCCGGGGCATATGCCGGAGAGCGTGAACTTCATTGAGAGCAATTCCGAGCAGTTTAACATGAAGGTGTCGGCGCTCATTGATACCGCCGCAAGCCTGCAGGATGAGTTTGACCGCGACTTCGCGCTGGAGATGGTTCGCCGCTTTGACCTCAACCCGAGCAAGAGATACAAGCAGCTTTCCTTTGGTATGAAAACAATGCTGACCACGATTCTTACGCTGGCGAATAACTCCAGGGTGGTTCTGCTGGACGAGCCCGTTCTGGGCTTCGACGCGATCATGCGCGACCAGTTCAACACCCTGCTGCTTGAAAGCTATCAGGCGCACCCGCGTATCATTATCGTTTCAACGCACCTGATTGACGAGATAGCAAAGGTGATTGAGAAGCTCATCATCATAAATAACGGTAAGATTCTCCTGCAAACGGGGATAGAGGACATAGATGAGAAAGCTTATACGCTCACAGGGCCGAAAGACGCTGTTCTGCGCCTGACAAAGAACCTCAACTGCATAGGAAGCACGGCAATCGGCAGTATGGTGGCGGTGCATATCTACGGCGACAGAATAACCCCGCCCGAGGGCATAGCAATTGACCGCATGACATTGCAGGATTTCTTTATTCGGATAGTGGGAGGTAAGAGCCATGAATAAGATACTGACAGTCACAAAGCTCAATTTGAGCCAGCTCAAGGCAGCATATTTCATCACGGGGCTTGTTTTCTTTATGATGATAGCAAGCTTCATCACAAGCATCTGTATACCGGGCACAGAGGATAATTCGACGGTTTCCATGGGAAACACCGTGGCGCTTCTGCCTCTTTTCGCCGCGATTTTCATCCCGGCGAAGAACCTCAGGAAAACTGTGAACCTCGGCGCAAAGCGTCAGGATTTCTTCTGGAGTGTTCTCCCCATATATGCAGTTTTAGCCGCAGCGTCCTCAGCTTTTATGCTTCTGGTGCATTATCTTCTGGACGCCCCGATAATAAGCAATTATATCGGCGTAATGGATATGAATATCGTTTTCGGCTTTCTGAGCCGCGGCCCGCTTATGGCATTCATCCAGATGTTCGCGTTCCTCTTCCTGTTTGCGGCGTTCGTTCATACGCTGACGATGGCACAGACCTTCTGGTACGGCTGGGTGGCCGACGTCATCATCGCGGCTATCATCAGCGTGTTCATTCCCATTGAGCCTCTACGGGCGGCGCTTATTTGGTTCTTCAACCTGATTATTTTCGGTAACCCCGCGTTGCAAATCGCATCATGCCTGATATTGGCGCTCATCTTCTACGCACTGAGCAGACCGATATTAAACAGAAAGAAAATATAGCGTGCCTAATGCAAAAGGGAAGCACTTGCTGCTTCCCTTTTTAATGCTCTCAAATAATGAAATAATCTATTGCATTATCAGTAAAATGTATTGACTTTCACCGTAAAACAATTTATCATTACAAGGGTAAGATATTTTGCAAGCACTGAAGCGAAAAGAGAGGCGTTTGAGCCTCGCCGGATTCTTTCGTGCATTATGAGGAGGTCAATTTATGAAAAAGTTTGTAAGCGTTCTTTTGGTTGCTCTGCTATTCATTATGTGCGCTGCACCGGCCTCGGCCGCCGATGGCGAGGCACTTTTCAGCTACGCAGATGGTGATATAACAAAAATTGTGGCTTATTGCGACATCGGCAACACAATGACGAAGACCCTTGATATTGAAACAGAGCCCATCAAAATCAAGAAGCTTTTGGATAAGCTCAACGGATTCAGGTATGTCAGCACATCGCGTAACCCAGGGGCGATGGACATGTACAGCGAACATGGGTTCATCGATTTATTCACGCTCACCATTACGAAAAAAGACGGCTCCACAGACATCGTCTGCTTAGACAGCATGACCGGCGGGCTGATTCTTCCGGTAGTATCCGGAGATGTTGTATATGTGCCGGCGCAGGGCGATGAATTCGTCTTTTTTACTGACGCTGTCGGCATCGCTGAGTGGACGGATGATTCCCCGTTTTCGCCGGAGTTTACCGACATAAACATGTGGGCGAAGGAAGCTATCACATATGTTTACGGAATGGATTATATCGACGGGCTTTCAGAGACTATCTTTGCACCGAAGCAAGCGATGGACAGGGCAACCTTCGTCGTTGCGCTCATGAGGCGCGACATAGACAGAGGCTTTGGGCATGAGCCCAGCACTGAAGCGCCGTTTACCGATATGCCGGAGGATGCAGAGGCTGTTTATGCGATAAACTGGGCATATGAGTGCGGCATTATAAACGGCATGGGCAATAATCGCTTTAATCCTTCAGGCACGATAACTCGCGAGCAGCTCATCACTATGATATACAGATACCACGGATACCTTGGTCCTGAATATGGCGAATTGGCTAACCTCAATAGATTCCCGGATAAAGATAAAATCAGCAATTATGCCTTAGAGCCCATTGGCTGGGCTGTGGATAATGGGCTTCTTATCGGAATGCCGGACGGCCGCATCAACCCGCAGGGGGTGGTGACCAGAGCCGAAGCGGCGACGATTATCAACAGGTATTACTGATATTTTTGCGCGAAGAGATAACTACGCAGTTACGCTGCAATTTCAATTAAAAGAATCCTTCCTAAGTGTGCAGCCCCAAAGCCAGCAGATATAAACAAAAGAGCCCCCTAAAGTATTCTCCTACTTTAGGGGGCTCTTGTCTATTGGCTATTTTATATGGTTCGTGCACAAAACAACGGCTTTAATTTAGTATGTCATTTATTTCATTCATCAGCGTTTCGTTGAAATTAACATAAATCATTTTGCTGATAAAAACGATATTATACGGGCCGTACCATTCTACTCGATAATCTAATAATTCCAGTATCTCACGAACGCCGACATAAAAGCTGCCATCTTGTTTCACCGGGGGATCCATAAGCTCATGTTCAGACCCATCGATATCAATTATCCCCTCGGAAGCATATAGGCGCACAGATTTATTCTGTATCGACAAGAGGATGTTCTTTGCTTTATTATTCCATTCCACTGTTCCCCCAAGTGCTTCGAATAAATCACGGACAGACATGTATATTCTATTGTTGATCTTTACCGGCGCAAGATCATATTCAATGACCACCCCGTTTTTAAGAATTCTTTTATTATCGACCTGTATGTATACGGCCTCCTGAATCATTTTTTCCTTGGAGACATACCAACCCTTTTCCTCCATCCAATTCACAGCTGCGGATTCGCCCCAGAGATAAAGCCTTTCGCCCATTTTCAAAGGAGAATCAGATTCCATAAAGGTCCCTGGTAAAACCACGGTCATCAGCACTAAAAATGTCAAAAAAGCTGCCCCTGCATGCACCTTCTTTGCTTTCCGCCATGTTTGATGCCAACTGGTAAGCGCCGTGTAGCCTTTCTGACCCACTGAGGACAGTATGTTTGAGAAAGTATAAAAGCCGCCGCCGAATTTGCGGTGCGGGAGAGCAATGACTGTTTCCAACAGCTTATACAGCAGCAAGAGAATCCCGGACAGCAGCAAAGGTACGACAGAAAACGCTTTTAGAATGAGTCTTCCAAACAGCCGCCAGAAAATGCTGATAAAAGCAAGGGCTGTCAGTGCAATACGCAGCCATAGCGGCCAGGCAAGAAAGCTCTCAACCACCCAGTTCATGGAGCACTCTCCCCTTTCTTTCGCTGTTACTCTTCATCGTCGTAAAACTCGTCGACACTGTCGGTCACATTTCCGGCAATTTGCTTAGCAGGTGTTATCTGTGACTGAGAAACGGGGAGAAACACTTGCGTCTGAGCTGAAATATCAGCATCGCTTATCATTCCCTCATCACGCAATTTCAGAAGCATTTCCAGTTTCTCCTGTTGATTCTTTCGGTCATATTCCTTAATCCGCTGGATTGCCTCAACATCCGTAAGATGTCCCTTGGCAGCTTCTTCCCATATGGCATCAGCATAGGTTTTCTTCTTGTTCCCTTTCGCTATTTTCCAGGCTGCCATTGTCATTTTATATTTAATGGTCATATCGTCGCGCTCCTTCAGTAGCATCTTGGCTTCGTCATTGGGTTCGGTCATCACGTTTGTTATCTGATAAGCCAAACCCGATGTGTCATGAATGACCTTTATGTCAGTCAGAACAGAAATCAACTCATTGTCGATCCCGCTGTAGCTCAGGATGCTGTACTTTTGTGTCACTTCTTTTACATCCAGCGAGAATTGGTTATTAAAGAAATCACGGACGTTGATGTTCCGAATGTTGGCATAAAACTTGACCGGATCGTTCACATAGACGTTTGCCTTGACGGTCACCTTAAAGGAGTACGATGTTTCCTGGCAGGTGGAATTGAACATGTGAACAACAACTTGGGGACTCCGGGAAATCTCGACGAGTCGTCGGTACTGTCCCCGGCGTATGGCCTTTATGGTCGTGTGGTCGTCTACAATGATGTCGTCCATTTCCCCATCTGTCAGCAAAAACCAAGAGTCACTTTTGCGATAGTTTGGTATTCGGGGGAACATACCGCATTTATATTCGACGCCGATCTGACCATCCTCCCCATTTTGAATAAACATAGGTCGTTCCATTTCATATCCTCCTTAAATGATGATTTATAACGGTCAAACACGAAGTAAAGTGCCGTGGACCTGCGCGAATCTGTAATAATTTAGTGAGAATCATCAGTTTGCGCCCTGAGTCTCCTTGGTTCCGATGACACTGGTTTGACAGCTGTTGCTGCACTTTGCGGTGGGAAAACTTGACCCAGATAATCATTTATTTCTTTTGCTAAATTGCAATTGCAATTTTCCAGCAATAAAGCGATGTCGTCTCGGAACCGCGGGCTTTTTCCTGCAAGCAACTTGAAAAATGCTTTCAGGTGGTCAATAATCTTTTTTTCTATATCATAGCCAGATATTTCCTTGAGATAGGATTGCAGTGTTCTGAAAAGATGCCGCCGCATATCGTACAGAGACAGGATTATTTCCATCGTAGGCAGTATCTGTTCCAGCTGTTTCTTTTTGTCACAGGCCACAAACGGCAATATAGGGTTTTCGGAAGTGACAAAGTAGTATCCCCACTGTATAAGTAGCAGACAGCAGATACAGTACAGCCGTTTTTGATTGTGGTTATGGGTGCCGCACGCGACATTGTGAAACACAGATGCCATCAATGTGCGCAGTCGTTCCGAATCCGTCAGCAGCTTGCCGAGATAGGAAAGATTGCTGTCGCTGCGGTCCACGTAAACCAATTTGTAACAGCGATCTGTCAGGGATTTTCGTACTGTTTCATCGAGTTTTTCCTGCTCGTCGTCTGTATCCATATAGGCATAGACAAAAACCGCTGATTTCCATAGCCACGAACTGCCAGATTCGATCCAATGACCGATAAAAGGCAGTATTTTATCTCGGTATTGCCGATCTCGGTACAATTCACGGCTGATCAATGACAGCAGCCAGCAGTGATTTGGATCAGAGCCGAGCCGAGAGAAGAAGTGAGATACCCCTGCAGTAAAGTCTTGCTTAAGAATGTTGACGAAAGCGGCGGTGATCTGCGCGACGTCAAAATTCGTGCGGTACTCAAAGGAATCGCAGACACGCAGTAGCCAGCGTGCAATATGTCCCCGCATATCGGGGAATTGCTGCCATAAATTTTTGAATGCGGCCATCCTGTTTTTGCCGAGCCGGACACATTGCTCTCCACTTTCCAATACGACCATTTCGCCCTTAATGGTTTTTAGCAGGCTGTTCACGGACAGATATGAATTTTGGAGAACGGCGGTTTCTTCGCCGTCCTCACCCACCACTTGGGGAAGTTCTGCCAGCAGTTTGGATTTCAAATCCTGTAGGTCATCCAGCTCTACATACTCAAACACGCAAAGAATGACTGCCGCTGCAAAATGGTCACCGGCCTGAACGGTTTCCCAAAATTCCGCAAATTGTTCCGCATCGCTTAAATCAAAGACTTTATCCACCTTGCTGTTGTTGCGCAGCACTTCACGGACCTTATGATTCCCGAACAATACATCCCCATGAATAATGCTATTCTGAAAAACACCCAGATTGTCGGCATGATTGTCTTTAACATGTGCATCGCCTGTTTGGTACTGTTTTTTTTCTTCTGCTATGTCCGAGGACACGTCTTTCAAAATTGAAGATGCCACAGCTTGAACCGTTTCATCCGATTCAGAGGTTTTGTCGAGTTTTGGAGGTTCATCTGTTTTATCCGGCTCAAGCGCTCTGTTGGGCTCTTCCGCCGCATCGGCAAGATATTGGTTCTCATTGTTTTCCGCCAAAATTAATCCCCCCATAAATAACTGAGCCTTGGGTGGCAATGATAGTATCCGCGGAGTTGCCACATACCTGCATCAAACCCTGCCCGGACGGTTTGTTGGTGTTTCCCTGTTTGTGTTCACCTGATCTGCTGTTGGGGTCTTGCTTGGAAGGCAATTTGTCGAATGCTTCCGGCTTTGAAAAGACATGTCTCAAAAAGGAAGCGGCCGACTCGGATGCGGTTATCTGGTTTTCTCTTTTGTTACTGCCCTTGTTTTCACCCCAGTCACAGATGGCCTTCACGATGATCCATTCATCAATCCCTTTTCTTCGGCAGGCCGAATACGCCCCGCGCCCCTCCATTTCACCGCCGATTGCTCTGGGATAATTAGCAAATAAGTATGATTTGAATTCCTTGTCGTCCACGACCTTATCCCCGGACAGCATTAAACCTATGACAGCTTCCGCTTCTCTCCCATTGATGGAATAATGCCAGGTCTTTTTATAGTTTTGAAAAGCTGAAACCAAATGCCGCCCGCTTTCTGGGTTGGATCCGTCTGATTGCTGTATGCCATTCTTGATTTTTCCGCTTTCGTAATCGGCGACCATTTTTGATATGAGGACATCTCCAATATGCTGCCGCGGATCCGGCATTTCTTCATTATCCTTGCCAAACGCAATGCCGAATAAGATGACCGCATCCGGTTGCCATGCTTCGATAGCATCATAGATGGACAAGATGGAAGAATCGGCTTTGATGGTACCTTGGTCGATTAACTCAAAATGGACTGCGTTATAGCAACCGAATTTACCGACATGATAAAAGTTGGCGTCCGAGTTGAGTGAAGAACGCTTTTCTTCATATTCAAAAAAGTTTCGGTCTCCTAATATAGCTTGTGTCTCATGTTCATTTGCAGTAACAATGAGAATTCTTTTACTCATAAGTCATCTCCTAACACTATACCAAAATATTGATTTTAGCCTCTCTGTAAATGAGGTCTCCATTTTACGGAGGGCCGTTGCTTAGCCGATTGCACACAATTCAATTTTTTTATTACTCTTATTATAACTTGCTTACTTATCATACAATGATGTAGTCAAAAAATGTCTTTTGTACGATTATACGACATAAGGTGAGGATTATCAATACCCAAATTTATGCAGGTTCTTCATATTCTTCGTTCTGGCAACAGAACGATTCTTCCATTTCCGCATATACATAGCCGTATGCCTCCTGAGGGGACAGGATTTGCCAAAAAAGCTGTTAAAACTGCCTTGTTTTCCTTCGGCGACCTGTTCGCGAGATTCAATCTGTCATTGCCGGATTGTATGCACTTTGCGCTTAAAGCATCACAGTTATCTATCCTTGATACTCGATGCTGCATTGCAGAAACGCATCATGAATGGGCGCGGGCTTAATTTATCTACGAGTATATCAAGGATATTATCGGTATAGGTCTTTTGCTGCATTAGGCTCATAACTTGCGGGCTATGCCGGGCGCGGTGATAAAAAAAGGAATTGCACACGCAATCCCTTTTTTTATCTTATCTAACCGGCACAATCTCAAGCCAGTATCCGTCGGGGTCTTCAATAAAATAAAGCCCCATCTCTGTGTTTTCATAGCAGATGCAGCCCATATTTTTATGATGGGCATATGCGGCCTCGTAATCCTCCGTCTGGAAGGCGATATGGCTCTCGTTCTCACCAAGGTCATATTTCTGCGGGTGCTCGGCAAGCTCTGTGAGCTCCAAAAGGAAATTCCGCCCCTCATCCTCCAAAAACGCGAGCGTGAAGCCCTCTCCGTTTTTACGGTTGGCCTCTTTCATGTGAAGCGCCTCTGTGTAAAAGGCAACGCTCCGCTCAAGATTCGAGACATTGATATTGCAGTGAACCATTTTGAATTTCATAATAACACTCCTTCTGAAAAATAAAGGCAATTGATATAAATAATCGTCGCTGACATCGGAGTGCCGGGGTCGTCACTCCCTACTATCCTATTCATCATCAGCTGCCTAGCTCGGCAAAGCCGAACAACGCGCCGGAGAAGATTCGAGTCTGCACCCGTCGCTTACGCGCCGTTTCGCAGACCTGGCGGTTGCTCGCCTGCGGCTTGACAACCGCCGCGACCAAGGTTCGAACTTCTCCGTGCTTCGATAATGAAAATAAAGGCAATCAATAACGAATAATTGTCAATTGTCAATCATACATTATCAATTGCCCTTCTGGCGCGCCGGAGAAGATTCGAACTCCCGACCTTCTGGTCCGTAGCCAGACACTCTATCCAGCTGAGCTACCGGCGCATTTGCAACTTCATAATTATAGGACAATAACAGGTGAAAGTCAAGCGTAAATACTCTGCTATTGAACGTTGATGGATATGCTAAAGCCCAAGCAAAGCTCTTATCCGCTGCATGAAATCGGGCTTTTCTTTCGCGCCAGGAGGCTTTTCGAGCGGCGAATTCTCCGGCTCTTCCTTAAGATATACCGTAAAACCGAAGGGCTCAAGCTCATATTCATTTTTCTCCAAATCTATGCCGAGCACACAAACTGCGTTTTCAGGGAGCAAATTCCTGTCAATCGTCTGAAAGCGCGAGCCGCGGTTTAGCACCACAGTCAGGCTCTCTTCTCCATAAACACGGCTGAAAATGAGCATATCATCGCCGGCATAAATCCGCCTGAAGCTGCCGAAGCGAAGAAGCTTCTGCCCGTATTCTGCTCTGAATTTCCCCAGAGCCTTATACCACGAGAGCAGGCTTTCGTTCATATTCCGCCATGAAAATGTGCGTCGGTTAAATGGATCCTTATAGCCCTCCATGCCGATTTCATCGCCGTAATATACGCTCGGCACACCGGGCAAAGTGAACTGAATAAGCGAGGCGAGCTTCATTCTCAAAAGCCCCAGCTCCTTTTGCATGGGCGAAAGGAAATGCTCGCTCTGCCAGGCTCGGTCATGGTTTTTCAGCGGCTCACCGGCAAGGAGTGTGATGGCGCGCTGGGTGTCATGCGTGCCGATGTGGTTCATCAAACAGCGCAGTACCTCGGGCGGATAATTCTCCTGAATCTGCTCAACGCACTCGAAGAAATCTTCGGCAGCACCGCCATGCAGGAAATCTATGGTGGCCTGATAAAACGGATAATTCATCACGGAATCGAGCTGTCTGCCGAGGAAGTAACGCCTGCGCTGACCGTAGGCGGTTTTAGTTGAGGCGTCTTCCCACACCTCGCCGAGCACAATGCCGTCAGGTCTTTCCGCCTTTGCGGCAGCAGTGAGATTGTCGATGAATTCATCGGGCAGCTCGTCGGCAACATCCAGCCGCCAGCCCGCCGCGCCGGCGTTCATCCATTTGCGCACAATGCCGTTCTCGCCGTTCATATATTCATTGAATTCAGCGTTGTTCTCATTTACGTTCGGCAGGGTATCAAAGCCCCACCATGAATCATATTCATTGGGCCACAACTTGAAATTATACCAAGGGTAATATTTCGACTCCTGCGAGTTATACGCACCGACGGAATCAAAATGCCCGCCTTTATTAAAATACACGCTGTAGCTGCCCGTGTGGCTGAACACGCCGTCCAGCAATATTTTTATGCCCAGCTTACCCGCTTCTTTGCAAAGCGCGCGGAAAGCCTCCTCGTTTCCGAGAAGAGGGTCAATTACCGAGTAATCCGCCGTATCATAACGGTGATTGGAATACGCCGAGAAGATTGGGTTCAGATAAATACACGTCACGCCCAAATCCTTGAGATATGGCAGCTTCTCCGTGATGCCTTGCAAATCTCCGCCGAAAAAATCGCTGTTGTCAATCACGCCGTTCTCATTGGGCTGCCAGATTATCTCCTCATCCCAATTCTCGTGGAGCCTCCTGTAAGACGGTACGCCGTCCTTTGCAATGCCTGAAGAGCGGAATCTGTCCGGGAAAATCTGATAGATTACCCCGCCCTCCAGCCAAGCGGGAGAATTATACTCAGGGGAATAAACCGTGAGCTGCCATTTTTCCATGCCTGTTTGCACGGCGTGGCCGCCCGCGCCTCTCGAGAGGCGCTTTGTGCCGTGGTTCGTGCGCAGCTCAAAATAATAGAAATGCAGCCCAACGCTTTGCGGCGCGAAGTCGCATTCCCACCATTCCTCGTGTTCGCCGTTCATGCCGCACCAAAACATCTCATGAACGCGCGTTTCACCACCCTCGCGCTCCATAATCAGCGAGCTGGCCGAGCACGAAAAATCGCGCGGGAGAGAAATCTTGAAATGGATATTCTCGCCCGCCTTTACCGCACCTGTCGGATTTTTATACACTTCGTCTCTTGAGCAAAACATAGCTTACTTTTTCCTGCGCCTGATTTGTATTCCGGGCTTCGGCTTTCTTTGCGCCGCCGTGGCTTTTTTGGTTTCCGGTACGGGCTTAGCGTGCCAGATATTGTCGGCATATTCCTTTATGGCTCTGTCCGCCGCAAATCTGCCCGAATGCGCAATATTGACAAGCGACATAGAATTCCAAACGTTTTTGTCTGAATGCAGTTCAATCGCCTTTCTGCGAGCGTTTGCGTATGAATCGAAATCGGCGAGCGCCATATATCTGTCTTCCTTGCGAAGAACCTTAGTGATTTCACTGAAGCTCACGCCGTTTATGCCACGGCTCATTTCGTCAATAACGCCTTTTATGACAGGGTTATTGCCGTAATAATCCGCGGGATTATAGCCGGAAGCCTTGAGTTTTTCAACCTCATCTGCCTTCATGCCGAAGAGGAGGATGTTGTCAGCCCCGACGGATTCATATATCTCCACATTCGCGCCGTCCAGCGTGCCGAGCGTCACCGCGCCGTTTATCATGAACTTCATATTGCTTGTGCCGGAGGCCTCTGTGCCGGCAAGCGAAATCTGCTCGCTTATTTCGGCGGCGGGCGTGAGAAGCTCGGCCCATGTCACGCTGTAATTCTCGACGAACACGACCTTCATCTTCTTGTTCACGCGGGGGTCATTGTTTATCGTCTCACCCAGCTCATAAATGAACTGGATAATCTGCTTGGCAAAGTAATAGCCGGGCGCTGCCTTTGCGCCGAAGAAATAGGTGCGCGGGGTGAAGTCTGCATTGGGGTTCTCGCTCAGCCAGCGGTACGTCGCGAGAATATCCATCGCATTCATGTGCTGACGCTTATATTCGTGTAAACGCTTAACCTGAACGTCAAAGATGGTGTTCGGGTCGACCGTGATATTCTGCGTCTCCTTGAGATATTTCGCCAGGCGCTCTTTGTTGCCGCGCTTTATTTTTGCAAGCTTTGTGTGAACAGCCGCGTCGTCTTTGTATGCCAGCAGTTTTTCAAGCTGCGCGGCGTCAGTGATGTATTTGTCGCCGATAAGCTCCGTCACGAGAGAGGCAAGCTCGGGGTTAGCTTGATTCAGCCATCTTCTGTGCGCTATGCCGTTGGTGACGTTCGTGAATTTATACGGCATCTGCTGATAGAAATCGTTGAAGACATCGTGCTTCAGAATTTCGCTGTGCAGTGCCGAAACGCCGTTTACACTGTGTGAGCCGATTATCGCAAGATTCGCCATCTTGATATAACCGTCACTGATGGGTGCCATATGAGCGATTGCACCCTCGTGGATGTTCTTTGCCTTCATCTGGTCCCAGAATCTTCTGTTTATTTCCTCGACTATCTGATAAATTCTCGGCAGCCTCATTTTGAACAAATTCATGTTCCAGGCCTCAAGAGCCTCTGACATAACCGTGTGATTTGTGAAGGCCACTGTCTTCTGAACTATGTCCCAGGCTTCATCCCAGCCATAGCCGCATTCGTCAAGCATGACACGCATCATCTCGGGAATCGCGAGGACGGGGTGGGTGTCATTGAGATGTATGGCGGCGAGCTTCGGGAGATTGTCCAGCGTGCTGTATGTGAACAGATGCCGCCTGATTATATCCTGAATCGAGGCGGAGACAAGGAAATACTGCTGTGAGAGACGGAGCAGCTTGCCGTCGTCATGATTATCCTCAGGGTAAAGCACCTTTGTGATGACCTCGGACATAGAGCTTTCTTCCATTGCTCGCAGATAGTTCCCGCTGTTGAAGAGGTTCATATCGAATTTATTATTCTCGGCCTTCCATATGCGCAGAAGGCTCACAGCCTTGCCGTCATAGCCCGAGACGCAGATGTCATAGGGTACGGCGGTTACGGTGCTGTAGTCTTTGTGAACGACGGAGTGGAATTCATCATGCCACTGCTCCTCGACGTATCCGCCGAAATGCACCTCATACGAATGCTCCGGCGCCCTTTGCAGCCAGACTTGCCCGCCCGGTAGCCAGAAATCCGGCAGCTCCGTCTGCCAGCCGTCAACGAGCTTTTGGCGGAAAATGCCGTATTCATATCTGAGCGAATAGCCCATCGTGGGGTATTCCAGCGTTGCGAGGCCGTCTAAAAAGCAGGCCGCCAAACGCCCGAGGCCGCCGTTGCCGAGGCCGGCGTCAGGCTCAACATCATAGATGGAATCAAGCTTTATGCCCATTTCATCAAGCGCGGTGCGCACGTTTTTTTCCAAACCCAAATTGAAGAGATTGTTGCGCAGTGAACGCCCGAGCAGATATTCCATGCAGAGATAGTATATTTTCTTGGTCTGGGTTTTGTCGGCACTCTCAATGAATTCCGCCCTGCCCTTGGCTAAAAGCTCTCTCACCACAAGCGCGAGAGCCTTGTAATATTCCTCGTTGGTTGCGTCGCTGACGGATACGGCAAAATTTTGAGAAAGTGTGTCCTTCAGCGCGGTTTTTATTTCACTTACAGAAAGATTGTAATCCATAAAGCCTCCACTCATTTTAATGTGCTGAATTAAATCACAGCAAGTATACCATAATAGCTGTAAAATGGCAAAAGAAATCTGTGTGTCGCGCCTATGTTGAATTTATGTGACGGAATGCGCAAATATATTCTTGAAAGCATTATAAGCACTAAATGCGCCGGAAGCCTTTACTATTGCGCCTATATTTAGTATAATCTAAGAAAAGTGCGAGAAAGCTGTAGGAGGGCAAAAATGGAGAAGAAACGTATAAAACTCGACATAAACGGCGTGGTCTGCGGCATCATCACGGAAGAACCGGAGGAATATATAGAAGAGCTTGCGGCAGAGGTGAGAAAAACGATGACGGGCATCACCTCTTCTTCACCGATGATTACGCGCGAATCAGCGGCGGTAATGACCGCTTTGAGCTTCATCGACGAATCACGGAAAAGCGAGGAGAAGGTGGCCAGGATGAAGGATCGCCTGACCGAAACCGAGCGCAAGGCGCTTGAGCTTGAGCGCAGAACGGTAGAGCTTCAAAAACAGAATAAGCAGCTTTGGGAGGAGACTGAGGCGCTGCTCAAAGAGCCTGCCTCCGGCGCGCTTTCAGAGGAGAAGCAGAAGCTTGAAAGCCGAGTTTTCGAGCTTGAAAAGGAGAACGACAGGCTGCGCAAGAGCATAGAGCAATCAGGTGCGGCCGCTCCGGCGCCGCAGGAGGAGAAGCGCGATAAATCCGTGCCGCTCAAAAACCCGCTCAGAAGCGACGATTTATCAGGAGAGAATTTTATCAGCTTCTTCGAGAAGAATGAGGAGTAAAGTAGAGATTCTTGCGCCCGCGGGCGGGGAAGAATCCATAAAAGCTGCCGTTTTTTCAGGAGCTGACGCCGTTTATATGGGCGGCAAAAGCTTCGGCGCAAGGGCGAATGCACAGAACTTCACGCTTGATGAGATTAAAGCTGCGATGAAATTCTGTCATGAGCGCGGCGTCAAGGTCTACATGACGGTGAACACCCTCCTGAAAGACAGTGATCTCCGTGAAGCGCTGGAATTTGTGGAGAGACTGTGTGAAATTCCGGCGGACGGCATAATAATCCAGGACTTGGGGCTTTTCGGTATTCTGCGCGAATGCGCGCCGAATCTGCCGCTTTGTGCTTCCACACAGATGAGCATACACAATCCGAGCGGGGCGAGGTTCATTGATAAAGCAGGGGCGAAGCGGGCGGTGCTTGCGCGCGAGCTGTCTTTGGCCGAAATTGAAGAAATAAGCCGGAATTCCGGCATAGAGCCGGAAGTTTTTGTCCACGGTGCGCTGTGCATGTCTGTTTCGGGGCAGTGCTATTTCAGCGCGATGCTCGGCTCAAGAAGCGGCAACCGTGGCATGTGCGCCCAGCCGTGCAGGCTTCCGTTTTTTCACGGAAAATCTGAATATGCCTTGAGCCTTAAGGATTTAAGCGCAATCAGTGAGGTAAAAAGCCTTGAAAAAGCGGGAGTTGCTTCTCTAAAAATAGAGGGCAGAATGAAGAGACCGGAATACGTGGCAGCTGCGGTTTCAGCCGTGAGAAAAGCAGTGGACGGCGAGGAAATTCCGCAGGATTTACTAGGGAATCTGGAGGCCGTATTCTCGCGCTCCGGCTTCACGAACGGCTATCTCGAGGGAAAAACCGGCGGTAAAATGTTCGGCGTGCGCACGAAAGAGGATGTCACAAGTGCTGACGGCGCAGTTCTGAAGCGGCTTCAGGCACTTTATCATAAGGAGCGGCAGGCTTTGCCCGTTGATTTCACGCTGGAGGAAAACGGAGATTCTGTTATTCTTACAGCAGTGAGCGGAAGTCACTCGGTGAGCGTCAGCTTGCCGCGAGCAGAGGGCATGAATAAACTGTTAGCCGAAAGGTGTGCCGAGCAGCTCGGCAAAACAGGCGGAACTCCATTTTTGGCGACAGAAACAGCAGTACCAGCCGGTGGCGCTGATATAACAATCTCACAGCTGAATGCTTTGCGCAGAGAGGCAATCACCGCTTTGCTTGAGGTGAAAGCAAGGCGCGGGCCGATTCCCTTCGATTCAAGGCTCGCTGAAAATAAGCTGAACGCCGGATATACGGGAAAAAGACCGGATAAGTGTTTTGCGTTGCATGTGGCCTTCAGAAATGTGAATCAGGCGGTGCATACGGATTTATCGGCGATTGAGCGCGCGTATTTTCCGCTGTTTGCGGATTTGGCCGAGATAGAGAAGCTCGGCATAGGCAAAGAAAGAATCGCGTTTGAAATACCGCGGGCAATCTTCGGCATGGCAGAGGAGGAGCGAATCAAGGGAAGAATCAGCGAGCTTAAAAAAGCGGGCTGCGATGGATTTATCTGCTACAACATCGGTGCTGTGGAGCTTTGCAGAGAGATGAACGCCGAGATACTGGGCGGCTATTCACTGAATATCACGAATTCCTCCGCGCTTGACTTTTTTGAGGCAAACGGGGTTGCGGCGGCAGAGCTTTCGATAGAGCTGAAGCTGGCAGAGGTAAATAAGATTAAAGGCGGAATCCCCCGCGGGCTCATGCTTTACGGCCATCAGGCTCTGATGCTGACGAGGAACTGCCCTGCTTCTCACCTTGGCTGTAAGGGTTGCGATGGAAAGAGCGCCATAACAGACAGGAAGAACGTCACCTTTCTCGTGATGTGTGCCAACGCAGGAAAAGCCAAGTATATAGAGGTGCTTAACAGCGTGCCGCTGTATATGGGTGATAGGCTGAGCGAAATCAAGGGCATAGATTACGGTGTAATCCGCTTCACGATTGAAAGCGCGGACGAATGCGCGGAAATACTGGAAGAATTCCGAAAGGCCGAAAAGCACGAGAAGCCCTATACAAGAGGGCTTCTGTATCGCGGAATAATTTAATGGAGGCATAGGGGAGGCAAAATGAAACTTAAACTGATGAAGCTGAAGGCGGAGGCTGTTATCCCGGAACGCAAGACAGCGGGCAGCGCGGGCTATGACCTCTGCGCGTGTATCGCGGCGGATTTCACGATAAACCCGGGAGAAATGGCTATTTTCCCGACGGGGTTAGCGGCGGAAATCCCGCCGGGCTGCGCGGGAATGATATTTACACGCAGCGGGCTGGGCATAAAGCACGGCATACGCGTCACAAACGGCGTGGGGGTGATAGACAGCGATTATCGCGGAGAGATACACGTCGGGCTTCATAATTCCAGCCACGAGCCGTACACCGTCACGCCGAACGAGAGAATCGCGCAACTCATTCTCATGCCGGTTCTCACGCCCGAGGTGGAGGAGGTTTTCAAGTTATCCGAAACAGAGCGCGGTGAAGCGGGCTTTGGCAGCACGGGCAAATGAATTAAGTAAACTTAATAGAATCGACGAGAAATACACAAGGGATAGTATTCGCAATATAAGCCACTTCTATATATACGGAAAAAGCGAAACTAAAATATTTATGTAAACTCTCATCTTGTGAAAATGCGGATTCTGTGGTAGAATAATCCAGTATGCGAAGCGGTGACCGCGAAGCCGCCGCTTGAACAATCAGAATTCTGCAGGAGGAACAGATGAGCGGACTATTCTCCATGTTCTCAATGTTTTCAAAAGATATAGGCATAGACCTCGGCACGGCTAACACTCTTGTTTTTATGAGGGGAAAAGGCATCGTAATGCGTGAGCCTTCGGTTGTGGCGGTAGATATGCGCACAGACGAGGTGCTTGCAGTGGGCAAGCAGGCCAAGGAAATGCTCGGCAGAACGCCGGGCTCGATAGTCGCTGTGCGCCCTTTGAAAGACGGCGTAATAGCCGACTTTGACGTCACTGCGGCGATGCTCAAATACTTCATAAGGAAAGCCGTGAAATCCGGCGGGTTCAGCAGACCGCGCGTGGTTATCTGCATACCCTCGGGCGTCACGGAGGTTGAACGCCGCGCGGTTGAAGATGCCGCGAGGCAAGCTGGCTCCAACAATGTTGATCTCATCGAAGAGCCGATGGCGGCGGCGATAGGCTCCGGGCTTCCCGTGGGCGAGCCGATAGGCAGCATGGTGGTTGACATCGGCGGCGGCACGAGCGAGGTGGCCGTAATATCCCTAGGGGATATAGTCACGGCGGTTTCGGTGAGAATGGCAGGAGATAAGTTCGACGAAGCCATCGTCTCATACGCGAAGCGGAAGTATAATCTTCTGATAGGTGAGAGAACGGCAGAGGAAATCAAGGTGAAAATCGGCTCGGCGTTCCCGACCGAGGAGACCATCAACGGCTTTGCGGAGATAAAGGGCCGAAACCTCATCGACGGTCTACCTAAAAACGTGACGATACATGCCGATGAAGTTCGCGAGGCGCTTTCTGACAGCGTCATGACGGTCGTCGGCGCAATTAAAGACACTCTTGAAAACACACCGCCCGAGCTTGCGGCGGATATAATAGATAAGGGCATCATGCTGACGGGCGGCGGGGCGTTGCTTCGCGGGTTTGATAAGCTCGTCAGCCAGGAGACGGGCATTCCCGTGCTCGTCGCCGAAAGACCGCTTGATTGCGTCGTTGAGGGTACAGGCAAGAGCCTTGAGGTGGAGCTGCCGAGGTCATACAGGAAAGCCAGAAGAAGATAGCTTTGAGGGGATATTTGAGGGGGAGAGCATCGCAGTTGAATATGCGGTGTTCTGCCCGTGCTTTTTTTAAGAGAGTTTTTGAAAAGGGGGGAGCTTATGTTTAAGAGCAAGCAGTTCAAGGTGCTTGTCGGCGCGGTGGCGGTTATTCTGGGCGTGATTATTATCACCATCGTGAGCGGCGGGGCAGGTGTCATCGCCAACGTGCTGGGCTTTGTCACCACGCCCATGCAAAAGGTGAGCGCCACCGCCACGGATAACGTTATGGAGTTCCTCGATCTCGATTCTCTCACGAAAGAAGAGCTTGAGCAGCTGATTGACGAGCTCTCAAAGGAGAACAGAGAGCAAAGAGCACAGCTTGTGGATTATTATGACAAAATAAAGGAAAATGAGCAGCTTAAGGAGCAGCTGAAGGTCACGGAGGAAGAGCCGGAGCTCAGCTATGTCGGCGCCTCGGTAACTCTGCGAGACCCGAACGACCCCTTCTACGGCTTCTATATAGATAAGGGCTCTCTCGCGGGCGTGACGGTTGACGCACCGGTTATCACAGAAGACGGGCTCGTCGGCATCGTCAAAGAGGTCTATGCGACCACCAGCATAGTGCGCACGCTATTTTCAGAAGAGGTAAAGGTATCGGCCTCGTCCAAAGAATTTGATGAAGCCGGCGTGATTGCCAGCAATATCCTAATGGCCAGCAACGGCACATTGCAGATGAATTTCCTCCCGACGGATACCAAAATGACCGCCGGAACGATAATCACGACCTCCGGCGCAGGCGGAACCTTCCCGGCGAACCTTGTTATAGGCTATGTGGAATCCATCGAATCGGCGGAGCAGAATGTCACGAAAACCGCGATTATCAAGCCTTATGCCGATATTAAAAACGTCAAGGACGTGCTCGTTATCATAGGCTTCCCCGGCAAGGGAGAGGCCGTCCCCGAAGCGGATTATGATGGAGACCCGACGCCTCAGGAAGACGGCGAGCAGCTGGAGGGCGAAGAATGAGTTGGCGAGGCAGCAGGCTTTTGAGATACCTACTATATTCGTTTGAGCTGCTGGTGCTGTTCATTCTTCAGGGCACGCCGGGGCTTTTCCCCGAGATTTTGGGCGCGCGGCCGGTCCTGCTTTGCTCGGCGGCCATTTCCATTGCGATGTTTGAGCCGAATATCCCGGCCATCGGCTTCGCGGCGGCGGCAGGCTTGTTTCTTGATTTCACCTCGGGTAATGTGCTGGGCGTATATGCGCTTATGCTGGTTATAATCTGCTATGTCGTCAGCACGCTGTCACACACTGTTTTGCAGGTGAATTTGCCCACGGCGATGATTATGGCGGTTCTCGGCACGACGATAGTCATCTTTCTCGGCTGGCTGTTCCAGTTTGTGCTTCCGGGGTACTCTCATCCCGGCTTTGCGCTCACGAATGTATACATACCGAAGTTTTTCTACTCTCTTCTGATGTTCCCGTTGATTTTCCTGACCACGAACCTCATCTCAACCTTCATCAGAACGCCTGAAAGAGTGTAGGGCAGTTGAGAGTAAATAATTGAGAGATAAGGAGGCGGAGATATGGCTGAAAAAAAGAGCGGCATAGGCAGGCTGATTTTCTGCCTTGTTTTGATGGCAGTTATTTTCCTGCTGTTTATAGCGCGCCTCTTTCAGTGGCAGATACTTGAGGGGGAGGAATTCGCGGAGATTTCGCGAAATTCATCAACCTCCTTCATTAAGCTGGAGGCCACAAGGGGAGAGATTGTTGACAGAAACGGTGTTGTGCTGGCGGGCAATGTCATGGGCTACAGCGTGAAGCTCAACCGTCTTTTGATGGATAATGAGAACCCGAACTCAACAATTTTGAAGGTCATAAACCTGTTGGAGCTGCGCGGCGAAGAATGGAAGGACAGGCTGCCCATTCTCATTGACGAAAGCGGCGCCTACTATTTCAACGAAGGAGAGGAAGAAGAAATCGCTTATCTCAAGAGCGATGAAATGCTGGGCCTGCAGGAGTATGCCACGGCAGAGCATTGCATGAGCGCCCTGATAAAACGATATGACGCCACCGGGTATTCCACCAAGGACACACGCGATTTGCTTTCGGTGCGATATTCGATGCACAGAGCGGGCTTCGGGCGCACCACGCCCTACACGATTGCCGACAATCTCTCCGCGGAGACGATAGGCATATTAAATGAAATGGAAAGCGGGATGTCCGGCATTGAGACCGGCATTTCTCACACGAGATATTACGGAGAAGACGGCACGATTGCCCCGCACACCGTCGGCACGGCGGGGGCGATCACCGCGGAACAGTATGAGGCGGAAAAAGAGAATGACAATCTCTATTCCTCCGAGAATGTTTCGGGGTATACCATGACAGACACCCATGGCCGCGGCGGAATCGAAGAGGCCTATGAAGAGGCGCTCCGGGGTGAGAGCGGCAAGCAGACTATCATAACGGATACAGACGGGCGGATCGTGAACATGAACACCACGCTTGTGCCTGAGGCGGGCAACACCGTTGTGCTCACGATGGACTCGGAGATTCAGAAGATTACGAACGCCTCACTTGAGAAGAACGTTATCGAAAACACAGAATCTGAGGATGCCAAGGTGGGCAGCGCCGTGATGCTTGACGTCAGGGACTTCGGTGTGCTTGCCAGCGCAAACTACCCGAGCTATGATTTGAATAGATACGTTGAAGACGATGAATATCTGCAAAGTCTGAGCGAGGATGAAAATAACCCGCTTTTCAATTATGCGCTGTCCGGCACATATCCGCCGGGCTCCTCTTTCAAGCCGCTTGTTGCGATAGCGAGCCTTAAGGAGAATATCCTGAGCACAGATGAAACGGTTTACTGCGACGGAGTTTATCACTACTACGAGAGTGTCGATTTCATGCCCACCTGCCTTGATCATCACGGCACGGTGAATATGTATAGCGCGGTTACGCATTCCTGCAACATATATTTTTATGACGCCGGGCGCAGGCTTGGGATAAACAGAATGGCGCCGTACGCCGAGTATTTCGGCCTCGGCACATATACGGGCGTAGAGTTGCCGGAGCAGCGCGGAAGAATGTCAAACCCGAGGGAATATGAGGAAATCCGCGGTGAGCCGTGGGTGGAGGGCAACACCGTTACTGCCGCCATAGGGCAGCTTGACGACAGCTTCACTACGATTCAGCTTGCCACGTATGCCGCCACAATCGCAAACGGCGGGAAGCGCCTCAGGACACATTTCATGAAGGAGATCCGCGATTATGACCAGGAGAATCTGGTGGAGGCATACCAGCCGACAGAGATGATGGACGCGGACATAGACCCGTGGATTATAGATTACCTCAAGGACGCGATGCACAATGTGGCACAGAATGGCACGGGCAGACATGTGTTCCAGGATTATGAGATTGACATCTGCGCCAAGACGGGTACGGCGGAATCCGGCATACCAAATAAGCCGGATCACCTGACGTTCATCGCCTTCGCGCCGAGGGAGAACCCAGAGGTTGCGGTGGCAGTCATCATGGAATACGGCCAGAAAAGCGGGCTGTATGCCATGAACGTAGCAAAGGATATGCTCGACGCCTACTTCAAGATTGAAAGAGACGAAGACGGAAACAAGATTGATTCCGCGGCTTCAGAGGAAGGCAGCCCCAGCCCGTCGCCGTCACCGTCTGCAAAACCGCACGCAAACGGCCCGGACGCGGACATCGGCGCATTCTATGACCCTGACAAAGACGCCCCGACGCCGGCTCCATCTGATGAGAGTGAGACTTCATCGGAAGACGGCGATGATGTCGGATAATCCGCAATTAGAGCATTTGTGGAGAAGAAGAGAGATAATTTATGCAGGATAAATAAAAATTCGCATAAATAGCATTTTGTTTTGACAGAAATTGTGTATTATGCTAGAATTATATGAGGTAGCGAAATGGGCGTTTCAACTGTTATTGCGTCAGGAAAAGGCGGCGTGGGGAAATCAACGATTGCCGTCGGAATAGGCAGGGCGCTTGCCGCGAAATCGAGGCGGGTGCTGCTTGTTGATTGTGACGCCGGCTTGAGAAGCCTCGACCGCATGATGGGCGTTGAGGAAGAGCTTGTCTTCGATATTTCAGACGTAATCAACGGCAGGTGTGCGCCGATTGAGGCCATTTATTCCTGCCGCGGCACAGAGGGGCTTTATCTTCTGCCGGCACCGTCTTCTGTCAGAGAGACTGTCAAGCCGGGTGTGATGAAGAAGCTGATGCCGGTGCTTTCGAGATATTTCGACCATATCATTCTGGATTCGCCTGCGGGTATAGGCACGGGTTTTCGCGCGGCTATTGCGGCCGCTAACCGTGCGCTTATCGTCTGCACACCTGACCCTGTCTGCGTGCGGAGCGCGACGGCGGTGAGAAAGCTCATTGAGGAGAGGGAAGTGTCTGACATCGGGCTTGTCATCAACCGCTTCAACGGCGAATTCTTTGATGAAACCGGAGTTTTTGATGATTTAGACGCAGTTATCGATGAGACGGGCATCAAGCTCATGGGCGTCGTGCCTGAAGATTTTTCCTATGCTGCCGCTTTCCTGAAGGGCGACAGCGCAAAGCCGGATTCACGCGGCATGATGGCAGCGGAGAGAATAGCCTCACGCCTGGAAGGAACAATGATTCCGATAGAAATGGATTGACATGACATAGGGGGTATTTATGAACATCGCACTCACGGCCCATAATTCAAAGAAGGAGCTGATGAATCAGTTCTGCATAGCTTATTGCGGCATTCTCAGCCGCCACTCTCTCTGTGCCACCGGCACAACCGGAAAGCAGGTTGCCGAGACGACGGGGCTTCATATCCAGCGCTTTTTGAGCGGCTCTCAGGGCGGCGACCAGCAAATTGCCGCGAGGATTGCATATAATGAGATAGATTTGCTGCTTTTTTTCCGTGACCCTTTGAACCCGAAGCCCTCTGAACCGGACGCCATGAATCTCCTGCGGCTCTGTGACATGCACAATATCCCGTTCGCGACGAATATCGCCACGGCGGAGGTGCTGATACACGGCCTTGAGCGCGGCGACCTCGACTGGCGCGAGATAGTGAGGGCGTAAGCATTAAGGCGAGCTTCTGAGTGCCATGGAGGGGCATATCGTTCAACACGATACTCTGACCTATTGGTATCCCACGGTGAACTGATGAAATGTAAATTTAAGGAAAAGTTGGGCCCGCGTTATTTCGCGGGCTTTTTGTTTTTTACAAATTCCTTAAGAATAAAAATATGTCTTGCTCATGACGTTACGTCACATATTATAATGAAGGCAGAAAGGGTGATAAGATGAATAAAGAAAAGGTATACATGACAGTGGGCGAGCTCGCGAAGAGAATGAACACAACCGTGAGAACGCTGCAATACTACGACAAGGAAGGCTTGCTTTCTCCGTCCGCCGAAAGTGAGGGCGGGCGCAGGCTTTATACAGATAGGGATATTGTGGCGCTTCATCAGATACAATCCCTGAAATATCTGGGATTTTCGCTAACTGACATAAAAACCCGCCTCGTCTCTCTGGAAACGCCGGAGCAGGTGGCAGAGGTGCTTTCCGAACAGGCGGAGCTCATAAAAGAAAAGATAACCTCACTTTCTGAGGTTCTCGGGGCAGTGGAAAAGCTGCGCGATGAGACAAGGAAAATGCGCGAGGTGGACTTCAAGAAATATGCCGATATCGTCGTGAACCTTCAGTTGAACAATGAGTTTTACTGGCTAATCAAGCACTTTGATGATAAAATGCTTGACCACCTGCGCGGCAGATTCACAATGGAAAAAGGCAAGAACATATTGAGCACGCTGGACCGCTTGTGTGATAAAGCCATACTGCTCAATGAAAAGAAAGAGCCGCCTGAGAGCACACAGGGGCAGGAGCTCGCAAAAGAGTGGTGGGATATGGTCAACGATTTCACGGGCGGCGATATGAGCCTGCTGCCAGGGCTGATGAAATTTGCTGAAGATAAAGGTGAGTGGGGAGATAAATTGCAGTCAAGATTCGGAATAATAGAGGGATATATAGCAGAGGCGCTCGGGGCGTATTTTACAAAACTCGGGTATAATCCATTGGAGGGAAAGCAATGATAAGAATGCAGAATGTAGTTAAGAATTACGGTGCAAATACGGTTCTGTCTGACGTGACATTTGAAGCGCATGAAAGGGAAATCTTCGGTCTGCTGGGGCCGTCCGGTGCGGGCAAGACGACGATTATCAATATCCTCACGAAGCAGATAGAAGCAGACGCAGGCGAACATGACACAGGCGTGACGACCTTTGAAACAGGGCTTATGCTGGACGAAGACGGGCTTTACACCCGCCTGAATTGCCTGGATAATCTTTATATCTTCGCGGACATTTACGGCATTCCAAAGGAGAAAGCCATGCAGGCGCTCAAAAAAGTGGGGCTTGAAGACGCCGCAAAGCGGCAGGTGCAGAAGCTTTCAAACGGTATGAGGCAGCGCCTTGCGCTTGCTCGGGCGATTCTGCATGAGCCGAGGGTCCTTTTCCTTGACGAACCCACAAGCGGGCTTGACCCCGCGACTGCAAGGGGAATCCACAGGTTGATTGAAACGCTGAGAGAAAACGGCGCGACGATTTTCCTCACCACACACAATATGGAAGAGGCTGTGAAGCTCTGTGACAGCGTGGCGCTTCTCAATAAAGGCAAAATCGTGGAGCAGGGCGCGCCCGCTGAGATATGCGAGCGCTACGGCGCAATCAAAACAGTGCCGGATTTGGAAAGTGTATTTATCAAATTGACGGGAGTGGAACTGGAATGAGAAGTACAAAAGCGATTTTTATCAAGCAGGCTAAGGATATTTTCAGAAACCCGATGATTCTCATTGAATTCATCATCTTTCCTGCGGTGGCGCTAATTATGACGGAGCTGATCGCAAAAACGAATGACGCGATACCGCCCAACATGTTTGTAACAATGATGGCGTCAATATTTACCGGAATGGCGCTTATTCCGACGATGGCGGGCATAATTGCAGAAGACACAGAGCGCCAAAGCCTGCGCTTCCTCGTGATGGCTGGCGTGAAGCCGCATCAGTATCTGTTGGGCGCTGGCGGATTCGTACTGCTGGCGGGGATAATCGGCTCTGGCGTTTTCACGCTGATTGGCAGCTTTACTGCGGAGGAAGCTCTGAAATTCCTGACGGTTATGATTCTAAGCGCGGCGGCCTCGATAATCCTCGGCGCAGCAGTTGGGATTTTATCGAAGAATCAGCAGTCCGCAATGGCGGCGAGCATGCCGCTGGCTGTGATTTTCGGCTTCACGCCTATGATTGCGAGCTTCAATGAGACAATCGAAAAAGCCGCGAGTGTGCTGTATACCCAGCAAATGAACGTGATTGTAAATGATTTCTCAGCGAATTTCCCGCTTGCGATAGCGGTAATTGCGGCAAACATCGCGGTGTTTTCTGTGGTCTTCGCCGTGGCGTACAGGAAAAAGTGGATGCGCACTTCCGCACGGTAAAAGCCCGCCCTCGTTCGTTTGCGAGGGCGGGCTTTCTGTGCTTTTCTGTTACTCAGGCGTCATACCACTCTGCGAAGCTTCCTTTGAAAGGCGCGCCGTTTGCGGTGATATAGGCGATCACAGTGTCACTGTGACCATTGCTTTTATCACCGTTCGGGGAATGGAAAAAGACGTAGTCTTCAATGGTCGCCTGCCACGGGGTGCCGTCAGCGGTGATATAATTGATGATGCTGTCCTTGTGGCCCTCGTCTTTGTGACCCTGCTTGTAATGAAAGAAGGCGTTTCCGTCATCCACCACCTCGGCAAACCAGATTTCACCTGTGTTCCAGGTCTGATACGCAATGAATTTACTGGCGGTTTTGTCATCGGGATTTGAAAGAGACTCGTTTACGAAAACATACTTTTGATATTTTGCCATAATTTCACCCTCCTATAGGATGCCGATGAGATCTGTGATTCAGATCTCACATAAATGTGATTACATTCTACATCACTTGCCTTCCCATGTCAAGATAAAGTGTAATTCTTTTTCGAGACGCAAAATCAGAAATCCGCCGCTTTACAAACGCCTATATTTATGTTATGCTTCATTACAGATTTATACGGCAATGACTGAGAAGAGTAATCTCAAGCTATCATTCAGAGAGGGTGCGCTTTGCTGAAAACACCTATGAAAGCTGAGGCGAAGACACTCACGAGCTGTTTTGCGTCGCTGAGCGTTGATTTACTCCGTGCTTAGCGATGGAGCAAAGGAGCTGTTTTGTCGATTTGACACGGCTTGAAAAAGGGTGGCACCACGGAGATTAACCTTCGTCCCTTTACGGGATGAGGGTTTTTGTTATCTTGAAATAACGTAGAGTATTTTCATAGAGATATATACAGGAGGTAAATATGGAGCTCGTAACCAAGGCCCCAAAGGGCACGACGGACATAACAGGCGCGGAGATAGGCCTGTGGCAGACGATGGAGTTCGTCTTGAAAAGCGAAGCGGAGATGAACGGCTTTTCGGAGATAAGAACACCTGTGTTTGAGCACACGGAGCTGTTCCTGCGCGGTGTGGGCGACACCACAGACGTAGTGGAGAAGCAGATGTACACGTTTGAGGATAAGGGCGGGCGCTCGATAACCCTGCGTCCGGAGGGCACGGCGGGCGTGGCACGTGCCATGCTGGAGCATGGTCTTTATAATGGTGGCTATCCGATTAAAGCTTACTACTGCGGCACTTTTTACAGGTATGAAAGACCGCAGGCGGGCAGAATGAGAGAACTGCACCAGTTCGGCGTGGAGATGTTCGGCGCGGCGGAGCCGCAGGCAGACGCGCAGGTTATCGCGATGGCTATGGCGCAGTTCGAGAGGCTGGGGCTGAGGGAAGTGGAGCTTGTGCTCAATTCAATCGGCTGCCCGGATTGCCGCGCCGTCTATCATAAAGCCTTGAAGGATTATTTCGGCAGGCATGAGGAAAAGCTATGCGATTCATGCAAATCAAGGCTTGAGCGCAACCCGATGAGAATCCTCGATTGCAAAAGCCCGATATGCGCTGAAATCGCAAAAGGCGCGCCGAAGATAATCGACTATATCTGCGAGGAATGCAAAGAGCATTTTGGCGGCGTGAAAAGGTACCTTGACGCGCTGAAAATAAAGTATACGCTTGATTCCTCGCTTGTGAGAGGGCTTGATTACTATACGCGCACGGTCTTTGAGTTCGTCTCAAACGACATTGGCGCGCAAAGCTCAATCGGCGGCGGCGGAAGATATGACGGCCTCGTTGAAGAGCTGGGCGGCAACCTGACCGCGGCGGTGGGCTATGCGCTCGGCATGGATAGAATCGCGCTTGTGATGAAGGCGCAGGGCATTGAGCCTATCCCCGCAAACGAATGCGAGCTGTTCATCGCGACGATGAACCCCGAGGCCGCGGAGAAGGCGATAGTCCTCACTAATGCGCTCCATAAGTGCGGCGTTATCTGCGACACAGAGCTGTGCGGCAGAGGGCTGAAAGCGCAGATGAAGTATGCCGACAGGATAAATGCCAAATTCACGATGGTGCTCGGCGGTGATGAAGTTTCAAGCGGCAAGGCGGAAATCAAGAACATGAAAACCGGCGAGAAAATGGAAATCAGCCTCGGCGATGATTTTATTGATGCTTATCTCACGGCGGCGTCAATGGCGGAAGATTTTATGGCGGAATAGGAGAGAATTATGGAGACGATTCACGGGCTTAAAAGAACCAAATACTGCGGAGAGTTCCGCATTGAAGACGCAGGCATGGAGGCGACTGTCTTCGGCTGGGTGCAGCGGCAGAGAGACCTCGGGCAGCTTATTTTCATAGATTTGCGCGACAGAAGCGGAATAGTGCAGCTTGCATTTGACGACACGACCGATAAGGAAATCTTTGATAAGGCCTTTGCTGCGCGGGGCGAGTTCGTTTTGGCGGCGAGAGGGCAGGTGCGCGAGCGTTCATCGAAGAATATGGAAATCCCGACGGGCGAGGTGGAAATCTTCGTCCATGAGCTGCGCATTCTCAATGAGAGCGAGACGCCGCCGTTTGAAATCATTGACAACACAACGGCGAAGGAGGAGCTGCGCCTGAAATACCGTTATCTTGATCTCAGAAGGCCTGTTTTACAGAGCAATCTTCTTATGAGGCACAAGGTAGCAAGGGCGACGAGGGAATACTTCTATGAGAACGGCTTCATAGAGATAGAGACGCCGATGCTCATGAAATCCACGCCGGAGGGCGCAAGGGATTTCCTTGTGCCATCAAGGGTGCACAAGGGTAGCTTCTATGCGCTTCCGCAGTCACCGCAGCTGTATAAGCAGCTTTCAATGGTGGCGGGCTTTGACAGATATATCCAGCTTGCCAGAAGCTTCCGCGATGAGGACCAAAGGGCTGACCGCCAGCCGGAGTTCACGCAAATCGACATGGAAATGAGCTTTGTGGACATGGAGGACGTCCTCGCGATGGGCGAGGGTTATATCAAGTATCTTTTTAAGGAGACGCTCGACATTGACATAGCCGTCCCGTTTCACCGCCTGACGTATAAAGAGGCTGTGGAGAAATACGGCTCAGACAAGCCGGACACGAGATACGGCATGGAGCTTTGTGATATTACTGAAGAAGTGAGAGCTTGCGGCTTCGGCGTGTTCACCGGGGCAATAAGCGGCGGAGGGAGCGTGCGGGCAATTGTTGCGAAAAATGCAGTGAACATTCTCACGAGAAAAGAAGTGGATAAGCTCACAGAGACCGTCAGAGGCTACGGCGCAAAGGGGCTTGCATGGGCAAGGCTGACAGAAGAGGCAATATCCAGCAGCTTTGCAAAATTCCTCACGGAGGAAGAAATGAACGCCATCCTCGCCAAGACAGGCGCTGAAACCGGAGACGTCGTTTTGATTATCGCCGACACAAAGAACAGCAGCGTGCTTTCGCACCTCGGGCTTCTGCGCACAGAGGTGGCGAAGAAGCTGGATATAATCCCGACTGAGCAGAATAATCTGCTGTGGATAGTAGAGTTCCCGTTCTTCGATTTCAATGAGGAAACGGGAGAGTGGGAGCCAATGCACCACGCGTTTACCTCGCCGATGGACGAGTGCCTGCCTTACCTTGAAAGTGATAAGGCCAGCGTGCGGGCGAAGGCGTATGATTTGGTTATCAATGGTCAGGAGCTTTGCAGCGGCTCAATACGTATAACGGATTCGGAGCTGCAAAACAGGATTTTCAAGCTGCTGGGGCTGACGCAGGAGGAGGCGAATGAGAAATTTGGCTTTTTGCTGGAGGCATTCAAATACGGCGCACCGCCGCACGGAGGCTTGGGGCTGGGGCTGGACAGGCTGACGATGGAGCTTCTGCGCACAGAGAGCCTCAGGGACGTTGTGGCCTTCCCGAAGGTGCAAAGCATGAAGGAGCTTATGACGGACGCACCCTCGCCGGTGGAGGAAAGCCAGCTTGAAGAGCTTGATATAACTGTTGTGGAACATAAATAAAACAGAAAAGCGCGAATAAACAGGTATACCGTGTTTCCTGCTGTGAAACAATCATGGCTGCACGGTATATTTTGCGTTTTCTGTCCACGAAT